>Ga0116158_10003489_pt1 | contig 13618 bp, 13 predicted proteins | sample AD_UKC052_MetaG_FD_89883 | JGI IMG/M metagenome (GOLD analysis project Ga0116158, IMG submission 89883) | Active sludge microbial communities of municipal wastewater-treating anaerobic digesters from USA - AD_UKC052_MetaG | ecosystem: Engineered > Bioreactor > Anaerobic > Digestate | place: USA... | reverse complement strand
TATCTTTTTTAAAAGTTTCCATACTCAGTTTTTTACTTTGATAAAGCTTTCGCTGTCCATTAAATATTGTGCATTTACGGCAACAGAGTCGGTGGGTGCAAGCCCGCTCATCACCTGGATCCTGTTGTTGCTTTCCATGCCGGTAATAATTTTCTGTGCACGGAATCCATCGCTTGTACGCAGGAATACCACTTTTTCAAGACCAAGCGACAATACGGCATCCGCTGGCAACCATGTGCCGTAAGCGGCCGGGCCAAAAACAGTTGCCCGCACCTGGCTGCCAATGGGGAGCTTAAGTGCTCCGTTGTTAAAATAAACCCGGGCGGTCAGGGTCTTGCTTTCACCGGCATAATAGGGTTCAATAAAACTGACGGTGGCCCTGAAATCCTTTGCCGGAGCGGTTTCGGGTACAATGCGAACGCGGTTTCCCTTTTCAACGGAGGCAGCCCTGTTGCCGGGAACATTCAGGATTACCCATGCCCGGTCGGGGTTGTACACCGAAAAAACCGATTGTCCCTTTTGCAGGTACATGCCTTCTTTCAATGTAAGGCCTCGGGTGGTTTGGGCAGGTGAATTGTTCATCGATTCTTCGGGCTCATTCATAGGTGCTCCTTGTCCTGCGGCTTCATGAATATGCCCGCTGTATGCGCTGTAAACCGGAATGGTAAGCATTGACTTTCCCGTTTGTATTACCTGCTGCAATTGTTTTTCAGGCATTCCCAACAGCAAAAGTTTTTGCTTTGACGCCTCCAGCATCATGGTGTTTTCCGGATCGTTTTTCAGTAAAAAAAGCAGGTTCTGTTGCGCAGTCAGCAATTCGGGGCTGTAGATATCAAGGATATGCTGCCCTTTTGAAATTTTCTGGTAACGGTATTTTACATAAAGCTTTTCAATGCGGCCGGCCACCCGCGAAGCAATACTGCCCACTTCCCTTGTATCGTATGCCACCCGGCCAAACACTTCGGTCTCAAGGCCTTCCTCCCCGGTTTGAATGGCCGTAACCGGTATAGAAGATACTACATACACATTGGTTGGTTTCAGCAGGGTTTCCAGTGCAATATTTTCACCTGCTGTACCTGTAGCGGCGGGTTCTACTTTTTCCAGGTCCATCCCGCATTTGGGGCAGGTTCCCGGTTTATCGCTGAAAACCGAATCTTCGGGCATGGGGCAGGTATAAACTGCCGTTTCTGCATGGTTGTGTGCCGTGGCTTCCAACTCCATTTTTACCAGGTCCATGCCGCATTTGGGGCAACTGCCGGGCTTATCGCTAAAAACGGAATCTTCGGGCATGGGGCAGGTGTACAGCATTTCGCTTTTCTTCCCGGTCCAGCCGGCTACCTTATCAGAAAGGGTTTGGCATCCTGCAAAACAAACAAGGCAGCAAACTAACCATCCAATTTTCCAATAGCCGTATATTTTTGAAGTGAGGTCTTTCATTTCCAGGGGTTTTAATTTTTTTCAATCAGCCTTTCAATAGCCACCTGTAATTGCAATGCCTGTCCCATCAGTTCAAAGTATTGCAACTGCTTCATGTTGAGCGCCTCCCAGGCATCATACAGCATAAACAGTTCCTCTGTGTTTTGCTCATAACCAAGCTGCATGGTTTTATAGTTTCTTTGCAATGCCGGGATAATGGTGGTTTCGTACAACTGTAATTGTTTCTTTTTCAATTCCAGTTCGTTGCGCATACCGTATGCCATGCCGCTGTATTCGTTTACCAGCATTTCCTTTTGCGACTGAAGCGCTTCCTCCTTCCACTTCAGGCTTTCCATATTTGCCTTGTTCATGCGTGAGGCCCATCCTGTAAGCGGTAGTTTCACCATACCCATCAGCGTGTATTGCATGGGTTGTCCGCCATAGCCAAACATGTGGTCGTAACGCACGCCAAACTGTGGCTTCAGGCTCATCCGTTCCGTTTCCTTTTTTAGTATGGTAAGCTGAATGTTGTTATCAATAGCTTTCAGGTCGCTCCGGTTGGTGTAAAACAGCGTGCTGTCAAATACAAGGTAGGCGTAATCTGTCCATTGAAATGCAGTATCAATTTCAAAAAGCGCCATCGGATTACGGTTCATCAATGCATTCAGCCGGATGCGGCTTTCGCGTATATCGCTGTCAACCATCAACTGCATATTCTGCACATCGCCCAGCGCAGCTTTGGCTTTATAATAAGCATTCATCTTATCCATACCGTTCCTGTACCGCAGTTCCGCATTTTTAATCATAAAGTCAAGAATGCGTTCGTTTTCCAGAAGTACTGTTTTTCTTTTTTGCAAAATGGTCCAGCTATAATAAAATTGCTTTGCATCGCTGAGCAGTTCGTTCAGGGTGGCGTTCTTATTTTCCTTTTCTACACTGCTCATCGCTTTCATATAAGCCTCATCGGCATCCAGTTTGCGCCGGTTCGGTATCATTTGCTCCGCAGAAAGCATAAAGTTGCCCATGCCCGGCATATCCCCGTCTTTTTTCCAGAGACCCGGGTTGTAAGGGGTCATAAACTGACCCGCCCCAACCTGTGGCGCCATCCAGCTACGTGCGCCTTTTGCTGCCTCATCCATGGAGCGGATTTCGTTATCATACATTTTTACCACCGGATGCGATACGCGGATACTGTCGAGAATGGCATCCAGCTTCATGGTTTGGGCCAAAGCCGCCTGTGCCAGCAGCAAGGCGAATGCCGTTGTGGAGATTTTATTCTGTAACATCGATCAGTTCAATTTTGCCTTTACGTTTCAGTTCGCGCTCTTTCATCATTTCAAAGATGACAGGCGTAATGAGTAAAACATAAATGGTGGATGAAATAGTGCCGCCTATGAGCGGGATGGTAATGGGCCGCATGATATCGCTGCCCACGCCTGTTGCCCACAAAATGGGGATCAGGCCAAACAGGCCAACCGATACGGTCATCAGTTTGGGCCGCAGCCTTTTGGCAGCGCCTTCAATTACAAATTCGCGGATGATGGCGTTGGTAAGCGTGGCTTTATCGTTACCATGTTTCGCCACCATGTTTTGCATGGCTTCGTTCAGGTAAATGGTCATCAGCATGGCGGTTTCAATAGCCATACCAAACAGGGCTATAAAGCCTACCGCAACGGCAACGGAAAGGTTAACACCATAGAAATACACCATAAATACCCCGCCGATCAATGCAAAGGGAACCGTGATCATGGTAACTGCCGCCTCCTTAAAAGAGTGGTAGGTAAAATACAGCACCATAAAAATGATGATGATGACAATAGGCAGTATCATTTTCAGCGTTTGGTTAGCCCTGATCTGATTTTCCCATTGCCCGCTCCATTCCATAAAGTATCCTTTGGGCAGTTTGGTGATCATCTGATCCAGTTTTTGCTGCGCTTCTTTTACTGTACTGCCAAGGTCGCGTTCCCGAACATTAAATAAAACAGTTCCCCTCAGCATGGCATTTTCCGAGTTGATCATGGGCGGACCATCGCTCAGGCTTATGTCGGCCACTGCTTCAAGGGGAACGGGCCCGAAATCCATGGTTTGCATCTGCAGCCGTTTTAGCGCCTGCAGGTTATTTCGAAAATCCTGCCCGTAGCGTGCGTTTACTGAAAATCGCTGACGTCCCTCGATGGTGGTAGTCAGCTTCATGCCGCCAAGCGCGCTTTCCACTACGGTGTTTACATCATCCACGGTAAGCCCGTAACGGCCAATTTCAGAACGGCGGATGGTAATATCAATGTACTTGCCGCCGGTTATGGGTTCCACATACAGGTCTTTTACCCCGTCAATGCCTTCGAGCTGTTTTTTTATTTTTTGGGCAAACAGGTAAATGCTGTCGAGCTGCTGCCCGTACACCTTAATACCCACATCGGTCCTGATGCCGGTTGACAGCATGTTGATGCGGTTGATGATGGGTTGTGTCCATCCGTTGGTAACACCCGGTATCTGCATTTTTGCATTCAGTTCGTTCAGGATGTCATCCTTGGTTTTTCCTTCCCGCCATTCGCTGTGGGGTTTCAGCAGGATAATGGTTTCAATCATGCTGATGGGCGAATTGTCGGTGGCCGTATTGGCCCGCCCGGCCTTGCCCAGCACATGTTCCACTTCGGGTACGGAGCGGATGAGTTTATCCTGCACCTGCAAAAGCCGCTTGGCTTCGCTGTTCGATACATCGGGTAAGGTTACCGGCATAAACAGCAGGGAACCTTCGTCGAGCGGCGGCATAAACTCGGTACCAAGCCTTGTCAGCATTAAGCCGCCGGCTATAAGTGCAATGAGGTTGATCCCGATAACGGTTTTGCGCCACCTGAGGCACCATTTTAGTATAGGCGTGTAAATTTTTTCCAGCACGGTGGTAATGGGGTTGGCGCTTTCAGGCTTCAATCTTCCTTTCAGGAAAATGGAAATGAGTACAGGCATCAGGGTGATGGCCAAAATGGCATCTACGAGTAGAATGAATGTTTTGGTCCATGCAAGCGGATGAAACAGTTTTCCTTCCATACCGGTAAGTAAAAACACCGGGAGAAATGATGCAATGACAATGATGGTGGAATAAAAAACACCGGATCCAACCTGTTTTGCCGAACGTTCTATAATGTCCATCCGTTCTTCCGCCGTAAGAGGGTCCTTATTTTTTTTGAAGCGGTTTATCATGATTGACCTCCTTTTTCTGATGCATTTATTTTTGCCGTTTGTGCTTCACTGATGTGCCGGTATGCATTCTCCACCATTACTATACCATCATCCACCACCACACCAATGGCCAATGCAATACCTGTAAGCGACATGATGTTGGAGGAAATGCCAAAGGCTTCAAGGAAGATAAAACCGACCGCTACCGAAATGGGTAACTGAATAAGAATGATGAGTGCGCTTCGCCAATGAAACAGGAATATCAGCACAACGAGGGAAACAGCGATCATTTCCTCAATGAGTGTTCCCCTTACCGATGCAATGGCATCCTGGATCAGTTCACTGCGATCGTATGAGGTTTTGAAAGTTACCCCTTCAGGCAGGCCTTTTTCAACCTCCTTCATTTTTGCCTTAATGGCGGTAATCACCTTGTCAGCGTTTTCGTTGTACCGCATCACTACAATACCGCCCACCACTTCGCCTTCGCCGTCTTTATCAAAAATCCCGAGCCGCAGGTCGCCGCCCATTTGAACGGAGCCAATATCGCGAACGCTAACCGGTATCCCGTTGAACTGTGTCACCGCGATGCTTTCGATGTCTTCCTTGTTTTTTATGTATCCAAGCCCGCGGATGATGTAGGCCATATCGGCCATTTCAAATTTCCGGCCTCCCACATCGTTGTTGTTGGCTTTCACCTTGTTCATTACATCCATCAGCGAAAGGTTGTAGAACTGAAGTTTCACCGGATCAACCACCAGCTGATATTGTTTTTCAAATCCACCAAAAGAAGCTACTTCGGCCACACCGGGAACCGTTTGGAGCGCGAACTTGATGTACCAGTCCTGCAGCGCCCGCTGTTCGCCAAGATCCATACGCGGTGCATCAAGGTGGTACCAGAAAATATGGCCCACCCCGGTTCCGTCGGGTCCAAGCGAGGGCGTAACATCATCCGGCAGCAGGCGTTGGGCAAAATTCAGGCGCTCGAGTACCCGGGTACGTGCCCAGTAAATGTCTACATTATCCTCGAAAATTACATACACAAAACTCATACCGAACATGGAGGAGCCCCGGATGTTTTTAATTTTCGGGATGCCCTGCAGGTTGCTTACCAGCGGATAAGTTACCTGGTCCTCAATCACTTGCGGACTGCGGCCCATCCATTCGGTAAAAACGATTACCTGGTTTTCGCTTACATCCGGTATGGCATCAATGGGGTTTTGGTTTACCGAGTAAATACCCCATGCAAACATGCCGGCCGCCGCAAGCAGCACCACCAACCGGTTGCGTAGTGCAATTGTTATGAGTTTTTGTACCATTTTTTGAAGTTGATAAGTTGACGGGTTGAAAAGTTGTAGAGTTGACGTGTTAACTGGTTAACTTTTCAACCCGTCAACCAATTAACTCGTTAAACAGTCAACCTAATTAATAACCTCCTCCACCGTACCGCAAGTCAGCATATCCGCGCCGAAATAGGGGTTCTTCACTTCCTTCAGTTCGCTGATCCAAAGTGCGCCTTTGTTATCGAAAGCCATCGGGCAATGATCGTGGTACAAGGGCCGGCCCGCGCCAAAAGCTTTTGCGAGTTCGTAAACTCCCAGGCTAAGGGTATTAAAATGGGTACGCTGTGCGGCAATATCTGTTGTTTGCTTCTCTAGTTCAGCAGCCCCGTTTTTCAGTCCGGCTTCAGCAGCATCAAAAACATTTTTCTGGTCGGCGGTAAGCAAAGATTTATCCAGACCTTTAAGTGCAGAAGTAATACCAGCGGCGGCTTTGGCAGCATCGGCGGCATTGTCGGCCACGAGGGCATTTTTTACCTGCAAATAAGCATCTACAATTGTTTTTACAGAAGCTGCTACCTGTCCGTCAACCACCTGAAAAGTTGAGGCAATGGCTTTTACCTCGCTTTCATCGGTTGTGGTTGCATGTGCTGTGGTATCGGATACAGCATTTTCAGCAACTTCGTGGCCTTCATGTTTATTTTCGGTGGCACTGTTGCATGCGCCCAAAAAAAGGGCAGAAAGGAATACAAAAGAAAGAATGGTCTTTTTCATAATTGATTTATTTGGATGATTGTATAAAACAGATTTGTTGCCGTAAAAGGGTACAGGCACAATACGTTCAGCCCGGCATAAAATCGCCCGGCTTCATTACAAACCATCAAAAATCAAATACGGAAAAGGCAGTTCATCAGGTAGGGGGGGACCTGCGGACTTCGGGGAGGAGCATTACTTACCGGAAGAACTTTATCAGCGGCTATGGCGGCCAAATGCGGCTGAAACCCCGTAAAAGCAGTTTCCAGGATGCTGAAAGGCTGTTCAAAATGGAAAAGGGTTGTGGCAGAAGACTTTTGGTCAATGGAAATCTTGACGGTCTCCTCCTTATCATTGCAGCAACCGTTATCCTCATCAGCGGTTTTTTCCATGCCGCAAAGGCTGCAATGACCGCCATCCTGTTCGAAAAATCCCGTATCTGCCAGCCTTCCCATGCAGTAATGCATGTGCATGGTAGCTCCCGTAGAAGCTACTATGTAAATGATGGCCAATATGGAGAACAGAAACTTTTTCATTGAATATGTGACAAAATTATACTTAAGATTCGGAAAAAGGAAGGGATTTTGATTTTTTAGCTTTATTTAAAGGTCAATTAATCTGTTCAGCTTTGTATCCTGCATCCTGAACCGCTTTAATAACCTCTTCAGCGCCAATGCTACAAGCCCCTGATATAGAAAGTACTTTGTCCTTGCTATTGGTTTCCACTTCCCAATTATCCTCCCCGGCGGCAGCATTCAGAAAGGGGGTAACTGTTGCCACGCATCCTGAACATTTGATCGTTGTTTTAAATTTTAATGTTTCCATTGTTTTTGTTTTTTTAAGATTCTACTTTATATCCTATTTTTTCAATAGCTGCCACAACTGCTTCTTTTGAGGTTTTTGTTTCATCTACACGAACCGTTGCCGTGCCGATTTCAATGCTTTCCATTTCGGCGCCTTCATGTTTGCCGATGATGTTTTTTCAACCATTACGCAATGGTTGCTTCCCATGCCTTTGATGGCGAGTGTGTGTGTTTTCATAGTGATTAATTTTTATGATGTAAAATTACTTTGTGTGTTCAGCTTTTTTGTTATACAATGATTTCGATAATTTATGTAATTATTACTGCACTGATTGCAAACTATTTTTGGAGATTTTTGCAAGGGTTCCTTTTTTACAGATGAGCCTGTTATAATATTGAAAATTTAAGCCTCAGGCTGTTTGCCACCACACTTACACTGCTTAATGCCATTGCCGCACCTGCAATCATGGGATCCAGAAGGAAACCATTGAATGGGTACAGAATACCGGCAGCAACAGGTATGCCAATAATATTATAAATGAAGGCCCAGAATAAATTCTGACGGATGGCTTTTACTGTTTGGCCCGATAAACGCAGCGCCTTTGGAATACTGTTCAGATCAGAGGTAATCAGGGTCATTTTCGCCACATCCATGGCAATGTCACTTCCCTTTCCCATGGCTATACTTACATCGGCTTGTGCAAGCGCATGGCTGTCGTTTATGCCATCCCCTACCATAGCCACAACTTTGCCTTCTTTTTGTAATGTTTCAACAAAAGCTGCTTTATCTGCAGGCATTACCTCTGCATTAAAATGGAAAATGCCTACTTCCTTTGCCACCGCTGCTGCCGTTTGCCAGTTATCACCGGTAAGCATATAAACTTCAATATCCAGATCCTGTAATTTTTGAATGGCTTCTTTTGAATTGGTTTTAATTTGATCGGCAATGGCAATAATCCCGGCAAGATGATTCCCTTCAGCTATCCAGATCACCGTTTTTGCCTGCTTTTGCCACTGCAGGGCCTTCTTCTGAAATGCCTCGTCAATATGTACCCGTTTGTCTGCCATCAGCCCGTCATTTCCTATGATATACCGTTTATGGTTGTAAAAAGCACTAACACCTTTCCCGGTTATACTTTCAATTTTATCAAGCTTTACAGGTGTAATATTTTCCTCCTGCAATTTTTTTACAACGGCTTCAGCCAGTGGGTGTTCAGACTGCAGTTCGATAGCATGCAATACCGCCTTTAATTCATGATGAAGAATGGCATCGGAGAAAAGCATATCGGTTACCACCGGTTTTCCTTCGGTAATGGTTCCTGTTTTATCCAGTATAATGGCATTTACTTTATGGGCAAGTTCCAGGCTCTCCGCATCTTTTATCAGGATGTTGTTTTCGGCACCTTTACCCACTCCTACCATAATAGCCGTGGGGGTTGCAAGTCCCAATGCACACGGACAGGCAATCACCAGCACAGTAACCGCAGTAAGTAAGGCATGTGTAAAAGCATTTTCGCCACCAAATACCATCCAAACAATAAAAGTGAGGATGGAAATACCGATAACAACCGGTACAAAAATACCCGCAATTTTATCTACCAGCTTTTGCACCGGCGCCTTGCTGCCCTGTGCCTGCTGTACCATTTTAATGATTTGTGCAAGCAAGGTATCCGCGCCTACTTTTTGTGCAGCAAACCGAAAACTCCCCTTTTGGTTAATGGTACCTGCAAAAACCTTTTCACCAGCTATTTTATTCAATGCCACCGGTTCACCGGTAATCATACTTTCATCAACATAGGATTGGCCACTTACCACCATGCCATCCACGGCAACTTTTTCGCCGGGCTTCACCAATAAAATATCTTCTATTTTTACCTGCTGCACGGGCACCTCTTTCAGCTCATCATTTTGCAGCACAAGGGTTACTGTTTTTGGCTGCAAACCCATTAATTTTTTCAACGCGGAAGATGTATTGGATTTTGCCTTTTCTTCCAGCATTTTCCCCAGTGAAATAAAGGCAATTACCACAGCGGCGGCCTCAAAATACACATGCGCATGCAGCCCGCGCCGGTGCCAGAAATCGGGAAATAAAGTATTGAAAACACTAAACAGCCAGGCCACTCCGGTACTGAGGGCAACCAGCGTATCCATATTGGCTTTCCTGTTTTTTGCCTGCTTCCAGGCATTTATAAAAAAGCTTCGGCCGAAAAAGAAAATGACCGGGGTGGAAAGCGCCATCATGATAAAATTGGCATAAGGCATATCCATAAAGAACATACCTGTTATTACAACCGGAACAGAAAGGATGGATGACCAGATAAAGCGTTTATGGATTGCCTGAAAATGCTTTTCCTGTGCGGCATCTTTAATATCCTGCTTGTTTTCGGTTTCAATTACCAGGTCGTAGCCAATGGAGCGAATGGTTGCCTGGAACATGCCGGGTGTGGCTATTTCCGGATCATATTCAACCCATGCATCCTGGTTTGCAAAGTTTACCCCGGCGTCCTTCACGCCTTCTACCGACTTCAGCATTGATTCGACACTTATTGCACAGGATGCGCAGGTCATTTCAAGAACGGGAAAAATTTGCTTTGTAATCCCGGTTTTTGTATGGGCAGTTTTTGGTGGTGCTGCCATAAGTGTAGGTTCCATAATAATATTTTATGCAAAACTCCTTTGCTGGAAAGGATTGCATGTCATACAATTACGGAAGGCTGTTATATAATCTTCAGGTCAGATGCTGTCGAGCGGGCGGCGCTTATTCTCTTTTATTTGTTTGAATGCGGTTGGGGTAAGCCCGGTTACCTTTTTAAACTGCTGGCTAAGGTGTTGTACACTCGAGTATCCTAACTCAAAAGCTATTTCGCCGAGGCTTTTCTCGTTATACATCAGCAGTTCTTTTACTTTTTCTATACGCTGCAATATGGTATACCTTTCTATAGTAAGGCCTTCAACCGATGAAAATAAGGTTGTCAGGTAGTGGTAATCCAAACCGAGGGTATCTTCGAGGTGGGCGGAAAGTTTGAGGTTAAACTCATCCGTATCCTGTCCATGAATCAGGGAAATGATGGTGTTCTTTATTTTTTCCACTACCTGCGATCGTTTGTCATCAAGCAGTTCAAATCCAATTTCGCCAAGTGAATTGCGCAGGGCATCCAATTCCGCTGCAGATGGGGTGGTGGATAATTCAACCTGACCGAGTTGTACGTTTTTATAAGTGAGGCCAGTCTGCTCAAGTTGCAGGCGAACCGCCATAATACACCTTTCACAAACCATATTCTTAATGTGCAGCATCATAGACCACTTATTGTAATCAGTAGATTGCAGTATTCAATTCTTGTGAATTTTCTGGTTTAAAGATACCTCAAAGTGCTGGTAATTATGCCTTATAATAATCATTGGGCTATTTACCCATCCATTTAAAGTGCATACAAAACAAACTGAAAAGGCAGTAACTTATCATCCACCTTAAATTTTGTAAAGCCAGCCAGGGTAAGCTCCCGAATGATTTCTTCAGCAGAAAGCTTCATGGAAACCGGCGGGCCAATGGGCAATTCCTTTTTGAAATAATCAATGATTACCATGTACCCCTGCGATTTTAAACCCGCTTTCACTTTTGCAAAATAGGCTTTCCGGTTCTCAATATGGTGGTAAGAGTTTACCATAAATACCATATTTACTTCGCGCTTATCCAGTTTTGGGTCATCAGCAGGCAATTTTCTTGTTTGCAGGTTTTTTTCCGACACGCCTCTTGCCTTCCGAACACTATCCACATAGCCCAAAAACCGGTCATCCACATCCGCAGCTATTACATTGGCGCCTTCCTTTTCAAGCAGGAAGGAAAAATAACCGGTTCCACAACCAAGATCATAGATTTTTATTCCCTTAATTGGTCCAAGCGCTTTAATCACTTCATCCGGTTTTTGCCACGATGCCCGGTCGGGGCGTTCAAGGGCCTTTACCATTTCCTCAAAACTTTGCCCTTGTTCCTGTGCAAAAAGGGGCTGAACCAAGGCTAGTGCTATAATAAAAATAATACTCCTCATCATAAATGGTACCTGCTAAATTTAATCGTTCTTTATGGCTTCTTTTAAAAAGGCTAAGGTATTCTTTTACCGCCTGTAACGCAAAATTGGGTTAATTTGGTTCATTTCCTGTCATTTTTTGCAATTGGTAAATGGGTTTGGGGTAAAACAATTATCATGCATGCTAAAGATTGGCGGTTATGCAGGAATTAAATCCATTCAGAAAGTTTTTACAACTATTGCCGGGGATGGTGCTGTTGATAATGGCCATGGTTCCCGCTTTTTGTTGTTTCAGCCAGGAAAAGCCCGCTTATTATAAGGAGGTAATGGCTTTTAAACACCAGGATAGCCTCCGTTTTCCTGCAAAAGGGCAGGTGCTTTTTATTGGCAGCTCTTCTTTTACCAACTGGAAAGATGTTCAGGAATATTTTCCGGGTGTTTCCATTCTCAACAGGGCCTTCGGCGGATCGTCGCTTATCCATCTTATTTATTATCAGAACGTCATTATTTATCCCTATCAGCCTGCCCAGATCGTTATTTATTGCGGAGAAAATGATTTTGCAGGTGATGCCAGGTTGCCTGCTGACTCAGTGGTTTACCGGTTTAAAAAGCTGTTTACCGATATCAGGACAAGGTTGCCAAAGGTACCCATTGTTTATGTATGTATGAAACCAAGTCCTGCCCGAAAAAGAATGCTGGCAAAGTATGAAGTGGCCAATTTTGAAATTCGGGAATACCTCCGAAAGCAAAAGAAAGCCCGGTATGTTGATGTGTACGAAGCCATGCTTTTGCCGGACAGAAGCCCGAATGGCGCGCTTTTTTTGTCCGACAGCCTGCATATGAACGCAAGCGGATACAAGCTTTGGCAGGGCATTTTAAAAAAATCGTTGAAAAAGAAATAACCCGACGCTTCCTTGTTCCGGGCTTCATTTCCTTTTGTACTGTCAGTATATGGCTAAAGTAAAACCTATTTTTGCCTTAAAATCTATATTCAATGGCCGACCTGATAGAAGAATTTAACGATTACCGCACCCGGATGAACGAGGTGATTTTAAGTAAAAACAACCTCGTAATTAAAAGACTCTGGAACCTTGATACCAATACCTATGCCGAAGGGGCGCTGAGTACGCAAACCAAGGAAATGCTCGGGTTGGTGGCTAGTATGGTGCTTCGGTGTGATGACTGTATTATATATCACCTCGGCAAATGCCATGAAGAGGGAATTACCACTGAGCAGATGTATGAAATATTTGCAGTTGCCAATATTGTTGGGGGAACCATAGTTATACCGCATACCCGCCGAGCGGCTGAATACTGGGAAGAACTCATTAGCATCAAATAGATAGCAGATTATTTTAACCACATAGGCACATAGGAAACATAGAAAGCTGAAAAGCTATTTTCCTATGTGGTCTATTGTGCCTATGTGGTTTGTTTTTGTGGTTATAGTGAATACCTGAGCGTTACCCCAAAAGTTCTTTGGTCGCCCAATACACCTGCATAATGGCCGGCGTTGCCCGCTGCCGGTAACAATTGCTCATAATAATCCTTGTTAAGCGCATTGCGTACCCAGAAAAACATGGATAACCCTTGCGGGGCGCGGAAACCAAACCTTGAATTGGCAAGGGTGTAAGCATCCACATTCAAATATGTTGAGGGCGATGGGCTCGAGGAGAATTCGGAGCGGTAATACAGGTCAAGCGCAAAAAACAGCTTACCACTATTACCCAGTAATGTCTTCGATTTTTTGGAGGCAATTTCTCCTCCCAGGGTGGCAGCCCATTTTGATATGCCCGGCAGTCTTTCGCCTGAAATATCCTTGAACGCATTTCGTCCACCTGTTTCTTCGAGTGGAACCGGTGCATTAGGGAATGAAACATACTTGCCATCTGTGTAGGTAAGGGCGCCATTCAGGGTAATGTATTTTTTAATTTTGGTACTTGCATCCAGTTCGGCACCCATTACCCTAACCTTGTCGGCATTGGCAAGGTAGCCACGGTTTACACCCACTTCGGCAGATTGTACCTGTGTTTGGTAATCGCGTATATCAGTATTAAAAAATACTAAATTTACGATGGTGTTTGTACCCGGTTTTGTTTTCACTCCTGCTTCAAAATGGGTTACATATTCCGGTTTAATGGTGGCCAGTTCAAGTATGGGTTGTCCG
>Ga0116158_10003488_pt1 | contig 13619 bp, 12 predicted proteins | sample AD_UKC052_MetaG_FD_89883 | JGI IMG/M metagenome (GOLD analysis project Ga0116158, IMG submission 89883) | Active sludge microbial communities of municipal wastewater-treating anaerobic digesters from USA - AD_UKC052_MetaG | ecosystem: Engineered > Bioreactor > Anaerobic > Digestate | place: USA... | reverse complement strand
TCTGATCTGTGTGGCAGGATAATTTTTAAATCTGTACAAAAATGAAGAAGTTTATTATGTTGGGTTTGATTACCGTACTGGTTTCAAATTGTGTGATCGGGCAACAAGCCAAAACAAAGCCATTTACCATTACGATTGGCGGGGTAACTATTACAGGATCCTATTCTGAAGGTTCGTTGTATACCAGCACCGTAAATGGTACCAATATTTTATGGGGTATGATCACATGGGGGGGAAGCTCTACATTAGAATGCCGTGGTTCAAGTACTGCAGTTTGCCGGATAGAAGTAGTTACATCTGTTTCCATTGGAACAAAAGATGCCATTGTAACAAATACTGATGGTGTGAGATCTCTCAAGAAAATCGCAGGAACTTCTGGAACATATCCTATGTTGATTGATGCCGGTAATAACGCCATCACATTTGCAGTTGATATCAACCAGGTAAGCTCAGGCGTGCGCAATAGTTTTATTTCCGGGAAATGGAAGGTGAGTACTCCATTCGTTCTTGGGCCACAGGTAGTAAAAGCATTGGGATTAAACAATGGTACCGAGGAAAAAGGTTTTCTGATTCCTGCAGGTGAGTATCCATTGTATAAGGATGGCAATATTTACTACTGGACGTTTAATTATCCCAAAAATTAGAATGAATTCAGTTGCCTTATTATTATATTGAGATTGGTTAAATGTTGACGTGTATCCGTAGCAGTTTCAAATAATGGTAAGGCAACTTTCTTTTTAAAAACTGTCATATGAAAATAAAACCCATCTTCCTTGCTGTAATATTATTTTATGGCTGTGCTTCTAAAGAAAAAGAGAAACAACTTTCACAGAGTTATCGAAACATTGAATCCTATTTAAAAGAAACCAGGATCGACGATCCTGACCTGTTATATTTTTACTCAGGCAAACCAAGGATGCCAATGCCTAATGTATACGCTTTTGATTCGCTTGGAAGGCAAGTAATCACGCCCGGAAATTGTTTTAGAGTAGTTGATGAATACATCCATTATTTAAACGACAGCATCATTCCTTTGAAACCGGAAGGAGAAACACTTGTTCATTTTTTGGACAGTAGTAAAATCGTAGATGCCTATGATCAAAAAGTTTCATTTGAATCGCTTGAGCCGGCCCATTATTACCTTTTTGTAGATTTTATTGCGCTACCGGTAGAATCATTTAAGCAGACACTAGCTGGAGCAGTTAATACGAAAAATAAGATGCCCAAAAACATTGAATTATTTTTGGTTCATTCTTTATCTGAACATAATAAAAAATATTTCCCGCAAACACCTAAAAAGGAATGAGGCAAAAAGAAAAAATTAATGGAAAATGTTGCCAGTCGGTAAGGTTCATTTTGGAGTGAATTAATTATGAAAAGCTGCTGCCTGCTCATTGTTAATTAATGCATAATTAGCTATTCCTTATTACCTAAAGCTGGATTATTATTGTTTTTTTGGAATACCATCATTTGCTATTCCATGAAATCGATTTACATCATTTGTTTTATACTTATTTGCGGGCAAGCTGTAACAGCACAGTTGACCACTAATATCAGCTGGACGACACAGAGTTCTATGTCGCCGCAGGAAGTTATCTACTACAATACAGAGAAAAAACTCAGTTGGGGAAATTTCCTTGCCGTACCTCCGGCAGATAATGGCCCCGTAGCTGCCATCACTGTATCAGGTTTCGGATACTCTGCCGATATTAAGACCAGTGGCAACAAAGGAGAACTGAATATAAAAGTGTATTGTTATTTCAATAAAAATAAATCCTGGGTAAAGCCCGGAAAGAATACGTCTTATATTCTTAATCATGAACAACATCATTTCAATATCAGTTACATAGCAGCCTGCGTATTCATTGATAAATTGCAAAATGCCACTTTCAATAAAAGCAATTATAATGAATTGCTGCCTCGTATTTACAATGAAAGCTGCGACCTCATGAACAAGATGCAAAATGACTACGACGGTCAAACAAAAAACGGCCAGGTAGCGGATGCACAGGAAAAATGGAACCAGTTCATCAACGATCGTATTCAGTTTATTACAAAGTAACTACCAGTACAGGGATCTTCAATTCATGTCGTACGGTATTTACCGTAGCTCCATAAACAAAATCCTTAAACCCGGTATGGCCATGGGCGCCAACCACCAGCAGATCGGCATCTTCTTCCTTAACAATGCGAACGATCTCAGATGCACTATGCCTGAATCCCAGTATACCTTTCGCATCAAAACCTTTGTCTTTTAATTGTGCTACAAAAAAGTTGAGCCGTTCCCGGTCTTTCTGTGTTTCAAAATCATCCGTTTGATTTCCCAGCAGGATGGCAGAAGGACTTTCTACAATGTGAATGAGGTAAAAAGTTGTTTCTTGTTTGGCTTGCCCGATAGCGGAAGCAATTAGTTTTGAATCATTTTCACTGAAATCAAGTGCAACAGCAATCTTTCTATATACCGGGATGGCCATATCCTGTATGCCTTTGATCTCGGGATGCATATGAATGGATGAACCAGGAGCAACTTTCTTTTTAAGCAAAGGGAAAATAAAACTATAAACCAACAGGGCTACAAAGAGTAGGGCCGCAAATATGATCATGATCTTTGCAAACATATTTTCTGAAGTACTAAAAAAGTCCATGGCTTCCCCACTAACCATTTTAATATTAAGGTAAACCAATACAGATGTTACAAGCCAGGCAAGAACCTGGACGATTGGTTTGATCACAAAATTACCCATGGTTTTTTTATCGCTTACAAAATGGATCAATGGAATGATGGCAAAGCCGAGTTGAAGACTCAGGATCACCTGGCTAAAAATGAGCAACCGGTCAACTTCATCTTCTCCAAACATCGCAATCACGATGATAGCAGGAACAATGGCCAACAGCCGGGTGATAAGCCTTCGCATCAGCGGATTAATGCGAAGTTGCAGGTATCCTTCCATCACGATCTGTCCGGCCAATGTGCCCGTTACGGTAGAGCTCTGCCCGGCTGCAATAAGTGCAATGGCAAATAGAGTGGATGCCACCGTTGAGCCCAGCATCGGTGACAAAAGTTCATGGGCTTGTTTGATTTCCCCTACATCTGTTCGGCCGGTATTAAAAAATACCGAAGCTGCAAGGATCAGAATCGCGGCATTAATAAGAAATGCAATGTTCAATGCAATGGCACTATCTACAAAACTCCATTTCAAAGCCTGTTGAATACCCTGGTCGGTACGTTTTATTTTTCTTGTTTGCACAAGGGCCGAATGCAGGTAAAGGTTATGTGGCATCACGGTAGCACCAATGATACCAATCGCAAGGTATAGGGCAGTTTCCGGCGGCAGGGCATTGTGCATTCCACGAGCCGCATATAATTCACTTGCTTCAGGTAGGGAAGGGATAAAGCCTTTAATGATCTCATGCAGTTGTGGCTGCGCAATGATGATATTAATGAGAAAACAAAAGCCGATCACGCCGATCAGTGCAATGATGAATGCTTCCATTTTGCGAATGCCAAGGCGCTGCAGGTAAAGCAACAGGAATGTATCAAGAACAGTAAAAGAAACGCCCCAGATCAATGGTAAGCCAGTGAGCAATTGTATACCAATGGCCATGCCAAGTACTTCAGCCAGGTCGCATGCCGCAATAGCGATCTCGGCAAGTACCCACAGGCAGATATTGATCATTTTCGGGTATGTTTCCCTGTTAGCCTGTGCCAAATCTCTGCCTCTTACAATACCTAGCCGGGCACTCAGGCTTTGCAATAAAAGAGCCATCAGGTTACTCATGAGCAGTACCCAGATCAGCGCATACCCGTACTTGCTACCCCCGGCCAGGTCGGTGGCCCAGTTACCGGGATCCATATATCCAACACTAACGAGGTATGCAGGTCCCAGAAAGGAGAATGCTTTTTTCCAGCCCTTCGCCTGGGTGGTTGTATCCACAGAGCCATGTACTTCGCTTAGGGAGTTGTCGTGGTTGATCGTTCTTTTCATATCGTACAAAAAACATTTAAGGCTACCTGGTTGCTTACAATCGTTACAGGTTGTTTATCAATTTTGATTTCTATCGATCCGTCGAACTCGAAGCGCCGGTTTACCTGGATGCATGTACCAATCCCAATATGATAATGATTGAGCAGTTCCAGCATCTCGGGACTTTGATTTTTAACAGAGCTCACAAATAGCAATTTTTTCAAAGGAACATTGGCGAGGTTCTCCTGTTTCAGGATCTTCATCTTCCCTTTGTTGTCGGGGATGGGATCTCCATGCGGATCAAAAGCCGGGTTGCCCAGGTAATTATCCAGCCGGGTTGTAAGCTCATTATTGCTGATATGTTCCAGCTCTTCGGCCATGCTATGTACCTGGTCCCATTCAAAACCAAGCTTATTAACGAGGAAATATTCCCAAAGCCTATGCTTTCTTACAACGCTGATTGCCTTCTTATTACCAAGTTCAGTTAAAATAAAACCTTTATATTTTTGGTAATGAACTGTTTTCTTCAATTCCAGCTTTTTCAGCATATCAGTCACCGAAGCAGGCTTTGTCTGCATCTCCTCCGAAAGCAAACTAGTGCTTACTTTTTCATGAACCGATTGAAGGTGATAGATGGCCTTAATGTAATTTTCTTCTGTTGCAGTAAAAGTCACTTTTATTTTTAGACAAATCTAAAAATAAATATCAGTATAGACTAAATTTTTATTTTTAATACCGGCCGGAAGAAGATATCCACATGATGCCGGTAAATATGTATTATTTACACATTAAGATTAGAAAATCAGTTTTATATTGCAGCGTCAAAAAAAATGAGCAGCATGAATTTTTCCAAATATGAAGTCCCGTTTCCTATAGACAGCGCCTACCAGAAGCGTGTAGCTTATTTCTCCATGGAATTTGCCGTACACCAACCATTGAAGATCTATAGCGGAGGATTGGGTTATTTAAGTGGCTCGCACCTGCGCAGCGCTTATGAGTTGCGCCAGAACCTCATCGGGATCGGAATTTTATGGAAGTATGGATATTACGACCAGGCCCGTAACCAGGATCAGACTTTACAGGTGCAATGGAACGAAAAGCAATATAATTTCCTGGAAGATACCGGCATCAAATTCCAGATCGATATACATGAACACCCGGTTTGGGTGAAGGTTTTTTACCTCAATCCCGAAACATTTAAAAGTGCCCCGTTGTTTTTATTAAGCACCGATCTGCCAGAAAACGACTACGTTTCACAAACCATCTCTCATCGTTTGTATGATGCAAACGTAGCTACCAAAGTGGCCCAGTTCATCCTGCTGGGTGTGGGCGGAGCTAAACTAATTGATATCCTCAACTTCAATCCGGAAGTATACCACCTGAATGAAGCCCATGGCATCAGCGCTGCATTCTACCTTTACAAAAAATACGGGAATAAAGAAGAAGTGCGCAAGCGACTTGTGTTCACTACGCATACGCCGGAAGAAGCAGGGAACGAAAAGCACGACTTGTTTCTTTGCGAAAAAATGAGTTATTTCTGCGGCGTGCCGTTAGATGAAGTACGCAAACTTACCGGTATCACAGATGATCTTTTTAATCACTCTCTGGCAGCCCTGCGTTTTGCCAGGTTAGCCAACGGCGTTAGCCAGCTTCATGGCGAAGTAAGTAGGGAAATGTGGGCCAAATACAACGACATATGTTCAATCACCGCCATCACCAATGCACAAAACTGGCAGTATTGGGCCGACAAGCAGTTGTATAATTTCATGGATGATCATAAAGTGGATGCCTTTGTAGACCGTAAAAGATACCTGAAGAAAAGAGCAATGGATATCGTAGCAGATCAAACTGGTAAATTATTAAATCCCGATGTGATCACCATCGTTTGGGCCCGACGTTTTGCAGGTTATAAACGTGCCGAACTGATCACCAGGAACCAGGAACGTTTTGCAGCATTGATGAGCAATACAAAATACCCGGTACAGATCATCTGGGCTGGTAAACCATACCCGGTAGATTACCCCGCCATCAGCGATTTTAATTTCCTGGTAAACCTGAGCAAAGAACACCGCAATGTGGCGGTTTGCATTGGTTACGAACTAACATTAAGCAAGCGCCTAAAGCAGGCAGCCGATGTATGGATGAATAACCCACGCGTTCCCCGCGAAGCCAGTGGTACCAGCGGCATGACCGCAGCCATGAACGGAGCAGTTAACTTCAGTACCAATGACGGATGGATAAGGGAATTCATCAATCATGGCAATAATGGTTTTGTGGTACCGATCGCCGATTACAACAACATGACCGTTCACGAGCAGGATGAATATGACCTGGATAAAATGTATGATATCCTCGAAAACCAGATCCTGCCAATGTATTACGACAATGCTCACGTGTGGAGGCAGATCGTAAAAAATGGCATGCGGGATGTTCGTTGGCAGTTTGATAGTAACCGGATGGCGAAAGAATATTATGACATCATGTATAAGTAAGCTTATCTTATCATTCATATCAATCCTTTCCGCTCATACCGGGAAGGATTTTTTATTTTTACGAAAATCAACTCTGATGGATAACTATATTAAAACACTCGACATTCGCTGGTCTGATCTTGATCCGAATTTTCATGTGCTCCATTCAAAGTACTACGACTTCGGCGCTTTTTGCCGGATGGCATTTTTACAGGATGCGGGAATCACTCCTGATCTGATGCGAAAAAATCATATCGGCCCGATCCTGTTCCGGGAAGAATGCTTTTTTAAAAAGGAGCTTCTTTTCGGTGAAAAAATAAGTATCAGTCTCGTGTTAACCAAAAGATCCGAAAATTATAGTCGCTGGAGCATGGAACATGAGATACATAAGAAGGATGGCGTACTTGCTGCCCGTATTGTAATTGATGCCGCCTGGATGGATACCGCTCATCGAAAATTAACCATTCCATCGCCCGAAATCATTTCATTGTTGGATATTGTACCCAAATCACCATCGTTCCACATAGGAACATGATATAACAATACCGAATAGACGAAGATTCATGATACAGGCAACCATTCGATTATACAGGAATTCATATAGCGGCCTCACCCGTCGTATCTGGTTATTGAGTTTTGTTATGCTCATAAACCGAAGCGGTACCATGGTGCTAGCCTTCATGACGCTGTATTGCCGTCACCTCGGTTTTAGCACAAAACAGGCCGGGCTTGTTGTAGCCATTTATGGTTTAGGTGCCGTTACCGGGGCTTTCCTGGGTGGTAAGGTCAGCGATCGGTTTGGATTTTATTATACCCAATTTGCAGCGTTGTTCTTCGGGGGCATCCTGTTCATTGTGCTTGGACAAATGCGGAGCTATGAAAACATCTGCATCTGTACCTTCCTCCTCAGCATGGTCAATGAGTCTTTTCGACCAGCCAATTCTACGGCCATTGCCCATTATAGCAATGAAAAGAACCGTACACAATCATTTTCCCTGGTAAGGCTCGCCATAAATGTTGGTTGGGGTATTGGCAGTGCCCTGGGCGGATTATTGGCATCGATCGATTATCATTTGTTGTTCTGGACAGATGGCATTACCAACATAGCGGCATCTTTTATGTTGTTGTTGGTTTTGCCAAAAGTGCCTCTCTCACAACAACTGGCATCTTCCCCGCATCCCCAGGCCGCAAAAATTGCTGCTACGCCATACCGTGATAAACCATTCCTGTGGTTCCTGTTATTGCAGGTTCTATTCGCAGTGTGTTTTTTCCAGCTCTTTACTACCGTACCCTTGTTTTTCAAAGAAGGACTTTACCTCAGCGAATTCTGGATCGGTGCCGTGATGTCATTCAATGGAATACTCATCGCCTTATTTGAAATGGTGCTGGTATTTAAATTGGAGGGAAGGAGACCATATCTTCAGCTTATGTGTTATGGCACCTTGCTCATGGGGGTATCATATGCGATTCTCAATATTCCATCGGGAAATGGATTACTGGTGGCGATGGGGTTCAGCTTCATGATCACGATCGCCGAAATGATCGCGATGCCTTTTATGAACAGCTATTATATTTCAAGAAGTACTCAACAAAACCGTGGTCAATATGCAGGACTTTACACCATGGCCTGGAGTGTGGCGCAGGTGATCGGTAGCAGTCTCGGTGCCCTGGCCGCTTACCAGTTAGGCTTCTTTAACTTATGGATGCTAATAGCAGCTTTATGCATCATCACAGCGATCGGTTATGCACGCCTGCTGAAAAAAAGCTAATGCTTTTCCTATTTCACAACATTACATTGTGAACATTGTAGCTAATCTAAAAGTATTCTTCGTCTATTGGTAAGTGATGGTTAAGGTTGATTTGGAGCTGACAGGAGTTGATTGCCCCATGACTTCAATGCTGCCGGTTAAATCAGTGGTCAGTGTCTTTTTGGAAACCATTGACGTGTTAGTATTTACTTGTAATTCCCCTGTTAATTTAGAACTGATGTTGATCAATAACTGCATTCCCTGCATTTCCGATTCTGTAGTTCCATCGGTTTTGCCGGTTAGTGTAACAGTAGCCAGGTCTTTGTCAACCGATTTGATGCTGTAAGATTTTACGACCTTCATTCCTTTATCTGTGGTTGAATCAGTCCAAATATCACCAGCTTTTTTTCCTTCCGGGATGATGAAAAATGCATTGGAAATGGCCAGGTCATCGCCATTGTTACCCAGCGCTTCCATCATACCGCTCATGGGGTTGGCATTTTCTGCAGCATCTGTTTTTTTCCTGCTGTTGATTTGAACTCCTGTAAGTGCGTTTACCTGTAGTGTATCGGGCTTATTGATTTTCTGTGAAACGCCTTTACCCATTTCAGATTCCCTGTCGGCAGCATTCTCTGAATTATAAGTTGTTTGCTGGCCCATCATATCGAGCGAAAGGGTTAATGACGTAATTGTGTTCGAAATAGTATAAACATCTGATGTTGCATCAAGTACAATGATCTCATTTTTGGTAACAGATGAGTTTTGCATAGCCATGCCCATATCAGCTTCCATGCTGCTGGTAGCCGTTACCGCAATTTTCTGCCCGCGGGCAAGTTTTATTTTAGCTTCTTTTTGGGCAAAGATGCTTGTTGCTGATAACATAACGATAGCAAGGAAGAACATTTTCATGAAATGAAATTTTGAGGTGAAACAGGAAGCAAATGTAGAGTGAAATTATATTAACTGGTGGGCTCCCGTGATCAATTATAAAAAATTTAGGCAAAAAAAATGGGTTACTGTTATGAGCAGTAACCCTAATTAATTAAAATGACTTAAAATTATCCAATAACTGTTACATTAACAGCATTCATACCTTTTTTACCATTTTGAAGTTCGAATTCTACTTTATCGCCTTCTTTAATGTCATTAATTAACCCGCTAACGTGTACAAAAGTTTCTTTGTCAGACTCAGCGTGTTTAATAAATCCGAATCCTTTTTCAGAGTTGAAAAACTTTACGGTTCCTTGATTTTTAGTGTCCATTTTTTTGATTGTATTGTATTAATAAAGTGCAAAGGTATAGTTTTTAAGCATAATAACATCAATTATTTTCAATTATCTTATTATCAGCTGTGCGACAACCAGTTAAGATTGATATTTTTTTCTTTACCGCAGCAATACCCATTATTCATATTTCATATAGATAATGTATTTCAATACATCAATTGAATGAGCCTGGTTGTGTTATACACTGACAATGAACTCTTAAAAGGGTTCCCGATATCCTGTGCATAATATATCAGCCTGCCGGTTTTATTTATCTTATCTTTGTCAAAAATTAGCACAGATGATAAATGAAATGATCACCAAATTTTTAGAACCTGATATCCTGATTAAAAAATCTGTAAAGATTGAGTTTAAGAAAAGAAATCCCATCGTTGGCATCTTTGTAAAGTCGGCAGACTATGAAGATCTGAAAGCTAAAAATTTCTGGCGCATCGTTTCTGAAACACATATCCCTGAATGGAAAAAAACAAGTGATAATAAATTGTCCAAGATTTTCAGCGGTTCAGAATTCACCCGTTTAACACAAGCAAAAGAACAATAAGATTTAAGTGTTACGGTAACAGAACAAATACAAAATATTAATATAAAAAAATGCCCGGCAGATACCGGGCGTTTTTTATTTGACTAAGTTTATTTTAAACTGCTTCTACATAGGAGCTTACAGGCTCACAAGTACAAACCAGGTTACGGTCCCCATAGGTATTGTTTACCCTGCTTACCGATGGCCAGAATTTGTTCTCTTTTACATAGTGCAATGGGTAAGCTGCTTCCTGCCTGCTATAAGCATGATTCCATTCATCAGCTGTAATCACAAATTGTGTATGCGGCGCATTTTTTAACGGGTTGTCTGTTTTATCGGCACGACCTTCTTCAACCGCTTTTATTTCATGCCTGATGCGAAGCAATGCATCACAGAACCTGTCGAGTTCGGCGAGGTCCTCACTTTCTGTTGGTTCTATCATTATGGTACCAGCAACCGGGAAACTAAGGGTGGGTGCATGGAAATTATAATCCATCAAACGCTTGGCAACATCTTCCGCTTCAATACCGGCTGATTGTTTAAAAGGACGCAGGTCAACAATAAATTCATGCGCACAACTTCCATTCTTACCTGCATACAGGATCTTATATTCATGTTGAAGCCTTGCCTTCATATAATTTGCATTCAGGATAGCATATTCAGTACTTCTTTTTAATCCTTCCGCTCCGAGTAATTTTATGTATGCATAACTGATCAGCAATATGCTGGCGCTTCCAAAAGCTGCAGCACTTACGGCGTGAATTGATTTTTCTTTATGCGTTATAGAAACATGTCCTGGTAAATATGGCGCAAGTTTTTCATTCACACAGATCGGTCCCATACCGGGTCCGCCGCCGCCATGCGGAATAGCAAAAGTTTTGTGAAGGTTCAGATGACAAACATCAGCACCGATATATCCGGGGCTGGTCAAACCAACCTGTGCATTCATATTTGCACCATCCATGTAAACCAGCCCGCCACAATCATGAATAAGGCTGCAGATATCTTTTATGCTTTCTTCAAATACACCATGCGTACTTGGATACGTAACCATCAACCCAGCCAGGTTGGCTTTATATTTTTCTGCATTCATCCTCAGGTCGTCCACGTCAATATTTCCTGCTTCATCACATTTTGTTACGACCACTTTGAAGCCGGCCATCACTGCAGATGCAGGATTGGTTCCATGCGCTGAAATTGGTATCAATATAATGTTACGATGTTCTTCATTCCTGTCGGCATGATAAGCCCTGATCGTGAGCAATCCGGCGTATTCACCCTGTGCACCACTATTGGGTTGTAACGATGTGGCCGCAAACCCGGTGATATTGCTGAGCCATTCTTCCAGTTCGGTTATGATCTGGCGATAGCCCTTCCATTGGTGTTCGGGAGCAAACGGGTGAATGCTGTTGAATTCGGGCCAGCTCACCGGGATAAGTTGAGTAGCTGCATTCAATTTCATGGTACAGCTTCCCAGCGAGATCATCGACGTATTCAAACTGAGGTCTTTATTCTCAAGGCTTTTAATGTAACGCATCATTTCTGTTTCACTGCGATGGCTGTTAAAAACCGGGTGCGTTAAATAGGCTGACGTGCGGGTAAGCAGGGTAGGTATGTTGTTGAGTAAACTGTCGGAATCAAAGTCGGCTGTTGCCGTGTCACTGTTAAGGGTAGACGCAAATAAATGAATCAGGTCAAGAACATCATGTTGTGTTGTGGTTTCATCAAGCGAAATGGTTATCGCTTCATTATCATATGCAACATTGATGCGCCTGGTTTCTGCAGTTAAGCGGAAAGCTTCTGCGTCGGCCAGTTTCACCCTGATGGTATCGAAGAAATATTCATTCTCATTTTTAAAGCCCATGGAATCCAGTTCATTGCTGAGGGTAAGGGCTAACAGGCTGGTGCGTTTAGCGATCTGCTTCAACCCTTCGGCACCGTGGTAAACCGCATACATGGCTGAAATATTGGCCAACAGTGCCTGGGCTGTGCAAATATTGCTGGTAGCCTTTTCGCGGCGAATATGTTGTTCCCTTGTTTGCAAAGCCATGCGCAGACACCTGTTGCCTTGTGCATCCATGCTTACGCCAATAATGCGGCCGGGGATATTCCTTTTAAATTCATCTTTTGTTGCAAAGAATGCAGCATGTGGTCCACCAAATCCCATCGGTACACCAAAACGTTGAGAATTGCCAATTGCAACATCCGCACCCAGTTCTCCGGGAGGGGTTAACAGGGTCAACGCCAGTAAGTCGGTTGCCATTACTACCATTGCATTGGAAGCATGCGCCTTGTCGATGAAACTCCTGTAATCGGCAATGAGGCCATTTTTATCGGGATATTGAATGATGGCTCCGAAATAAGTTTCATCCAATTGTGCCTGGCGATAATCACCAAAAACCAATTCTACATGTATGGGTTTGGCACGGGTGACCAGGATGTCTTTTGTTTGAGAAAACACATTTTCATCCACGAAAAATTTTGGTGCAGTAATATGATCGTGATCTTTATTCTTATGATTGAAAACCATGGCCATGGCTTCTGCGGCGGCTGTACCTTCATCGAGCAAACTGGCATTGGCAATAGGCAATGCGGTAAGATCGCTTACCATTGTTTGAAAATTCAGCAGGCTTTCCAGTCGTCCCTGTGCAATTTCGGCCTGGTATGGCGTGTATTGTGTATACCATCCCGGGTTTTCAAAAACATTCCGCAGGATCACAGTTGGTGTGATCGTATTGTAATAACCCTGCCCGATATACGATTTACAAACCTGGTTCAGTGAGGCTGTTCTTTTCAGATCAGCCAGGTATTGATATTCACTAACTGGTCCACCGGTTTCAAGGGATTTGTTGATCCGGATATTGGCGGGAACGGTATTGCTGATCAATTCTTCCAGCGATGATACGCCGATGGTTTGGAGCATTACTTCCGTTTCGGTTTCATTGGGTCCGATATGCCTTTGCTGGAATTCGTTCTGCTGCTGTTCAAAAAGATTCATAGTCATTGATGTTTAGCCTGCTGTTCGTAATGAAGTTGGGCGCCAGCCTATGCCAGGACGCCTGGTTATTTCCGCCGCAAAATTACGAGAACACAATAACATTTGGTGCGCTTATCTTCGTTAGTTTTGCCTTGTGGAAAAATGTAGTATAAACCTTCCACGCAGATTAAACAATGAGTGAGGATATTTTTCAAAACTGGCAAAAAAAATCGACCGATAACCAGAAAAAATACAAGCAATTCCTCAACCGGGCCGATAAAAACCAGGTGTTGAAACAGTTACCCGACCTGCATGAAGAAGCATTCAGCAAGGTTAATTGCCTGGATTGCGCAGCCTGTTGCAAAAACTATTCTCCCCGGTTTAAAACGCCCGACCTGAAACGGATCGCCAAACACCTGAAAATGAAAGAAGGGGATTTTATAGAAAAATACCTCACACTGGATGTAGAAGGAGATTATGTAGTTCGTTCCAAACCTTGCCCTTTCCTGGGTGCTGATAACTATTGCGGGATCTATGATGTACGCCCGTCTGATTGTGCCAGGTTTCCTTATACCGACGAAGACGTGATCATTAAAAGACAACAACTCACCTTGAAGAATTCGAGTTTTTGCCCGATCGTTTATTTCGTTCT
>Ga0116158_10003486_pt1 | contig 13620 bp, 13 predicted proteins | sample AD_UKC052_MetaG_FD_89883 | JGI IMG/M metagenome (GOLD analysis project Ga0116158, IMG submission 89883) | Active sludge microbial communities of municipal wastewater-treating anaerobic digesters from USA - AD_UKC052_MetaG | ecosystem: Engineered > Bioreactor > Anaerobic > Digestate | place: USA... | reverse complement strand
TATTGAAAGAAATAATTCCACACTTTTCAGAAGGGTTGCCATAAGTGTGAAGACCTTCGATTTTTGTTAATAAGGACATAGCCTTTTTTAATAGAATATTCTCCCAAGCTTGGATTTTTTCAATACCAATATTTTGAAGATATTTTAGTGCTGTACCAAGAGCGATAGCTCCAGAAACAGGGGGTGTTCCGGCTTCAAACCTAAAAGGAGATTTTAAATACGTGCTTTTATCGGGGAAGACACTTTCAATCATACTTCCCCCTCCTTGATAGGGTGGAAGTTGATTCAGAAGATCTTTTTTTCCGTAGAGGATTCCAATTCCAAAGGGCGCAAAAACTTTATGTCCTGAAAAAACATAAAAATCACACCCCAGTTTTTGAACGTCAACTTTAGAGTGGACAATCGATTGCGCACCATCAATAACGACAAGAGCGCCGATCTCATGGGCTTTTTCAATAATGAACTGGATATTATTTATTGTTCCTAAAACATTAGAACAGGCCGTAACAGAAACCAATTTGGTTTTATTTGAAAGTTGTGATTGGAAATCTTCATAATCTAATTCCCCATTCTCTTTAACCTTGATCATTTTAACTATGACCCCTTTATCCTGGGATAACAAATGCCATGGGACAATATTCGAGTGATGCTCCATCTCTGAAATCAAGATTTCATCGCCAGAGTTTAAAAGCCCCCGGCCCAGAGCTGTTGCAATTAAATTGATGCTCTCCGTGGTTCCTTTTGTAAAAATAATTTCATCTGAGGATTGAGCATTGATGTGTTGAGCAATAGTATTTCTAGACTGTTCAAAGGCCTCAGTAGCTTGATCTGCGAGCAGGTGTGCGCCACGATGAATATTTGCAGATTCGTGCTCATAAAAAGAAGTGATTCGTTGAATCACTTGTCGTGGTTTGAGGGAGGTGGCTGCAGAATCTAAATATATCAAATTCTGACCATGAATTTTTTGATCTAGGGCCGGAAAATCTTGGCGTATTTTCTGAAAATAATTGGCAAGAGTTGATGGATCTAAAAGATTCAAAGGATCCAAAGGATTTAGATTTGAGGTATTCAAAGTTTTTTCTCCATTTCAAAAGGATTGAAATTAAAAATATAAAGACAAAAATTTCTAATTTCAAGATTTTGAATTTTTAAAAAGATTTCCTCTAAAAAAGCTTTATTTAATATTAATAAAGACTTGTCTTTATCGAGACCTCGACTTTGTAAATAAAAAAGTTCTTCACTGTTAATTTGTCCATGAGTGGATCCATGTGTGGCCTTTACGTCATCGGCATAAATTTGTAAAATGGGCTGAGTTCGAGATTCAACCTTTTCCCCCACCAAAAGACTTTGCACTAATTGATTGGAATTGGCCTTTTGTGCTTTTGGAGCAATATAAATCTTTCCAGTAAATGAAGCCTTACTGCTGTCGAGCAATACATATTTGTAAAGCTGCTCACTACTGCAATTGCCGACATGATGCTCAATATTAGAAAAATGTTCTGAAACATTATTTTTTTCTGTTAAGGTTGCTGCATAAAAATGAGCTATTGAGTTTTCTGCTTTGAACTGAGCAAGAAGTCGGTGCTGTGATTTTGAGGCGTTTTTAGAGAAAATAAAAGAATGAAGGCCCACCTTTTCATTTATGAAAAATTGAGAAAGCCCTATATCATCTAAATGAGAAGATAAAAAACTGAGTCGATAGTAATTAAGTTCTGAAGATTCGGATAAATTAAAAGAAAAATCCACTTCTATGGGAATATTTTTGTCAGTTGAATTTCTATTTTCAGAATCAGGAATACGAGAACCCCATTGAAAATCGCTTAATTGAATTTCTAGAAAATCTTTTTTGACGTGAGCCTTTATTTCAATAGAAATTTTTGGTTTTTGAATTTCTTTAAGTTCAGAGTTCCAATTAAATAAAAACACCAAAGGTTTTTGTGTTGTTGAAAGGGATTGATATTCAAAATCTGTGTCGCTAGCCTTAAATTTGCAGCAATTTATGGAGCGATCAAAAGAAGAAGCTTCATCAATAAATTTCCCATCGTTAAATAAAATCACATCAACGGAGTCTTTAAAAAAGGAATGGATCTGATGAATAAAATTTTGTGCTAAATTTAGATCCATTTTAATGAACCAACCAGTCGTAGCCTCGGCTTTCGAGCTTGTGGGCAAGAGTTTTATCTCCACTTTCAATGATTTTTCCCCCAGCAAGAACATGAACAAAATCAGGAATAATATAATCAAGAAGGCGTTGATAATGAGTCACGAGGACTATGGCATTGTCTTTATTTTTGATTTGATTTACGCCTCCTGCAACAACCTTCAGGGCATCAATATCAAGTCCAGAGTCGGTTTCATCTAAAAACGCCAAACGAGGCGACAGAACGGCCATCTGTAAAATTTCATTTCGTTTTTTCTCACCACCAGAAAAACCCACATTTACTCCGCGGTCTAAAAAGTCTTCTTTCATCGATACAACTTTGAGCTTTTTTTCTACGAATTTTCTAAATTCAGATTCGTTCATTTTCGGAGCCCCATGGTGTTCTGAAATAGCATTGAATGAATTGTAAAGAAAATTAAAATTAGAAATTCCAGGTATTTCTACAGGGTATTGCTGAGCTAAAAAAATTCCTTCTTTGGCTCTTTGGTCGGGTTCAAGATCTAACAGGTTTTTCATCACCCCATTGATTTCAAATAGAATTTGACCAGAGGTCACTTCATAGTTGGGATGACCGGCAATCACTTTTGATAAGGTGCTTTTACCTGAGCCATTGGGGCCCATAATTGCATGGGTTTCCCCGGCTTGAATGGTAAGGCTGATGCCCTTAAGCACTTCAGTCTCATTAATTTTTGCATGTAAATTGATGATTTTTAACATTTGAATCTCCTAACCAACACTATTCTCGAGTTTCATTTCAATTAATTTTACAGCCTCAACAGAGAACTCTAAGGGGAGTTCTTTAAAAACGTCCTTACAAAATCCGTTAACCAACATAGAAATACTTTTTTCCATATCGAGCCCGCGAGATTGTAAATAAAATAATTGATCTTCGCTGATTCTAGAAGTGCTGGCTTCATGCTCTAAAATAGCTGTTTTGTTTTTTACTTCAATTGTAGGAAAAGTGCTTGCACTGCACAGGTCGCCCACCAACATGGAGTCACATTGAGAATAGTTTCTAGCATGTGTTGCCGAGGGCATAATTTTAACAAGACCACGATAGGCATTCGAAGAGTGGCCCGTAGAAATTCCCTTTGAAATGATCGTGCTTTTTGTATTTTTTCCGATGTGGATCATTTTTGTTCCCGTATCCGCCTGCATGTAGTCGTGGGTTAGAGCCACAGAGTAAAAAGATCCTTCGGAGTGATCTCCCAACAAAATTACTGAGGGGTATTTCCAGGTGATGGCAGATCCAGATTCTACCTGAGTCCATGAAATTTTTGAATTTTTACCAGCACATTTTCCGCGCTTGGTTACGAAATTATATACTCCGCCCACTCCATTTTTATCTCCAGTATACCAGTTTTGAACGGTGGAGTATCGGATTTCTGCATTTTCAAGCGCTATCAATTCAACTACGGCGGCATGCAATTGGTTTTCATCACGTTGAGGGGCGGTACAGCCCTCAAGGTAATTGACGTAGGATCCCTCATCGGCAATCAAAAGGGTTCTTTCAAATTGACCTGTTTCTTTAGCATTAATTCTAAAATATGTGGATAAGTCTAAGGGGCTACGAACCCCTTTAGGAATATAACAAAAAGAGCCATCTGTAAAAACAGCAGCATTGAGCGCGGCATAGAAATTGTCAGTAATGGGAACAACCGAGCCTAAATATTTTTTAACAAGCTCTGGATACTTTTGAATAGCTTCAGAGATAGAACAAAAAATGACCCCTGCCTTTTCTAAAGTTTCCTTATGAGTGGTGGCGATGGAAACGGAGTCAAAAACAACGTCCACTGCGACGCCGCTAATTCTTTTTTGTTCGTCGAGGGGGATTCCAAGCTTTTCAAAAGTTTTGATCAACTCAGGATCTAGATCCTCTAGTGATTTTGGAGTTTCTTTATTTTTTTTAGGCGCCGAATAATAATAAATATCTTGAAAATTGATTTTTGAATATTTCAAATCTGCCCAATTCGGTTCGGTCATCGTCAGCCAGTGTTTGTAAGCCTTCAATCGGTATTCAAGCATCCATTCAGGTTCATTTTTTTTTAAAGAAATCAGTTTGATGATGTCTTCGTTCAGTCCTCGGGGGACTGTCTCTGTTTCAATTTCAGTGGTAAATCCATATTTATAGTCTGTCATTTTAGATATCTCGAATCACTTCTAGCAATGAAGTATTTTGATAAAGTTTTTGGACTCTTTGGTTTAATTTTTCTAGGGGGTGCAAGATATTACAAGTGGAAGAGATAGAGCATTGATGTTCTTTATCCTGACATTTAACTAAGGCCATGGGGCCCTCTAGGGCCTCAATAAGATCAAAAACGGATATTTTTGAAAGATCTTTTTGAATTCGATAGCCGCCCTGCTGACCCTGAATAGAATCGATAAAATCCTTCTGAGAGAGCGTTTGCATAATTCGAGCCGTAAGTTCGTAGGGTGTTTTTAGGGTGTCTGCAATTTTTTTGGCAGAAATTAAACCAGGAGCCGTCGTAGAGTTTTCTGAACTCTTCTTTTGATCATCCATAAATTTAAGTGCCATTAGGGCATATTCAACACGTCGATTTAATTGCATGGCTTCTTTTAGAGCAAATGGGGACTAAGTTCAATTTAAATCCGATAAATTATGTCGGATATGGGATGTTGCAGGAAAAGTTAAGAAAAAAGGCGATCCTTTCTGATCGCCTTTTTAAGTACTTTTAGAAAATTATATATTTATATAATTTTAAAATTAGAGCTTTGTTCCTTTGGCCACAAAAAAGCTATCAGACGCGCCGTAAACAGAGACGCATTTTGATGAAGCATTGAATGAAGATCCATCTGTACTTTTTCCATCATGTGCTCCGCCACGGATGACACCATAATTGTAGGTTTGAGAGTTTGAAAATCCCATATTATAGATACCTGTTGTACCTGTGGGTAATAGCTTCATTGACATGTCGTTACGACCCATACATTCAACTCCACCAGCTCCGCTCGGGCAGCCATAAATGCCAGACTGACCATCCGTTCCCGAACCACTCAAGCAACCGACATATCTGCGATCTTCATGGCTTTGGCTAAAAGTACCACCTGCACCATTAGATAAAGGCTTCCATTGTTCAAAAACATACTGTTGTCCTGGCTGTGCTCCAGGACTATCGGTGCCTGCATTTCCACTTGAAAAGTGAATTCCTTCGACTTCTAACATAGAGGCTGAAGGTGTGTCTGTGCAAGTTCCTCCTGCGCACATATTAAAGCGAATTTTAGGTAATCGTTTTTCTCTGGATAGGCTTTCATATGTCTGCCAAACAAAATTACCAATACAGCTCGCGGAGCCACTGATACTGGAACTAATGGTTCCATTCCAATTTTGACAAGAGTAAGTGCTGGCATCCGCAGAATCCACCATAGCGACCAACCAATTGTACCATGTTGTTTGAGTGGCGTTGTTCGCAGGAACAGAGCCAATTGTAAATGTACAACCTGAGCCACAGCTATTGCCGGCACCCGTTTCCCAAGCTACAGCCGTCGTAGCTGTTGAGGCGTTGGCTCCATTGAAGGTGACAACACTAAAATGAGTGGCACCCTCTCCACCACCACCACGTTTACTAGTGCAATCAGAAGTGGAGCTGCAAGTTCCAGAAGCTTGCCAAACGGTGACCCCTTGAAGAGTTTGACCATTAGTCAGATCATTATTTCCATCGTTGTTAAAGTCATGGTTTCCGTTAACAAGACCAGAGTAGATATTTATATCCACTGGCATTTTCACATCACCAACACCTGAAGCGTTAGAGGCGATACAAGCTTCTTTATTGCCACCATCACTCATAAAACACTTACAGAGGGTTGTTTGCTCTGTTGTGTTTCCGGCAGCATCACATGAAATAACATAAAATCCAGACAGAGCTGTAGTGTCAGAAGTCGAGCTTGATAAATTGTCATCCGACTTATTATTTCCACTGGTCACTGTTACAGTTAGGGAGTTATTTGCGCCAACGGCCAAGGTTAAAGCCATGTCACCAGATGATGTAATAGTATCTGTTCCACCAGATAAACTGGCAGTCGCTGGCAATTCAATGGTCTTAAATGGTTTAAAGGTTGTCCCATCAGAAGATTTTCGAACAAAGCATGAAATTTCTGAATTTAAAGGCAATCCAGTAACAGTAAATGCTCCTGAACTGCTACCTCCACAGGCGACTTCGCCATAAGCAGCGACAGGGGGAACAGACCAAGAAGTACAAAGTACACGGTAATAGGATCCATCAGCACACTGATTGCTGAGCGAGCTTAAATCGTTGTCTCCTCGGCCAGAACCACTTTTAGGTGTTATTTCGCTGACGCCCAAGGCGGCATAGTATTTTGCATAATCCATAGTGGACATTTCATTGGTCATCAGTGTTGTTGTAGCAGAAAGTCCACTCATGCTACCCGTTAGAGAAAAAGTTGTGGCTGCTGCGGCTCCGCCGCCACTGCTGCTGCTTCCGCTACAGGCGGCCAAGCCTAGAAGTGCAGTAGGAAGCAGAATATTTTTCAAGAATCCCTTCATTTATCCCCCTCATTATTGAGTTTGTATTGAACATGACATCATAATTTGCCCTTGGCCTACCCAAGGATATTTTTTGATGTTTGTTAATTGTTTATTTGCTTTAAAATTGTTTCAGAAAAAGAATTGAAATTCAAAATGTAAAAGGGCCTAACGGACGGCAAAAAAATAAGACTTAAGTCGAGGAGTGGTGAGGTTGAGCGCCGTTTCTAGCTATTAGTTTTATTTACCGTATTGCTTTTCTGAAAGGATCTGGTCATTGAGCTGTTTGCGAATTTCTTTTTCTGTGTAAACTCGACCTTTTCCAACCCCTGGGCAAAACGTTGCGACTTCTTGATTCCAAGTTTTTGCATCCATAACCTCTGGCCAAAAAGGCCAAGTTCGACATTGAGTTGGACGACCTTCATAAATACTGCATTTTTTATTTTTTAGAAATTGGCAATTGCCGTTTTTGGAATCTTCTTTAAGTCTAAAAATTCCGCCCACTTTTTCGCAAAATTGTTGAGTAAATAGACGCGTAGGTATCTTTAAAACTTTGGCCATTCGCGCCCGATCTTTCGGTGTTAAATAGACATTTCCATATTCACCATGAGAAACACAACATTGACCAGAACCCTGACACTCAAATTGAATGCCTTTGACCCACCATGGCCTTGTTTTCTCAGTAGATGTTTCTTCTTTGCGAGGGTCTGTTTTCTGTTTTATATTCATTTTGATTTATACCTCTATGTTTTTACTTTTAAAGTTAGGATGGATAAGTGATTCGATTTTTCTCTATACTGTTTGGAATAGTTGTTTTATTTTTTGCTGTTATATTCATCACTCGAAGTTGGGGATTGAGTCAAGTTGAAGCCTACTATGAGCACCCCTTTTTTCAAAAAGAAGTGACACTACAGCTTGAAATTTATAAAGAAGTTTTTTTGCCCGAAGAACTTTCCGAAAAAAATTATATTTCTGTTCATAAAACTGAAGATGGACAGTTGCTTGTAATGACACCTGAAGAAATGTTATCTTTTTTTAAAATAAAAAAAGAAGAGCAGCTCCACTCACCACAAGTTTTTGTTTTTAAAGGGAATAAATTATCAAACTACACACTCAAAGAAATTACAGAAAAAACATCTCGATGGAGTAAGTTGGAGCTTTTTCGTGAGTCCTTGTGTCAAAATTCAAAAAATCGAACGATCATCAATATTGCCGATAATGCAACGAATATTGATCTGTCCTTGGTTGAATTTTTTGATACTTGTCCCAAAATAGGGGATCAAATTCTTATTTCAAGTCGTATAGGAATTGTTGTTACAAGTATAAAAACTCTTCGCCCTCGATGGCTTTTTGGAAGCTCCCAGGATGACTGGATGAGGTTTTTAACGTATCATTCGCTCTATATACTTCCTGCAACTCCTTTTAAACGAGATGTTTATATTGCTCCAGTGAAATATAAAAAAAGAAGTATCATTAATGAAGACATTATTAATGAAATGAGAAGAAGAAATAAGAAAATTGTACTGGGACCAATTCAAAACTTAGAGGAGTTAGAAATTGCAAAATCTTTTAAGCCCGATGGCTTGATTCTGTCAAAATTTCAGTTAGACTCTCAACATGAATGAAGTAAACACCATTATGAATACAACTAATTTAAGTGCAATTGAATCTATTTTTGAAGCGAGCATCATTGTCCAGCTCACTCTTTTGACATTGATCGGCCTATCGGTCTTTGTATGGGGAATTGCCATAACTAAATTTCAGTTTTTTAAGAAGCTCAATACGGCCAATGAGTTGTTTCTACATCGCTTTCAAAAAACGACTTCTCTAGATTCACTTTATGAGGATTTAAAACAATATGAAGACAGTTCTCTCGCTCGTGTTTTTAAAGAAGCCTATGAAGAGATGCGTAGGATTGCGGAGTCTCCCCTGCTTAAACAAGCAGAAGGTTCTGCAACATCTCCTTTGCTTTCAGGCCTAGATAATTTAGAGCGTTCTTTACATCGGTCCATTGAAAATGAAATTGCCATTATGGAGTCTTATTTAAATGTATTGGCTACGACGGGCAGTACGGGGCCGTTTATTGGATTGTTTGGAACCGTTTGGGGAATTATGAATTCGTTTCATAAAATTGGTCAAACAGGAGTCGCCACATTGGCCGTCGTTGCTCCAGGAATTTCTGAAGCCTTAATTGCAACGGCGATAGGTTTGGCCGCCGCTATACCCGCAGTTGTTTTGTATAACCAGTTTATTGGAAAAATAAAAAAACAAGAAAACGTTTTAAATAATTTTGCCTCAGATTATTTAAATGTAGTTAAAAGAAACTTTTTCAGTGTGAAAGGCTAAATATGGCTTTTCAAATGGGTAAACAAAAAAGAACAACCATGAGTGAAATCAATGTGACACCTTTAGTGGATGTGATGTTGGTTTTATTGATCATGTTTATGGTAACAACCCCACTAATGCAGCAAGGCCTTACTGTTAATTTACCAAAGACTTCTCCTTCTGGAATTGAGCTAAAAGACGAACCCTTTATTTTGACTATTGATGCACATCAAAACATCACTATTAATAAAAATAGAGTGATGTTGGGGGGCCTCGGTGAAAAACTAAAGGCCATTTTTGAAAATAAAAAAAACAAACAAGTTTTTATACAAGCAGATAAAAAAGTAGATTATGGATTTGTTGCTGAGGTTCTTGCCGAGATCAGAGCCTCTGGGATTTTTAATATTGGTCTTGTGACGTTACCTAAAAAGTAAAAAATGTTGATTGAAAACAAAGAAGAAAACTCTATTTTCTCTGGACTTTCCCTCTCTGTGGCGGCACATGCTGCAATTCTTTCCATTTTTTTGATTAAGACAGTGTTTTTTAAACCCTTGGAAGTAGATTATACAGCAGCTATACGTGTTGATTTAGTTGGATTGCCGGATAAAATTGAAAATATAGAAAATGTAGAAAATACGAAAGAAAATTCTAAAACTGCTGAAAAGGCTCAGGCTCTTGAGAAAGTACCACCTCCAATTCAACTGGATAAGCCGGCTCCTCCAGAGGAGGCTGTTAAAATAAAACCTTCGAAAACCCAAAAAGAGGCCTTGGATAAAATTAAAACCCAATCTGCGCTAGATAAAATACGAAAAGAGTTAGCAAAGGATCACATAAAGAAATTAAGTCAAACACCGTCGGGTGCTCGACCTGTAAAGGGAGATGTTGTTTCTGAGGGGTCAGCTCTCAAGGGTTTGGAAAAATTAGAGCTCAATGAATATGCTGTTATTTTAGATAGACATATAAAGCAAAACTGGCAACTTCCCGAGTGGCTCAGTGGTAAGGGCTATCAGGCACAGGTCAGAGTTTTTGTGTCAAAATCAGGAGCGCTCATCGGAAAAAACCTTGTTTCATCCAGTGGAAATAGTGAGTATGATCAAGCCGCTTTAAATACAATTCAAGCTTCTGCGCCCTTTCCTTCGCCACCCGGATTAGTGGCTGGAGCAATGGAAAATCGTGGCTTTGTTGTGTTTTTCCCGTAGACTTAACTTTATGAAAGGAATTTATGAAATATATAATAAATTTAATAATAATTTCTGTGTTGTTGACTTTGTCTTTTGCAAAAGCGGAAGAAGCTGATATTAAAATTCGTCTGGGTGAAGCTCAAATTAAAAAAAGCCTTATTGCGTTTCCAAAACCATTATATTTAGGTTCACCTACGCAGGTTTCAAAGCAAACTCTTTTAGGCGCAGAATTTTTTGAAACGGTAGTAAATGATTTATCCGTTTCTTCTTACTTTCAGTTTATTTCGGCATCTGCTTTTTTGGAAGATGCAAATAAGATAGGATTAAAGCCAAAACCAGGAGATCCCAATGGATTTAAGTTTGATGCGTGGTCAGCCATTGGTGCAGAGTTTTTACTGAGAGTTGGTTACTCTGTGACTAACAAAGACTTAGAAATTGAAACTTATTTTTATCATATTCCTACTGCTAAATTAACCATGGGAAAAAAGTATAAATCAACGACAGATAATGTTCGAAGAGTTGCTCACACCTTTTCAAATGATATTATAAAAGCACTTACTGGAAAACCAGGAATGTTTTTAAGTAAAATTGTAGTTGCAACAGATCGCGATGTGGCTCCACAAAAAGAAATATATGTGATGGACTGGGATGGACAAAACGCATTTAAGATTTCAAATCATAGATCAATCACATTATCTCCTGCGTGGTCTTATGATAACAAAAAAATTGCTTATACGGCCTATGTAAAGAAAAAAGGCTTCGGGGGACGAAATGCAGATCTATTTATTTATGATCTAGCTTCGGGTTTTCGAACACTGTTGTCCTATAAAAAGGGAGTAAATTCCGGGGTCGCGTTTTATGGTAAAGAAAACTCTGTTTTTATGACTCATTCACATGGCTCGGATTCAAATATATATAAAATTTCTTTAGCCGGAAAAGTTGTTGGACAAATCACAAAAGGGCCTCTGGGGGCACTCAATGTAGAGCCCGCTTATTGTGAAAAAAATGATTTACTTGCATTTTCTTCAGATCGGAGTGGCCGACCCATGATTTATACTTCGGATAGCGATGGTTCAAGTGTCAAAAGAATAACAATGCGTGGAGTGTTTAATTCGAGTCCGTCGTGGTCTCCCGATTGTTCAAAGATTGCATTTTCCGGTCAAGATAATAATAACTTTGATATATTTATAATGGATCCTGATGGTAAAAATATTAATAGAATTACCAAGGCTTTAAAGTCAAATGGTAGGTTGGCTAATAACGAAGATCCAACCTTTTCACCCAATGGCCAATACATTATGTATACAAGCAATCGAACAGGTAATAGTCAAATTTATATTTCAACTATAGATGGCAGAGAAGAACGCAGAATTACAAATGACAATCACAATTATTATAAACCCAAATGGTCAAATAATTTTGAATAACTGACCGCATAATGCATCTTCAATCAAGATTTGTTAAAAATATTCAATCAATGGAAGTGAGTGAATTCATGAGCATATTGAATTGTTGTAAAAAAAGACAGAGTGTTCAAAAGGTTGTTTTAATTTATGTGGCAGCTTTTATTCTGGCTTTTCTTGTTGTTCCGCTATCGTAGCCTTAAAGTCTAATATTTATCTTATGACAAAACAAAACCTCTTCAGCATAGAGAAGTTGATAGTCATTGGCTGCGTTTGATTCATTATACGAGTTTAACGCCCTGGTTTTATCAAGAATACAATCTGAAATTTTTGAATGCAGTTTGTTGCGAATTTTATTTTTGGTATTCAAAAAATCTTCTGAAATAATAGATGGAATTGGACTTGCATCAAGGGGGTTAACAAACAAATCTTCTTCTCTTAAAATTTCTGGATAATCTTTTTCAGTGCCATTCGGGTCTGACCACACTTCAAAATCAGGAGAAATGCCTACAAGTTGATTTGTATTTCCACTGGGGTGATAAAATAAACTAGTCGTTTCTTTTAAAATTAATTCGGTATTAGAGTCATATTCTGAAAGCAGTTGAGCTGATCCTTTACCAAAGGAGCGTATTCCTACAATCCAGCCACGACCATAATCCTTGATGGCGCCCGAAAACACCTCTGAGGCACTGGCAGACTCATGATTTATAAGAACGACTAAGGGAAGTTTTGTAATTTTGTCAAAATCAGAACTTACTAGGTGTTGACGGTGTTTTGTCTTGAAGTCGACGAGTGTTGTAATAGGGACTTTTCCCAAAAATAAAGCTCCTATATCAACGGCGGGATTTAAAAAACCACCTCCGTTATTTCTAAGATCTATGATTAAGCCATTAGCACCTGACTCGGTTAATTTAGATATATGAAAAGAAACCTTTTCTGCTAATTGGTCGTCCATAAAAGACTCTATAGTTATAAGGCCGAATTTAGAATCCATTGTGTTTAATAGAGAGCTCTGAACATTTTCAATTTTTACAATATCTCTTTTAATTTGAAGATTAATAGCTTCTTCTTTTCGTACCAATTGAAGATCAACCATTGTGCCAACGGGGCCAGTTAGCTCGGTAACGATATCTTCAAAATTCATGTTTTGAATTGATTTGCCGTTGGCTTGAGTTAGAATATCACCTCTTTGAATCCCGGCCTTTGATGCTGGGGACTTATCAATCACATTATTGACAAAGACATTTGAGTTTCGTTTTTGAAAGACAACTCCAATTCCTGCAAAAGTCTCGCCTTGAGTGGTTTTCGTTTCAAGATTATTCCATTCTGCCGCGGGTATAAATCGAGAGTGTGGATCAGAAGAAAGAGAAAAGTATAAATTAAAAGTATTCCCTGCAATGTAGGGCTCTTGGTCTTTTTTTGGAATTTTAGATATTATAGATAAAGCTAAGCTTTCAAAAATATCTGGGGATTTTAGTTTTTGACCAGGTATTGTGGGTTTTATTTTTGGATTATTTACTTTGAAAGAATATAAATCCAACGGATTAAGTAACAAATTTGAGAAGTCTAGAGTGTCTTTCAAAAAATTTATTTTATTGAAATAGAGTGAACTTTTTCTATTCATTTCAGGAAGTTCTTTTGGGTGTTGGGGTGTTTCAAGTCTAAAACTTTCTTTTAATGGTAGATTTTGTTGAATACTCACTTTTAATTGTGGCTCGGAAAATTGACCCAAAAAATTAATAGCTTCAATACAGGTTCTTATTGTTTCACCATCATAAAAGCAGGTTTCATCCGTAAATAACTCACTCCAAATGAGTTGTTTAAAGGTAAGTCCTGTTTTGCTCCACAGTTCAACTTCTTCATTTGTTGGAGTTTCAACATTCTTTGCAAAAGAGTATAATTGATAGGTCGAAAAAAATAAAAATGTCAAAAGCACAAAGTAAAACTTTTTCATTGCAAATCTCCAACAATTATTATGAAAGTTTATGAGTAGTAATTGGTGATTTTATATTAAAATACGGCCAAAAAAGCAAAATAATTTCAATATGT
>Ga0116158_10003485_pt1 | contig 13622 bp, 12 predicted proteins | sample AD_UKC052_MetaG_FD_89883 | JGI IMG/M metagenome (GOLD analysis project Ga0116158, IMG submission 89883) | Active sludge microbial communities of municipal wastewater-treating anaerobic digesters from USA - AD_UKC052_MetaG | ecosystem: Engineered > Bioreactor > Anaerobic > Digestate | place: USA... | reverse complement strand
GCTGTTTGTTCAGCCTGTGTACCACCACCACATTCGAGGTTGATATCCGGATCGGGGATGCCGAGTTGTTCAAAGAAATCGCCGCTCATCTTCTTATCGTAATGCTGGCCTGTATGCACAAGCCTGTAATGCACGTCTCTTCCGGCTTCCCGGGCTTGTACGATCGCTTTTATGATCGGGGCCACTTTCATGAAATTGGGCCTGGCTCCTGCAACAATGGTAACTAGCATAATCTTATTTAATGGTCTATGGTTTATTTACAGCTGTTCTTATTTTCAATTTATTATTCTTACTTACTAATTGCCCCGGGCACCAGGTAGTTCTTCCTTAGAAAATCTACGAGCTCGGCGGTAAACAGTTTAGCCCCTTTTTTATTCAGGTGCACATCATCATAATAATAACCTGGATCCTTCGAATAGGCATGTTGGTTAGCGTCATGTATCAATATCGATGCTTTATCTTTTACCAATCCGGCAATACGTTCAGAAAATCCTACCGTTGGTTTGTAAAAGTTAGGTGGACAAGCAATCAAAAGTTTGATATTGTTCGAATAACAAAGGTCAACAAACCTGGTAAAACTGTTTAATTCGGCTGGCCTTTCCTTTTTGATATCATACATCGTGGTATTTGTGATAAAATCGCCGGTGAAACGGGGATCCTTGAAATCGATCGGCATAGAACCATCTGCCAATAAGGTGTCGATGGGTTTGAAATGTTTGGGCCGGAAATCAAAATTACTGATACTGAGCTGGTGTACGATAAAAAGTTTAGATAGCCAGTAATTCTTTCCGCCTTTTTCTACCAGTTTATCGCGGATCACTCCGTATTTGATCAATGGATAAAGCCTGTCGAGCCTGAAGTTAATCCTTGAACTTGGTAATAACTCATCAGGATCATCAACAACCAATATCACTACAGATGGCTTTTTATTTCCATTCTTCAGGGTTTCCGATAAAAGGAATTCATGAAATTCAATCGCCGATCCAGGAAACGAAAGATTATAGGTAGGCAATTTTAGTGAATCTTCCATTTCCGATGCAATGATATCCCTGCCGCCCCGCGAAGAGCCATAGATTAATATGTCGGACTGAATCTTACCATTCAGGATCATTTCCAGTCGCTTATCAACTTCCCTGTTTGGCGCACTGTTGCGCAGGAGGATTAGCCCTTTATCTATTAAGAAAAAGACCACAAAGAACAACCCGCTTGTCAGCAAAAATTTCTTCATTTTCTAAAATTGGAAATAGATAAATTGTTGTTCTTGTCCCATGAATAGAAATACCGCAATGATGAGTATGTAATAAAATGCCCACCTTAAAGTCCTTGGCCATTTTTGTCCTAACGTGGCCAAAGCATATTGATTTTCACGCCCAAGCCATTCGATGATCATAAAGAAGAAGATCAGGACAATGGCCAGGCCCGGATGGGTTTTAAATCCAAGGAATGCCTTTTTACTGGGCATTTCAAATAATGATCTTGAAAAGATCGTACCCAGGTAATCAAATGCATGCCCAACACTTTGCGCCCTGAAAAAGATCCAGGCCAATACAGTAAGCGTAAACGTAACGATCATGCCTAGCAGCTCCCGGATGGTTGGAAACATTTTACCCTGTGCTACCGTTTCGAGATTATTCCGGTTGCTTTTTGATAATAAGAGGGGCATGAAATAAAGGGCGTTCAATCCGCCCCAGACAATAAAGGTCCAGTTGGCCCCATGCCAGAACCCGCTTAGCAGAAATATGATAAAAGTATTTCTCACCTTCATCCATGTGCCGCCCTTACTACCTCCAAGCGGAATGTACACGTAATCCCTGAACCAGGTTGATAATGAAATATGCCAGCGACGCCAGAACTCGGCGATGTCTCGTGAGAAATAAGGAAAGGCGAAATTGCGGAGGAGATCTATGCCAAACAGCCTTGCCGTACCCAATGCGATATCGGAGTAACCCGAAAAATCACAATATATCTGGAATGTAAAGAACAAAGCTCCCAGGGCCAGCGTGCTTCCATTGAATTCACCTGAGTGATTAAAGATTGAATTGGCGAAATCGGCGCAGGTATCTGCGATCACCACTTTTTTAAACAATCCCCAAAGTATCTGCCGCATCCCATCTACCGCCTTCGTGTAATCGAAAGTCCTGTTTTTCTTGATCTGTGGTAACAGGTGAGTGGCCCTTTCAATAGGACCGGCCACCAACAGGGGAAAAAAGCTCACGAATACCGAGTATTCTACAATATTTTTTTCAGGTTTGATACGGTCTTTGTAAATATCGATCACGTACGACAAACCATGGAATGTATAAAACGATATACCAACGGGAAGGATTACCTGCAACGTCCAGATATTGGGTTTGAGCCCAAAATTCCCTACGAATTCGGCAAAAGATTCGGCAAAGAAATTATAATATTTGAAAAAACCGAGGAAGCCGAGGTTGATACCAATGCTCAACCAAAACCAGAATGTCTTCATCTTTTTACTGGATGCCTCGTGCATCCTGATCCCGGTGAAATAATCCAGGAAAGTTGAAAACATCAGCAGGAACAGGAATCGGTAATCCCAGCAGGCATAAAAGAAATAACTGGAACCCAGCAACAGCAGGTTTTGCAGCTTCAGACTTTTATTGGCAACAAACCAATACAATGCGAAAACGATTGGTAAGAATATTGCAAAGCTGATGGAATTAAAAAGCATGATTTGGTATAAGATTAATGGTTTCGGAAAAATGAACGATCCATAATGGCTAAGCCCTGCATTCCTGCGGGGCCGTTATTCAGCACTTATTAAATAGTTTCATATTTCCTGAACCTTTTTTTCTTTGGTTTATAATGGTTGATAAACAAACGGGGAATCCTACACATAAGAATTACCCGTTCGTTGTTTATGTTTTGAATTAAATAGTTGACTGCATTTTTGTTTCATCACCAGGTAAATGAATTTAGAATTTCCTACCAGGTAACGTTTCCACATGCGGCCTGGTTCCTGGAGGAAACGGTAGAACCATTCCATGCCGATCTTTTGCATCCAAACGGGCGCTCTTTTGGTAAAGCCGGCCACCACATCAAAGGTTCCGCCAACACCCATGGTGAAATTTACTTTGGCCAGTAAGTTACGGTGAGCATACATGAAATTCTCTTTTTTAGGCGATGTGATAGCCACAAATAAAAGCTGCGCACCACTGTCAGAAATTTGCCGGGCAACTGCCTCTTCTTCTTCCTTCTTGAAGTAACCGTTACGGTAACCTGCAATAATAGAAGGTCCATATTGCTGGGTATAAATATCAACTACTTTTTTTACGATCTCTTCTTTGGCACCGAGGAAAAAGCACCTGTAATTTTTTTGTGCCGCAAGTTTTACCAGTTCCTGCATGAGGTCGGCACCGGCAACCCTTTCGGGCAGGTAACCGCCGAGGAACCGGGAGGCCCATACAATAGCCTGGCCATCGGCATTGATAATATCACAACTGACAACGCTTTCAAAAAGCTGTTTATCGGTTTGCATTGAAACCACTTTACCAGCATTGATCACCACGTGGTTGATCCTTGCATTGGTACGTATGGCCTCATCCACCTCATTGATGGTTTGCTGCATGGTAAGCGGATCCAGGGGAATGCCCAGGAAATTTACACGGGTAGGTTTCATCTTTTTATGGCGATTATTTCTTTTTTCATTCCTAATTTCTTCCGCACAATGATCTCTGCATCCGGAAACAAAATCTTCATATCTTTTTCAGTAAGCAGGTTCCAGTCGGGTTGTGTTTTCTTCACCCAGAATTTATTCAATTGCTTCAGCACAGTAAGCTGCGTTTTCCGGTTCAGGTAACTGATAAAAGGGAACCAGGAATGTGCTTCAATCGGGAAATGCCTGTGTGGCGTTTGTACATAATACTTCTTCGCACTGCGGATGATCTCCGAAGCAAATTTCTTCTGAATTTCAAAAGCATCTTTCGCAAACCCGGATGAATAACTCCTGGCCGACCATAGCTGGTCCTTTGGTATGGTAATATGTTCGATTACAGAATTACAAAATATAATATCGATCTCTTTGTCTTTATACGGCAACTTATTGCTCGATGCATCAAGGATCGTTGTATAGTATCCTTTGGCCCGGGCTCTTTGAAGCGATGCTTCATCAATGTCGGAGATCACGATCTTATAATCTTTCAGGGAAGAAGAAAAACGATCCATATAACTTCCATCACCACCACCCAGGTCAAGAATGGTTTCACCTTTGGCAGGTGTGAGTTTAGATAGAAAGAAATTGAATTTTTCAATAGCCCATTTTTCATGGTACTTTTTAAAAAGTTGTTTAATCATTACTTCGTTTTTTTTGGTTGTTTGAACAGTTGGATTAATTTTTTTTACTGAAATACACACTGTAAGCGTAAAACATCCAGGCCTGTGACCAACGCATATAGGGTATCCGGGAAGTGAAATATTTATTAACCTGGTAATAAAAATAACCTTTTTCCGATTGCATATGTACAATGGTCCAGTTCAACACTTTATCCAGTAATTGCTTATGGTCCTCAAATTTATCTAATTTATATAACGTAATAACCAGCTGCGATGGTGTGTGAATATCTACCGGGTACACAGAATTATTATAATATTTTGGAATTCCCTCGGTAGTAAAGAAGTTTTTAATGTAATAATCAAAGCCTTTTTCAACGTAATTCGAGTATTGATGCTCCCCGCTGTAGCGAATATAATCGGCGATACACTCCAGGTTATAGCCCGTATGAAAATTATCGATCCACTGGTGAAAGGGCAATGTGCCATAGCTCCAGGCCCCATTGGGTTGCTGGTAATTACAGCAGAATACCACGGCTTTCCGGGCTTCATCCAGCAAGGTTTCTTCTTTCGTGAACGAGTAGGTGCGGGCTAGTAATTTAGCGCCTAAAAGCGAAGCATTGAATACAACACTCTTATCGGCTGGCGAATATGAAAACGAGAAATTGCCCTCATTATCATAGGTTCTATTAAGGTCTTTTAATATAAAATCGCAGGTACTCCTTGCCGTTGTCAGCAATTGTTGTTCGCCTGTTATTTCAAACGCATCCAGCAGCCCATTGGCAATAAAAGAGGAAGCAACTACGGTTGGCATATTCTTTGGCTGAAAGAAAGCCCTTGCTTCCCAATCAAAGTTATATCCCCAGCATGCGCCCGAATAACCCGGCGATATCTGATCATGTATCTTTTCTGTAAAGAATCTTATTTGCTGCAGGTAAGCGTCCGAGGGGTTGCTTTTATATAAATGACAATAGCCCGAGAGGAATAACCCAAGTGCCTTGGCATTGTATTCTTTTTTTATGCCTGCCACTTTCCGGAGATTGATGGGAGAGCGTTTAAAGAGCTGAATCCAGGCGATGCGGGCAAGCCGGTTATTTTTTACAACCGGGATCGATTTGAACAATCTACTGTTCAGTCCATCATAAGGGTCGTAACCCATGAATTGTTCTTTTTCGCAAAAAACAACCAGTTTCTGAAAGGAGGCTTGAAAGGTAGTATGCATATGTTCAATCGGTCTTCAAAGGATTTTAATGGATGATATGGTTACGCATGATCATGTTAAGCAAGCACTTTACCACTTTCGGTATAAGCCTTCCTGTTCAACACTTCATGAATAAGGTTTGAATAAAATTGTTTAAAATCTGGTTGGCTGGATGGGCTATTTCCACCTGCTTTCATATGCCCCGGGCTATTGTTGGCCACCAGTTCTATCAACTTCGCTTCCAGGTCGTCCAGGTCGCGGGTTTTGAATAAAGTAGTTCCTTCTGGACGCTCTGTTACATCCGAGGCCAGTATGGGCTTTCCGAGGTATATGGCTTCCCTGATCGTTAAGGCATCTCCATCTGTATTGGTTGGACGTAACACTATATCCGATTGTTCGATCACTTTCACAAAGGAAACTTTTTCATGCAACAACATAAAATGATTGGTTAAACCAAGCGTTTTGATCTGTTGCTGGTATTGTTCAAACCGGTCTTCACAATGTTCAGTAGAGGAAACGGTATAGATAAACCCAACGGGTATACGCTTATCAAGCAATCGCCTGGTAACGTCGATGCACATGTCTAAACCATATAATTCCTTGCCCTGGAACAGGTCGAGCCTGGAAGCATTGGCACAAAGAATTGTAGCGCCGGATTTCCTGGTATTGAGCAGCCAATCGGAAACATGAGCAGGTAACGGCACTTCTTCCTGCAAAACAGGTGGAAGAAAGGCATGTTTATAAATGCATTTTTCGGCAGGCAGCGACAGCCTGTTGAATATATCCGGATTCACCAGGATGATCTTATCAGCCATCCGGAAGAAAAAACTGTCGATGGCCCGAAAAGGCATCTTGCGCCGCGGGCCATATCCATGCAGCGTGATGATCATTTTCTTTCCCATCAGTTTACCGGTAAGTATATGAAGTTTTTTGAGGATCCTGCTACCGGTTTGGATATACAGGATATCGGCCCTGCCTATTTTTCGCAAATAGGGAAAGGGATTAAAACTTTTTACGTTGTAATATGCTTTTTTACGCGTGCTGGCCTCATCAATGAAATCTACCGTGAACTCCTGTTCCAGCAGGTATTTCAGCCTCCAGATATGAATGCTGATGCCACCGGCAGGCGGGGGAAGCGGGCCAAAGATAAGTATGGTAGGTTTTTTGTTCAATGTGGTAAGTTGCTCCGGGTGTTTCAGCCCGATTCACGGTAATGGTAAAACGCTTTTTTAATGTTTGATGACGAGTTTATATTTTTGATTTGGTGAATAGGTGAGGTCTTCTGCCTTACAATAAGTAACCATATATTGCGTGTCTTTTCCCACCATATTCGAAAACTTTGTCCTGATGATGTTAAGATCTGATTCACCAAAATCTGGGGTAACCACTAATTTTATCTCGAGCGGTCTTACCGTACCATATTGATGCACCTGCGCCATTTCCAGGTGATCAACACCTTTAAACGCATGGTCTATGCAGGGAACTGAGCTGCCATCCTTCAGATCTATATTATCTCCCGCACGTCCTTGTATCTCCAGTATCTCCGGTGAAGTAATGTTTTTATAGAAGTCGTTGCCATTTACTTTAATGATATCGTCTACACGGTACCGTATCAAAGGGAAATTCTTGTTGGTTAACCCGGTAGTGATGATCTGGTCGTCGTCAAATTCATTGATCGAATAAAGAGGCAGCGGCTTATACCGGTTTGCAGTATCCTGCACCAGGCAGATCGTTCTTTCGCCGTTTCCGTACCAGTCGTGTATGCTGGTCTCCAGGAAAGGTTCTATCATTTCACGCTGAAACCCATACAGGGTTTCCGATGAGGTAAATGCATTGGGAATGCTGATGCGATATCCCTTCAGGCGCATTTCATTACAGATCTTGTACAACAGGCTTGGAAAGGCTTCTACAGCCTTAGGAGCGAAATCTTTAATAAGTTTAAAATAGAAATCTATCGTGCCTGCATTAATGTTATGGCTCGATATGTAAAGGATATTAGCCTGCTTGTAAAACTTGTGCGTTGTATTCTTATCCAGCATGCCGCGGATAGAAAGCAATGGTTGTCCCAATTGGTAGCCGTGGCTATAACGATAGTGGCGCAGGTAAGCCTGCTCGGTAACAACGTTGGTGGGTGTACGATAAATATTTAATGGGGTACCGGTTGTGCCGCTCGTGTACCCGATCGATTTAATGAGGCTGGAACCGAAATAGATCTTATCAATATTGGCCCTAACCGCAGGCTTTTCAATAATGGGAAGTTTTTTAATATCAGATAGTTCTTTAATATCATTCACCTGGATGCCATGTTCCTGGTACAGGTTCCTGTAAAACTCAGAATTTTTATAAGCGCCCCTGAAGATCTTGAGAAAATTAGCGTTGTATCTTTCCAGCAATTGCTGATCATTCAGTTCATAGAGTTGCGTTACCTCTTTTAGTTTCTGGGTAGTGAGTAAATTGTTCTTAGCATAATATTTAAACAGATCATTCATACTTAGCTGATTTTTTTATCCTGCTTCACGGTTCTTTACAACAGCATGTATTCGTTGAATAGATACATTTGGGTGACGGGATAAATACTTTTAATTAAACCTATTTTTTTTTTGATGAATAGTCCCAGCTTCTCCAAAGGCATGAAAATGCGTTTCAATCCATCGATTACAATAACGTCATCTATGAAATTTATAGTATGTATTGCATAAAGAAAGTCACCATTTGCCGGGGGCAATATCTTCACCACAACCTCTTCCTCAAATTCTTTTTCGGTTAATTTAATGATCCTGTTTAACGTGATAGATTTCCCATAATATTCTGATGAGTTTTGCGTTGGCCGGTAAATTTGCCCATGTATGGATACAAAATCGCCTGCCGGCCTTGACCCATCCAGGTTATCTTTAACCGGGTTGCCGGCATGTTCCTGGTATGGGCCGTCGAAACGGTCGGCATAATAAATATATAACCTGCTGTTACTATGCGTTCCGCGATGAGTGGCAAATAGCCAATATTTACCTTCATATTTTAATATCGTTGAATCAAGCAGGGGAAGCCCTGTAATAATATCTTTTTTATTGATCAGCGTTTTACTGCCAAAATCAAATTCATAACTGGTAAGGTTGCCACTTTTACTGGCTTCAGGGATAATATAGGTTTTCCCTGCTTCCTGGAAAACGTAAGGATAGGAGAGATGGCTCTTAGTATCAAGTAATTCCTTGGTCATAACAGGTTCAAAGCGTCCATTCAATGCCGTGAGTGATATCTTACCATAAGAATCGCTATTGCTGAAATCTTCATACAATACCTGCAAATGACCATCATATCCTTTAAAGATGAATGGGTCGGCAAAAAAACGATTTTTCGTGTCAATGGTTAACCAGGTATAATCTGCATTGATGTTTTTTTGTTGCAGCAGTTGATCGGGACGAAACCTTGCCAGGCCTACATTCCACTGCTTCATGCACATCTTATCGTAAATTTTTTCCAAAACTTTCATAACAATCCTCTATACTTTTAAAAAAATGGTTCGAGTGATTCGGCATAGCATAAATCATTACTGCATTCATTAATAACGCCAGTCGATTTTGTCTGCGGCTTTTTTCAGGATATAGTACAAAAAAGAATTGTAGTTTATACAGGTTACTTTTTCTCCACCAAATGACATTTTAAATTCATTGATGCCCTGCATGCTTTTATCTTGTGCATTATCGAGGTAGCCTCCAAAGTCAAGGATTTTATACCCTTTTTCTTTGAAATAAAGTATGTCTTTATAAGTCAGCAATTTGTTGGCTCTTCCAATCACATTCCGGTCTACCGTTTCGTCAAGTCTTTTGGAAGCAGAATGAAATAACCGGGCAATTCCTACTTCTTCATCTACAAGGTAGCTATGGGCTACAAGCAATTGGCCATTGAGGGTGGCGTAGCTCATTTTAAGGCTGTCACCCATCTCAATGATACGATTTTTGCTGGTAGGATATATTTTTTTGGCATGGGCAAAATCATTATAGAATTGCACAAATTCATCAATATTATCCTGCCTGAAATCACATACAACGCCTTCCTTTTCCGACTTCCTGATCTCCTGCTTTACCGTGTTCCTGAAATTTGCATAGATCGTATCAAGGTCTTGCTCCAGGTTCAATTCAACGGTATGTGAATCATTGCGAACACCGTATACTTTTCTTTGATCGGTGTTTTTTAAATGCAGGTGACTATTGAGTGTAAACAGATCCAATAACCTGAACTTATAAACAAACCAGTTTTCATAAACTTTGAAAAAATAGAATTTCTTGTAAAATCTTACCATGTCTAGTTAATATTTTGTAGGGTTTCGGTTAAGGTTAAAATGTATTTCAAGATAACAAACTGTTACTTTGAAACTTCTTTGTAAAAAGCAATCGTTCTTTCTGCCACACTCTCACAATGATATTTATTCACCGCATCAGACTTCGCTTTTTCTGATAGTGCTTTTACTTTAACCTGATTGTTATACAGGTCATCAAGCACTTCGACCAGGCTTTCGGGTTGGTTGATATCCACCAGGTATCCGTTCACTCCATGATTAACCATTTCGGGAATGCCGCCAACTTTGGATGCAATCACTACTTTGCCTGCCGACATACATTCTGCGATCACCATCGGCAGCGACTCCTGTTTCGATGATACTACCAGCATATCTGCCGCTCCCACGATCGGCACAACCGCCGACTGGGGAACCCATCCGTGAAAATGCACATATGGTGCCAAACCATTGTCCTTTATAAACCTGAATACCTCATCCTTGAATGCCTCATCTTTAAATCCTCCAAGCACATCTACATGGTAAGGTTTTTTACGATCAACCACAACTTTTAAACATTGCAACAGGAACAGGATATTCTTATTACGGTCTATAACACCCATGTACAACAGGCGATTATCCGTTGCCGTTTTAACCGGCAAATTGAAATAAGCATCTACCACCGCATTGGGAATGATGGTATAGTTTTCTATCTTTTTATCCTTATAGATCTGGTGCGAATAATTGGATAAATGAATGATATTTTTTGGTAACATCATTTTTTCAACCAACCCGTTAAAATACGAACTCATCTTTACCTTCAGTTTCCGGTTGATCTTTCCCTCCGCAATCGCAATGCCATGGATCGTTTGAAGATATTTCTTCTTTTTAAGCCCAAAGAGTTTGGTGAACAGGAATGCATCGCCGGCCTCATAATGGATCAGGTCGGGATTAAATTTCCGTATATGCTTTTTAACCTTGAAAGAACACTTCAACAGGTAATTTAAAGAATGAAGCGGGTACGATCCTTCAGGACAATATATAATATCGATATTTTCAGAAAATTGTACATGACGCTCTTCAGATATTTCCTTGTTAAAAGAGATCACCCTTACCTGTATGTTGAATTTAGAAAGTCCCTTGAGCAAATTACTTACCGCAGAATGAACACCACCCTGGATCTGTTCAATATCCAGGGGAAAATGTATCACCAGCATCATTATACGCATTTTCTTGTAGCTTTATTAATGATAGAGAACGATTTATGTATGTATAATATTATATTTTACGATTTATTAGCGTATAATTTTATACACATATGCACAGTATAGTATCTGTCGTTGTTTGTAAACGGCTGCAAAACTAAATCATTGAGATTAATTGATTGTTATTTTGCCTGGTAGGCTTCCAGGAAACTCCTGCGGTTAAATTCGCCTGTTTGATTAGAGTAGCCCGATTCAAGTTGCTTTTCAATCTTCTTATATTGATCATTCGCCAGTGCCTTCATAATGTTTTCTGCTATGGAAGCCACGGTGGGCTCGGCCATTAATCCATTATGTCCTTCATCAATGTATTCAGAAAAGGAGCCCACATTGGTGGCGACAACCATTTTTCCGGCAGCAAAGGCGGTCATCAATACGCCGCTTTGGGTGGCATCGCGGTATGGACAAACAATAAATTTTGAAGCTTCTATTTGCTTCACCAATGCCTGTGTTGTTAAGAATCCCTTTAGCAAAGTAACATTGTCCTGGTATTTTTCAATGGTTGCTTCATCAATATCATATCCGTATGAAGGGCTTCCGGCAATTACAAATTGCTCATGTGGAAATTTTGCCAAAACCAGGGGAATGGCTTCTATCAACAGGTCGATCCCTTTATAATAAGATAACCTTCCGAAGAAAAGAATTGTTCTGCCAGGTTGTTTTTCCTTTCCCAGGAATTGTGATATGAAAGTGTAAGGCTGAAGTTTTACCTGGTAAACAGGTTTTTTGATCCGATTATAATGCTCCCTGAACTGGCTTTTTGCAAATCCTGAATAGAAAAAAAATCCTTTGGCCATGGGAAAGAAAACATAGTTCGGAATATTATCCTTCCAGGTTTCTTCTCCCGAATGTGGAGCCGGATCGTGCAGGCTGATGAATACCTTTTTGCCCAGCAGGAATGGCACCAGCCCGATGGCACGCGTAGACACGGTATCAAAATGCAGCACATCTACTTTAAACTTCTTTAAGTAACGGCCTAATGTAAACGCAGTACGTAAGCTGCTGAATGAAATGGCTTTTTTATGTTGATGCACCACAAACTGCACGCTGGCCACTCCTTCAAAATATGGCTGGAACCTGGCCCATTTTTCCTTGCCCAATACACGCTCCCCGGTTTCAATGGGGCCCAGGCCTGAAAGGTCATCCACATTCACAATGGTGCTGTTTTTGGAAGCAGGCGTGATCTCAATGACAACATGCAGGCTTACCGCATTTTTTAAGCTCTGTATCGTTTCAAGGATCACATCCAGGAAATTAGTAGAAGTATAATAAACAACAACCATAATGTTAATTTAATAAGCAATCATCACGCCTGTAAAGCATACAATCAATGATGATTTGTTTACGGTATCAATGGATCAACGGATTCGGGTTGACTTATTACAGGGACATTTTTTTTATAGAACCACTTAAAGAAAACACCTGCAAAGATCAAACCCAGCACCGACCAGAAAATAAAATATAAATATATCTTGTTAATATAATCCGACAGGAAATAAAAGCCAAACACAATGGCAGCGCTGCCTGCATAAAAAGAAGTTACATGCAATACGGTTGTAACCTTTCTCCTGATCAGGACGATATCCTGTACAACGTGAAATGCCAGGAATGAAAAGAAAATGGCATAATTGATCACCGATAAGGATTTGAAATAATGCAGCCCAATGAAACACAGCAGCAGGTTGATCACCAGGCTGGCCACATTACAAAGCATATCAAGTTTTTCCAGTTTCATGGTTAGCAACACATGCGCCTGTATGAGGGCGGTTGGAAAAATGAGTATCGTTAAAAACATTTCATTACAGTATGCAGCTGTTAGCAAATACTTTTCTCCAAATAAGAATGGAATGATAATATCTGAATATGAATACACAAAAGTATAAGCCATCAGGCCATACGCCGCATAGGCGAGGAATGCGTTTTTGTAAATGGGTTTCATATTAGGTACACCCAGTTTATGTGCATTGATCATTAATGGGTAAATAGAACTGGCCACGATCACCGGCAATATTTCGGCCATGGAAAATAACCTGTATGACACTTCATAGTTGGCCACATCTGCCAGGGTGAGATACTTGGAAACAATGATGTTACCTATACGCCAATAGATCACCGAAATGCTTGCAATGATCACAAACGACCAGTTGGCCGCTACGATCTTCTTTACTTCCTGCCGGTCAACCTTTGCATATAATATATGCCGGATATTGATCTGGTTTGAACTGCCGAATTTTATGAACAGGTTCAATGTTACCAATCGCAGAACGATAAGCATCACGCATAGGTAAATGATGGGAACGGTTTTGATGAGCAACAGGCAGGCCAATAAAAATTTCAACAGGGCTTCTACCGTGAGAATAACAAAACTTTTCTTTTGTTCAAACTGGGCAATGTTCATGAACTTGATCATGTAGATCAGGTTATCAAAAATGACATTGATACCGATGATAAGAGATAAGGAGCGTATGATGCTGCTGTCGTATAATACAAAAGATAATCCTACATTGAACACATAGAAAACAAGGCCCAGGTACAATTGTATTTTTAAGAATTTATCAATCAGCGCCTTCTTATCTTCTGAATGCATCAGCTCACGGAT
>Ga0116158_10003484_pt1 | contig 13622 bp, 10 predicted proteins | sample AD_UKC052_MetaG_FD_89883 | JGI IMG/M metagenome (GOLD analysis project Ga0116158, IMG submission 89883) | Active sludge microbial communities of municipal wastewater-treating anaerobic digesters from USA - AD_UKC052_MetaG | ecosystem: Engineered > Bioreactor > Anaerobic > Digestate | place: USA... | reverse complement strand
TCGGCGGCCGCGCGGACAGTGGCCAGGGCAAAGTCGGGATTGTCACGAAATCCGTCGAAAAAATGCTCGGCATCGTAGATGACGGTCCGGCCCTGCTCTTTGAGCCAGGCCACCGACTCCCGGATCATGTCGATATTCTGTGCTTCAGTGATATTGAAGACCTCACGGACATGGAGGTCCCAGGATTTGCCGAACACGGTGAGAACGGGAGCGCCGCTGTCCACCAGGCAGCGCAAGACCTGATCCTCGGCCACCCTGCTCCGGGCATGGCGCGTACTCCCGAAAGCCACGATCCGGGCATGGCGGAAATGCTCATGCTTGAGCGCCTCAAAAAACTCGATATCCTTGGGGTTGGAACCAGGCCAGCCCGCCTCGATGTAATCGACCCCGAGTTCATCCAGGCGATGGGCAACGGCGACCAAGTCAACAAGGCTGAAAGAGATGCCCGCGCCCTGCCGCCCGTCGCGAAGCGTTGTGTCGTAGACGGCAATGCGCGCCATGGCTTACCCCTTTTTCTTTGCGGCAGGTTGTGCCGCCGTCTTTTTGGCTGCGGGCTTGGCAGCCGACCGCCCGGATCCCTCACCCAGGCCAAAATCCTTGTGGATCGCCCGGACGGCGTCAAGAACCCGATCCTCGGCGATCACACAGGAGATCTTGATCTCGGAAGTAGAAATCATTTCGATATTGATTTTGTTTTTTGCCAGGATCGCGAAGAGCTGCGAGGCGACACCGGTATGGCTCTTCATTCCGACACCGACAATCGAGACGATCCCGATTTTCGTGTCAACCAGATGCTTTCCGTTGACCGTCCCGGACTTGCGCAGCTTCTCGACAACAGCCTCGACGGCCTTGATGTCCGACTTTTTGACGGTAAAGGAAATCCTGTTGGTATGCGTCTTTTCGAGGGCGCTGGACTGGACAATCATGTCGACATTGATCCTGCTGGCAGCCAGCTCGCTGAAAACAGCGGCAGCAATACCGGGTTTGTCATCCAGATCATAGATCGTGACCCGTGCCTCATCCGTCTTCGATGTCACCCCGCTGATGCGGATCTTTTCCATTTCTTTGGTTTCTTTCACGACCAGGGTCCCCTCATTGTCATTAAGAGATGATCTCACATGGAGTACGACATTGTAATTCATGGCGATCTCGACAGACCGCGAATGGAGCACCTTTGAACCAAGACTGGCCAGCTCGAGCATTTCCTCGTAGGAAATCTCGCGCAGCATCCTGGCATCGGGCACCTTGTTGGGGTCAGCTGTATAGACACCATCCACGTCCGTGTAAATCTCGCAATACTTTGCCTTGAGCGCCGCCGCAAGGGCCACCGCCGAGGTATCCGAACCACCGCGTCCCAGGGTTGTAATATTGTTTCCGACATCGATCCCCTGGAAACCGGCGACAATCACGATCCGGCCTTTTTTGAGCTCGGCCTTCATCGGCTTGTCGTCGATATGCTGGATCCGTGCATTCATGAAATTGGCATCGGTCCGGATCCCGACCTGGGCCGCCGTCATCGAGATAGCGGGATGTCCCATATCCTGCAACGCGATGGCCAGGAGGGCAATCGAGACCTGCTCACCGGTCGAGACGAGCATGTCCATCTCGCGTTTGGCCGGTTCGGCTGTCACCTGCTGGGCCAGATCGATCAGTCTGTTGGTCTCACCACTCATCGCCGAAACGACGACGACAACACAATAGCCTTTTTCCTTGCTGCGGATGATGCGCCGGGCCACATTTTTGATGCGCTCCACCGAGCCCACCGAGGTCCCGCCATATTTCTGTACGAGTATGTCCACACAAATCCCCTGCTTGCAGACCTTCCTGCCGATTTGGGAAAATATATCCTGACAATCAATGGCATGCAAGAATTTACATCTGCCGGCGATCTGTTTTTTTTGGGTGATGGCGTCCGATATCCCCACCCTCTCCACCACTGGTCCGGCGAGGCTTGCCGGCCCAGCCTTGTGTCGCACAACCCGGCCACCCGGAACGTGTGACGCCTTCCGTTTTTTCCATAAAGCGAGTGCCGACTCCCGTCCGGATCGGGTATTCCCGTGCCTGGTCAAAGAGGACCGGCCTCCGAACTGGCCAAAGGATTCCTTGACAAGAGTCCCCCAAAGCCGCCCCCGCTCTTCAACCCGAATCCAGCATCTCCCGTATCAAGCTCGTCAGTTTCTGCCAGGCCTCGTCCCCCAGAGCCCGCCGGTCGGTGATCAGATGATGCCAGGTGTTTTTTGCCCGTACCCTGTGGAATGCCGGAACTGTCTCCCCCGGCAGCCAGCGACCCAAGGCCCGTCCCGCTGTCAGGATGTCCCTGGCATCGTAGATGATCGTCAGCGGCGGAAGGGGGCACGTCTCCAACCCGCGCCGCACGCGCGAGAGTTCCGTCCGGATCAGCCTCCTCAGTGCAAAGAGGGCCCGATAGGCCGCGATACTGGTATGATCATGAACCTGATAGCGAACCCCGGCCAGACTTGACAGGCGAATCCTTGGCCAGGGGAAGAGGAGCCGGACGGCATGGGCCCAGGGCCGGAGCCTGATGGCCGGGCTGAAGAGGATGATCCCGGCATAGCCCCGGAAGGGTCGTGGTACATCCGTTTCCGGTTTTTTCTTTATATTCTGCAAATATTCAGCGAGACCGCAAGCGGCGTGCGGACAGGGAGGTCCGCCTGCCGCACTACGACAGGATGTCGTGGTAGACACCTGAACAGGATGTTCAGTCTTGTGTCGGCTACGACAGGATGTCGTGGTAGACACCTGAACAGGATGTTCAGTCTTGTGTCGGCTACAACAGGATGTCGTGGTAGACACCTGAACAGGATGTTCAGTCTTGTGTCGGCTACAACAGGATGTCGTGGTAGACACCTGAACAGGATGTTCAGCCTTGTGTCGGCTACAACAGGATGTCGTGGTAGACACCTGAACAGGATGTTCAGTCTTGTGTCGGCTACGGCACGATGCCGCTGGCTTGCGTTCTCTTTCAATACGTTGCAAATATTCAGCGAAACCGCAAGCGGCGCCGAGGGAAAACCCGATCAGCCAGACCGGGTTGCCCGCCGCGAGACGGATGGCCTCATTCCGGCAGGCGGCCGCATCCGCGAGCCAATCCTCACTCGTCACCGTCGCCCATGCACCGATCGGAGACTGTTCCCCATGCCCGCGCAGCGAACCAAGAACGACGGCCATCCCCGCCTCCGCACAGACCGCAGCCAGTTCAAGCATGCATTCCGGCTTCATGTTCAATCCGTGCAGGACAACCACAGATCCCCGGACTGTCCCCCGGGGAAGCATCACGGAAAATGGCCTTTTTTCCGAAAATCGCATTATGAGTCCCCTCTCCTTCTGTGTATTTTACAACGGTGCGGGTCTCTCTGCGAGCCCCTGCACCTGGTGCTCCTGATCACGGTTTCACTGAGTGTTCTGTTCTCGTCGGGAGAGTTCCCGATAAACCCGGAACGAGGTTCTGATATGACCCTGCAGGAAGCGCTTCACCCGGAATGCATCGTCGAACTCAAGTCACGCCAAAAAAACGAGGCCATTGGGGAATTGATCTCCATCCTCCATACCCGGCACCCTTCCGTCAACAAATCCCTGGTGCTCGCCCGGATCCAGGAAAAAGAGGCCCTCTTCAGCTCGGTCATCCGGGAAGGGGTGGCCATCCCCCATGTCCGCATCGAGATGGATGAGCCCGTCCTGATCGCGTTCGGCCGGAGCGAGCGCGGTGTCGATTTCTTCGGTGACAACCGTCAACCGGTCCACCTGATCGTCCTGTTGCTCACCCGGCCCGATCGCCCAGAGGCGCATCTGGAGATCCTCAAGGATCTGGCCCTGATCCTTGACAACGATACGACTCTCGCCTCCCTGATCACGGCACCGACGATTGAAGAGATCCGGCGGTCGCTCGTCGGTCGGACATCTTCACGCTCACCGGGCAGCTCCAAGACCCGGGCCGGCCGGATCGATGAGCAGATCACCGATACCGTGCTCAAACACAGTGCCGAAATGGCCAAAACCCTCGGGATCAGCACCATTTTTGTCAATTGCGATACCGTCCCGTCCCCGGAACGACTCAAACCCCTCCTCGGTCAGCGGAACGCCCCCAACCGGATCATCCCCGTATTCAAGGAGACAACCGTCCCCGAAGACTACCGCCGGCTCTCCCCGGAATTCATCCTCCAGCTCCCTGAAATGGATCTGACCAAGGCCGGACAGATCAAACTGGCCCTCTTCCTGGCCCTCACCAAACGCTGGATCAAACGGAATGATGTCGTCCTCTACCTCCTTCCGGGCTCGGCCATCCGCGGGCTTTCAAACATCGATATCATCCCCATCCGGGAACGCTTTACGGATATCGTCTTTGTCCAGCCCGAGCGTTTCAAATCGGTCCTCGAACCATCCGTCCTTCAGCAATTGATCAAGATCGCCTTTGACCTGGCCATCAACGGCCGTGAGGGACACAAGGTCGGCACCCTGTTTGTCGCGGGTGACCACTTGTCCGTCCTTCCCCATACCCAGCAATTGATTGTCAACCCCTTCCGCACATCCAGCGAGGACGAGCGCTACAACATTCTCGATCCTGCCATTGAAGAGATGGTCAAGGAGCTGGCCCAGATCGACGGAGCCTTTGTTGTGGCACACGACGGAAGGATCCTGAATGCCGGGGCCTACATCGGGACGGGAAAACGGAAAGCGGAAATCACCAAAGGACTCGGTGCCCGTCACCAGGCGGCCGCGAACATCACGGCTGTCACCCGGGCGGTCGCTGTCACCGTCTCCGAAACCAATGGTGTTGTCACCGTTTTCCAGAACGGGCGGACGATCTTCATCATCGAGCCCGTCGCCAAGAAGCTGCGTGTCCGTCTCGGGGATGATGGCGAGACCCGACCCGTCCGGAAAAGCTGACACCATGCCGGATACGACACTGCACAAAGGGGATATCTGAGATGCGCGTCTTGTTGGGATATCTCTCGCAATGGATCGCACCGGGCGAGGACTTCATGTCCTTTTTGCCGGCCGGTCTCCCGATCCTCGCCGCCGTCCTCGAGCGCGAGGGCCACGAGGTCATGCTCGCCAATTACTCCGGCATGACTCCCAAACAGGCACTCCGGCATGTCAGGGAGTTCTCCCCCGGGGCGGCCGGTTTCTCCCTCTTTACCCACAACCGTTTCGAAACCTTCGAATTGGCCGGGCTGATCCGGCGTGCCCTGCCCGACTGCAGGATCCTCGTGGGCGGACCGCACGCCTCGCCCCTCGGGGATGAGATCCTCAAACGTGAAGCCTCGATTGATTGGGTCATCCGCGGCGAGGGGGAAGGCATTCTCCCTGATCTGGTCCGTCTGGTTGAAGTAAACCCGGTCCGGAAGGACCGGAAGATGATCCCGGGGCAAGCTCCGGCTCCGACCGATGCCGCCATGGAGAGCCTGCTCGCGAATCAACTCCCTCCCCGGGCGACCTTGTCCGCAGCCACACGCATCACAGATCTGGACAGCCTGCCCCAGGGATGCCTGTACGGCGGAAAGACCTTCGGTCTCGATCCCCGGATCCAGTACTCGCTGATCATCGGCTCACGGGGCTGTGCCTGGGCCTGCGCTTTTTGCGCCTCACCCACGCTCTGGGGACGGCGGGTCAGTTTCCGTTCGGCACGCTCCATTGTTGACGAAATCCGTCAAGCCCGGGATCGCTTCGGAATCCAGTATTTTCACATCCGCGATGACAACTTCACCCTCAACAAGGAGCGCGTCCTCGAGTTCGCCTCCCTCCTGCAGCGGGAGGGTCCAGCCGTCCGCTTCAACTGTCAGGCCAGGGTGGACTCGGTCGATGATGAAATCCTCGAGGCCTTGGCGGAGTCGGGACTGGAGCACATCCAGTTCGGGGTGGAATCCGGCAGTCCGGCTACCCTCGAACGGTTTGCAAAGGACGTCAGTCCCGATGCCGTGATCCGGGCCTGCCGCTCGGCCCGTAAAGCCGGGATACCGGCATCCGTCTATCTGATCGGGGCCATCCCGGGCGAGACCCGCGAGGACATCCGGGCCACGAACGAGCTCCTCTCCAAGGCCGGGCCGAATGATGCCGTCGTCTCCCCTCTGGCCATTTTCCCCGGGACCGAACTCTGCCGTCAGGCCACCGACGACGGCGATATGAACGACTCCCTCTGGTTCCGCTCACGGGAACCGGCCATCTTTGCGGCCATCGGTGACCACGCAGCCATCGCCCGGCTCGAGGAACTCTCGTCGCTGGCAGGGAGGATCACGCCGCCCGCACCGGAGATTCCGCCATCACTCGAGGGACTCTCCGGAATGCGTCTGTTGTCTTTTGGGGAACAGTCTGCCGCCCTGGGAATGGACGAACAGGCCGGACGGTTGTTCGCCGCCGCGATGGAGCGCGCCCCGGAGAATCCCTGGTGTCTCTACAGGCTGGCCGAATGGCACCTCGATCAGGGAAACCCCGCCGAAGCCACACGGATAGCCCAAGCCCTGACCGCCCTCGTGCCGCGCTGGGAAGACGCAGCCAGCCTGCTCGAGGCCGCCCTGGCCGCCGCCAACCCGAAGAAAAAGCGGAACAACCGCCAGAACTGACAGGGAGTCATGATGGAAAACGAACGCTTCTCCCGGACACAGGCCCTTTTGGGAGAATCAGGCATGCAGCGCCTGCACGAAGCGCGGATTGCCGTCTTTGGCTTGGGGGGGGTCGGGACCTCGACTGCCGAGTATCTGTCCAGAAGCGGAGCGGGACATCTCTGGCTCTTCGATTTTGACCGGATCACGCCATCGAGTTGCAACCGCTTGCTGACCGCCGGGACAAGTACACTCGGAATGGAAAAAGCGGCCGCCATGCGTGCCCGGATACTGGACATCAATCCCCGGGCCGAGGTCTCGGCCGAAGCGCTCTTCCTCGGCCCTGAAAACGCCGCCGAGGTTCTTGCCGCCGGGAAGTTCGATCTTGTGATTGATGCCATCGACAGCCTCAATCCAAAAACCAGTCTCCTCGAAGCCGCCATCCGGGGCGGGCATCCGGTCATCTCCAGCATGGGTGCCGCTGCCCGGACCGATCCATCCCGGGTCGTTACCGGAACCATCTGGGAAACCCGGAACTGCCCGTTGGCAACGAAAGTCCGGCAGGGGTTGCGCCGGCGCGGGATCACGGCCGCCATCCCGGTTGTCTTTTCACCCGAGTCCCCCGCGGCTCCCCTCCCTCCGGAGAGCGATAACGCGGCGGACGCGAACCTGCGCTACCCGCGGGGGCGGGTCCGGAATATCCAGCCATCCTGTGTCTGGATCCCGGCCGTCTTTGCCGCCCACCTGATGCGGCTTGCATTGACGGTACTCGGCGTGAAGTAAGGGAAAAATCTCCCGAGGATACATGCTTTTCCCCTGCCGTTTCCTGATGCCATCAAAGCAGAGAAATTGGAAGCGGATCATTCGCGTTCGCACAATGCCACCAAAAAATTTCTCTTGGAACAATGCGGCCCGGTTCTTTCCTGCAATCTGTCTGTCTCCAGGCCGGCGCTCATGCACCCTCCTGACCAGTCCAGTATTGACAAAAAAATCATGCCACAGAAGCAGCACGATGGATAGAGCGTTTCACGGCCGGAGGGAAGCCTGCAACCTGATCAATCACCATAGGGCCTGTCATCTGCATATCCTGAACCTGTTGCAGAGGTATCCTGGGCATCCCTCGCCCGAACCGCCTTGAGACAGATGGAGAAAGCCTTTTTATAGGCCTTGGCCAAGGCTCTTGCCGGACCAGTACGACCATAGTCATCATTCAATGCATGCCGGGCATGTGCAGCAAAGACGAGACCCTCCTCAGGATTGGCACTGATGATATAGACCGCGACGTCAGCCTCGACATTGGGCGAGACTTGCTCGATGGAACGATCCAGACCCTGCCCGGACCGGTATTCCGGCAAGCGACCGGCCCCGTCAGACCGCATCATCCCGACAATCACATACTCGTACCCCTGCGCGAACAATGCCCCAGCCAAGGCTTGAAGTCCTGCCGAATCGATCTTTCCTGAAAGGCTGCTCACTGATTGAAGCGTCTGGTATTCACCCAGTTTTCCGAGTTTTCCGAGCTCGATAATTCCATCATCAGGAAAAGTAATCTTTGATAGTCCGGTTTTTCCGAACAACTCCTTGACAGCAGCCCCTAGGGCATCACCGCCACTTGGTTGATCCAGACTGGCTGCCTGACTGCTGAATGGCTGAAGAATGAACACTTTTTTGTTTTTCATGTTGGCGGTTGAAAACCCCTGTGCATGAACCGCAACTTCATAACTGGTGGATGTACACCCTGTACAGATAAGAAACAACGTCATCATGACAATCAACAATTTCGGTGCCATACAATTCCTTTCCGAACACAATACGCTTCATTGCATCATCCCGTCGATTATATCACAAATCATGCCGAACGATCCTCTTTGGAACAAAGAATGACGCACAAATTCAATCTTGCTTTCGATTCACATCGAACAAAAAGGCCGCCCGGACAGGACGGCCTTTTTGTGGTCAGGACCAGGAACATCATCCCTTGAGAATCGAGAGTACATACTCAGGAGTATACGGAGTCTTGTACATCCGCTTGCCCGTCGCATGATAGAAAGCGTTGGCCAAAACCGGAATCGGTCCGTTGATCGCAACCTCGGAGATCGACTTGGCACCAAACGGGCCGCCCTTTTCGTACTCCCCGTCAACCAGGATAGTCGTGATCTTCGGAATGTCATTGGCCGTAAAGATCTTGTAGGTCGTAAAGGACGGATTGCGCATCACACCCTTCTCGTTGAAGACATACCCTTCGGTCAGGGCATAGGACAAGCCGTTGACCAAAGCTCCCTCGACCTGGCCTTCGGCAAAGAGGGGGTTGATCGGAGTTCCGCAGTCGGTCGCCGTCACATACTCGATGACCTTGATCTCGCCCGTCTCGGTATCAACCTCGATCTCGGCAAAATGCGCACAGAACGGCGGGGGCGAGTTGGGAACAACATGGCTTCCGAATCCCTGGATCTGCATCTGGTTGTGTGTGTAGAGTGAATAGGTTCCGATCTCGGCAAAGGTCTTGAATTTCGTTTCATCACTCTTGATGGCGACCGAATTGTTCACGAGTTTCACCTGATCCGGCGAGACTCCCAAAAGTTCGGCACCGACCTTGGCGATCTGCTCCTTGACCATCATGGCAGCCTTGCGGACGGCTTCTCCCGAGAGATAGGTTGTCGAAGAGGCATAGGCCCCAACATCGAAAGGTGTCAAATCGGTATCGGACGAGAGGACGATGATGTTTTCGACAGGGCAGTCCAGTTCTTCGGCCGCGATCTGTGCCAGGATGGTATCCGATCCCGTCCCAATATCGGTCGCACCGAGCAGCATGTTGAAGCTGCCATCATCGTTCATCTTCATGTACGCCGAGCCCATGTCGATCTTGGGGACGGCTGAGCCCTGCATGAAGCAGCCCATGCCGACACCGCGTTTTTTGCGCTTGTCCTTGTTGAATTCGGCGGTATAGAGCTTGCGCTTTTCTTCCCACTTGAACGCCTTGGCAGCCAGATCGATGGCCTTGTCAAGACCGCAGGAATCGATTGTCATCTCGGCCCCGCCCTCGGTCCCCTCACCCAGTTTGGCAAAGATTTCAGAGGTGCCACCGGACTTGATGGCGTACTTCTTGTAGTACTCGACAGGATCCATGCCGGCTTCGGCGGCAATCACATCGATCATCTGGCTGTAGGAGAAGTATCCCTGGGTCGCACCATACCCGCGGTAGGCCCCACCGACGGGGACGTTGGCATAGACACCCTTGCCGATGAATTCGATATTGGGCACATGATTGATCATCGGAAGGACTTTGGTCGCCGTATTGGACAGAACCGTAACTGCATGGGAACCATAAGCACCCGCGTTTTCAAGCGCGTACATCTGCAGGGCATCAATCATGCCGGTTGCCGGGTCGTAGCCGACCTTGATGGTGTTGGTCTGCCCATGGCGCGTTCGTCCGGAGACAAAGACGTCCTTGCGGGTAAAGGTGATCTTGCTTGGTCGCTTGGTCCGCCAGGTCGCCAACGCGACCAGAGGCTCGACCAGAACTTCCTGCTTGCCTCCGAAACCACCGCCAATCCTGGGCTTGATGATGCGCACATCACGAAGCGGAATCTCGAGGAGTTTGGCCACAATCCGCCGGGCATGGAAGGGAACCTGGCTGGTCGCGACAATGCTCAAGCGCCCGATCTCGTCAATCCAGGCCACGGCGCACTGTGGTTCCATCGCACAGTGTGACGCAATCTGTGTGGCCGTCTGGATCACAAGCTGTTTTTTGGCCTTTTTGTACCCTTCCTCAAAATCACCGACCACAGCCTTGATATCGGCACAGGTATTCTTCTTGGCGTCATAGGGCATGGGGATGATCATCCGGGCGTCCGGCTCGGTATGCACCTGCGGAACGCCGGGTTCCAGGGCTTTGGTATAATCGAGAAGGGGTTCGAGAACCTCGTAGTCGACCTTGATCAACCGCAGGGCCTCTTCGGCAATGTCCGCCCGCTCGGCAACAACAGCAGCTACCTGATCGCCAACAAAACGCATCACGTCATTGAAGAGGGCGCAATCGTAGGCCGATGGCTCGGGATATCCCTGCCCGGCTGTTGTATACATGATTCTCTTGATGTTTTTGCACGAGTAGACATCCACAACCCCGGGCAGGGCCCGGGCTGCCGAGTCGTCAAGATTCTTGATTTTCGCATATGCATGCGGCGAGCGCAGCACGGCAATATGAAGCATATTCGGGAAGGAGAAGTCATCGGTAAAACGACTCTCGCCGATGGCCAGCGCCAGACCGTCTTTTTTCCGGGCGGCTTTTTTGACATGCTTGAATTCACGTGTTTCCATAGTGATGCTCTGCCCCCTTGTCAGCCTTTCTTCAGCTTTTTGGCGGCCAGCTTGACCGCATCGATGATCTTGACATACCCGGTACAACGGCAGAGATTCCCGTTGAGGTAGGCCTTGATCTCGTCTTCGCCCGGATCGGGATTCTCACGGAGCAATGCATCCGTCACAACCACAAAACCTGGAATGCAGAACCCGCACTGGACCGCACCCGCCTCGACGTATGCCTCCTGGATGGTGGAAACATTGGCATAATTGCCGACGCCCTTCGAGGTCGTGACCTTTTTCCCTTTGGCCGAAACCGCAAGAACCTGGCACGAGTTGACCGGAACCCCGTCCAGCTGAACCATGCAGGCTCCGCACTGGCCCTCACTGCAGCCGTTTTTCACCTCGGTATACCCGTTATTCCTCAGGACCTGCAGAAGGGTCTCATTGGGTTCCATGGCCAATTCGACAGCCTTGCCGTTGACTGTAAACTTTTCCCTTATCGTCGTTGTTGCTGACATTACTTCCTCCCGGCGATCTCTGCCAGGGCATCCTTGAGATAGACCCCGACCATGTTGGCTTTGTACTCCGCTCCAAAATTGACATCGGCATTGAATTCGACCTTGACCCGCGCCGCGGCATCGCGGATGACATCATCGGTCAGGGCCTTGCCTGCAATCGCCGCCTCGGCATCACTCTGCCGTGCCACACGATCCTTGGTCCCGGTGACCACGATGACGGGCGACTCGATCGTCCCGTTTTTCACAACACAAGAGACCGCAAGGTTGAACATCCCGTACTCGAAACTGGTGCGAGCCAGTCTCTTCACGGAATAGGAGAGATCCTTTTCGGGAACAGTGATCTCGCGGACGAGATTCTTGTCCTTGCCGAGCTTTTTCTCGATGAACTCCGCAACGCTGGCCTTCTTTTCGGCTTTCCCGTCTTCAAGCCAGGTCACCTTGGCATCCAGTGCGATCAGTGTCGCGATGAGATCCGACCAGGGAGGAAAATCGGCCAGGGACCCGCCGACGGTGATCCGGTTCCGGATGGAATTGGAAGCGGCCCGTGAGAGTGCGTCCTGGAGCATGCGGAAGGAGCAGGCCGTCGATGCGCTGGACTTGACAACCTCGTTGAACGTTGCCGTTGCACCGATCACAACCGAGGAACCATCCTTGCGGATCTTGTTCCATCCCAGTTTTGAAAGATCAACCATGGCTGTGATGACATCGGACTTGATCCGCAGAATGGACGTACCACCGCCATGAAACGCAACCTTCGCTTCTTTTTTCAGGATGTCCGGGATTTCGTCTGGCTTCTCCGGGAAGAACCACCTGAGTTCCTTCTTGAGCATATCCTAACCTCACACTGTTTTTTTGACACTCGATGACGCCACATCCCGAAACGGCACTGATTCCGGACTTTAGGTGGGGACAGAAGAATACTGTACCAACAAAAAGGTCGGGACATGACAGGCTTGACTCCATGCACACGAAGCCGGGCATAGTCTATCCTTTTTCAAGGCTGTCTGTCAAGGAGAAAAAACAGCTTTTGTCGGAATCTTGCCGGGCTGCTCTTCCTGAAGGGACCGCCATACCGAAATGGTCTCCATGGCTTCAGGAACATCGTGGACCCTGAGGATGGCAGCCCCGGCCGTCAGTGCGGCATAATGGTACAAACAGGTTCCCAGGATGCGCTCTTCAACCGGCCGCCCCGTCACAGCTCCGATAAACGACTTCCGGGAAAGGCCCATCACCAAGGGGCAGCCATGCCGGGAGAAGCGCCCGAGCCCCCGAATGATGGCCAGATTGTCTTCAAGACGCTTTCCGAACCCGATCCCCGGATCAAGCCAGACCCGTTCGCGCCGGATACCGGCGGCCACGGCGAGGTCCAGCCGGGTGCTGAAGAAACCGTCGATCTCGGCCAGCACATCCCTGTACTGCGGTGCCTCCTGCATGGTTTCCGGCTGGCCTTGCATATGCATCAGAATCACCCGGGCACCGGAATCGGCTGCAAGGGCACGCATTTCCGGGTCGCCCAGCCCGCCGACATCGTTGATGATTGCGGCACCGGCAGCGAGCGCGGCTTCCGCCACCTCGGGATGCCGGGTGTCGATCGAGACAACCAGTCCCGGCTCGTCGACCAAGGCACGGATCACGGGGACAACACGCGCCTCCTCCTCTTCGATGGACACCGGCCTGGACCCCGGTCGGGTGGATTCTCCGCCCACGTCGATCAGAGCTGCCCCCGCCTTCTGCATGGTCCGGGCCGCCTGGACAGCCGCTGCGACATCTGGCCTGCGACTCCCTTCCCAAAACGAATCCGGCGTCACATTGATGATCCCCATCACCAATGGAAATGACATTTCCGGCTCAACCTTTCCCTTCAAGGATGGCATCCTGTTCCTCCTCCAAAAAACCGGTCTGGGTCAGGGATCTTTCCCGGATCCGGCCAATCTCCCGAGTGCCGCAAGCTGCATCCTGGCAGTCGCAGCCTGGGGAGTAGCAGGCCAATCACTGATGATCCGCAGAAGACGGGTCCCGGCCTCCCGGATCCGGCCGGCCCGGCGCTCTCCATCCGCCAAGGCCATCTGGATCCGCGGCATGATGGACGCGACCCGATCACGGCCGGCTCCGGCCCGTTCTGCCCGGAGGCACCAGGACTCGGCATCCTGCCAGCGGCCGAGCGCCAGTGCTGCCCAGGCCGCCCCGAGCATCCTTCCGGCATCGGCCGGGAGGCTTTCTGCCGCCAGAATGGCATACCGGTAGC
>Ga0116158_10003483_pt1 | contig 13629 bp, 19 predicted proteins | sample AD_UKC052_MetaG_FD_89883 | JGI IMG/M metagenome (GOLD analysis project Ga0116158, IMG submission 89883) | Active sludge microbial communities of municipal wastewater-treating anaerobic digesters from USA - AD_UKC052_MetaG | ecosystem: Engineered > Bioreactor > Anaerobic > Digestate | place: USA... | reverse complement strand
CGGCGGTGACCAGGTCTCGGCGCGCTTTATGCGGCAGGACTTTTTCACCTTCTTTCCGCAGTTCAAGCTGGTCATCGCTGGCAACCACAAGCCGGCGATCCGCAATATCGACGAGGCGATGCGGCGCCGGCTGCACCTGATCCCGTTCACCATCACTGTGCCGCCCGAACAGAGAGACAAGCAGCTCCAGTCCAAGTTGCTGACCGAGCGCAATGCGATCTTTGCCTGGGGCGTGCAGGGTTGCCTCGCCTGGCAGCGCGAAGGGCTGAAGGCACCGCAGTGCGTGCTCGATGCGACGGAGGAATACTTTGAGTCGGAGGACGCCATGGGTCGTTGGTTGGAGGAGCGTTGTGTGCGTACACCCACCGCCAAGTCCCTGACAACCGAGTTGTTCACCGACTGGAAGCAGTGGGCAGAAGCGGCCGGGGAGTTCATGGGCACGCAACGCCGCTTCTCTGACCTGCTGATGGCCCGGGGCACCGAGAAATGGCGCAATTCCTCGGGCATCCGAGGTTTTCAGGGCATTGGTTTGAAGGAGCCGACACGCTCTGGATACGTCCCTTATGCCGACCATTGAACCCCCAAAACCCCACCCGACTGACGCAGTTGACGCAGATGCTGGTTACTTCTCACGCGCGTACGCGTACGCACACACATGAGAAAGTAACCGGAGGCTGTGTCAGCTGCGTCAGTGACCCCAAAAACTGAGGAACTGACAACCATGACAAACACCACCAACGACAGCAACACCCAAGTCACCACCACCCTGGCACTGGACCTGGGAACCACCACCGGCTGGGCCCTGCGGCCACGCGTTGGGAATATCGCCCACGGCTTTGTGAGTCTCAAGCCGCAGCGCTTTGAAGGCGGGGGCATGCGCTACCTGCGCTTCAAACGTTGGCTCTCCGAACTGCAGGCCATGACCGGTGAGGTCCAGTCGGTGTACTTTGAGGAAGTGCGCCGCCACGCAGGGGTGGATGCCGCCCATGTCTACGGCGGTCTGCTGGCGACGCTCACCGCCTGGTGCGAGCACCACAACATCCCGTACCAAGGCGTGCCCGTGGGCACGATCAAGAAGCACGCGACTGGTAAGGGCAATGCCGACAAAGACATGGTGATTGCTGCCATGCGGGCCCTGGGCCACCCGGTCAGCGATGACAACGAAGCCGATGCCCTGGCTCTCCTGCATTGGGCCATCGACACCCAGGAGGCATGACATGAAAGTCCCCGCACCCCCCCTGCGCTGCGCTCTGGCACGTCTGCAGCCCCAAGTGACCGATCTGGACGCGATGAAGCGCTCTGGCTGGCAGGAGCAGCACATCCTGGTGGTCAACGTCGAAGACGCCCGGCTGGACTTCTGTGAGCGTGAACTGGTGCAACGCATCGGTGAGCGGCTCTACGGCAACCGGGGAGGGCCACGCCATGGTTAAGGAGACATTGTTTTGGACATGCGACCAGGTCGCCGACCGCTTCACGGATGCGGCCGCGACCGCACGGCGCCTCCCACCTGTGAAGGTGCAGGGCTACTTCAACTGCTGGCCAGCGCTGGCACGCAGTGAGTGGGAAGCGTATTCGGCCGCAGAAGCACCGCGGGTACGGTTTCCGCCCACGCCAGAGGACATCGAGCGGATGCTGGAAACAATGCGATGGGTACTGTGGCTGGAGGTCGAACAGCGCCACCTGGTCTGGATGCGGGCCAAGCGGTATGGCTGGCGGGAGATCGGGATCCGCTTTGCCTGCTGCACCCGCACGGCGCAGCGGCATTGGCAGATGTCGATTTTTGAAGTGGTTGAGCAGCTCAATGGCAAAGGCAGTTCCACAATTTGAGCCAAGGAGGGCAACGGCTTCGGAGCTTGTCCACGCCTTGCCTTCTTTGTCCCTTTTGGCACCCTTTAGGGGTGTCGCATTTCGGGGTGGTTTGGCCTACATTTACGGCTATGGTTGTGAAAATTGCGAGACGGCAAAGATGCTCTTCAGAGTTTGAATTTGACTGACGCAGCCGACGCAGCTGACACAGATTTCACGGGTCCTTCCACGCCAAAAATGTATGCGGGGGGGAGAGGCCCGCAATCTCGATAGCGCCAGACCTGCAAACCGGGTTTGCAGTTTGCACCGGGGTTGCAGGCAGCCCTGCGGTTTGCGCTCAGGGTGTGGTGACCACGATAAAGCCCCCTGCGATTTTTTCCTCGCGCATTTGCACCGAGAGTAAAGCTACGTCGCCGTTGGATTTGCTCAGGCAGAGGTCGCCATCGGCATTGATTTCTCCCGAATAGCGTCCGGGCAGGAGTGGGGTAAAGCCTGCGTCCTTGCCATCGGCGAATTTGGGCTTGCGGGCATTGAAGCCCTTGATGACTTGAATCTCCACTGGGACGGTTCTGTGTTGTTGTTTCAGAAATAGTAAACGAAAGACTCCATGACACCCGAGATCCGAATGGTCGCGGTGGATGCGCTCATCCCGTATGCCCGCAATGCCCGCACCCACAGCGATGCCCAGATTGCCCAAATCGCAGCTTCAATCGCAGAGTTCGGCTTCACCAACCCCATCCTGACCGATGGCGAGAAAGGTGTGATTGCCGGCCATGGCCGTCTGGCCGCTGCCCGCAAACTCGCTCTGTCCGAAGTGCCGGTGATCGAATTGGCGCACCTGACGCAGACCCAGAAAAAAGCCTACATCCTGGCCGACAACCGCATCGCGGAAAACGCCGGATGGGATGAGGAACTTTTAAAGCTTGAACTTGCCGAGCTGCAGGACGCGGAATTCAATCTGGACCTGATGGGTTTTGGGGATGAGGAACTGGACCGCTTGCTCGATGGCAAAGTTGAACAGGCGGGACTTACCGAAGACGATGCGGTTCCCGAAGCGCTCGCGGAGCCGGTATCGCGCACCGGGGATTTGTGGATTTTGGGGCAGCACCGTTTGCTGTGCGGCGACTCCACGGTGCTCTCCGATGTCGAGCGCTTGATGGATGGGCAGCTGGCCGACATGGCTTTTACTGATCCACCCTATAACGTGGACTATGGCAACAGTGCCAAAGACAAGATGCGCGGCAAGGACCGGCGCATTCTCAACGATGCCCTGGGAGATGGCTTCTACCAGTTCCTCTACGACGCTTGCTTGAACCTGCTGCTGGTAACCAAGGGCGCCTGCTATGTGTGCATGAGCTCCTCCGAGTTGCACACGCTGCAAAAAGCCTGGCTGGACGCCGGAGGGAAATGGTCGACGTTTGTTATCTGGGCCAAGAACACCTTCACGCTCGGCCGGGCCGACTACCAGCGCCAGTACGAACCCATCCTGTATGGCTGGAAGCAGGGGAGCAACCACTTCTGGTGTGGTGATCGCAACCAGTCAGATATCTGGAACTACAACAAGCCCCGGGTCAACGATCTGCACCCCACCATGAAGCCGGTGGAACTGGTAGAACGGGCCTTGCAGAATTCGTCCAAGAGCCGGGACATCGTGCTGGACCTCTTCGGTGGATCCGGCACCACCTTGATTGCCTGCGAGAAGAACAATCGCCAGGCGCGTTTGATGGAGCTCGATCCCAAGTTCGTGGATGTGATCGTCCAACGCTGGGAGGCGTACACCGGCAAGAAGGCGGTGCGTGAGGCCGACGGCGCGGGGTTTGCAGAGGCTGGGCAGCTGGCTACGCAGCAGCTCGTACAGGGCGATGTAAGCCTCCCTGTTACCGAGGCCGTAGCCGATCAGTCCTGATGGAGGTTGCAGTGAATCACAAAGCCGGTCAGGTAGGGCAGGCCTTGGGGGATGCCGTAGTCGCGGCGAGTCAGGCGACCGATCTTCCAGGTCATCCACTGTGCAATGGCCTGGGTGATCGCGGCGTGCATGCCGTGGCCTTGTGCCAGGGTGTCGTGCACCGTGTCCGCAAAGTGGCGGCCATGGCGGTTGTCCAGGAAGGGGCGGATCTCCTCAGGGGATTCGCCGGTGGCCCGGCTGATTTCGGTGAGCGCAATGGGCCAGGCGACGCGGGCCTGGCCGCCCATGGTGCCTCAAAAGCCCCAATCTTCGTTCTGGGTGGCAGGTAGCAGGTTTGTTGTGGTTTGCATGATTTTGTTCGGTGGTTGTTTGCGACACCGCTATGAACGCTCTACTTCCGAGTGAAGTAAAGCAAATCATCACAATGATTTAGACAGTCGCATCTATCTGACGGAGATCCCGTTTTTCTCGTCATGACAAAATCCACTCCCCATGGTTAAAAACGAACAAGGAGTGGAACGTGAACAAATCTGAACTGGTGGAAGCGCTGGCCAAAGAAACCGATATGAGCAAGGCTGCGGCCGGTCGTGCGGTGGATGCCCTGGTGGCCATCATCACCAAGACCGTGACCAAGAAGGAAGACGTCCAGCTGATCGGCTTTGGAACCTTCAAGGCCACCAAGCGCGCAGCGCGCAAGGGCAAGAATCCCCGCACCGGCGAGCCGCTCAAAATTGCAGCAGAGACCGTACCCAAGTTCACACCGGGCGCTGCCTTCAAGGCATCGGTGAACAAGAAGAAGTAATGTTTCTTCGTCCCCACAAAGCGGCCAGGTCCTTGCGCCCCGCCGCTTTTTTTTGTGGGTGGCTCCCTTACCCCAGTCGGGCAACATATCGCGCATAGTCGCTGCCGGAAGGGTCGACGTAAAGGTAAGGTCTGCCAGGGGCGTGGATCTCGATACAGAGGCGTCCTTCGCCGACGAAACCGCCTTTGCCCGCGAGCCAATCGCGCGAGACCAGCATCTTGCTGGCAAAGGCATCGAATTCTTCTGGGCGCATTTCCCGGGTCTCCGTGACAAAGATGGGGTAGTCGCCGGAGGCGCACATATCGCGCAAGTCGCAGGGCTTGCGCGCAAAGGGCAGGCGCAGGCTCAGGGCCTCGACCTGGATGGTTTTTCCCTCCACGGTGAGGGTCTGGGGCGTGCGCTCGATGTGAATCGTCATGGTGGTCATGGCAAGTCCTCTCAAGCGATCCGGTAGGTGCGCTCGGCACCGGTGGACTTGGCCGAGACGATGGTGAGGCCCAGTTTCTTCTTGAGCGCTCCCGCCAGGGTGCCGCGCACCGTGTGACTTTGCCAGCCAGTGGCGTCCACCATTTGCCCCAGCGTGGCGCCTTCTGGGCGGCGTAGCAGCCCGATCAGCGTGGCTTGCTTGGTGCCCCCGCGGGTGACCGATGTAACCGCAGGTTGTGTCGCTGGTGCTGCGGTTGGTGTGGGCGCAGGGTGTGGCATCTGTAGGCCCAGCGCATCGTAGCCGGCAGCGGTGATGGCAAACCGGATGGCTCCGTCATCGGTTTTGCCTTGCGGGTGAATACATCCGGAGTTTTGCAGGGCAGTCAGCACTTTGAGCCGTGCACCACCTTTGACGTTGGCCGGGAAATCGGTCAGCAGGTGCTCAGGATGGTGGGCTGCGGCGTGCAGCAGTGTGCTTTGGGTATCAGTCAGTTTCATGGTTTTTCCTCTTTAAAAAATGGTGGTGTGATGAACGCTTCAGTTCGCTCGTTAATCAAGCGGTTTTGGAATCTTTTTGCTCGGCCTGTAGCTTCTTCGTCGCAGCCATCTGCCCCGCTGCAAAAGCAGCCTGCAGTGCCGACTCGATCGCCCACACCGACACCTCGTGGAAATCGAGCTGGTCCGAATGGCGGGTCTGCAGCGTCTCGACAAAAAGATGGTCGAGTGCAATCTGCTTCAAAAGCGAAGCCGGGGCGGTGATGGTCTTGGCAGTGGTGGTGTGGTTCATGCGGCGCTCCAAAAAAAGTGTGGTTGGGGTGGCCGTATGAACGCTTCATTCACGAACAACATCAAGTCTTTTGATTAGCCAGACTGCTTCACTTGGGTATGTCAGAGCGCCTGTCCATTCGCGCGTATTCGCGCCACCGCGGGGTTTCCGATACCGCGGTGCGCAAAGCCATCCAGAGCGGCCGCATCACCTTGGGAGACGACGGCCGGATTGACCCGCAGCTGGCCGACGCCCAATGGAGCGTCAACACCGATGCCGCGCAGCAGCGCAAGGCTGTGCCCCAGCGGGAGGTGCCGCAGGAAGCCGTGACCAGCGTGCGTGAAGCCCTGTCGGCCACGCCTTCACCCTTGGGTGGCATGGGCGCCAGCACCGGCACTAACGCTGGCGGTACCACGCTGATGCAGGCCAAGACCGCCAATGAGGTGCTCAAGGCCCAGACCAACAAGGTGCGCCTGGCACGGCTCAAGGGTGAGCTGGTCGACAAAGACCAGGCGGTGGCCCATGTGTTTCGCATGGCGCGGGCTGAACGCGATGCCTGGCTGAACTGGCCGGCCCGTGTGGCGGCCCAGATGGCCAGTGCGCTCGGTGCCGACAGCCATGCCCTGCATGTCCTTTTAGAAAAAGCGGTGCGTGACCAGCTCACCGCCTTGGGTGACCTGGCAGTGCGCCTGGAGTAAGCCTTTGCAACCCCTCGAATACGTTGTGGAATGTGTTGGAAAACTATGACGGCTTCGATGCCATTGCCGAGGCCTGGCGCGATGGGCTGACCCCAGACCCGCTGTTGAGCGTTTCCGAATGGGCCGACCAGTACCGGATGCTCTCGGGCAAGTCGGCCTCCGAGCCTGGCCAGTGGCGCACCGCACGCACTCCCTACCTCAAAGAGATCATGGATTGCCTCTCACCGACCTCCCCGGTGGAGCGCGTGGTGTTCATGAAAGGCGCCCAGGTCGGTGGTACCGAGTGTGGCAACAACTGGATTGGCTATGTCATCCACTTGGCACCCGGACCCATGATGGCGGTGGCGCCCACGGTGGAAATGGCCAAGCGCAATTCCAAGCAGCGGATTGACCCGCTGATCGAAGAAAGTCCCACGCTGTCCACCCTGATCGCGCCGGCCCGGGCCCGGGATTCGGGCAACACCATCCTGGGTAAGGAGTTTCGTGGCGGGGTGCTGGTGATGACCGGTGCCAACAGCGCGGTGGGACTGCGCTCGATGCCGGTGCGCTACCTGTTCCTCGACGAGGTGGATGGCTACCCCGTGGACGTGGACGGAGAGGGCAATGCCATTTCGCTGGCCGAGGCGCGGACCCGGACCTTTGCCCGGCGCAAGATTTTTATTGTGTCGACTCCGACGGTGTCGGGGGCGAGCTCCATTGAGCGGGAGTACGAAGCCTCGGACCAGCGGCGTTTTTTTGTACCGTGCCCGCACTGCAACCACCTGCAATGGCTGCGTTTTGAGCAGCTGCGTTGGGAGCGCAGTGAGACCGGCAGCCGACCCGAGACGGCCGCCTATGTGTGCGAGTCCTGTGAGACCCCGATCGCCGAGCACCACAAAACCTGGATGCTGGGCCAGGGGCAATGGCGCTCGGTACTGGAAACAGCCGATGGCGAGCTGCCAGTGGTCCGCAAGACCGCGGGTTTCCACCTGTCGAGCCTGTACAGCCCGATTGGCTGGCGTTCCTGGGCAGACATTGCCATGGCGTGGGAGAGTGCGATTTCCAAAGAGACTGGATCGGTAGCCGCCATCAAGACCTTCAAGAACACCGAACTTGGGGAAACCTGGGTGGAGGAGGGGGAAGCCCCCGACTGGCAGCGCCTGCTGGAGCGCCGCGAAGACTACCGGATGGCACCGTGCCCCAGGGTGCCTTGCTGCTCACGGCCGGTGCTGACGTGCAGAAGGACCGCATCGAAGTCTCGGTCTGGGGCTTTGGCCGCGGCAAAGAATCCTGGCTGGTGGAACACCGGGTCTTGATGGGTGATACCGCCCGCGCAGAGGTCTGGACCGCGCTGGGCAGCATGCTGCGAGAGAGCTGGACCCATGCCAGTGGGGTGCAGATGAGTTTGACCCGCATTGCTTTGGACACCGGCTTTGCGACCCAGGAGGCCTATGCCTTTGTGCGTTCCATGCGGGATGCGCGTCTGATGGCCATCAAGGGTGTAGCCCGCGGTGCGGCCTTGGTCGGTAGCCCCACCGCGGTGGACGCGAATGTGAACGGCCGCAAATTGCGCCGGGGCATGAAGTTGTTTACCGTGGTCGGTGGCATTGCCAAGCTGGAGTTCTACAACAACCTGCGCAAAGGTGCGGACGTGGAAGAGGACGGTGTCACCTTGCGTTACCCACCCGGTTTTGTTCACCTGCCCAAGGTCGACGCCGAGTTTGTGCAGCAGCTGTGTGCGGAGCAACTGGTGAGTCGGCGTGACCGCAATGGTTTTCAGCACCGTGAGTGGCAAAAAATGCGCGAGCGCAATGAAGCCCTCGACTGCTATGTGTATGCCCGGGCCAGCGCCAGCGTGGCCGGCCTGGATCGCTTTGAGGAGCGCCACTGGCGCGAGTTAGAAAAACAGCTTGGCCTGGCGCTCCCTGCGCCATTGCCGGCGCCGCCGGTCCAGTCCGCCACGGCGGTTAACCCTTTTGAGGCCACCCACCGCGGTGGCCTTGTTGCTTCTGAAGTCCGCCAACCCACACGAAGGGTGATTCGCAGCCGCTGGTTCTCTTAAACAGTCTGGATACGCCATGTCGCTGCAAGCGCAGATCTACAGCTTTGTTGAACGCGTCGCAGAAATGTTCCAGGCGGTCGACGGTCGTATTGGTGGCCTGGACCGTCTGGACACCTCCGCCAAAGCAGACCTGGTCACTGCCATCAATGAGATCGCAGCGCGCTGCACCAGCAGCAGTGGTGTGGCCTACACGCACACGCAGTCGGTGCCCCTGGCGGTCTGGACGGTGAACCACAACCTGGGTACCCGACCGGCCGTGGCGATTGTCGACAGCGGTGGCAATGAAGTTGAAGCCGACGTGGTGCACATGAGCGCCAACCAATTACTGATCCGCTTTGCCATTCCCTTCACCGGGTTGGCACGGCTTACCTAAACCCTGAAAGGAAACACGCATGTCACGCAAACAACTCTCGGATCTGGACTTCGCAGGCGTTGCCCGCATCCGCAATTTGCCCGCGCCGGTCAACCCAGATGAACCGGTTCGCCAGCAGGACCTGAACTCGGCCGTTGAAGGACTGGCCTGGAAGGATTCTTGCCGGGTGGCGGCCCAGGCCAACTTGAATCTGTCCTCCCCTGGTGCCTCTATCGACGGCATTGCGCTCTCGGTTGGGGAGCGCGTGCTGGTCAAAGCCCAGACCGTCGGTTCAGAAAACGGCATTTATGTCTGGAACGGTGCCGCCGTGGCGATGACCCGCAGCCTGGATGCGTCCACCAGCGACGAGCTGGAGCAGGCGATTACGACCGTGGAGGAGGGTACTTCGGCGGGAACCAGTTGGCGCCAGTCGGTGGTGAACTTTGTACTAGACACCGGCAATGCCACCTGGCTGCAGTTCGGCTCCAGCATTGGTGCCGCCTCGGAGACGAGTTCTGGCATTGCTGAGATCGCCACCCAGGCAGAAACCGATGGCGGCACCGATGACTTGCGCTTTGTGACGCCGCTGAAGCTCAACACCTGGGCCAACAAGACACGCCGCGCACAGGCCACGATCGGTGACGGCAGCAGCACCCAGTTCGATGTGAACCACAACTTTGCCACGCGCGATGTGGTGGTCCAGGTCTACCAGGCCTCTGGCAGCTACGAGCAGGTCACCTGTGATGTCAGTTTGCCCACCACCAATACGGCACGCCTCAATTTTGCAGCGGCACCTGCCAGCAACGCTTATCGCGTTGTGGTGATGGGCTAGGCCTCCTCCCTTCCACGCCCATGAAAGATCTGGCTTACCGGGTGGTTCCGCTGGTGGCAGCTTTACCCCCGGCTTCTGCGTCTTTGGCCGGGGTGCTTGTGCGCCTGGACTCGGACGATAGACCCTATTGGTGCGATGGCGTGACCTGGCTGGATCTGGCCACACCAGCGGGCAATGACCCTCGGATAGTGACCGCTCGTTCTGCCGCGGATGTGAGCAACAGCACCACTACGCTTGCCAATGCCATCGGTCTTTTGCTGGCGCTTGCTGCCAACAGCACCTACGCGATCGAGGCCCTGGTGATGTTCCAAACCGCCACAACGACAACCGGCATCCGTTTGACCCAGACGGTTCCGGCGGGGACCAGTGTGGTGGCGCAGTGGAATACGCCTACCTCACTGACGGCCAGGACCCTGTCCAATCAGCGCGCAGCCGATGCGGGCGCAACAACGACGGGGATCGATACCGCCAATGCCAATACGCTGGCTTGTGGGTCGCTACTGGTGGTGACCGGTGCAACTGCGGGCAACCTGCAAATTCGGTTTGCTTCAGAGACCACGGGGGCCAACGTGGTTGTCAAAGCGGGTAGCAACCTCGTGGGCAACAAAGTTTCGTAGAGGCACCCATGGCCTATACCCAAGAACAACTGAGCGCCTTGGAATCTGCCCTGGCTAAGGGCGAGAAGCGCGTCACCCTGGGGGACAAGACCGTCGAGTACCGCTCGATTGACGAGCTGCGGCTGGCCATCCGGGATGTGCGTCGGGGCCTGTTTGAGCAAGCAACTGCCACCGGGCTGTGGCCTCGCGCGCCGCGGCAAGTCCGCGTCACCAGCTCCAAGGGCACCTGATGGGCTGGTTCGCCTCGATTCGCCGCAGGATGTTTGGCGGCAGCCCGACCTATGACGGTGTCGGTGGTGGCCGACGTGCCCAAGCCTGGTCGGTGGGCAACCCTGGGGCCGTCATGGCCTTGCTCACTACCCAGAACGAGCTGCGCGCCAAAAGCCGTGACCTGGTGCGGCGCAATGCCTGGGCCAACGCGGCGCTCGAATCCTATGTCGCCAATGCTGTGGGTACGGGTATCAAACCGCAGTCTATGGTGCAGGACGCCCAACTGCGCGAGGCGATCCAATCACTCTGGCGGGATTGGACGGTGGATGCCGATGCGGCCGGATTGACCGACTTCTACGGTTTGCAAGCCCTGGCCTGCCGGGCCATGCTCGAAGGTGGAGAAGCACTGGTGCGTTTGCGCTTCCGCCGACCCGAAGACGGTTTGGCCGTCGCACTGCAAATACAGGTGTTGGAAGCCGAGCACCTGCCGATGACGCTCAATACCACCGCGGACAACGGCAATGTGATCCGAGCGGGGATTGAGTTTGACCGGCTGGGGCGGCGTGTGGCCTACCACCTGTACCGCTCGCACCCGGAAGAAGGAACGTTGTCACCGATGTCCTCGGTGGGCGGCTTGAGCACGGTGCGGGTGAATGCTTCTGAGATCGTGCACCTGTTCCGGCCGATGCGACCCGGGCAGATCCGCGGGGAACCTTGGCTGGCCCGGGCCCTGGTCAAGTTGCATGAGCTGGACCAGTACGACGATGCGGAACTGGTGCGCAAAAAAACGGCAGCCATGTTTGCGGGCTTTGTGACCCGCCTGGCACCCGACGACAACTTGCTGGGTGAAGGGCTGTCGGATGCCAATGGCATTGCACTGGCGGGTATGGAGCCGGGGACCATGCAGATGCTGGAGCCGGGAGAAGACATTAAGTTCTCTCAACCGGCGGATGTGGGCGGTTCGTACTCGGAATTCTTGCGCATGCAGTTTCGTGCCGTGGCAGCGGCCATGGGCGTGACCTATGAACAGCTGACCGGTGACTTGACCCAGGTGAACTACTCCAGCATCCGTGCCGGATTGCTGGAGTTCCGTCGCCGTGTGGAGTCGCTGCAGCACGGTGTGATCGTGCACCAACTGTGCCGACCCATCTGGCAGGCCTGGATGGACCAAGCGGTATTGGAAGGGGCATTGCATCTTCCTAACTTTGCCGCAGGCAATCCACAGACTCGGCGCCAGTACCTGGGCGTGAAATGGATTCCGCAGGGTTGGCAGTGGGTCGATCCCCTCAAAGAAATTGATGCCATGAAAGCTGCGATCCGCTCGGGATTGATGTCACGGTCGGAAGCGATTTCATCGAATGGTTATGACGCCGAAGACATGGACCGCGAGATTGCTGCGGACAACGCGCGCGCGGATGGCCTTGGCCTGGTCTTTGATTCGGATCCTCGGCATGACCAACCGGCACCGATGGCTACGTCCAAGCCAAGCGCCACATCGGATCCAACAACTCCGCTGGTTGAGTAAGCCAGAGGCTCGATTCCCATGAGGGCGGGATAGGCGCTTCGCCAGGTTGGGTGTCGGAGTCCGCCCCCAAAACACAAGAAGTCCCACTTTGGACTTTGAAAGAAACCAAGCCATGCAACTTGCACACATTGCGAGCCGTCTCTACGGCACGCCGCTTCTGATTGCCCGTCCCAAACTGGATGTGATCCTGTCGGTGCTGGGCAACCGGATCGAATGGCCGGAGCCCAATGCGGCGATTCCGGTGCCGATGGTCCGCACACCCTCTGCTGCAACGTCAGGCGTTGCCGTTATTCCGGTGTACGGGACCTTGGTGCGGCGGGCCGTCGGTCTGGAAGCGGCATCGGGGCTGACGTCCTATGCCGACATTGCCACCGCACTCGATGACGCCGTCAACGACCCCATGGTCGGCGCCATCGTGTTGGACGTGGACTCTCCCGGTGGTGAGGCCGGCGGAGTGTTCGATCTGGCACTGCGTGTGCGCGCGGCCGACGCCATCAAGCCGGTATGGGCGGTGGCTGCGGACTCTGCATTTTCTGCGGCCTACGCCATTGCCTGTTCGGCCTCTCGGGTGTACGTCACCCAAACCGGTGGTGTGGGCTCGATCGGCGTGATCGCCATGCATGTGGACCAGTCGGTGCGCGATGCCCAGGAGGGCTACCGCTTTACCGCAATCACCGCGGGTGCCCAAAAGAACGACCTCTCGCCCCACCAGCCACTGGACCCAGCAGCGTCGGCCCGCTTGCAAACCGAGGTCGATCGTTTGTACGGCTTGTTTGTGGACCACGTTGCCGCCATGCGCAACCTGGAATCGCGCTTTGTGCGCTCGACCCAGGCGGGACTGTATTTCGGGCCCGAGGCGGTGGCGTCTGGTCTGGCGGACGTCCAGGGAAATCTGGACCAGGCCCTGGCTGACCTCTCCCAATTTTTGACGGTACGTCGTTCGCGGAATGCGACGGGCCTGAGTTTGTCCCATTCCGCACCAACCCCCAAGGAGATCGTTATGAGTCTGGAAGCTCAATCCCCAGCGGCCGATGAAAAGGTCGCCCCAACCAAACCGCCGGCTGAGGTAGCTGCGCCCCTTGCAGAACCGACTGATCCGCCTTCAGCATCCACCACACCTGCGGTTCCGGACACGGCCACTGCAGAGGCGGCTCTGCGCCAAGTCTCGTTGCAGGTCGGAGTCCAGGCCAGCCAGTTGGCCCGCGCCGATGCCTTGGCCATTGCCGAGCTCTGCCAGCTTGCCGGTCAGCCCCAGCGCACTGTGGGTTTCCTGGCGTCGGGTGCAGACGCCCAGCAGGTCCGCAAGGCGCTGCTCGAAGGCCGTGCCCAGAGCCCTGAGATCTCGTCTGTCATCCATCCCGATGCCGCCGCCAAAACGACATCCCCCGACCAGAGCCCCTTGATGGCCGCGGTCAAAAAACTCACCGCAAAGGACTAAGCCATGACCGCATTGCAAGAACCCATGAACCTGGGCGATCTGCTCAAGTACGAAGAGAGCAGCCTGCGTTACTCGCGTGAACAGATCACCGTCGCCGTCGGCCAGAACCTGGAACTCGGTGCCGTGGTGGGGCGCGTCACCGCGACCGGCCGCATCAAGCGTTTCGATCCGCTGGCCACCGATGGTTCCGAAGACCCTGCTGGTGTGTTG
>Ga0116158_10003482_pt1 | contig 13630 bp, 10 predicted proteins | sample AD_UKC052_MetaG_FD_89883 | JGI IMG/M metagenome (GOLD analysis project Ga0116158, IMG submission 89883) | Active sludge microbial communities of municipal wastewater-treating anaerobic digesters from USA - AD_UKC052_MetaG | ecosystem: Engineered > Bioreactor > Anaerobic > Digestate | place: USA... | reverse complement strand
GTGCTGGCGCGCGAAGGTGGTCTTGCCCGAGCCGGTCGCGCCGATGAGGGCGACCACCGCGAGCTCGGGGATCTGGAGCGTGTTTAGGGACATCGGCGAAATACTCCCATCTGGGTCGGCGCGCCGAGCTCGGGGTCGACGGGACCTATCTGCGCAATCTCCAGGGTGTAAGCATGACGGGCGGCGACGGCCTCGGCCCAGCCGAGGAACTGCGCGCGTGTCCATTCGAAGCGGTGGTCGTGGTGGCGCACCGCGCCCGCGGGCAGGTCCGCGAACTTCACGTTGTACTCGGCGTTCGGGGTGGTGATCACGACCAGGCCCGGGCGCGCGCCGGCGAACAGGGCCTGCTCGAACGCGGCCAGCCGCGGCGGGTCGATGTGCTCGATGACCTCGATCGCGGCGGCGGCGTCGAAGCCGTCGAGGCGGCGGTCGCGGTAGACCAGCGATCCGTGCAGCAGCTCGACGCGGGCCCGCTGGCGCTCGGGCATCTCATCGAGGTGCAGGCGCTGCTCGGCGCGCTCGAGCACGGTGTGCGCGACCTCGACGCCGACGATCTTCGTGAATTGTTTGTGCTTGAGCAGGCGGGCGACCAGCTTGCCCTCGCCGCAGCCGAGGTCGAGCACGGTCGAGACCTCGGCGGCGCGCAGCAGCTCGACGATGGTGTGCAGGCGCTCGTCATTGAGGCTCATCGGGCGCTCGAGGGCCTCCTCGGCGCGGTCGTTCACGATCACGACGGCGTCGTCCTGCTCGGCGTCGGCCTCACCCTCCGACAGGCGGGCGAGCGCGAGGCGCGTCAGGCCCATGCGGTGCTTGAGATAGCGCGCGGCGATCGTCTCGCGCTCGGGGTGGGCGGCGAGCCAGCCCTCGCCGACGCGCAGCAGCTTGTCGACCTCCTCGTCGCCGATATAGTAGTGCTTCTCGTCGTCGAGCACGGGGATCAGCACATACAAATGCGCCAGCAGCTCGCGCAGGGGTCCGGTGCGCACGAGCTCGACGTCGTAGTACGGCGCCATTCCCCAGCTCGGCTCGCCGGGCTCGAGCTCGAGGCGGGTTGCGTTGACGGTGTAACCGAGCGGCTCGAACAGCTTGCGCAGCAGGACCTCGCCGCCGCGACAGGGCACGCAGGGCAGGCGGGCGGTCAGCGGGATCGCGGCGTCGACCAGTTCGGGCCGGTCCTTCGAGATGCCGGCCAGCGCGCTGCGCAGCACCTGGGCGATCGCCACGCTGAGGAACGACGAGGCGACGTAGGGCCGGTCGTTGACGTATTGCGACAGCAAGCCGTCCGCCTGGGCCGAGGGCCCGCCACGGACCAGCTTGACCGGATCGATCTCCAGCAGCAGCGCGGCGGTGCAGGCCTCGGGCGTCAGCTCGGGGTAAAACACGTGCGCGCGCCCGAAGGCGAGGTCGAAGCGCTGCACCTTGCCCGGGTGCTTGTGCAACAGATAACCGAGGTCCTCGGCCGGCTGGTGCGTGGTGCGGATCGTGAGGAGCACGGGCCGCAGTGTATCTCGACCGGTAACGTCGTGGCGAGGGCTTGCGGCGTCCGGGAATCTCGGGCGGGGCCTGGACGTTGGGGCCGCCGATGCGCGTGTTCGCCGGCACCATCCTCCTCGCCTGTTTCGTAAATCTGACCGAAGGGACAGGTTGTGGCACGGATACCGCCCGGGCCGCGGTCGCCGCGGCGCCGGCCCTGCCCGCGGTGGACTACGAGGCGACGCTGCAGGCGATCGAGGCATCGCGCCTGCGGCTGGCCGGGCGGTATACGCAGGCGGATACGGAGGCCCTGCGCGCGGCGATCCGGGCCGAGGCTCGGGCGGTTTTTAAAGCCGCGATCATCGAGCAGCTGTTTCCTGCGTGGCTCGGGATGGCGTGGGGGCTCGGACCAAACAGCACGGCGAACCGGGCCCATGCGCCCGGGATGACGGTGGCCTGCGGATATTTTGTCTCCGCGGTGCTCGAGAACGCGGGCCTGCGGGTGAAGACGCGCTTCTCGTACGCGCAGGCGCCGGCGCTGCACGTGCAGCGCACGCTGGCTCCGGGGCAGGGCGAGGTGCACCGATTCTTCAGCGTGCCGGGGGAGACGCTGGCGGCGGGCATCGCCGGGCTCGGGGAGGGGTTGTATATCATCGGACTGTCGAACCACATCGGCTTCGTGGTGGTCGATGCGGCCGGGGTGCGCCTGGTCCATGCATCGTATACGGGCGACCAGGTGGTGACGAGCGAGCCGCTGGCGACGGCGGAGGCGATCGCCAACTCGCGGTCGAAGGGCTACTTCGTGTCGCCGGTGATGCACGACGATCGCCTCGCGGACCTGTGGCTGCGCGGCGCCGCGGTGCCGCTCGTCAAGCCCGTCGAGGGCTGAGTGGGGACGGTCCGCGGCGGGACGACGAAATTTCTCGACGCCGCGCTATCGACGCCAGTCGCGGTCCTGGGTTATGGTGGCGCTGCTTGTCGACACGAATTGCACGACCCCGTCTCTGGCGGCGAATCTTCGCCGTTTTCGGGCTCCTCCTCATCGTCGCCGCGGCCGTGTTCGCGGCCGGGTGGATCTTGCCGACGGCGACCGGTTATGTGGCCAGGAACGCCTGCTCCGCGGTGTTCGTGGCCGGCCGCGAGCCGGCGCAGATCGCCGCCGAGGACCTCGCGCCGCAATCGTATGTATCGTTCACGGTCGACCGCGAGCAGCAGCGTGTGCGCGCGGCGGTGTTCGGCCTCGCGGCGCGCACCGCCGTGTATCGCCCGGGGCTCGGCTGTGTGCTGGCGATCGACGCCGAGCTCGCGGGCCTGCGCGCGATGGGCTTCGAGCCGGCGCGGGCGGCTGCCAGCGACGCACCATGGCCCATGGGTGATGGCGACAGTGTCGCCGCGGACCCGCCGGGCCTCGATCGCGCGGCCCTCGATCAAGCGGTCGCGGCGGCCTTCGACGAGCCGAACCCGGCGTCGCCGCGGCGCACGCGGGCGGTGGTGGTGATCCACGACGGGGTGCTGGTCGCGGAGCGCTACGCCGCGGGCTTTGATAAGCACACCCCACAGCTCGGCTGGTCGATGTCGAAGAGCGTGACGAGCGCGCTGGTCGGGGTGTTGGTCGGCCGCGGTACGCTCGACGTCAAGGCGCCGGCGTCGGTGCCCGCGTGGGCCGAAGATCCGCGCAAGGCGGTCACGCTCGACCAGCTTTTGCGCATGAGCAGCGGCCTCGAGTTCGAGGAGCGCTACGGCATGCTCGCCGACGCGACGCACATGCTCTTCGAGGTCGACGACGCGGCGGGCTTCGCCCTGGCCAAGCCGCTGGCTCACCCGCCCGACACGGTATATTCATACTCGAGCGCGACCAGCAATATCGTCAGCTGGATCCTTCGCCAGCAATTCACGGACCTCGCGGCCTATCACCGCTTCCCGCACGAGGCCCTGTTTGCGCCGCTCGGCATGCGCACGGCGGTGTTCGAGACCGACGCGACCGGCACCTTGCTCGGCTCGTCCTTCGTATACGCGAGCGCGCGCGACTGGGCCCGCTTCGGCCAGCTGTACCTGCAGGACGGCCTGTGGAACGGGGCCCGGATCCTGCCCGCGGGGTGGGTGGATTACAGCCGCACGCCGACCCCGACCAGCGCGACCGGCGAGTATGCGGCCCACTTCTGGGCCAACACCGGCAAGCCCGACGACGCCGCCGCGCGCCGCCTGCCGCACCTGCCGGTCGATGCATATCAGGCCTCCGGCTTTCAGGGCCAGGCGGTGCTGATCGTTCCGTCGCGCAGGACCGTCATCGTGCGCCTCGGCATGACCCACGAGCGCACGGCCTGGGACCTCGACACCTTCGCGGCCGGCGTGCTCGCGGCGCTGCCCGCCGCGAAGTGAGGCGCGAGCTCAGTGCAGCTCGATGGGCACGCCGGTGCGGCGCGGCGCCGGCGAGCGGGCCTTTCGCCGCTCGGCGCGCGACGCATAGATCGGCTTGATGCGCACGGAGATCCCGCCGCCGATGAACCAGCTCGAGTCGGCGCGCTTGAGCGTGTCGCCGACGCGGATGTCGATGAGCACCTCCGGCGTGGGATAGAAGTAGATGCCGTAGGTCTGAAATCCAGTCACCCGGTCCGCGCGGCGGGCCTCCAGAGGATATGCGAACATTCCCCACTCGGTGTGCACACCGACGTATTTGTGGAGGTGCCAGTAGATCGAGACGCTCTGCCAGACCTCCAGGAAGCCCGCCTTCGGGCCGGCCCCGAAGGTGAAGCTGTGGGGCGCGCCGTCGATGCCGGTGCTGCCGCGGAAGGCGATCCACTTGCGGACCTGCCAGCCGTAGACCCAGCCGAGCTCCGGCACGATCAGGTGGCCGCCGTCCTTTTGCGTGCCGTTCAGGAAGTTGATCACCGGGACCAGCGTGTGCGCCGGCCACCAGCCCTTCTGCCGGAACACCTCGGCCTTGATGCCCAGATAATGCTCGCCGATCAGTCGCAGCTGCCCGTTGGAGCGGTCGTCGACGAGGCCCGGCGTGGCCTTGACGCGCAGCTCGACCCGGTCATGCAGGCCGTAGCGAACCAGCAGCTCGGGCGCGGTATGTGTGATCGACGTGGTCGGCAGCTTGCCGTCGTCCTTGGCGAAGTTGTAGCCGGCCTCCAGATACGTGACGCGGTGCCCGATGGTCGGCAGGGCGTCCGTGAAGTCGGGGCGGTCGGTGTTGATCAGCGTCGTCGCGTCCCATGCCTCCGCGACCTGGCCCTGAAACATGTTCGCGCGGTTGCGGCCGAAGAAGCCGATGCCCGCGGCGCGGCGTTGCCGTCGCGCAGTGCGGGCGGCGTCCCTCGCCTCCTGCTCGCGCTCCTCCTTGCGGCGCTCGCTCACCTCACTCACCCCACCCGCCTGCGCCGGGCTGGCCGGCGCGGTGGGCGGCGAGGTCGGCCGCGCCGGCGAGACCGGGGCCGAACCTCCCGTGTTCACCTCCGGCCCCGGCGGCGTGGGGTTGCTGTCGACGGTGGGTCCGGCCGGGTCCGGCTGTGAGGGAGCCGGCGGTGCCGCCAACGCGAAGAGAACGAGGCCCGCGACGCTGAACATGGGTGCCCCGGTGTACCAGAGAACGGAACGCCGGTCTGCGGCCGCTGCCTGGGCGTCTGCGCCCGCAGGCCGGGCACGTGCGCTCGCTCAGCGCCGCTCGCTCAGCGCGCTGAGAGATCTGCTTGCATCGGCGCGGCCACGCTCAGGGGCATTCGTTGCCACCGAGACAGACGGGGGCACCGACGAACTGCGAATCGCAGCAGCGGCCGTCGCAGGCGTCGCAGGGGCACTGGTTGCACGGCGCGAGCGAGTAGCCGCGGCACTGGCCGCCGGCGCACAGCTCGTCGGCGTTGCAGACTTCGCCGCAATCGCCGCAGTTGAGCGGGTCGTTGTCGTTGTTCGTACAGCTGTCGCCGCACTGGTCCTGGAAGCCGTCGCAGTTCTGCTGGCACTGGCCGTCGCCGCAGGGGCCGTCGCAGGTGTTGCCGCACATGCCGCAATGGTTCGGGTCGGTGCCGGTATCGACGCATTGCCCGTTGCATTCGACGAGGCCGGGTCGACAGGCGCACTGGCCGGCGGCGCAGGCCTCGAGGTTGTTCTCGCACTGGTTGCCGCAGGCGCCGCAATTGTTGTTGTCGGTCTGGAGGTCCGCGCATTGGCCGTTGCAGCTGTCCTGGCCGGGGCCGCAGGCGCATTCGCCGGCCTGGCACACGCCCTGGCCGCACTCGTTGCCGCAGGCGCCGCAATCGTTGGGGTCGTTTTGCAGGTCGACGCAGCGGTCGCCGCAGCTGGTGAGCCCGGGCGCGCAGTTACAGACGCCAGAGGTACACATTTGGCCGGCGCCGCAGGTCTCGTTGCAGCCGCCGCAGTGGAGCGGGTCGCTGGCTGCATCGGCGCAGGACTGTCCGCACTGGATGGTGTTCATCGGGCAGGTGGCGTTGCAGGCCCCGTTGGCGCAGACCTGGGCGTCGGTGCAGGCGTTTCCGCAGGCGCCGCAATGGTCGGGGTCCGAGTCGATGCTGACGCAGTCGACGCCGCACTGCACCGCGCCGACGGGGCAGCCCTGCACGCAATTGCCCAGGGAGCAGGTGTTGCCGCCATCGCACGTGTTCCCGCAGCTGCCGCAGTGATCCGGGTCTGCCGAGATGTCGATGCACTGACCGTTGCAGAGGACGAGGCCGGGTGCACACTCGCCCGCGGTCGCCGAGCCATCGGTGGGCTGGGTGGTCGGGTCCGTGGCGCTTGCGCTGCCGGTGCCGCCGTCGGTGCCGGTACCGGAGACCGTGCCGCCGGGGTCGCTGCCGCCACAGGCGAGGGGGACGAGGAGCAGGAGAAGACCAAGAATGCGCATAAGCAAACCTCCAGGGCACGATGCCCTGGTCGATGTGCCCGCAGCGGGGCGCGTGTTACGGGGGCCCGCAGAAATTCCGACGGTCCGAAAAGCGCGCCCCGGCCCCGCCTCGCATGCGGACGCCCGCACTCGGCGAGCGGCCCGCGATCATTGCGGAGTGTCGCAGCTCGCCCAATTGATGATCTGCGTCTTCTCGGCCGCGCTGATGTTGCCGCCCGGCGGCATCGAACCCGACTCGACCTCGGACAGCGCACGATCGGCGTCCATGACCGCGGAATCGTACATGTCGAAGTCGATCCCCGCCGGGGCGCCGGCCCGGCTCGCCCCGCTGAGGGTCGAGCTGTGGCAGTTGGTGCACTTGCCCCACGCGGTCATCTCCGAGTATTTGGCGACGGTGACGGTCTTGCAGTCGACCGCCGCGGCGCCGCCTGAACAGGCGAGCGGAGCGGCGCAGAGCAGGAGCACCAGTGGACGAAGGATACGATGGATGGTCATGAGGTTCTCCGGCGGTGTCGACGTTGAGATATCGAAGGGCGCCCATCAGTCAGCATGGGGCCGATGTTCGCCGGTGCAATGAGGTGCCCGCGCATCGCCGGTTGTTACAGGCCCCCTGCGCGGCCGACAGTAGCGAATGACGCCAGCATAGATTGCGCGCCCCCGTACACCAGTCCGGTCGAGCGGCTGTTGCGCGTGACACGATCGCCACAAAACGAATTCCTGCAAATCGGGCTGTAACGATGTCCCGGTTGCGGGCACTGAGGCGGGAGAGCTCAGACCAGTGCCTTCGGGGCCCCTTCGCGGTTCGCGGATCGGGGGGTCACCGGCGGGCGTCGCTCACCCCCCTGTACCGCGATGTCGATCTCGACCCACAAACGCCTCCGGCTCATGACCTCCGCGGTCCTGGCGATCTTGATCCTGATCCCGACGGCGACCTTCATCTACAAGGTGACGGTCCTCGACTACCGGATCGCCAACATTCTGCCGCAGACCGAGTACCGGGTCGGTCTGCGCATGACCCTCGACGGCGGCGACGGGCGGGTCAGGGTCGCCACCTACGCGCCCGTCGACGACGTCCGGCAGACGATCAGCGAGGAGAGCCAGTCGGCGCCGCAGGTCCTCCACTACACGATCGAGGCCGAGGGCCTCAATCGCCAGGCGATCTGGCTGGGCGCGCCGGTCCCCGAGGGCGTCGAGATCCGCTACGAATTCTCGGCGCTGCTCTCGGCCGTCGATTTCACGATCGCCCCGGATCTCGAGGTCCCGGAGAGCTACCCGCGGGCGGTCCGCGAGTTCCTCCAGCCCACCGAGGATATCCAGGTCGACGCCCCGGAGATCCGCGAACGCCTGCATGCGATCGGGGCCGACCGCGGGCCGCTCGGTGAACGCATCCAAAAGATCTACGATGATACCGCCGGCCTCGGGTTTCGCACCTTCAAGGGCACCACCGACGCCCTGACCGCGCTGCGCCTCGGGGAGGCGAGTTGCAACGGCAAGAGCCGCCTGTTCGTGGCCCTCGCGCGGGCCACGGGGATCCCGGCGCGCCTGGTCGGCGGACTGGTGCTGCAGGCCGGCAGCAAGCGGACCTCGCATCAGTGGATCGAGGCCTACATCGCCGGCCACTGGGTCCCCTTCGATCCGACCAACCATCATTATGCCGCGCTCCCGGCCCACTACCTCGCGCTCTATCGCGGCGACGAGGCGCTGTTTCGCCACACCGGCGAGATCAACTTCGATTACATGTTCACCACCCGCGAGCGCCTGGTGCCCTCGCCGGAGGCGCGGGCGTCGTTCTCGGTGCTCAACGTCTGGGACCTGTTCGCTCGCCTCCACCTCCCGTTCTCGCTGCTGCAGACGGTGCTGATGCTGCCGATCGGCGCGCTGGTCGTGGTCCTGTTCCGCAACGTGATCGGCGTGCCGACCTTCGGCACCTTCTTGCCGGCGCTGATCGCCGCCTCGCTCGCGGCGACCGGGCTCATGTGGGGGATGGTCAGCCTCGTGATCGTCACGCTCGCGGTGCTGTTCGCCCGCCTCGGCCTCCAGCGCCTGCAGCTGCTCCACTCCCCGACCCTGGCGATCCTTTTGACGGTGGTCGTCATGTCGATGCTCGGCACCAGCCTGGTCGCCGATTACCTCGACCTCGAGGAGCTCGCCCGGGTCGCATACTTCCCGATCGCGGTGATGGCGATCACCTCGGAGCGCCTCTACCTCGTGCTCACCGAGCGCGGGCCGCGGGCCGGCATGATCGACTACGGCGGCACCCTCCTGGTGGTGCTCGCCTGCTACCTGGTGATGAATTCGACGGCGATGCAGGTGCTCGTCAGCGGCTTCCCCGAGGTCCTGCTGCTGGTGATCGCCGCCAACATCTACCTCGGCCGCTGGGTCGGCGTGCGACTGATCGAACTGTGGCGCTTCCGTCGGCTGTGGCGGGGCGAGGGGGCACGCACATGAACACGCTGATGACAACCGCTCCGCGCGAACACTGGCTGCAACGCTGGCAGAAGGCGCGCGAGCGCCTCGCCCCGCTGTTCGGCATGAACCGCCGCAACGTCGAGCTGGTCTACGCCCACAACGAGCGCCGGCACTATCCGCTCGCCGACGACAAGATCGTCTGCAAGGAGCTGCTGCAGGCGATCGGCGTCCCGGTCGCGCCGACGATCGCCATCGGCCGCGGCCTCTTCGAGGTCGACGCGCTGCTCGAGCAGCTCCGCGAGCGCGAGGACTTCGTCGTCAAGCCGGCGAGCGGCAGCGGCGGCGACGGAATCATCGTCATCGGCAAGCGCACGGAGGCCGGCTGGCAGACCCCCAAGGGCCGACAGATCGCGGTCCACGAGCTGCGCCAGCACCTCGCCAACATCACCTTCGGCAGCTTCTCGAAGGAGATGGAGGACCGCATCCTGATCGAGGAGCGGATCGAGCCCCACGCGCTCTATCACGCGTTCTGGTCCGACGGCGTCTGCGACCTCCGTGTCATCGTCCTGCGCGGCCGGCCGCTGCTGTCGATGGTGCGGGTGCCGACGCATCGCTCGGGCGGCCGCGCCAACCTCCACCAGGGCGGCATCGGCGTCGCGGTCGACATCAGCAAGGGCACGACCTACCGCGCCCTGTCCCAGGGCAAGGAGGTCGAGATCCACCCGGAGAGCGGCGAGCTGCTGATCGGCCGCGACCTGCCGGACTGGGAGACCTGCCTGAAGGTCGCGCTCGGGGCTGCGTCCGCGGTGCCGCTCGGATACCTCGGTGTCGACATTTGCGTCGACCGTCGCTGGGGTCCGGTGATCCTCGAGATCAACGCCAGGCCGGGCCTCGAGATCCAGAACATCTGCGGCCAGACCCTCGGGTCTGCGCTCGAGAAAGCGGGGCTGTCATGAAAAGCGCACGTCTGTGGCCGATGGTCAGCGCCCTCGTCCTGCTGCTCTCCGGGACCGGCGCCCTCGAGGTCGTCGCCCGCAACGCGGAGGGCCGCGTGCTGAGCTGGGACATCAGCGGCAACGAGGTCTCCGTCGACGGCGAGGATCAGGACACCAACGACGAGGCCGAGGAGGCCTGGCAGGGCGCCGAGGCCGTCAATCCGGCCCACGCCGATGCCCGCCTGCTCGCCCGCCGCGGCGACTACGAGCAAGCGCTCGCCCGCTTCACCGAGGCGATCGCCAGCGCGCCGCAGAGCGCCGCGCTGCTCGCCGAATACGGCTACTGGCTGCGTCGCGCCGGTCACCCCGCGGAGGCCGAGCAGGCGCTGGTGCGAGCGCTCGCGCAAAACCCCGAGAGCGCGCCGGCTCACCTCGATCGCGCCCTGCTGGCCCGCGATCGCGGCGACCACAAGGCCGCGCTCGCGTCCTTCGAGGAGGCGCTGCGCCTGCGGCCGATGCACGCGGGGACCCGAATCGCCTATGCCCGCGAGCTGCTCGAGCACAAGCGTCACGACGAGGCGATCGCGCTGCTCCTGCCGGTGACCGAGGCCGGCAGCAACGACCGCCGCGCCCGGGCGCTCGCCGCCCTCGGTCACGCCTACGCGGTCGCCGGCCGCGGCCCCGAGGCGCAGGGCGCCTTCGAGAAGGCGGTCGAGCGCGCGCCCGCCATCGCCTCGCTGTGGGCCCGCGCGGCCCTCGACCTCAGCGAGCTGGGCGACGAGAGCTCGGCCGCCGAGGGCCTGCGCTACGCCCAGCAGGCGGTGCGCCTCGCCCCCGACTCGGCCTACATCGCCGACGTGATCGGCCGGGCCTACGAGCGCGCGGGCCTCGAGACCGAGGCATATGCGGCGTATCAGCAGGCGCAGAAGCTCGACAGCGGGCTGCGTCATCCGCGGCAGCGCCTGGTCCACATGGCGCTCGAGCGCGAGGACTTCGCGGCCGCCCGGCGCAGCGCACAGGGCATCCTCGCCCTCGATCCGCGGCGACCCGAATCTCACTTTCTCGTCGGCCTGGTCGAGTTCAAGGCCGGCCGCCTGCAGGAGGCCCGCACCCACTTCGAGGAGGCGATCACCGCGTCGCCGACGCCCTACGCCGAGGCCTGGTACAACGTCGGTTTGCTCGAGCGCTCGGCGAAGCGCCCCGACGAGGCGATCGCCGCCTATCAAAAGGCGATCGCGGCCCGACCGAAGTACCTGGCGGCGATCAACAACCTCGGCCTGGTCTACAGCGACCAGGGGCGCCTCGACGAGGCCGAGGCCCAGTATCGCCGCGCCCTCGAGATCAAGCCGAATTACACCGGAGCCTGGGTCAACCTCGCCCGCGTGCACTCCGATCGCGGCAAGCACGACGAGGCGCTCGCCGACTATCGTCGCGCCCTCGAGATCGACCCGAACGATCGCAGTGCCCGCCTCCAGGTCGCGGTCACCCTGCGCAAGACCGGGAAGGTCGACGAGGCGATCGCCGAGTATCGCGCGCTGCTGGAGCAGCACCCGCGCTACGTCAAGGCCTGGTTCAACCTCGGCATCGCCCTCGCGGCCGAGGCCAAGAGCGAAGAGGCGGTCGCCGCCTACGAGCAGGCGCTCGCCCACGACAAGGACCACTTCGGCGCGCGCAAGAACCTCGGCTTGCTGCTGCTCCGCCTCGATCGCGTCGACCCGGCGCGCGAGCACCTGACCGAGGCGCTCGAGGTCCGCCCCGCCGACCCCGAGCTCCGTAAAGCCCTCGCCGAGATCGCCCGGCGAGCCGGCGATCCGACCACCTGTACCACCCACCTCGACGCGGTGCTCCGCCAGCAGGCCGACGACCGCAGCGCCCGCGAATTGCTCGAGAAGTGCGCAACACCCGATTGATAGGACTTATGAATCGCTCCAACACCATCATCCCCTCCCTGACCTCCGCGCTCCTCCTCGCCGGCTCGCTGCTCGCTAGCGCCTGCCTCACGCCCGAGTCCACCTCCGGCGCGGACACCGATTCGACCGGCGCCGCGACCGACGCCACCGCCACCGGCGCCACCGCCACCACCGTGCCCACCTCGACCGCGGCCGAGACCGAGGGTACCAGCGGCGGCGGCATGGAGCCGACCACCGGCGCGCCGATCGACCCCAACGGCGAGGACGAGCTGCTGTTCCAGAAGGCGCTCGCGCTCTACAACGCGCTCGACTACACCGGCGCCGACGCGCTCTTCGTGCAGCTGTGGGACATGTACCCCGACTCGGCGCGCCGCGACAACGCCGGTTACCTGCACGGCCGCTGCCTCTACGCGCTGCTCGACTTCACGGGCGCGGACACGGCCTTCGCGGCGACCATTGCCGCCTACCCGACCTCGAACTGGAACGACGAATCGCAGTACTTCTGGGGCCGCTCGCTGTTCCGCCTGCTCACATACCCCGCGGCGCTGACCCACTTCGACGCCTCGTTGACCGCGGACGCGGCCGGCACCTACGCCGACAACGCCTATTATTACGGCGGCCGCACCAAGTTCGAGCTCGGCGACGGCGCGGGCGCCGAGGCGGTGCTGGCGAGCTTCGAGGCCAAGTACCCGACGAGCTCCTACGCCGACAACGCGGCCTACTACCTCGGCCGGGCCCGCTTCTCGCTGAGCGACGCCGCCGGGGCGAAGATCGCGTTCATGCACGTCTTCGACTTCGTGGACTCGATCTACCTCAACGACGCGACCTACTACCTCGGCCGCTCGGAGTACTCGCTGGGGGCGCTGCCCGCCGCGCTCACCTGGTTCAAGGACGTCGTCAGCAAGTTCCCGGGCGGCGTCTACGAGGATAACGCGCTTTATTACGAGGTGCGGATCTACGTCGATCAGGTCGATTGCCCGACCGCCAACGTCGTGCTCACCGACCTCCAGACCCGCTTCCCCGGCGGGACCTACACCATCAAGGCCCAGGACTACGCCGTCCTGGGCGGGTGCTGATCCCGATGCGCTCGCCGTCGATCGAGCGACCCGGCCTCGTGGGCTGGGCAGCGGGCCTCGTGTTCGCCTTGCTGCCGGTGCTCGCCGAGGCCGCGCCGCCAGCAGCGTCGATCGCCGGCGAGCCGGCGTCCCCGGTCTACATCGCGGGGGAGGAGCAGCGCGGCTATCTGGGCCCACAAGCCGCGCCCATTCTCAATGATCCGGCGGCGGCGCCGAAACCGAAGAAGAAAAAGAAGAAGAAAAAGCCGAAGAAGCCGGCGAAGAAGCCGAAGAAGCCGCCGGAGAAGCACAAGGTCAATCACGGCACCGATTACCGGCTCGGTCTGTTCCCCGGTGGATATGTGCAGGGTCAGGGCGTGAGCCTGGGCGCGCAAGCGGGCGTCCGCCAGAACCTCCAGCCCAGGAAGAACGAGCGGCTGATCCTCGGCCTCGATTACGAGTACGAGCCGTTCTCGACCAGGACCCTCGGCTTCCCCGAGGAGGACGAGGCCCAGGGCGGCCTCAATCGCACCCTGGTGCAGCCCATCCACATCATCGAGGCCCAGGCCGCGCGGCGCATCGTGTGGGGTAAGCTGCTGACGACCACCCTCGACCTCCACGGCGACGCCTGGTGGCCGAGCAAGACCCAGCACCAGCGCTGGTCGATGCGCATGACGCCCGGCGTTCGCGTCGGCCTGGCCACCGGATTCTTCGGCGAGTTCACGACCCAGTTCTTCTACAAGAAATTCCCGAACTACCTCATCGCCACCCGCCGCATCGATCAGGAGGGGGCGATCACCACCGGCCGCGTCGGCTACAACTTCGGCAAGCGCGCCCAGGTCGCCGGCGGCTTCACCTTCGACTTCACCCATTACCTCGACGCGCACTATAATACGCTCGCCCCCGACGGCACCCTCACGGGGCCCGACGGGAAGTTCGTCCGGTCCACCGAGAGCAAGAACTACCTCGATTATATCCCCTTCGGCG
>Ga0116158_10003478_pt1 | contig 13638 bp, 27 predicted proteins | sample AD_UKC052_MetaG_FD_89883 | JGI IMG/M metagenome (GOLD analysis project Ga0116158, IMG submission 89883) | Active sludge microbial communities of municipal wastewater-treating anaerobic digesters from USA - AD_UKC052_MetaG | ecosystem: Engineered > Bioreactor > Anaerobic > Digestate | place: USA... | reverse complement strand
GTCGTAGTCCCGGTCGCCGTCAAAGCTGACGTCGCGCGGCTGGAAAACCAGCTTCGCGCCCGGCTCACCAACGCGCTTCAGGACTTCGCGCGTAGCGTAGGCGTCGGCCAGTTCCTCAGTCGTGAAGCAGAGAGGCTTGAACCACTCGCCCTTCGCGCCCCAGTCCTCACGGTTGATGCTCACGTAGTAATACGAGATCGCAGTGATCATGGTCGTCTCCTCAGGCTGCTTCCAAGGCCCCAGCCGCACACAGCATCCGCGTCAGCCGCTCGATCTCGACCTTCGCGGCGTCCAGGTGCCGCTGCGTCTCGATCACGTCCTCTTTGGCGATCGCCAGTTCCTCGGACAGTCGGTCGATCTGCGGCTGCAAGTCGTCCTGCGCGGCCTCGTAGCCCTCTTGCCAGAGCGGCTCGTCAGAGGGCTCCGGGTCCGGGTCCAACTGGTACTCGTAGGGGCTCACGCCGCCCTCCGCGTCTTCAGGGCCTCTGCCACGGCCTCGGCGATCATCCGCTCGACCTCATCGGCCCGGATGTATTCGTCTTCGATCGACAGCGCGGGCCCGAGGCCGGCAACGATGCGATTCGAGTCCATGGCCCGGAACGCAACGATGCGCGTCGGGTTGTGGTCGGGGCGGCTCACCTCCGCACCGTCCCGCTCATCGCATCCAACTCGACAACCTCGTCGATCGCGTAGGCCAACATCGCCTCACCAGCCACGCGGTGCGTCCGGCGCGTCTGGAGCGCGATGACCATGCGCTTCTCGGCTTGGGCCAGGAGCGCGTCGAGAACCGTGCGACTCACGACACACCCCCGACCCGCGCTTCGACCTTCAGCGTCTTGCTGTCGACGATGGCGATGGGCTCCTTGCCGACCATGGCGAACGCCGTGCTGGTGGCGCCATCCACGGAGACATTGGAGCCGAGCAACCGGCCGTCGGTGGCGACGATCAGGAACTGCTTGGGGCGGGCGCTCAAGACGCCACCCCGAGATCGGCGACGGGCACGCAGCGCTGAAAGTTGATGCCGGCCATGGCCAGCCGACCGCGGATGATGACGCGGCCCTTCTCGACGCGGCCGACGGGCCCGCCGATCAGGATGTCCTTCAGGTCCGGCAGGTAGACGCGGACGATGTGGCCCAACTCCGCCACGATGGCGGCCTGGGTGGTGAGGGGGCGTTCGGCGGTGGGGTTGTCGTTGGCGGTCATGGAGGTCTCCTCGGCGCGGCGTGGGCCGCGGCGTCGGTTGGTGACCAAACCATAAGGCCCGACCAACGCGCTAGTCAACAGAACTAACGCGATGGGCGTGACGATTTCTCACGACCCGCCTGTTACGCGGCCAAAAGCACCACCCTTCGTCGGTCGTCCGCCAGGCGAACGAGCGTTAGTCCATGTCGCTCCGGCGCCCTGGCCGCCCTTCTGACGGCGTCGGCGTCTGGCCAGGACCACTCGTCGCCCCGGACCCGAACCTGGCCAGGAGACACCAGCGCCAGCGGGTGGCCAGTTACCTCCCCGAAGCGCAGGGCCACGCATGACTCGGTCGTTCGGAATGCGGCGGCCAGGCTCGAGAAGTCCGGCTCGCCGCGCTCGAGTTGTGCCGCGAACACGGCTCGAGGCGCCAGGACAGCAGCGGCCGTGGCGTCGCAGAGCGCTTCATCTGCGGGTGTTGCGCGGGTCCGGTAGGCCCACTCGGCGATCTCGTGCGCGATGGCGAAGGCGCGATGCTCCTCGGGCAGCCGCGGCGCCAGCCAGATCGACCAGCGCGACCGAAGGCGGACAAGGCAGCCGTGGCCCCATGCTCCGCGCTTCGGCGCCGTCGCGACCTTCAGTCCGAGCGCCCTGGCCACCTGGCTCGGGCCCGGCGGGTCGCTCGGATCAATCCCCGCTTGCTCGTAGATCCATCGCGCCGTGCCCTCTGCGTCCGCCCCGGTCCATGCCATGCCTCATGATCGCCCGCGCGGGGTCGTACCGGTAGCTGACGGTCTGCGGGAAAATGTCCGGCCTAAAGTGATCGAGTGTCGTCCTTTCAGTAGATTAGGCGACCGTAAAGCCGCTTTCTCACCGCTTCTTCAAACGCGGCTTGTCGTCGACAGCGAGCGGCTTCTCTTCGGTGATCCCGTCCCGCAGCGCTTGCAGCGTCTTGGCCTCGTCGATCCACTCCGCGACGGTCAGGTCTCGGTCGGAGTCGAGCCGCATCGTACCCAGTGCCTTGATGGTCTCCGGGTCCACGCGACCGGCCAGAAGCTGCACGGCAACGTCGCGGTTCGGGTACTTCCTCACGTCGTCTTCGCGCACCGGCGGCGCCTCCGTTGGCCCGTCACCGTCGCCCGTGACCAGCCACTGCCAGGACACCTTCAGGATCGGCGCCAGTTTCTGCGCGGTCTCTGGCGTCAGACCGTCGGTCTCTCCGCGTTCGATTGTTCCGACGTGACCCCTTGCCAGGCCAGCCGCCTTGGAGAGTTCCGTTTGGTTCATGCCGGTTGTGGCTCGCGCGGCTGCCAATCGTGCGGCCAGCGGTGTCTTCGGCCCGTCGGTCTTGCCCATGGCACCGGCAATACCTGCATCGGCGTTAGTCATGAGAACTAATGCCTTGACCTTCGTTGGTCCGATAGCTAACGATCTGGTCCATGCGTGACCTCCAAAACCGAATCGACCCGCCCGCCATGCAGGCCAGGCTTCGTGATGCCCGAGAGAAGTCCGGGCTTTCCCAGCGTGGCCTTTCCCTGCTGATCGGTGCCGCCCCGGCGACCGTCGGCAACATCGAAGACGGGCGAGTCAAGGCGCCTGGAATCGACACGCTCGCCGCTCTGGCCGGCGCCCTTGGCACCACCGTCGACTTCCTGGCCCTCGGCGACGGCGACGCCCCTCCGTACGAGACCGTGCGCGCCGCCATCAAGGCGCGACAGGCGGCGAAGGCCGATCACGACGGCTTCGCGGAAGGGACGGGCTGACCGGTGGCCCACCCGGACCGAAAGCCCGTCGCGGGCATCTACTTCTTGCAAGGCGAGAAGACGAAGCTGATCAAGATCGGCTTCTCGCGTGACATCGCCTCGCGGATCGAAGGCTTCCGCGCCGGCTCGCCCGACGCCCTGATCCTGATCGGCGCAATCGACGGCTCGCTCGTCACGGAGAAGTTCACACAGGACGAGTTCGCCGGAGACCGCCGCCAAGGCGAGTGGTTCGTCCCGTCGCCCAAGCTGCTGACGCTCGCGGTGTCCGAGCCGGAGCGGACCGAAGCGGCACAGGAGAGCGTCCGCCTTCTGAAGAAGCGCCAGGCCGTCTCGCGCGACCCCAACGAACCGATGCCGGCGACGTTTGCCGCGCGCCTTCGCTGGTGGCGGGAAGGGGCGGGCATGACGACGCGCGAAGCTGGGCGCGCCATCGGCGTCGGCAAGCAGTCGATCGCGCAGTGGGAGGACGGCACGTGCTGTGCGTCGTCTCGGTACGCGCTTCGGATCGCGGAACTCTGGGGCCTCACGCCGTCGGAGTACTTCGCCATTCCCGGCGCACTGATCTCCGAGCGTGAGCAGCGGTTCCAGGCTCGTCGGCGCGACGCCGCCGCCCAGGAAGCCCGCGCCTAGATGCCCCTTCCGCCCCAACACTTCCTCGCCGTCACCCCCGACGGCTGCCCCGAAGAGATCGAAGCCGGCCCGTTCACCAAGGAACAGGCCGACGACGCCTTGTTCGCGTGGGAGATGAACCACGGGTGTCCGGCGCGGGTTGTTTGCCTGGCCGAAGCGGTGGAGCCCGTCTCGTTCCTGACCGTCTGGGAGCCAGGCGGCAGCTTCGAGCACATCGGCGTGCGCGGCTCGCTCGAAGAAGCGACGGCCGACGCTGCGACGCAGCACACGCACGACACCGTCCACATCTACGGGCTCGTGCCCGCGAAAGGCTGATCCATGCCCACCGAAATCAAGCTGCCCCGCGTCGCCAAACTTCGCGACGGCTCGCAGGCGTCCGGTCGTTGGGCCGATCACAACCTGGATTGCTACGTGCTCGATGATGGGCGCCGCGTCTTGTCGCAGCGGTCGATCCTGCGCCTCGTCGTCGGCGGTGACGTCGGCGGCAACATCGCTCTCTACCTCAGCGCCGTAGCCGAAAAAGGCTTGGATATGAACACGGGCGCGATCGAGTTCCTGTCCGGCGGCGGCACTCGCTGCGTCGGTCGGGAAGCGAAGGACGTTGCCGCCCTCGCCAACCTCTTCGTCGTGGCCGCTCTGGAAGGTCGCTTGCCGGCCGACCGGATGCACCTGGCGGTCAACGCCAACCGTCTCGTCGCGGCGCTCGCCACGCTGGCGCTGGAAGCCATCGTCGACGAAGTCACCGGCTACCAGGCCGAGCGCGCGACCGACTGGCTGCAAGACCGGCTCAACCTGTTGGTCCAAGGCGACCCGGCCAAGTACAAGCGGCTCTGGACGACGCGTCTCGTCAAGACGCTTTGCCAAGTCTATCGCATCCCGCATGACCCATCCGTCGGCTTCCCGGTCTGGCTCACGGGCATCGCGGGCAAGCTGTACGACCTCATCCTGACGTCGGACGTGGTCGACGCCGTGCGCGACATGGATCCGCACACGAAGGGCGTGAAGTACTTCCAGCACCTGACGGAGCGCGGTCGCGCGGTGCTCCTGTCCGAGTTGTCCGTGGTCGAGACCTTGGCCCTTCAGTCCGCCAACAAGGACGAGTTCTGGTCGAAGGTCAACAATCGGTACAAGGGCACGCCTTACCAGCTTTCGATGGCCGCGAACGGAGGCGAGTGAGTGGGGCGCCCGTTCAGCCATGGACTCGTTTCGCGCGGCGACCACTACGCGTTCCGCTGCGTCGTGAAGGACGGCGGGCGGCCCTGGGTTCCGCTGCCTCCTGGTCTCACCCTGGCCGAAGCGCAGGACATGGCCATGGAGATCAAGAAGCTGGCGGCCTCTGGCCACTACACCTGGGACGGAAGGGCCAAATCCAAGGCACGCGAAGTGGCGTCTCAGCCGTTGCAGGGGACGCCGATGTCGGACGTGGATCTGAGGCCAATCGATGGCACCAGCGTCGTCTACGCGATTCGCTCGCTTGCCAGCGGGCTTATCAAGATCGGCACTAGTCGACAGGTGCACAAGCGTCTCCAGCGCATAAGCACGTCCTGCGGTTCCGCTCTGTCCGTCTTGGCCGTTATCGAGGCCGACCGGACCGTCGAAGCCGAGTGGCACGCCGCATTCAGCGGCATTCGGCAGCCCGGCGAGTGGTTCAAGCCGTCGGCGCACCTGTTCGACGAAATCCGCAAGCGGCTCATGCCGCTCTCTCTGATTACCACCACCCCCACCCGCGGCCCCGGCCGCGGAAGCGAGTCCTAGATGCTGACCGTTCTTCGCATTTCCAACATGGTCAAGTCGCTCGACGAAGGCGACGGCGTCACGGTCGAAGTCTCGACCCACGACGGCAAGTGCTCCTACGCGCACGACTTGGACAAGGACGAGACCACCGATCTCGTCGAAGCGCTCGACACGTGGGGCCGCGACTGCTCGTGCTGCGACGACCTCCGCGAACAAGTCACCCGCCTCACGAACACCAACGCCGAACTCTCGGCCGCGGTGGCGCAGATGACGAGCGGGGTGCCAGTAGCTTGGCGCGTCGACGGACCCGGCGGCGCGCGCTACTTCACCTTCGAAGCGCCCGCGCAGGAACTCGCGGTGCAGCGTGGCCAGGTCGCTGCGCCTCTGTTCGCGGCGCCGCCCGCCGTCGAAGAGACATTCAGCTATCGCGACCTGAAAGATCGGCTCGCCGATGCCGTCTCCGAGCGCAACCGCCTGAAGCAGCGCGTCGCCGAGATGACCGGCGGCAAGCCGGCCGCCGAGCTCGCCGCGAAGGTGGAGGCTACGGGTAAGGAACTGGCCGACGCCCGGGCCGACCTCGACGACGCGGCGGAACTCCAGAGGCAGGCAGAGAACCGCGCTTTCAGCTTGGAAAAGTTGCTCTCCGCCGAGAAGCGGATGCGCGAAGAGACGCGGCTCGATCTGGTCAAGGCGCAGGAGGAGCGCGACGCCTGGCAGCTGTCGCAGGGTACCGTCGCTCGCGAGAAGGATGCGCTGAAGGCTCGTGTCGAGACCCTCCTGTCTGGCGAATACCTGGCCGCGAATGCGCTGGCGGCGGCGGAGAAGCGGGCCGAGAAAGCCGAGTTCGATCGCGACAACGCCGTGTCGGGTCGCACGAGCGCACAGCATCTGCTCAAGCACGCCGAAGCCCGCGTCAAGGTGCTGGAGGGCGATGCGGTGCCGGTGATGTGGCGCATCGCACCGACGCCCGACCACACCCCGTGCTCCACCTCGTCCAAGGCCATCGCTGACAAGTGGGCGAAAGAAGGCTCGACGATCGAACCCCTCTACCGCCATCCGCCCAAGACCGGCGAGCCCGTGGCGTGGCGCTGGATCGGATTCGGCTCCCCGACGGTCGGACTCCGCAGGCCAGGCGACAACTGGACCGGCGTCACGGACATCACCCCGCTCTACGAAGCCCCGCCGCCGGCTGCGATCGGGGTGACGGATGAGAGGTGCGTGGTGCTGGAAGTCGATCGCCTCCGCACGGTCAACGTCAAGGGCCCGGACCACCTGATCGGGAGCCGTGCGCAAGCCGAGGAGCGAGCCAAGGCGTTGCACGGTACGGCGTACAGGCTCGTCCCGATCGACGCCCCAGTGGTCGACGTCGCCGCCATCCGCAAGGCGCTGAGCCCGGATCGCAACTGGGTCCCGGCCATCGTGCGCGCCGAGATCTTGGCCGCGATTGGAGACCGGTGAGCCATGGCCTCCGTCTTCTTCAAAGAAGCACGCGAGCCCGGCAAGGACTGGGAGCGCCTCACGATGGCCAAGAGCGAAGCCGGTGCGCAAGACGCCGTCGACGTCGCCCGGGCCTGCAACAAGGACGCTGAATACCGCGTGGCCAGGTACGCACGCGTCGACAGCCAGCGCTGGTTTCTTCAGTTCGAAAACACGCCGCCTCACGACGGGCAGCCAGCGTCCTGGCGCAACTACGAGCGCGACGGCTACCCGACCAAAGAGGCCGCGCTGGCGGACCTGCCCGAGTCGCAGAGCGTGTTTCGCGTGCCTCACCGCGTCGTCTGCGAGTCGTTCGCCCATGACGTCGTCGAGACCTTCGCACCGAAGGGCGGTGTCTAGGTGACCTTCATCGTCAAAGCCAAAGACGGCCGCGAAGACACCTTCGAAGCCGCCGGCAAGCAGGCGGCGCTCTGGGCAGCTGCGGCCAAGTGGGGTGTTCCACACGGCGACGTCACGGCGAAACGCGTGCGGAGGGCTAGTTGACATGGCGAACCTGAAGCCACCAAAGGCCACGGCAGAGCGCAAGGCGTGGGTCGCGTCCCTTGTTTCCGGCCAAACGGTCGGCGTTGAGGATGAGAGGGGCAACGTCTCGCTCGACTCCGTGCTGTCTTGCGGGGATCGTATTTGGCTGCACCGGCATCGGCGCGACATCTCGCCCACCGGCCGCGTCCTCTCCGACAATTTCAACGGCAGCCTGCCCACGTGGATCGTTGATCCAGACGACGCGTTCCAGGCTCGCCTTCAACTCCGAGCCGACGTCGACGGCCTGAGGAAACGCCTCAGTAGCAACCTGTTTGCGCTCGGCAATGCGCTGTCCCGAATGACTCGCGAAGAGGCGGACGCCTTGCGCGCGATCCTCGACCGCCTGGAGAAGCCATGATCCTCGGCGCCTTCGCCCTGACCGCCCTCCTTTGGCTCGTCTTTGCCGACGCGTTGGGTGGCCTCGATGGATAGGTTCGGGATAGCGGGCCTGCGTCACACGGAAGGCCCGCGGCGGCATTCTGACTACGGGTGCCACACGTCGCCGGAGGGCTGGGCTTGCTCGCACCTCCTGGCCGACGAGCCGTCCGACGACGAGACCGAGATGGCTCTCGAGGTCCTGTACGGCAACCTGGGCTTTATCAGGGAGCCCGGCGATCTCGGGCTCGACGATTGCCGCTCCGAAGGCCGGCGCTTGCTGCTCGGGCCCGCGTTGGCCGACACCGTCGATCCTGACGACGACAGGATTATGACCGTCGAGGATCTCGTCGGCTTCGGGAGGGACGAGTAGATGGCCTGCTCTCTCTGCCGCGGTGAGATCTACGGCCCCTGTCCTGGGTGCTCCGCCGGCCGTCGGTCGCCCCTCTCGGACGCCGCCTTCCAGGCGAAGCTGGCCCGCATCCGTGAGGCGGGCGCCGAGCGTCTCCAAGCCGCCGCCCTCCGCGACGAAGCCGACATCTGGCTCGGGCCGGAGGCTCAGCCTAAACCACGTGCCGACGCGCTCGCGGCAGACGTCCGGCCGGCGGTGGGCCTTGCGCTGGCACCGGTCCGTGACTTGGGTGGCGAGCGGGAGGCAGAGCCACAGGCTGCCCTCACTGGCTACAACCGGGCTCTCTCGGATTCGCTGAAGGCGGCCAAAAAGCTCCTGGATCAGCTCTCCCAGGAGCATGGGCCCAGCGTCTTCGCCGTCCTTGCCGCGGTCGAGGAGGGTCTCGCAGAGAACGCCGAACTCCTCGGGCGGCACGTGTCCGGGGTCGACATCATTCGCAGGGGCAGGGTGTAGGCCGTGGCGGCTCGCGCTCTTCATGTCCACGATGTTGCTCGCCTTTCCGCAACGTCGAAAGACGTCGGAAGTCCGATTTTCCGACCTGAACAAGCGGGCACTGTCTCTCGCTTGGTCACGCGCAACGAACGCGAACAGCGCCGGGCCGTCTTCTGCGACCTCCTGAAACGACGCGGGACACTGGCCACCGTGGCGCGAGCCTGGGGTGTGTCCGACGCACAGGTGAGGCGCGTCCGCGACGGACTGGCGCCGCTCACCGACGAACGAATCGCCGCGTTGCCGGCTGGCCTGCGGGCCGCCGTCGAGGCGCGGCTTGCTGCACCTATCCAACTACGACTCTCTGGAATCTGAAAGCAGGTTGACCATGTCGAAACAAGAAACACCGGACACCGCCATCCTCCGCGCCCTCCGCTCCGGCCTCACCACCAGCACGGAGATCGCGGCGCACGCCGACGTGAAGATGAACCTGTCGCAGGTGCAGAACGCGCTCAATCGGCTCATGGATCAGGGCCGCGTTGTGCGGACCAAGGACTCGTCTTCGTATCGATGGGCGGTGGCGACGTGACGTCCGCTCTCCCCGAAGACAAGCGCCGCGCGCTCGACGACTACCCGACGCCGCGGTGGGCCATCGACGCGATCCTCGACTACCTGCCCATCGGACGAGACTCTTTCGTCTTGGAGCCGGCCTGTGGTGCGGGCGGCGTCTTCCGAAGCCTGATCGATCGCGGCGTCGACTCGTCGCGGCTGCACGGCATCGAGATCAGCGAAGAGCGGGCGAACCAGGCCAGGGCGACGGGCGCCGGCGTCCTGACCGCCGACGCGCTGGACGACGAGACCATGTGGCCGCCCGCCGATCTGATCGTCAGCAACCCTCCGTTCCGTCAGGCCGAAGCCTTCTGCCGCAAGGCCCTGACGAGCGTCAACAAGGGCGGCACGGTGGCCATGCTCCTGCGCCTGGCGTTCCTGGAAAGCGCAGAGAGGTATGCGTTCCATCGCGACTATCCGGTGACCGGCCTGTGGGTCTTCTCGTCGCGGCCGTCGTTCACGGCGAACGGCAAGACGGATTCCGCGGCCTATGCCTGGTTCGTCTGGTCGCCATTCCCCGACGGTATTCACATCCTGCCGCCGAACGAGAAGAAGCGAGGTGCCAAGTGAGCAAGCGCGAGTGGAAGGTGGGCGAGCGGTGCTGGTTCCTGATCCTGGGCCGCGTGTGGCGGGCCGATGTCGTTGGCATTGGCAGCAACGACACGGTCAACATCCAGTCGAAAGAGGTAGGCGACATCTGGCGGACCAGCGGCCGCCTATTCCGAACGCGCGACGTGGCTCGACTTGAACTCGCGACACTCGACGTTGCAGTGTACGGCGACGACTTGAAGAAGGCGGACCACGCCGCGGGCGTCGCCAGGCGCAACGCCGCGTTCTGCAAGAAGCGGCTGGCCAAGGCCGAGAAGCGCCTAGCCGCGCTGCGGGCGAAGGTGGCCAAGTGAAGCGCACCGAACTGAACGAAGCGGTAGACGCGCAGATCAACCACGCCAGCACGATGGCCATCCGCGCGGCCGTGCAGAAGGCAACCGGCGCCCTCTTTGAGGCTGGCGTGACTCCCGAAGGCATGGCGAAGCAGTGCGAGATCGTGGCCGGCTACCTGTGCCGGATCGCGGATGCGCTGCGGGCGAAGGGTGGTGCGCGATGAGTTCCTGCATGAGGTGCAACAACTGCGCGGAGGAATGCTCCGAGCTTTGCCCACAGTGTCTAGCGGTCGACGCTGCGCACGAGGCCGAGATCGAAGCCGCCATCGCCAAAGAGCGCGCCAACATGCGCTCGTGGCTCGGGCAGCAGGCGGCGAAGGCCAACAAGGCCGGCGACAAAATCGGCGGAGCCGCGTTCAAGGCAGCCGCGGACCACCTGAAGCCGAAGCGGGTCAAGGCGGGGCTGGCGGCTAAGCGGGCGGCTCGGAAGGCGGTGGGCAAGTGAGCGCCACCTGTCCGAAGCAGCGGGTTGCAGACATCCTGCAAACCCTCGACATGCTCGGGCCCAGCGACGGGCTCGAGATCGCGTTTCGCTCTGGCTACGGCCACAACGAGACGCTGGACACGCTCAAGGACCTGGCCGCCAAGGGCCAGATCGAGCGGGTCGGGGCGCGCGGCGCGACGATGTGGAGGCTGCCGTGACGGACTTCGTCAAGCGCAAGCTGACGCGCGGCGACTGCCTCAAAGAGGTGCGTCCGTGCCGGCGCCATTGCCCGTACCGGCTCGACGGCGAAGAGTCGTGCGCTCTGGATGTGGCGGACCGCGGCGGCATGAAACAAGCCGACGTCGCCAAGCTGATCGGCGTTAGCTGGTCGCGGATTCAGCAGATCGAAGACCAGGCGCTTGCCAAGGTCTGCGAAGCGCTCGGTCGACCGATGCCGGCGCGGAAGGACTACGCCACGGACCTTCCTCCCGAGCGAAACGGCACCCCGCGCAACGCCTTCGACGAAGAGGTATTCGCGGCAGTGGCCGAGATGGGCAGCGTGACGCCTGCGCAGGTAGCCGGCCGGGTGGGAGTGAAGCGGAACAAGGCGTCCAACGCGATGATTCGCCTGCTCGAAGAAGGGCGCCTAGTCCGGACGCGACTCCGCTCGACTCAGCTGTCCTACAGCTATGCGGCGGCGGAAGAAGCGGAGGCTGCGGAGTGAACTGGGCTGCTACTGAAAACGCGGCACGGTGTCTGGTTACCGTCAAGCCTGGTTCTGAGTCTCACATGCAGCGAATGGTGAATGCCGCCTCAGCGTGCCCCCAGGGCTTGTTGTGGCAGGGTGATTTTGCGCGGCTGGGTCTGCCGCTGGCTGTGGAACGCGCTTGGGGCGCGGAGGTGCACTTATGGACTGGGACAACAGCTACTACGTCCGCCTGTACAAATCGCAGTCGCCCGACTGGCTGGCGCTGCCCGTGCTCACGCGCGGACTGTTCGCCGAGATCATGCTCATCGCCGACCGCGGTGGGCGCATCCCGTTGGGCAAGGCTGGGCTGTCCAGCGTCGCCGTTCCGCTCCGAGCGGAATGGTCGTCCATCTCCGACCACGTCACGGCCCTCATCGCCGACGGCTGCCTGGTGCACGAGCCGGGCGCCTTGGTTATCCCAAACTTCGTCGACGCCCAGGCCACTGCCAAGACGGCGGCGGAACGACAAGCGGCAAAGCGCGAGCGGGACAAGGAAGATGCGGCCAAAAAGGCCGGCAAAGAGAAGGATGTCACGAAGAGTCACGGAGCGTCACGCGGCTCCGTGACGGAGCGTGACACGTCACGGCCTGTCACGGGCGTCACGGACGTCACGCCACAAACAAACAAACAGACAGAGCAGACAGAACAACAGATCTCCCCCAACCCCCTCACGGGGGCGGAGAGGGTTCGGTTCCCGATGTGGGTCCAGATCCCACCGAGGCCGAACTCTTCGCGGCCTACACCCGTGGCCTGAACGACGCGACCGGGACCCTGTCCAAGCCGGCCCGCACCGAGGCCAACGCCTACGCCCTGACGACCCTGTGGGGCACCGTGGGCTACCCGGAGGGCTACACCGCGGCCGACTTCCTGGCCAAGCTGCCCGCCAAGGTCGTCGAGTACGTTGCGGAGGCCAAGCGCCGAGGGCAGCCGGACCGCTTCGAAGGCTTCTACTCGCCTAAGCGATTCCTGGACTACACGCAGGCCGTCCTGGACGGACGCGACCCTTGGCCTGGCCTCGGCACGTCCGGCGACGGCAAGGCCCGGCAAGGTGGCAAAGCGGCCAACGGCGGGGGCATGTCGTCGCCCTACGGCGACCCGACAGCCGAGGATATCGCCAGGATGACCGGAGGCGCGTCGTGACCCAAGCCTACGAGCTCGACGACGGCAGCGATGAGCCCAGGGCGTCGGGTCCGGTGCCGAGGCAGGACCTCGAGGCCGAGATGGAGATCCTCTCCGCCGTCATGACCGAGCCGCTGACGTGGCAGGACGTGGACGGATCCATCAAGGCGTCGGACTTCTACTCACCGGCCAACCGCCAAATCTTCGAGTCGTTCGTCGCGCTCTCCGCAGAGGGCAAGCCGCTCGATACGCTCACCGTGCAGTCATGGCTAAAGGCACGAGAGCGCCTGGCCTTCGTCGGCGGGCAGACGTACCTGTTGCGCCTCGTCAACCGCGTGGCAGCCCGAGCCGAGGTGCCGGTCCGCGTTGCTGCCGTCGTTGCGTGCTCACGCCAGCGGCAGACCGTAGCGCTGGCCCAGCGTGTGACCGCTGAAGGCTACGGCGACGTTGGCGACGTGGACGCGTGGGCAGCCAGGACGGAGTCAGAGTTCGCGGCCATCGCTCGCGGTGGCACATCGATCATGGGCTACGAGCCGATTCGTGACGTCCTTCGGTCTACGTTGCAAGGCATCGAAGCGTCCTGGCGCGACGGCTGCGGCACGCGTCGGATCCTGACTGGTCTGGAAAGCCTCGACGAGAAGCTCTCGATGATGGAGGGCGATCTGATCATCGTCGGCGCGCGGCCCGGCATGGGCAAAACGGCGTTCATTGGAGGCATGACCACGTTCGCGGTCAACCCGGACCTCTGGAACGACGCTGAGTTCGCGGCCTGGAAAGGCGAGGCCATCGGCGCAGCGATCCACACGCAGGAGATGCCCAAGGACCAGATCGCCATGCGCCTGCTTTGCTCGGAGGCTCGCGTCGACTTGGCGGCGATTCGCCGCGGTCACGTCAGCGGCGGCGACTGGGACCCGCTGACCAAGGCCGCGCAGAAGCTGTCCAACCTGCCGCTTTGGATCGACGCGAAGGCTGGTATCACGCTCGACTACATCCGCAAAAACGTCCGCACCCTGAAGCGCGAGTGCGAGCGTCGCGGGCGGGACACTGGCCAGGTCCACTCGCTGAAGCTCGTGGTCATCGACTACCTCGGCCTCATGCGGCTCGACGGCCGCAAGGGTGCCACCAAGTCCGAGCTCGTCGGCGACGTGACGCGTGGGCTGAAGCAACTAGCCAAGGACGAAGAGCTGGTGATCGTCTTGCTGTCGCAGCTGAACCGCGGTCTCGAGAGCCGCGACAACAAGCGGCCGGTGCTC
>Ga0116158_10003477_pt1 | contig 13639 bp, 8 predicted proteins | sample AD_UKC052_MetaG_FD_89883 | JGI IMG/M metagenome (GOLD analysis project Ga0116158, IMG submission 89883) | Active sludge microbial communities of municipal wastewater-treating anaerobic digesters from USA - AD_UKC052_MetaG | ecosystem: Engineered > Bioreactor > Anaerobic > Digestate | place: USA... | reverse complement strand
TGTTGTTCCCATTGCTGTGTTCTGTAATAAAACAACAACAGACCCTTATTAAAAGTGCCAAAATACAGGATGCCGTTTATAGTATCCACATAGTTGATGGCCAGGCTACTGTTTAGCCCCGGCACCGGAAGGTGGCTTATTTCAAGTGTTTGCTTTTGGGTAGGGTCCCTGGTAAAAATCCTGTTGTAGGTATTAAACCAAATCCTGCCTTTTTCCCCTTTGGTAATTCCATTGATACCGGTTCCTGCCAGCCCATTATCCGATCGGAAAAGGAATTTATTTAATTGCCCGGGTGTGAGATAACGCCTTTCCAGGGTATTGAATATTGCCAGGCCGTTTTGATTGCCTATCCAGATATTTCCCTCAAAGTCTTCGGCAAAAGATGAAAACCCTCTGGAAAAATGAGGGTAATGCTCCCGGATTGTAAAATTTGTAAATGATTGGTTATCAATATTAAATAAGCTTAACCCTAAAACATGCAATACCCAAATTTTACCCTCTTTGTCGCAAATAATACCATGTATAAAATTATGACCAATCGAATTGCTGTCGCCGGGTGTATGGGAAAAGTTGGTGAAATAGTGCCCGTCGAATCTTGATAGCCCGTTTGCCGTGCCTATCCACAGGTACCCGGTTTTATCTTTGGTGATTACCTGGACATTGCTGTTGCAAAGCCCATTGGCCGAATTGAAAACCTGCTGTTTGAATTCAGGAATTTCAATGGTTTGACTGATGGCATTGAAGCAGATTATAATCCATGGCAATATCCATAAAACCATGCATCCGGATTTTTTAAGCCCCGGCCGGTTAACCCGCTTTTTTTTGATGGTTTCTATGGGATGCATTTTTATGGATGAGTATCACTGGTAAAGTTAACGGTTGAAACCATCCCGCTTATTTCAGCCCGAATTGCTTCATAATGGATTGCTTTTCAGCCTCGGCATTGTCAAACCTTTTAAGCCCGAATTGATTGGTGAGTTTCACAATTTCATCAATAAACTTTTGTGAGCCACGTGGATAACCGTTTTCCGGGGTAAGCTTATGAAAAATCGCTTCCAGGTATTCTTCAAACGGCTGATTGAAGTACATGTCAAAAAAGCGCAAAGGTTTATCGCTGCCATTCCAGAAAGTATGTTTAATCATACGCGGGCGCATATGCCATCCGCCTGCTTCTATATGAACGATATCATCTCCAACAAGTACGCTTGCGGTTCCATCCACTACATACATCAGTTCATCCAATTCAAGGTGATAGTGCGGGGCAGGGCCCATGGTTTTAGGCGCCACGGCACATTCCACGTTGGAGTATACGCCACCCGTCATAGCAGAGCGCACCCATACTTTTATATCCATATTTCCTTTATGGTCAAGGGGTGCGGCAGGGGGTAGCAGCACGGGTTTCAACGATTCATCAATAGGATGTTGGATTGTTTTGCCAAATGAACTGCCAGCCAAACCTGCAAGTGCCGACATAAGCCCTGCTTTCATTACAAAGTCTCTTCTTTCCATAGTATTTATTGTTTATTATTTATTGTTTCGGGTTTGAAGTTTCGGATTTGAAGTTGGCTGACGCATTCCTCATTCACATAAGTCATTCCGACGGTAGGAGGAATCCCGGTTAAGTTATTCTATTTGCCAGGACACCTCCTTGCGTCGGTGTGACGACCACTTTTACTCATTCCTCACTTACCACCTTCCCTCCGTACCTGTAAATGAACAGACCAGCATCTGTTCCTGCATTTCTGATTCTAAACAATCCTTTTGCAAAAAGGCGGGGTTCGAAAAAAGGGGTTTCAACTCCGCTTTTGTTTATCAGGTAAATGCCTGCCTCCCGATAATCAGGTACATAAAACTCCAGCGCATCGCCATTTATGCGGAAATAGGCAGTTTCATGCAAAGGTTTGTGTTTTGCCATGTCCAGCTCTTCAACAATAATTGTATTGGCAGGCATTGAATCCATTTCACTCAATAACTGAACCCCCTGCCCGCATGGCCCAAGGTATGCCCTGAACCGGGTGCCGGTACCCGCATCTTTCACTTCCATGCCAGGTGTCATAATGATGTTTCCATTCGATTTATAAATCAGTTGTGTACCAACACCGCCACCTGCCTGTTGGGAGGCTATCAGCGAACTGCCGGCTTCAAAATAGTTGCTGCCCCTTAATTCGCCACTGATATTCAATACGTTATCGCAGGGGCTATATACATCACTTTCCCAGATACCCCTGCCAAATGTGGCTGCCCTTATTTTTCCGGCAGTAAAATTGATGAGCAGATCATACACCGGGCATTTGGGGAGGCCATTGTAAAAGGGTGTCCAAACGGTACTGTTTTCTGCCCGGAAATATACCCCTAGTTCATTTCCTGCATAAACGCTTCCGGATGGTCCCGCAGCCACACTCATGGTTGCTACATTGGGCAATGTATTGGAAATATTGGACCAGGTTTCGCCGCCATTATTGCTAAAAAAGACCTTCCTGTTGGCGGTATATCCCCCAATGGTCATATAAACCAAGGAAGAATTTGTGTTGGAAACGGAAAGGTCGGTGATGTTGAAAACGCCGGTAGGGAAGCCCGGTTTACCACTGATATCGGTCCAGTTATCTGCAGCATCGTCACTCCTGTAAACCTTATTACCCTGCGCCGCAAAAAAGCGATTGGCATTGGATGGGCAACTGATAAGGGCGGTATTACCTGCAACTCCCCTGTTGGACCATAAAAACAGGGAGGGGTAGTATTTGAAAATGCCGGTTGTGTAGCCGGCTACAACCTCCATAAAATTGTTGATGTTGTGCGAAAGCGTAGGCCAGCCCTGTCCTTCCAGTATCCCCGGGGGGGTGAAATCTGTTTTAGTCGCACCGGAATTGGAAGAAAGGAATATCCGTTCATTGGAACTAAAAAAGATATTGCTTGCATTGGCAGGGTCTATTATGCCGCTGCGCCCATCGCCACCACCCACATGCTGCACCACAAACCCTGAGTTATTCCTGTACATGGCCCCATTATCCTGTGTTCCGGTAATCCAATGATTGGCGTCTGTTTCAATGCCGGCTAATTTGTAGGGTTGCAGAATATTCAGGCCATTCCAGATGTTGGTCCAGGTAACGCCATGATTATCGCTGTAGCTTAACCCTCCGTCTGTACAGGCATACAGGCGGTTACCGTTGTAGGTAAGGTTATGTATGTCGGCATGGATATAATTGGGTACCTGTATGGAAAGCTCCGTTGTACTCCAGTGTGTCCTTTTGGTAAGGGTGGGGCCTCCATCGGTGGAGGTATAAACATCAATACCCCCGGTAATAATATGACTGGCATTGCCGGGGTGGACGGCAATGCACAGGTCATATCGTGTTTGGTGTTTGTTGTCCTGCCCGGCAATATCATAGCCGAGTATATTGGGTGTGGTAGCGTTTGTATTCCAGTTGGTGCCGCTATTTACTGAACCAAAAATGCCGTTAAACATACCAACCCCGGTGGAAGGACCGGTAAGTGCATACACCCATTCGGGTTGGTTGGCCGACACCCCGATGGCAATTCTTTGAGCGGCATCAAGCGATGCGTTGGCCATGGTGGTGAAGGTCAGGCCGCCATCGGTTGATCGGTGAAATTTGGGGTTTACGCCCATTGCGCTGGCATAAATGGTATTTGGATCACCTGGTTTAAATTCAAGATCAGTATAGGCCGGCAGAAAGGCAATGGAAGTTCCCGGCCAGGGCCATACCAGGGGGCCAACCCTTGTCCAGCTTGTGCAGTAGTTGGTACTCCGGTATAATCCTTTGCTTGTACAGGCAAAAAATATGGCCGGGTTTGTTGGGTGCTGAACCAGTTTATAACCATTATAGAATGAATCTACCAATCCGGGAAACTGACCGCTTCTGTTCCAGGTTGCGCCTCCGTCGTGGGTTTCAAAAACCCCGGCACTGAACATACCCTGGTTGCCACCGCTGTCGCCATCGCCGGTAAGAATATAAATATCATTTCCATTGTTGTAATTAACCACCACACCCGAAACACTTACTGATGCAAGGTGATCTGTCAATGCGGTCCAGTTTCCATTTGGTTCCCTGCGCCACAAACCTCCATTAGCCGTGCCGGCATAAATAATATCGCTGTTGCCAGGATGAAAAGCTACACAGTTAACCCTACCCAGGCCGGCATTGTGACCAGCTTTGATATTGAAATTGGTAGGCCCCATGGTTCGCCAGTTTCCGGTTGATCCATCCTGAACAGGTTCCGGATTCTGGTTGAGTTCTTGCATTGCAGCCTGAACAAATATTTGGGAATTGGCAATGGTACCATCCTCAAGCAGCCGGGCACCATAATGCATTTTCCAGCGTTCCCACATTTTCAACTGACGCCTGATTGTTTGTAATTGGTCTGAATCCGAGGGAGAAAGGCCCGACTTCGCTTTGGCATAATAGCTTTCTACCGTTGAAACAATATCGTTATACCGGGTTTTTCCGGCCAACAGTTTTTCAAGTGCCGGCGGGTTGATGATTTGCTGTGCGCTTAATTCTTCCACACCATGAATAAGTAGGCACCAAATGGCTATTTTAAAGAAAAAATTCAGTTTCATATAACACCGTATAAATAATTTTTGGAAAGAAATGCAACAGGATAACCAAACAATTCTTTACTTATTTAAACGGGCTTTCAGATCAGTTAATTCCTGCCGGAGTAGCCGGTTATCTTTATCCAGGTTAATCAGGTAGAGCGTCAGTTCTTCAATCTTTTCCATCATACGGGTTTGCATATCACCCAGTTTAATACCTTCTTTATCAATGGTGGCAGCATCCGGTATATTGGGCAGGTGGCCATGGATTTCAATTTGTTTTTCCAGGTCGGAAAGGGTAGGGAGCGGGTAATCTTTTTTGAAAACATAATCGGGCCATGCTGCCATGGATTGTACCCTTATTTCTTCGGCCATTATTTTGCCACCCACAGACAGTTTATAGCCGGTAGCGCTTGTGCTGCTGCCAATGGAAACATTGCCGGTGGCAACATGCATCAGCAATCCAAAACCGCCACCGGTGTATCCATAAAAACCAATTAAATTATCACCCGCCATTCCTACAAATCCCCTCAGGCTGTTACCGGCGCCATTGGTAAATTCAATCCCTCCGTACACAAAATTGGCAGGGTCCTGTGCGCCTGTAAACAGTATCCGGCCCTTATAAATTTCCAATTTCCGGTTGGGTGCGTATTGGGTGCCAATACCTACATTGCCGTCAATAGGATTTAATACAAGCGAACTTGCATAATCACTAACCGAACCATCATCTATCCGGCGAACAAAGGTTTGCAACCTTCGACCATCAAAAGAAAGATAATTATTTTCTACGCCGGCCGGAAAATTGTCGAGGTTTTGAGATGAAACAGAAAGTCCGCCACCCATAAAGTAATGCCCGCCCTGTTCGCCGGGTGAAAAAGTTACAGGCGCTGCATGATAAAAATGCCCCTGCCCATTAACATGCAATTTGTATTGGGGCCACATGGTGCCAATGCCCACATTCAGCGTGTTTGTATTGTAAATATGATCGAAATTGGCACTCCATCCAACAGAATTGCCCCCACCACCCATTGGAGGTGGCGCACTATGGTTTCGTACAACCCATCGCTGAACGGTATTGTCGTATTGAAATTGAATGCTTGCATTTTTAGGAATACTCAGGTTTGCATCGGTTCCTGTTACAATTCTTGCATTGGCATTGGCTGTTGCGGCTTCATTCGCTACAGTCATGGTTTGACCGCTCCGGTTGAATAGCGTAACCAAACGCCCCTCTGAACCGGCCGTTAAACCTGCAATTACAAAAGCGGCAGAAGGCCCTGTAACCCTGAAGTTTGAAAACTTGGGAGAAACATTAACCGCATTTAAGGTACCATTCGCTAAAACAAGTGAGGTACTTCTAAGCGCAAGGTCTCCGTTAATATCAATGATGGTTTGTGGCTGATTGGTACCAAAACCAATATTCTGGCAAAGCGCATCAACTGCAGGAAGCAGGAAAACGGCAAGGAGTAATTTTCGCATAGGTTAAATTGTAGAGATACAAATAAACTATGCAAGGAATTCCTGTTTCAGGGATTTGCGTAAGTGGTTGGGACAGTTAAGTATCTGGTTGAAAAATCGTTGTTCCTACTTCAGATTCTTTAAAATAGCCTTTGCAATTTTCGGGTCAATAATCACCGTATCATGTTCAAAATCAAGCTTAATACGCCATTTTTGAAGGGTAGTTACCCCAATGATGGCATCCTCGCTTAGGTTGGGCACAACCATGAATTCGTCCGACATTCTGATATCGTTAATGTATATATCCGGGGTAATCCTCTCTGAAATTTTCAGGTAGGTTCCCTGGCTCGCAGTGGCAACTTCCAAAGGCGTTATCATTTTTTGAGGATCAGCTATCTCTTCAGCATGGTCCGGGTGAATACAACTAAAAGTAGCCCCGCTATCAAACAGGGTATATAAAATCTTTTCTCCTTTTGTTCCTTCAAAACGAACCGGCAATTTCAAAATCATAGTTGCAAGTTACAAAAAGAAAACAAAGAAATATTCATGGCCCCCGTTAAATCCTGCCCCGGGGTTATCTTTACGGGCAAACCAATCATTCAAATTGTCGTTTTAATCTTACATGTCTTTTACTTTACTGAATATAACTGACTTCTCACTGCCGCTCAAAAGCCCGGTCCTTATCTTTTCGATTATCCTGTTTATTATTCTTTTTGCCCCTATTGTACTCAATAAATTCCGGATACCACATCTTATAGGACTTATTATTGCCGGCGCCATTATTGGCCCCCTGGGATTTGGCATTATGGAGCGAACGAGTGCTTTTACCCTTTTCGGACAGGTGGGGCTATTGTACATTATGTTTCTTGCGGGGCTTGAAATTGACCTGGCAGAATTTAAAAAGAACAGTTCAAAAAGCCTGCTTTTCGGGCTTTATACTTTTTTAATACCCATGACGCTAGGCTTTCTGGCAGGGCGGTACCTGCTCGGGTTTACGGTACCTTCTTCCATTTTGCTCGCCAGTATTTTTGCATCGCATACGCTGATTGCCTATCCCATTATCAGTAAACTGGGAGTTGCAAAAAACCGGGCTGTGAATATTACCATTGGTGGCACATTAATTACCGATACCCTTGCGCTTCTTGTATTAGCGGGGGTAGCGGGCATGTATTCAGAGGGTGTGAAGGATCATTTCTGGTTGCAACTCGGTTTGTCTGTACTGGCCATGGGTGCTTTTGTTATGTTGGTTTTCCCAATTATTGGCCGATGGTTTTTCAAGCGGTTTGATGATAGTGTATCCCAGTATATTTTCGTATTGGGCATGGTTTTTTTAGCCGCCTTCCTTTCTGAGCTTGCTGGCGTAGATGCTATTATTGGCGCCTTTTTGGCCGGTTTGGCATTAAACAGGCTTGTACCCCATACGAGTGCGCTGATGAACAGGATCGAATTTGTAGGCAACGCCCTTTTTATTCCTTTTTTCCTTATTGGGGTTGGTATGCTGATTGATTACCGTATTTTTTTCAAGGATATGGAAACCATTAAGGTAGCGGCGGTTATAACCATTGTAGCCATGGTTGCCAAATATGCAGCAGCATGGCTGGCACAAAAAAGTTTTGGTTTTTCGGCCGATGAACGTAGGTTGATTTTTGGTTTGAGTAATGCGCACGTAGCTGCTGCCCTTGCAGTAGTATTGGTTGGTTACAATACCATTATTGGCAATGATGCAAATGGGTTGCCCATTCGCCTGCTGAACGAAAGTGTGCTCAACGGATCCATTGTTCTGATTATGGTAACCTGTACGGTTGCCTCTTTTGTAGCACAAAAGGGCGCACGAAATATGGCACTCAAGGATAATACCAATGAAACCAAAGACGACACGGATATTGATGAAAAGATTTTGGTTGCCATGAACGACCCGGAAATGGCGAATGCTTTAATGGAACTTAGCATTACCGTTAAGTCAAAAACCAACCTGGATGGCTTGTATGCACTCAATGTGGTAAATAATGACAATCCCAATACACAGGATGAAAAAAGAGCTCAGCGGATATTAAAAATCGCTACCGATGCCGCCGCAGCTACGGATAATTATGTTCACCAATTAAAGCGGTATGATATAAATATCGGTAATGGAATTGCCAGTGTAATAAGAGAACATTCCATTACAGACCTTATATTGGGTGTACATAAGGGCGATTTTCTCAATGAAAATTTTATGGGTGAACTGTCGGGGAGTATCATCGCCAAATGCAATACAACCACCCTTATTTACAAGCCGGCCCAACCCCTTGCCACCATTAAGCGCAACCTTGTGGTGATTCCCGAAAAGGCTGAGCGCGAAATTGGATTTCCTTTTTGGCTGGTTAAACTATGGAATATCAGCCGGAATACCGGGGGTAGGCTGATTGTGTATGCAGGAGAGGGTACCATTGAGGTAATGAAGAAAATTGCCCTTAACCACCCGGTTGCAATTGAATATAAAATTTTTACTGATTGGGACGATTTTTTGATTTTGGGTCGTGATTTGCGTGAAAATGACAACCTGTACCTCGTAATGAGCCGCAAAGGGCACATTTCCTACACCCCGGCCATGACCCGTATTCCACATTATTTGGGCAGCTATTTTAAGGATACAAGCTATGTAATTATTTACCCTATGCAAAGCGGTATAAACGAAGGGGAAGCGGGCGACCTGAAGAACCCGAGCGTGCTTGAACCTTTGCAGGAAAACCTGGTACTGCTGGATGACCTTGGGAAAACCATTACCCGGCTATTCCGTAAACGATAAGGGCAGTTTGGTCCGGATAGGTCGTCCTTCCTTACATTTGCTGCCTGCCATTTTTATTGCTGCTAATTTTGAAAACCTGCTATGATAAAAGATAAAATATTGGTGATTGGCGCTTCGGGCCAGATAGGGGTGGAGCTTACGCTGGCCCTGAGGAAAATGTATGGAAATCATAATGTAATTGCAAGCGACCTGCGGGAGCAAAATCCTTTACTGGAAGGTACCGGACCCTATGTAGCGCTTGACGTAATGAACAAAGAAATGCTGCATGTGCAGGTAATAAGGCAGGGTATTACCCAGATTTACCTGTTGGCAGCAATATTGAGCGCAACCGGCGAAAAGAACCCCAACCTTGCCTGGCACCTCAATATGCAGGGCCTGCTGAATGTGCTGGATATTGCCCGCGAAGAAAAATTGCATAAAGTGTACTGGCCTTCTTCCATAGCTGTTTTTGGTCCTACATCCCCTCGTCAGAATTGCCCTCAGCAAACCATTATTGAGCCGGTAACCGTTTATGGTATAAGCAAATATGCTGGTGAGTTCTGGTGCAATTATTACTTTCAGCGTTATGGGGTTGATGTTCGCAGCCTGAGGTATCCCGGGTTGATTTCGTATAAATCGGCGCCGGGAGGCGGAACCACCGATTATGCCGTGGAAATTTACATTGAGGCGCTGGAAGAAAAAAGGTATGAATGTTTTCTGAAGGAAGATACTTACCTGCCTATGATGTATATGCCTGATGCCATACGCGCTACTATCGAACTGATGGAGGCTCCGGCTTCAAAAATCAGCATCCGGCATTCATACAACCTGGGCGGCATGAGCTTTTCTCCCAAAGAAATTGCTGCTGCCATTCAAATGCATATACCGGAATTTGGCATTTCTTATAAACCCGATTACCGGCAGCAGATTGCCGATGGATGGCCGCAAAGCATTGACGACAGCGTGGCAAGGGCCGACTGGGGTTGGAAGGAAGACTATGATTTACAATCCATGACCAGGGATATGCTGGAGAATTTGCAAAAAGCATAACGGGGGATGGTGAAAGGGCAAATGTGAAACGTGAAATAGCTCACTTTTCACTTTTCAAGTTTCAAAACTAATTTAACGCAGTTGCTATTTAAGGCTTAATTAAAATCGGGTCCGATGGTAAAAGCGCATTCCCTAAAAAAGCAATTTTTGCTGCCGTAAATCCCCCGGTAATAATGGTTGGCTGCGATGTGATGGTTTTAAAAACCAGTATGCCATTTCCCGAAAATTCATTGGTGCCTGCATTTTGCAATGAATGGCTGATGATTAAACTGTCAGTTGCATTTGTTAGCTGAATCTTAGCCCCATTTCCCAATAAAATGCGGGCAGCTTTCGCCACAGCGCCGCTTATAACAACCTGTGCACCTGCCGGAATGGTGGCAGTATCTGATATACCCGGTACTGCATTGCTATTCCAGTTGCCCCCGTCATTCCAGTTCGAACCGGCCACATTTCCATTAAAGGTAAAGTCAGGAATTGATGAACCGTATTGGTACAAATTCATGGCTGAACCTACACTGGCAAAGAAAAAAAGCTTGCCGTTCTTTACAAAAAAGCCAAAAGGGTTGCTGCTACCTATTCCCGGGGCTATTTCAAAGGCCTGACTCGTACTGGCAGGTGTACCGCCACTTCGCCATGGTTCCACATTGGCTGCAGAACCAATATCCCTTGATGCCATCCAAAGCTCCTTGTTATATGTTTTTATATTTTGCGCATAGCTCAGGTTGGATGCTGCCAAAACAGTGCCATCAACGTTGCCATTGCTTCGGTAAAGTTTTTCGGCATTCCCGCTTCCAATGCTATTGTATTGAATCAGCCAGATACCGTCATTATCTATATCGGTATAACTGCCTCCGCTTACACCACTCGAAACATTCAATTCGTTGGCGGTAAGCTGAATGGTACCTGATGATGTGCCATCTGTTCTCCACAATGCATCGGCAGTACCATTATTCGCTATAAAAAAGCAATTGGTAGCATTGAACCTGAGGTGGGCATTTTGTGATTGATTCAGCCAGGAATTGCCTGCAGCGTTTATATTTTTCAGCATAAAAGTGCCTTCGGCAGTTCCATCACTTACATAGGGTTCGTATCCGTCAATGGTATTGTGCGCATAAAAAATCATCTTGTTATTTACCAATCCCACTGCGTTATCCAGTATAAAAAATGGTTCCGGCACTGCCACCTGAACTGTACCTTCCGTGGTTCCGTCTGTTTTCCAGAGTTTACGTTCAAGCCCTACCGCATAAGCTGTAAAGAATACCTGGTTGCCCAGTTTGCAAAAAGCAAGCGGAAAACCATGGCCAGCTCCGGGTTTAATATCCTTCAGTATTTTGGTTCCGGCATTCGTACCATCCGTTACCCAAAGTTCGTTTCCTTCGGCAGCCGAATAACCTTTAAAATACAGGGTATTGCCTGCAATGGAAAAGTTTCGCAAATCGTCGCGATCGCTGGTAAAGGATGGGGCTGAAGTAAATGGTGCCACCGGCATGGTATATATTAATGAGGTACCGCCAGCAGTTCCATTGCTTTTCCATATTTGAAATTCTACGGTAAAGGGGGAAAAGGAGGCAATTCGGGAGGCTATTACATATACAAAATCCTGTGCAGGTAAAATATGGGTAATGGTTTCAGCCGTTCCCAGGTCTGCAAGGAAACTGGTACCTGCATTTGTACCATCTGTTACACATAATTTGGCCGGGCTGCCTTTACCCTGGTAAAAGAAAAGACCATTCCATTGATTGTTTTGCCAGATGGTTTGGTTTTTTGCACTGGGTTCGGTTGTGGTGCCCGAAACTGTTTTTACTATTACCGGGGCCTGTGCATTAATAATCTTGATTGGCAAACAAAACAGCACGATCAGGAGGGGCCTAAAGTATTGCATATCAGGTAGTTGAAAATCATAATAGATATTTCAAAATTATGCCGGAAGGATGTATAATCTATACCCGGAAGAGGGTATTTTCTTCCTTAATGCAAAAACCACCTTAATTCAATTCCTGCCAATGAACCAATTTACCATCATAAAATACAAGCAGTCGCAGGGTTGATTGAATATTATCCTGCGAAACCATAAACCGTATGGGCTCATCCAGACCCGGACTAGCCAGCTTTTCCGTTAAAATGTCCTGTAATTTCCTGCCCTCTTCGTTTACCAGCAACACCTGAATTTTTCCCGGGCTTACCTGCGAAAGGGTAAAGGTTAACTGGCTTTTGCTTTCCCATTTCCAGTTTTTAATATAGGCGAACGGGAATTTTTTATTAGCCGACATGGGCATATCGGATAACTGGAACCCCGAAAAATCGCCGGTTCCATCAGGACTTGCCGAAAGAGTGGGAATACCACTGTTGCAAGGCCCCGTCCAGGCGCGCATTTCGGCCCCTTTGGCAACCTCAAATCCGGTAGTACCCTGTACGTAATTGCCACCCCTGTAAAATACACGGCTAACATTTCCGTTGTCAGTTTTCCCATTGGTGTTCAGGGTAGAACCGGCTTCATAAAACAACTGACCTTCCTGCGTGCCGGTTACATTCAGGTTTGTTTCGCAATCATTGTACAAATCGCTTGTCCACACGCCACGGCCAAACGTGGCGGCCCTGATTTGGTTGATGGAGGTACTGATGTGCAAATCCGAAACCGGCACCATGGGTAAATCATTTGAAAAGGGTTTCCAGTCGGCCCAGCCATTTCCACGGTAAAAAATGCCGAAATCGTTGCCGATATAAGCATTGTTTGATGCATCAACTGCTACGCAATTTACGGGAAGATTGTCGGGCAGTGATCCGGTTACATTGCTCCAGTTATCGCCGGCATTACTGCTGAAAAGTACCTTAGGACCCACATTGGTTCCTCCCAGGGTTACCCAAACATGATTGGAGTTGGTTGGATTTACGGCGATACTGGTAACTTTTGCATAGCTGCCCTGTGCCGGAAAGCCTGGTTTGAAACTTAAGGTTGTCCAGGTATCGCCGCTATTATCGCTCCGCCACATGGCACCCGAAGCAGATGGGCCAAAAGTGGAATCGCCCGCACCATATATCCGGCTGCTGTTGCTTGGACAGGTAATAAGCGCCCAGCTTGCCGGGATGGCGCGTGTTCCCCAATCATCAAATCCGGGGTTTACCTCATAGGAAACAAATCTTTCCCTTGCTGCATAAAACCGGGTATTATCTGTTGCGTGTATGGCCATTGCAGGAAAAAAACCGGCAAATTCATATTTTTCCAACTCAGTTAATCCATCCGACATCAGTCTCTTTACACTAGTATTAATAACCGCATAAAAATCATCTGCTTCATCACTTTTGTATTGAACCTGAAATCCGTCTCCCTCCTGTGTTTGTTCAAAAGCGGTTGAATTGCCAAAACGTTTATGTATACCATTATCCTGGCTTCCAATGAGTATATGATGGGGGCTTGGTTCATATACATCAAGGTGGTAAATGGTGGTGGTTGGCAGGTTGTTGAATTTTCTTGACCATTCATTACCATTATCCGTACTTAAAAATACACCACCATCTGAAGTAGCATAGAGCTTATTATCCAGCGGGTTAATGGCAAGGTTATGTACATCCGGATGTATATGGTCGTCCCTTTCAAGAGCAATACCATCAAAATATTTGGTCATGCTGCCAAATGAATCGCCCCCGTTGGTTGATCTGAAAACGGTTAATCCCCCTACATAGATAATATCTTCATCAACCGGCGAAACAGCAATACAATTATCGTAAGTTGATTGATCCGAACCACCGCCATCCTCATTGCCATAAACATTGGGACTTGTTGTTCTCCGGGTAAAACTTGCCCCGCTATTGGTGCT
>Ga0116158_10003470_pt1 | contig 13654 bp, 11 predicted proteins | sample AD_UKC052_MetaG_FD_89883 | JGI IMG/M metagenome (GOLD analysis project Ga0116158, IMG submission 89883) | Active sludge microbial communities of municipal wastewater-treating anaerobic digesters from USA - AD_UKC052_MetaG | ecosystem: Engineered > Bioreactor > Anaerobic > Digestate | place: USA... | reverse complement strand
CCAGAACCAGCAGGTCACGGGCGCGTGTCATGCTGACGTACAGCAGGCGCTTGTTCTCCTCGATCGCGTCGCCATGGGCGGCCAGCCCGACAGGCAAAGCCGCGATCTCGTCGGCGATCGGCACCTTCTTCTGCTGCCCGAAGGCCCAGGGCCAATATCGGATGAAACGACGGTTCAGTGGTCGATCAACGTCAAACGCGTCGAGCGACTCGGCCTGGATGTCCCATAGCCTGTCCCGCACGTCGTTGGCCAGATCACAGAGCACGACGACGGGCCACTCCAGCCCCTTGGCGGCATGGTGGGTCAGCACCTGGACAGCGTCCACGGCAGGAGCGGCCATGGTGTCAAGCTTGTTGCCCGCAAGGTCCTGCAGCCAGAGCAGCAGGCCCGACAGGGACGCCGCATCCCCGGCGGCGAGGCACTCGTCCTCGTACTGCTGCGCCAGCGTGATGAGCCGGTCCAGGTTGGACAGGCGGACGCGCGAGCGATCGACATCTTGCTGCCACTGCAGGACGCGACGTGCGAGCCCGCAGCGGGCGATGACGAGTTCCACCGCCTCCCTCGGTGTCAGCACCGCAGCCTGGTCGCGCAGGCCCTTCAGCGTCTCGAGAATGACGTGTGGCTTCTGGCCGTCGAGCGCTCGTTCCTTCCACCCCTTCGGTGGCTCGCCCGATGCCAGCCACGCCAGCCGGTCCGCCAGCCAGCTTTCAGGCTCAGCACAGTCGGCAAGCGACACGATTTCGGCTGTGGCCAGGGTGTCGTTGTCGTCGTTCAGGCGTCGAATGCACGCGAGCGCGAGCACCGCCTCGGGTCGGGCCAGCAAGCCGGGCTGCTGTGTCGCGCTGGCGATTCCGGCATCCTGCAGAGCTGCCGCGATGGCTGTCACGGTGTCGTTGGCCCGAGCGAGAACGGCAATGTCGGCGGCGCGCACCTTGCGCAGCTGCCCGGTTTGCGTATCCACCACTTGATTGTCCGATGCGAGCAACTTGCAGATGCCCGCCGCCAGGGCCGCATTTCGCTTCTCGGCGTTGCTGCCGTCCAGCAACCAGTCCGCAACGGCGGCGGCGTTGTCGATCTCGGGACGCTTCGGCGACAGTTCCACCTCGCTCGGCGGAATTCCCTCGAATCGGTTGGCGAAGACGTGGTTGACGAACTGGACCAGCGCAGGACGCGAGCGCCAGGAGTTCTCGAGCACCTCCTTCGTGCCGCCCAGCTTTGGCAACGCCTCGATCACAGACCGCATCAGCGCGGTGTCGCTGCCGCGGAAGCCATAGATCGCCTGCTTGATGTCCCCGACCCAGACGACCTGGCGTGCGTACTGGGCCAGCTTGATGAACAGCGCGAGCTGGATCGGGCTCGTGTCCTGAAACTCGTCGACCATCAGCAGGTCTAGCTCGTCGCCGAGAGTGCTCGCGACGAAAGGGTCGTCCAGCACGTCGAGCAGCAGGCGCTCCTGGTCGGTGAAGTCCAGTGCGCCGATCTGCCTCTTGGCGGTGGCGTAGGCGTCCAAGGAGTCCGCCGCCAGCGCGTACATGAGCTCGAGGTAGCGGGTCAGGTCATCGCGGAGCCGGGGGTGCGCCGTGTAGAGCCCCGCGGCTTCGATGATCGGTTCAGCCACGGTCCGCAGCTTCGCTGGTGCCGCGGCGGTGAGCTTGTTCCACAGCGCCCAGGTGAGTGTTCCATCCTGCAGCGAACGCTCGGCGGCATGAAGCTGTTCGAGGTACTCGCCAACGTTCTTCTGTCGTGTTTGCTCGAGCGCCGTCCTGACCTCCGGCAGCGCTGCTGCGATGGCTTGCTGCAGACGGGCATCCAGATCGCCCGCCACGGGTGCCGGAAAGTGTGCCAACAGGTTCGCCGCGTTCAAGCCACCCGCACCGCGCAGGGCATCAGCATCGATCGCGTTCGCACGGGCCTGGTCGACTAACCTGCCGAGGGCCTTCTGCCACGGCGGCAGCGGATCTTGCGGGGCAGAGTCCAGCGACAGCCGGCGCGCCACCTGCAGCAGTTCCGTGAGCGAGTGACCTGCGATGACCGTGTCGATAGTCTCGCGCAGCAATTGGCTCGCCCGCGCTTCGTCGAGCACGCGTTGTTCGGTCGGCAGCCCGGCCTCGAAGGCAAAGCGCTGCAGCAGGCCGCCGCACACGCTGTTGACGGTGCCGATGCGCGCGGCACCGATCGCCACCGCGCCGTCGTAGTCGCCCTGCTCGACGAGGAAGCTGCGGACGCGCTCACGCAGTTCCGTCGCGGCGCGGTTGGTGAAGGTGGTCGCCAGCACGCCAGCGGGTCGAACCCGACCCGCCTGGAGTTCCTCGAAAAGCAGCTGGGTCAGTCGGTATGTCTTGCCGCTGCCGGCTCCAGCGCTGATGAAACGGATACCGCCGCTCATTGCCCTGCCCCCCAGCCCGCCAGGCGGACGTAGGGGTTGTAGCGATCGTCGAGCACCTCGATGACCATCCCGTCGGCCGGAGGCGCCGACTCGTCAGTCGGCTCCGTCCCGGCCGCCGCCACTTCGACCAGGCCCTTGTCGATCTGCCCTCGGCGCCAGCGGTGGGTGGCCTTGGCCTTCTCCCACAGCGCCGCAGTGGCACCCTCCTCCTGCGCCACCACACGAGCCTGTGGAAACATCCCCTCGGCCGGCGTCAGCAGATCGCCCTCGCGCAGGATGTAGTAGCCCACGGCGGGCCATTGCCCGGACGCCTTTTGCTGCAGATGGGCGTAGACCGCGAGTTGCAGGTGAGACCCCTGCTCCAGAACCTTGCGGTACTTGCGTGTGCCGGCCCACTTCATGTCGATCACCGCGTCCCGGTGCCCGGCAAACGAGAGCATCAGGTCGGCGCTGCCGAACAGCAGGCCGAGCGAGGTTTCGGCCTCGAGGTCCTTCTCGGGCGAAATCGTCGTGACCTTGGCACCCTGCAGCTGGGCGTGCAGCCTCAGCAGCGAGGGTCGGAACCGCTGCCGAAAACTCTCCAGCTCGGAGCGCCTGCCCGGCATGCGCAGCACGGCGCCCTCTTCGTCGACGATGGCCTCGAGCTGCTCGTCGAACCAGCGCGCGACCTGCTCGGTGGGCCAGCCCAGACTGCCCTCTTGTCGGTACAGGCGCTCGACGGCGCGATGCGCCAGTTGCCCCAGCAGGCGGAACTCGTCCGGCATGTCCAGCAGCGCCGACGGCTGCAACCGTGCGCCGTAGCGCAGCAGCCATTGGTAGGGGTTGAACAGCAGGGGATGAAGGCTGCTGTAGGACAGCCTGGCTGGCCACGGAACCACCGTGCCCGCTGGCATCTGCCACCATCGACGCAGAGTGGGCAGCGACGCGTGGTTCAAGGTGGTGATGCCGGGCGCCGACCCAGCACCCAGCAAAGCCTCGATCGGCGAGACCGGGATCTCGTCGACCACTCCTTCGATCAACGACCAGACCGGGTGCACCTCCTGTCCCAGCGGAGGCAGAACGAGCGTCAGGCGCTCGCGCGCAAGCAGCAGTGGCCGCAGCGCGCCACGAGACTTGCGCTGCAGCCGCTCTGCCGGGTCTGGCAACTCCGCGCCAGCCCGGCGGAGCGACTCGATCTCCTGCGCAGACCAGACGTAAGGCGCGGGTGCGGTCACTGCCGCCATCTGCCACCACGACACCTCGTCGAACGCCTCCACTACTGCGGCGGGATCGGCCACGCTCGGCAGCGCCCAGGCTTGGGCGTCCAACAGCGGATTGCCGCTGCCCCGCCCGCTGGCCTGAGCCACCAGCGTGTCGAGCATCTCGGCGCCAATGCGGGTTTCACCCTGCGCCAACAAGGTCTGCAGGGCTTGGGTCAGCGCGGTGGTCTGGGTGTGTCCCGACTGCCACGCCGCTCGCCGCGCTTCGTCGTTGTCCTGGAGTCGGTTGCGGAAGAAGTCGGCGAGCCGTTCGGCATGTTCCAGCACAACGGACAACGGTGCCTTCTCCGCCGAGACGAAGCGCGGGTGGTCAATCCAGAACGCCACGTCGGCCATCACTCGCGCACCGTCGTCGCCGAGATCGGCAGCGATCTGGTCCAAGAGCTCCTGCCAACCCTTGCCACCGATGCCGGGCGCATCCGCCAACCGCTCCGCAATTCGCCGCCGGGCCATCGGATGTATCGGGTGCAGCGGGTGCGTCAGGAACTGCAGCAAGGCGCGGAAGTCCAGCGGCGCCCACAGCAATTGCATCGCCAGCGGCAGCAACTGCAGCGCGGGGCGCAGCGCACTCGCGCCTCCCAGGCCCAGACGCGGGCGACCGGCCGCGGCCAGTGCGGCATCGAGCAGCGAGCCTCCGGTCGTGGCGACGACGACATGGGACCACGACTGCGGACGCGTTTGCGCCGCCAGCCACTGCGCGGCCGCAAGCGCCGTCTCGCCTCGAACGAAGCGCACCGTGGCGTCATCGCGCCAGGGCGCCTTGGGGGAACGCTCGCCACCACTGGCACCGCGCACTGCATCCTGCAGATCACGCAGCATCGTCCCCGGCCGCCCAGCCGGCTGGGCGGCAATGGGATCTTGAATCGGAAGTTGCCCGAGAACCCGGCGCCATGCGAGAGCGAAGTCCGAGAGGGGGTCGAGGAGTTCGATCCCCCCGATCTGCGGACGGCGAACTCGCAGCGCGCCTGCCAAGTCGGCCAGCCTCTGCCCCAGCCCCGGAGCGACCTCTCGCGATGCCAGCACCTCCAACGAATCCATGTCGGACAATCGCCCGGCGATACCTACCGGAAACCGGCCGCTCCAGCCGTGCTCGAACCACAGGTCGCGCCATTCGAGCAGCGTGGCCGCGGTGCCGAGTTCGTCCGCCTCGAAGCTGCGTGAATAGAACCGGGACGTCGTCATCGCAGCCCGCAGGCATTGCCGCATCTGCACCACGCGCTCGGACCGCGGCACGGGCACGCGCATCAGCCCGAGGTGGTTCTCGAGGACGTTCAACAGCCCCATCGGGCCCAGCGTCGCGTGGCCGACTTCGGAGCGGAAGCTCGCCCCAGCACCGCCGTCGATCGACAATCCGAACCGGATGTGTTGCATGCGTGTGCGCCTGGGTCAATCGAAACAGTTAGCCGGTGCCGTCAATGCAGCAGCGTGCTCGGCAAGGACTCCTCGAACGCGGTGCCACCGCCGAATTCACGATGCAGCATCGCATCGACCCCGTCGGTGGCAGCGCAAAAGTGCCGCAGCGCATTTTCGACGTGCTCGCGGACAAACGGGGCGGCGCAGACCTGCGCGTCCGCATACACCATCCCGTTGCGAACGTGGAAGCGCACCAGGTCCTCCCCGGCATTGAGCGAGTTGAGCTGCACCAGCAGGGCTGGCGTTTGGTCGACGCCCCTCAGCAGCGGCGACCAGATCCGTACCGTGGGTGTCGCGCCGACCGTGCGCACGAACACCACCGAGCTGCCGCGACGCAGCCCAAGATCGCCATCGGCGTCGAACTCTAGGTCGTGAAACCCCGTGAAGTTTCGGACTGTCAAGAGCAATGCCTCCGCTGCAGACGCCAGCGACTCGGTCGGCGACCGCTTCCGCTCGGCGCGCCTGCGGCACAGGTCCGGGAACGACAGCGGGTTGCCGTCCGCGTCGAACGCCGCGTACTCCAGGAGATCGGGGTGCGTGACCTCAAGAGTGCCGGCCAGCGTTCGCACGGCGAGGTCGGCGACCTCGGCGAACGGTACCGGTGCGTCGAAGTCGGCGAAGAAGTTGGGCGAGCCCGCGGGATCTCTCCGCGCCTTGGGCGCGTCTGGGTCATGGGTGGGGGCGTGCCAGCCTGCGATCTTCAACGACTCGATGACATCGGCTCCCAGCTGATCCGACTCAGGCAGGTAGGCATTGCTGACCACTTCGGCACGCAGACCAGACGTACCCTGGACGGCGAACTGGACGTAGCGCTGTCTCTGGGCGACTTCAAGAATCAGGTACTGCTTGTCCCTCAGCTGCGAGAGTGCGGCGGCGAGGTGGTTCGCAAAGGGCTGCCAGTCGCAGCCGAACGCGGGCGACGGTTGGGGACTCTGAATCACGCTCAGGCTCATCGCACCGGCTCCTTGTGCCCGAAAAAACCAGGGGGCGAGTGAAGCGTACCGCCCGACTAGCTCAATTCCTGACCCTGCCGGCTTCCCAGGCTGGCGCCGATCGTGCGCCCGCGCCCCAACCCGGACTACCTTGCCGGATCGCGCCACAAGGCCCGCGCCAGCTCCTCCCAAGGAACCTGCTTGCGGACGGCGCCGGCCTTCTGCATAGGAGTCTTGCCGACCTCTGCAGCCATCTGCGCGGCCTTGACCAGCTCCGTCTTCACCCCGGCCGCTTCGATGATCCAGAGCAGCATGTACGGGTTCACGATGTGGTTGTAGGCAAACTTCGCGTCCCTGGCTGGGCCCGCGCGTCCATAGGCTCCGGGACCGTCGTACTGACTGAGCCAGCCGAGCCAATGTTCCTTCTGGGTCCTGTACCAAACGCCATCTCGATCCCTCGGTGCGTCTTCGGGCAGTCTTTCGATCGCCAAGATGAATTGCTCGATGCTGATGCCCTGAGTTGCCATCACGTGTCCCTCGCGATCTCACATTCGATGTCATTCGGGTCGCCACGAGTCCAGGCCCTCACCACACAGGTCATGGATCGGGCGCAAGCACGTGCGGTAGCGCTGCCGCATCGAACCATGTTCGAAGAAGCCTGACGGCATGCGGTGACCGCGACCCGTCATCTCGTAGGCGATGTCCAAAGGCTCGGTCACATTGGGCGCGTAGGCCAGACGGATCAGGCATTCCTGCGCACCGGTCTTGACCGCTTGCACGGCCGCATCCCGCGCCGCAAAGGAGGCGAGTCGATCGATGTGCGTCGGGTGCTTGCCCGAAAGCGCTCCGCCCCCGATCGGCACCCGCGGGCCGTAGAAGTCCATGACAAGCTTTCGGCCCGTCTGTCCGTTGTCGCCGTCGCTGCCGCCTTCTACGATCGGCCCGTTCGGGTTGAGCAGCAACTCGACGCTCTCCCAGCCGGCCAGCCACCGTCGATCCCCTTCCCGACATTGCTCGTAGACGCTTCGCAGTACTGCGGCGATGTGCTCGCAAACCGCGGTGAACTGGGCATCTCGCGGCTGCTGCAAAGACACCAGGATGTGCTCAACGATCCAGCGCGGGCCCTCCTCACGCAGCCGCACCATCAGTTTCCCGTCGGGACCGCAGCCGCGCAGAAGCCCGTGCTGGCAGGACTCGTACAACCCGCGCCGCAGTGCCTCCGCCATGAAGTGTTCGGGCGGCATCCAACGTGTTTTCTCGTCGTATCCGGCCCAACCGATGACGATGCATTGGTCGTTGACATGGTGGGTCCACTGGGTGGGGTCGCCTTCGAGTTGGCAGACCGTATCGCTGACCTTGTACCGGGTCGCGTCCACGTGGTTGCCCGGTCGGTAGCCAGTCGCGAGCCCGACCTCAACCACGATGTCGGCGAGCGAGCGGCCCAGCGGCTCTCGCGTGCAGGTGCCGCCTGAGAGCCATACCTGGTCGGACCAGACCCCCACCTCCACTTGGCAGTAGGCGTCGGGATCGACACTCAGGCACTCAGCGACTATCGCGTCGGCGACCTGATCGCTGAACTTGTCGGGGTGGCCCGGCAGGACCATTTCACAAATCCGGATCATTTGGGCAGCCGGTCGAGTTGGGTGTAGGCGATGCCCGCGCGGTCGAGCTTGGTCGCCGATCCGTCGCGCGTGAGCAGCACATGGAGCCGATTGCCCGCAGCTCGCTTGACGAGTTCCCGAGGCAGGTCCTCGATGTATCCGTCGGTGACCACGATTGCAGCCTCCGGGCGTGTCAGCGCCACATGTTGAAGCACGCAGGCCATCGAGGTACCGCCGCTTGTGCGCGTCACGAGTTGTCCGTTCTGAATCGTTGCAGACGCCACCTCATCGCTGAATGCCCAGAACGGGCGCCGGATGTACCGAGACAGGCGCTGCAGCAGCGCGATCAGCTCCGGCATTTCCGCGTTCATCGATCCGGACACGTCGAGGTAGACCTGAGTCGTACCACTCCTTTGTCGGTGTTCAATCTGCCACACCGACTCGGGCAGGAACGGTGACCAGTGCGCACGAAGGAACGCTCGCCGATCGCCGGTCGACAGTACCGGTAGCAAGCGCTCCTGGACTCGGCTCTCAAAGACGCGAGACCTGCGGTCCGGCGTGAGGTGCCGCTTCAGCACGGCCAACGCTTCTCGGCGCCAGCGTGTCAACGCCGCAGAGGGTTTGGCAGTGAACAATGCGTCGTAAGGGTTCGCACCCACCCCGCGCCCTTTCGGGCTGCGCCAGATCCCGCTCCCGTTCATCTCGGTCATCGCCCGGGAAAGCGCCTCGGCCAGCCTCGGATCTAGTCGCTGTCCAATACTGCTGTGGTCGCCCAGCAATGCACGCTTGATGTCCGTCGGTAGCGTACCTTTCAGCTCGAAGGGAGGCGTTCCTCTCGTGCCCTCAGCCGAGGCCGAGGCCGAGGCAGCCAGGCTCTCGGCCAGCTCGGCGATGTCGTCGGCAACCATGCGCCCTTCATAGAGCGAGGCCCAAGCGTGCACCCAGCCGGGTAATGCGTCGTTGCCCTTCTTGTAGCGCTTCGCATCCCACGCAGCCTGCTCCTGCTTGTTCATCGGTCGAAGCAGCTTGCGAAGATCGCCCACCCGCGCGTAGTAATGCGACATCAGCGCCGACCAGGTGACTCCAAAGCTGCGATGAATGATCGCGTTGATCACCGCATCGAATGCGAGGTGCTTGGCCGGAGTGATCGCGCCCACTTGCTCTGTGTGTCGCAGCAGCACATGCAGGAATTCGTGGCAGAGGACGGCCTTGACCTCGTCGTCGTTGCGGCACTGCTTCTTGACGAAATCCAGGTTGACCAGCAATGCCGGCCGGTCCTCACACGTCACGGCGAGCGTCGGCACCTGGTCGCTGAAGCGGATTTCGCAGATGCGCAGCACCGCTCGGATGGCGAAGGGGTTCTCGTCGACGAGTTCCTGCACGAGACCCTGCAGACGTTCCGGGCTCATGCGTAGAACCCCTCCGCGTCAAACAGCTCCAGCGCACGCGTCAGACTCGCCTGCGTCCAAAGCACAGTGCGCAGCGGGTCATATCGGTGCGCCGTGCATAGACCGAGCAGCAAGGCCTGGCGCAGGACCTCTTCGGCCTTCGCGTTCGCGACGTCCAATCGCGGTGCGTCAAGAGGTGCGGCGCGACAGACGTACGGGCGCTCGGGCGGTGCGAAGCGGTCGCGCAAGTCTTCTGGATGACTGTGACCTTGGTCCGTGAGCACCGTGTTGGCATAGGCCACCGGATCGACGCCCTCGGGGAATTGCAGGCCCAGGCGAATCACTCGCGGGCAGCGGATGTGCCCATCCTCCTGCCCGAGAAGGCTCGATGCGATCCGCATCTTGCGAGTTCGGCTCGCCGGCCCGCCGGTATTGGCCCACCGCTCCAGGCGCTGGTGCTCGCCGAGGATGGTCCCGCGCAGCATCAGAGCGCTCCAAGGCGTCGAATGCGCTGAACGCAGGACTCGATCGCCGCCTCCAGTTCGGCCGGTGCCGAGACAACCAGTCCTTCGACGATGCAGCCATTGAAGAACTGCCGCGCGCGCTCTCGACGGGCGCCCTTGAGCTTCTCGACGGCGGCTGCACAACGAGAGAACTCCGGATGCTGTGTCCCCGCCTGTGAGAACCTCTCCTGCCAGGAGATCTCCCCGTCCGTTGAAAGGAACTTGGTGGCGATCCGTCCCAGGTCGTTGATACCTTCGGGGCCGATGGGCAGCTTCCCGAGCGCGGCCGCCGGATACACAGCAAACGCGAACGCAGCGGCACGCTCTCGCGATTCACCGGCAATGAGCTGCGCAACCGCTTGCGTCCCTTCGTCTGGGTCGCGGCAATCAGCCAGGAGAATCGCCAGCTTGCGCGCCAAGGCACTTTCAGCGTGAAAGCGGTGGATCCAACTCGAGCCGCTGGCAGACGCACACTCCCACGCGACTCGGTGAGCGGCCGCGACGACCTCGGTACCCGCCTTCACGCCCCAGCAAGGTTGCGGAATCGATGCCTGGAGCACCTTCCGAAACACGCCCTCGCGAATGCCGCCAGCCGCGATCGTCGCTGCCAGCAAGCTGCGCGCGATCAGGCGCGCCCGGCGCGGGGAGATCCGTACGCCGGCTGTGTTCAGCGCCGAAGTCGCTGCCACTGCGTACTCGACCATCCCAGCGGGTGGCCGGTCAACCTGGCGCAAGAAATCCTCCCGCCACACTTGTATCTGTGCCTTAAGGACGCCGCCGTCGTCCGCGATGCGGCCCTCCCCGCCTGGCTGCGCAATGCTGCTCCGCGCTTCGTCCGACAGTTCCTGCCAGTCTGCCGCTTCGATGAATAGCGCGAATCGGTCAGCCAGCGCCGGATCCAACGGCTCAGAGCCCGCATAGTCATCCAGCGAGGACTGGTCGCCTGAGCAAGGATTCATCGCCGCCCAGCGGTAGCGCAACGTTGGCAGCGCGATGCCCTGGATGCGCCGTTCGTGCACCAAGGCGAACAGCCGGTTCTGGTGCTCCGGCTTGCATCGGCTGATCTCGTCGATCAACACCGACTCGGCACCCCAGACCGTTGCTGGTGTCTCGAGAAACCGCACGCCGCCCTGAGCCTCGTCAGGGTACGGAAAGCCCACCAGATCGTCGAACGAGATCAAGCTGGCGTTGTAGTGCCGATGCTCGAGGCCCAGCGCCTCGGAGATCGTATTGAGCAGGTAGGTCTTTCCGGTGCCCGATTGACCGATCAACAGCATCGGATCCTCGGTCACCAGTGCGGCCAGCATTACAGGTTCGACGTCATCGAACCCGTAGACGCCGAGTGGCGCCAGGTACTTCGAGCTTGTGCTCATGCGTCCTCGTCCCTTCCTTGATCGACAGCGCTGCCCGCCGCCTGAGAAGCCGCTTCAATGAGCAGGCTGGCCACGTCGTTACCGAACATCTGGGGCCCACGGATGCTGGCTTCTGCCAAGGCACCAATGAATCCGGTGCCGCCATCGTCATAGGTGACCTCGAGGGAGTCCTCGCCCGTGCCATTGATGCACCAGACAGCCGTGAAACGCTCACCTTCGTACGAGTAGGGCTCCTCATCCGAATAGGACCCCCCACCCGCGATCTCGACCCAGTCGCGCATCGGCACGAGGATCGTGTGCGAGTCGTATCCCCACTCGACGCGGACTTCGACCTTCGCCCGGGCGCAAGAGGCTCGCTGCTGCGCGAGTTCCTCGAAGCCCGGAGGCGCTGGAAGCGTCCAATCAACACCCTTGGCAACGACTGCAGCAACCACCCAATCCAGTCCGGCCAGTGCAGCGATGGCGTCGTCCCAGTCCAATTCGAGATCGAGCTCTTCAGCAGCCGCGTTGATCGCAGCCAGCAGCGTGCTCGGATCTTTCAGTCCAATGGTCGAATCCAGGGTCAGCCAGCGGCGGCTGGCGGCGGTGTCCATCGTCTCGGCGTACTTGCGTGCATACACGTTGAAGTGACGCTGCTGGTTCCTGCTGACGACGATGGCATCGATCCAGTTGCTCACCATCGTGTCTCGATCTTGCTCGATCAGGACAACCGATGGACTCCTGGCCATGCTGGTGGCCGAGGTCATCGCGTCGCTCCGGTCCTGCGACGCGTCAATGCCGTGGATTCAGCAGCCACGACCCGCTTCGTCAAGTACATGCGCTTTCCCGTGAAGTTCCTGTAGTGGGCCACGGATGCCCAGGAGTCCGGTTCGCCCAGCACTTTGCGGATCGCGGCCTCGGTCCAGCCGCGCAAGCGCAGCTGGTGAACGTCGAAATGGTCTGCATATCCGGGCGTCCCATGCAGGAAACACGGGTGCCAGACCAATAGCGGCTGCTCGCCGAGCCTCACCCGAATCGCCGCGTTCTGGCGGTACTCGATCAACCACTCATCCAGCAGCGGATCGGGCACGTCGAAGGCGCAAAGACTCTCTTCACTCCACTGGCCCGAGGGGTGTCTGCCCCGCGCTGCGACGCAGCGCAAATTCTGACTCTCGATCGCGGCTCGAAGCAGGGCATTTGCTTCCTCGTTGGCGGCTGCGTCCAACGACCGACTGAACGGATTCCAGGCCGTGATGACCACCGCCGTATGGCTGTCGTTCCGTGCCAACCACTGGTCGTGTGCCCCAGCGGCATCGGCAACCGCTAGAACGGCTGGCCGTTCACCGAAGACCTCGTACAACGTGGCCTCGTACGCAGCGACCAACTCCGCCGGCAACGCGTCCGTCACAGCGCGCCTCCAGCGGCCACCGCCTCCCAGGGCAGCGAGAGGTCAGTGCGACCAAAGTGCCCATAGGCAGCGGTGTCGAAGTAGATGGGGCGCTGAAGATCGAGCTGGCGAATGATGCCCGCCGGCGTCAGGTCAAACTCTTGGCGTAATGCCGCTGCGATCTCGGCGTTGCGCGCGGGACCGGCGCCCTCGGCGTCGACCAAGAAGCTCACCGGCTCGGCCACGCCGATGGCGTAGGCCAGTTGCGTCAGGCATCGTCGTGCCCACCCGCGGGCAACCACCTGCTTGGCCAGGAAGCGCGCCATGTAGGCCGCCGAACGGTCAACCTTGGAGGGGTCCTTGCCGGAGAACGCTCCACCGCCATGGGGCGCGGCTCCGCCATACGTGTCGACGATGATCTTGCGACCCGTCAGACCTGCGTCGCCCTTGGGCCCGCCCGTGACGAAGCGACCCGTCGGATTGATGAGTTCGCGGTAGCCCGTGCCGCGCAAGGAGCGAGGGATCACGCTGTCGATGATGTGCCGGCTGACCTCGGCACGCAGGGTTTCGGTGTCGACACCTTCCGCGTGCTGCGTCGACAACACCACCGCTTCCACCGCGACCGGCCGGCCGTCTTCGTACCGAAAGCTGACCTGCGATTTCGCATCCGGCCGCAGCCAGGGCAGCACGCCCGACCCGCGGAGTTCAGCCTGCCGCCGCACCAGTCGATGGGCGTAGACGATGGGAGCCGGCATCAGCTCCGGCGTGTCGTCGCACGCATAGCCGAACATCAACCCCTGGTCCCCGGCGCCGATCACGCCATCGGATCGATCCACGCCTTGCGAGATGTGTAATCGTCCGGCCAACCCACATTGAATTGCCGTAGCCGCCCCTGGATGCTTGTGTCCACGAACAAATGCGTGGACACATGGACACTTCACAATCCGATCCAGGCGTGGCCCGGCCGGCCAGGCGGAACTGGCGCCGTCACTCCGACGATTTCAAGGCGCGGGTCATCGAGTTGGCTCGCCAAGGCCATGGCTCGGTGGCCGCAATTGCCCTGGCCAACGGCCTGAACGCGAACATGCTGCGACGCTGGGTGCGCGAGTCGGAGATGGCCGACGCAGCGCCCCCAGCGGTGAGCGCGCAGGCCGCCATCAGTCCGCCTGCATTTGTGCCCGTGACGCTGGCCGACCTGGGCGATCGAACACCGGCAGTGCTTGAGCCAACCGCTGCCGCGTCGGCACCCGATCTCGTCACGCTGGAGATCCGCCGCGGCACCACCAGCGTCAGCGCCAGCCTGCCGATGGACGCGCGCAGCGCGGCCTGGCTGCGCGAGGTGCTGGCTTGAACCGCGCATGATCAAGGTCGATGCCGTGTGGCTGGCGGTGCAGCCTCTGGACATGCGCCTGGGCACCGAGGCCGCATTGGCT
>Ga0116158_10003469_pt1 | contig 13657 bp, 16 predicted proteins | sample AD_UKC052_MetaG_FD_89883 | JGI IMG/M metagenome (GOLD analysis project Ga0116158, IMG submission 89883) | Active sludge microbial communities of municipal wastewater-treating anaerobic digesters from USA - AD_UKC052_MetaG | ecosystem: Engineered > Bioreactor > Anaerobic > Digestate | place: USA... | reverse complement strand
TTGGGCTCGCCAATTTTTTCAGCCGCAAAAGCCGCGAGGCAGTGGATGATCATGAAAAAAAATTCCTTGGGGCTGATAAGGAATGGTTAATGATTTACAGCCGGGAAGTACTTGATCGGGAACATCATGATTACTTCGTATATGGCCACCGGCATGTACCCGGTGTTCATCCGCTCAATGAAGAAAGCAGTTATGTAAACCTCGGCGACTGGATAAACCATTTTACCTACGCGGTTTGGGATGGAAAAAACATGGATCTCAAAAAATTTGAACCCTGATGAGAATTTGTACCGCAACAAAGCCTATGCATCAAATTACCCGGTTTCCGGTGATTCTTTTTTTGATGCTTGCCTCTACATGCTTGCTGCCAGGTGCAATAAAAAGCCAGGAAACGACTTTTAAAGCCCCCGACTCGCTCTCAATAATTAAAACCTTCAATGAACCTTTTGGTGATTTTGAGGTTGACAACCTCGGCAATCTTTACCTGTTTGGCGCAAGACAGCAATTAAAAAAGCTTTCGCCCACTTACGATTCGCTCGCTGTTTTTAATGATACCCGGCATTTTGGCAAACTGTTTATGCTCGATGCAAGCAACCCGCTCCGCATCCTGTTGTTTTACCGCGATTTTGGCGCCATCATCATCCTCGACCGGTTTTTAAATGTACGAACCATCCTTAACCTGCGAACAGCAGGCTATCAACAGGTAAGTGCCATTACCCTGAGCTACGATAACAATATCTGGCTGTATGATGAACTGGAGAACATGATCAAAAAAATTGATGAAGGTGGCAAAACCCTTACCTCCTCCCCCGATTTCAGGGTAATGTTCGACGAACCCCCGCAACCCGTTGCCTTGCAGGATTTTAACCGATACCTCTACGCATACGATCCCGACAAAGGCCTGATGGTAATGGACTATTTTGGTGCTGTAAAAAACAAGTTGAGCTTTAAAGGCTGGCACAACCTGCACAGCGCAGGCAATGGTATTGTAGCTACCGATTCCACAGGACTCGTATATTTTCAGCCCGGCAACCCCGATACCAAACAGCAGGCTTTACCTGCAAAAATGCTGACTGCAAGAAAAATACGGGTGCACCAGGATAAGGTTTATGTGCTCGATGAGGCGGGTAGATTGGGTATATATAAATTACCTTGAATGCAATTTATCGCCTTTGCAGGTTTGCTTGACCATATTTTAAGAAAAACCAAAACACTGTACTACCAAAGACGGTAAAACATTCCATCAACAGACACAATAGTACTCCATTACATCTTCCCCACTATCTCTGCCAATTCCTTATCCGGCAACCCCGATTCTCCATATTCCACAATCCTGCCTACTTCCTTTCCATCTTTCATAACCATCAAAGTAGGCACATTCACCACATTCAGCGGGCGCTGAATATTGGCAGGGGCATTCTTTTGCCGGTCGCAGGCAATGATGGTCATTTTTTGTTCGGGAAACCCGGCCGCTTCAAGCAATGTAAAATATTTGGGAATAATTTGCTGTGAATCATGACACCAGGTACCGGTAAACAGGATAAGCTGAAAATCGGTTGCCTTTGGCTTTATGATATCTACGTATTCCTTATTGGGGCGGGAGTATTTCAGGTTCTGTTTGTACCAGGCAAATACGGTATCCTCGGTAATTTGTTGCTTGCTGATAAACCCTACCAGTATTTTTGTTTCTGCCGAATCAGGATAGGTTCCAGACAATACCATTCCGGATTGTGCCCTTAAGGCTAAGTTGAAAACAATAAGGGTAAATAATAGAAAACAGAACTTATGGTTCATGTCAAGGGATTTTAAGCGTGTGTTTTTAATTCCTGCAAAAAGAGCTTGAGTTTTTCGAGACGTTGCACCATGGCGAAAGTATCAAGGCTTTTGGCCTTGTTTTTCAGGTAATCCTTTGCGCCGCTGATGGTAAATTTCCTAACCCGCAGCAGGTGGTAAATCAATTCCAGGTTTTTAATGTCTTCGGGGCGAAAATAACGGTCGCCCTTGCGGTTTTTCTTGGGTTTCAGAATATCAAACTCATTTTCCCAAAACCGAAGCAGCGATTGGTTTACATTAAACATGTTGGCCGTTTCGCGCATGGTGTAATATTGCCGGCTGTATAATGCCTTATCAGCAGGAATGTTTAGCGGTCCAACTTCGGCTAAGTAGGCCGCCTCTGCTTCGGGTGCTTCAACTGCAATCTCAGGAGATTGTTCTTCAGGTTCTTCTTCATTCTCCCCTATCAGGTCTTCTGAAACCGGTTCAATTACAGACAAAACAGCAACCTCCTCATCCTCATCATCCACCTCTGCCGAAAGTTCAGGTTCGCTATCGGGCAGTTCGCTGTTTACCCAATCCGGTTCGCCTTCAAGCGATTCAATGGACAACAGGGTTGTTTCTTCAGTTTCAGGTTCATCAACAGGTAGTTCAGAAAAAGATTCAGGCTCAACCTGTGGTTCGGAATATAAAGGTTCGGCAATTTCTTCATCCCTATAAAATTCGCTGTCAGGCAATTCCGGTACCCATTCAGTTGGTGTTTCCTCCTCGGCTTGTACTTTCGGTTCTTCTTCTTCCAAATTGGCCGTATAATCTTCACTTACGGTTGAATCGGCGGCAACCAATTCGGCAGCGATGGCTTCCTCCAAAGTATAATCCTCTTCAAAACCTGTCAGGTTAAATGTTTCCGGTTCCTTTTCAGCGGCAGGTTCAACCTCTCCCGATACAGGGGAAAGCTCAGTAAAATCTGTTGAAGGCATTTGCACATGAACACCCGGTTCCTTGTTATCAGGTTCTGCAGTGTCATTTGGCACCGACACGGCAATTACCTCCGGCAATGGGTCTTCGGTTGCTTCCGGTGCTGGTTCCTCAGTCAATAATTCGGGTATTTCTGGTTCATTCTCCACCGGGGCAGTTTCAGTCACTTCTGCTTCCGGGGCCACCAACAAAGGTTCGGCAACAAGCGGTTCGGCTTCTGTCAACCCAACTTCAGGTAATTCCGGTTCGGGTTCCGCTGCCACCGCTTCGGGTACCTGCACCTCTGGTTCTTCTTCTACCACTATATTTTTGGGGGGCTTGAGGGGGCCTCCAAATAAATCCAATTGCCTGCCTATCATAATGGTATGCAAGTTGGCGCATTCCTTTCAATTATTCAAAATAAGCTTTGCCAAAAGGGTGTAAAAAAATAAAAGCTCCCTTTAAAAAAAAGAAGCTTTTAAAGTATTTATTGCGGCATCCTCAACCGGAAAGCGAAAAAATGCCAGTGGGAGTTCTATTTGCGTTGCTGTGGTTACCCATTACCAGCAAGTTCGAAAAAGTATAACCCATTTTGAAATCCATTGCAAGAAGCAATTTGATATTCAGTATGTAACCACATCCTCAGCTGCCAGGTGGCAAAAGGAAAAACGGTATTGGAAAGGTTTTATGGAGGATTTTCTCCAGTATGGTCGATGCATAAAGCATTGGTCGGATAATTATATTAGCCACAACCTGCAGGTAATTAAAGCAGTGTTTAATTACCTGGCTCAGGTAAAAGGGCTACCCGTAGGCAATTTTCATAAAGATTTTCACCTTCAGGCTTGGCAGGCACCTCCTCAGGTTATTATGCCACAGCGTCTGCAATGGCTGATTGAAAATGAAGCATTTCGTAAAAAGCTAACCCCTTGCCTTGAAAAGGTGTTGGATACATTGCTGATTGGATGCACTGTTGGCCTCCGCTTCAAAGACCTGATGTCGTTACGGCCAGCCAATCTTGAAATACTCCCTGGGTGTACCTATCTGAGTGCCACCACCACCAAAACAGGCACCCCTGTCCGTATCCCGCTACCGGCCTATGCGGAAACCATTCTTACAAAATACCGCAGGAAAACGAATAAATGGCTCTTGCCTCAGCTTTCCAATAACCAATTCAACAGGCAATTAAAATGCCTGGGGAAATTAGCCGGATGGACAGAAGAGGTTCCGAAATACAGATCAATTAACGGAAGGCAAACAGAATTAAAGAACAAAACAGGAAAAACATGGAGGTTTTACGAGCACCTTGCCGCCCACACCATGCGGAGGACAGCCATAACAACCTTATTGCTGATGGGCGTGGATGAGGCTGTGGTTCGTTCTCTTTCGGGTCATGCGCCCGCCAGCAAGGAATTTTACCGTTATGTAGCATTTGTGCAGGGCTATCTGGATAAACAAGTTAGGAGAGCTCACCAATTATTAATGGAACATCCAACCTGCTATCTGGAAATGTAACAAAAAAGGCGTAAAAATGAGGTATTTTCATAAAAATACCCCATTTTTACGCCTTTAAGAGTTCTTTGAATGATAAGCCAGGTCAGGATTTAGCGTGAAAACATGATTATTCGTTCGGAATGATAATGCCGCAGCGGTCAATGAGCTCAGGATCATACCGTTATGGGTTTAATGGACAAGAAAAATCGGACGAAATCAAAGGTGGAGGAAACTCATACACAGCAGAGTTTTGGGAGTATGATACGAGGTTGGGGAGAAGATGGAATGTTGATATGAAACCTATTACCGGAATAAGTGTTTATAGTGCTTTTGCAAATAATCCAAATTATTTTACTGATTTTAAAGGTGACACTTCTAAATTTTTTGGAAACGATGGAGGGCTAATTTATCAAAACAATAAAGGGAAAGGCAATGATTTATATGTTGTAGCTAACGAACAATTTAAATCCTTAAGTTCAAAGTTTCAAAACAAAGATAAACTCACGAGTGAGTTAATTAAAGTTGGTATAGTTGCCTATGCAAATCAAGATGCCGCAGCAGCATCCTGGGCACCAGATGGTTTTGCTGCTACCAAAGGTGATCCACACCATTTTGAAAGGGCATCAAGAATATTTCATACAAGGGCATACGGAGATCAAAAGATTTCTGATATATACGTTGTAGGTAGTACTGTAATAGGTCAAAAATCTACAGAAAAAGGTGTTTCACAGGAGGTAAATCCAGAACTATCAACTATTTCTTTAAATGGAATTGATATTTCTAATTATTCACTTAGTGCTACAGAGACAAGAAAACGTAATGGTTTAATTGTTAGTCAACGACAGATTGTTTATCAGAATTGGAATGTTTCTGCAATGGTGCATACTCATAATCCTGGCCATGATAAATATTCCATAAGCACTGGAGATATAATGTATGGTGGAGGATATGGTGGAGACTTTGGAATTGCAGCTGATGGAATTAGTGTTTATTTAGTTCCTACTACTAAGCCTTATGCATATATAATGTTCAGATTAGATTTGATGCCACAGGATCGAACAAATTATTTCAGAGGAGGTGTTTCTGAAGCACAAGAATTTATGCGTAAACAGCAGAAAACTATTTATCTTAAGTAAAAAGTTTTATCATGAATTTGAACTATCTACCATTTATTTTTTGGATATTGAGTTTAGGATGTGTAAGCAAAAAGAATGGGATCAATGTTTTTTTTGAGAATTTTGATAGAACACTTTCTGTAAATGAAAAAAAACAAATTGTTGAGTGTTCGGATATTGGTTGTTTGGTAGAATTGGTGCATTCAAACTTATCTAAGAAGTTTTCTAAAGCATATTCAGAAAATTCTACTGTTATCGATAAATTATTGATCGATTCTTTGAAAATTTACACTCCATTTGATAGGGCTCGGGTACTTATTATGGCCTATAGAGAACTTCAAATTTATGATTCGGTTGATTATTTTAAAATAAAAGAAAAAGTTATCCAATTTGATAGAATGCAAGACAGTATATTTTCCTCTAATTATAGAAATGAGATTCACACACATAATTGGATAGCAAATACGAATTATGAAAAATTCGAGGTTGGTGATTCACTAAATATACAACTTCCACTTGGTAGGGATGGAAATAAAAAAGTTGTTTACTATTATGCACAATATGACAAAAATAATTTTAAAGATACTTTATTTTTAAAATGTCTTTTACTTAGAAAAACTAAAGAGAAGTTCGAGGAATCCGAGCTTGGAAAAGACGAATCCTTTTTTTTACTTAAAATTATCGAAATAAAAAACAAAGATTCAAATTTAATAGATAACAAATACAGAAGGGACAGTATTTTCTCATTGCCACTGTATGATTATGGAAGAATCATTTTCATATGATCCTTCTTGCCAGTGTTTGGGTTCCGTGCATTACACTTCTAATTTACCCCATTGGTCTTGGTGTTACCAATAGCATTCTCCATAACTATTGGATACAAGAAAATTGGTTGTTGCTAAAATAAAGGAGTATTGGTAATTTAGCTCTTTCTAAATGTTCTTTGAAAATCCACACAGAATTAATCTCCGTTCGGAATGATAATGCCGCAGCGGTCAATGAGTTCAGGATCATACCGTTATGGGTTTAATGGCAAGGAAAATGATAGTGAAGTGAAGGGGGCTGGAAATCAGCAGGATTTTAGTGGGAGGATATACGATACCAGATTGGGAAGGTGGTTTTCTGTTGATCCAGTTACAAAATCAAACTTATCAAGCTATCAGTATGCATCTGGTAACCCGGTTAATTTTATTGACCCAGATGGAGAGGACGAAATACATTTCATTGTATTAAGAAATGTTTACCAGGATGGCATGGGGCGTACATTCGGTAGTCCCCAAATGAAAATTATTGTAGTACCTAAAGAAGGACCTGATAAATTTATTTTTCACCAAGTAGAAAAGGTGCATACGAAAACTTATCCAAGTCCTCAATCTTGGTATCAAACAAATGTTGGAAGTCCTACCATAACATTTAATTATTTTGAGACTAAAGAACCTGCTCAATTTTACCCAAATGGTGATGGACCCAACGGGCAGGGTGGAATATTGAATGGTAGCGGTATTACTCAATCATCAAGCGGGATAGCACCTTTTAAGTCAGTTAATGATGATGATTTTACTGCTCTTGCCAAATTAGCTCCTGAGGAGTTGGTTAAATATTTGGAAAAGCATGATCCTAAATCATACGGTGCTTTAAGGTTACATCAAGCAGGCTTAAAAGTTGGGGCAATAGCCGAAGCGGTTGCAGGTGCTTCCATGGTTATAGCTGCTCCTTTGTATAGGAGTCCAAGTTACCTTAATCCAAAAGAAATAAATTTTATGCAAAGCAGTATAAAAAATACAACAGGTGAGTTTACGGTTTTAGGGAACGCTGAGGCGTTAAAGGCAGGTACTTTAAATCCTAAAGTATTGAGAATGAATGTGTGGCAGGATGTAAATGGTAAAGTGTGGACACTTGATCATAGAAGATTAGGTGCTTTTAGATTGTCGGGTTTAGATAAGGCTCCAGTAAAATGGGCTGACCCTGGCGGTCAAATGTGGAAAATGACTACAACTAATGGTGGAAAATCAATTAGATTGAAATTGGGTAATGGACAAAGTATGACAATTGAATAAAATTAATATGACAATTGAAGAAAAACTTAAATCAGTCAATAGTAAAACTGATTTTATATCCTTTATTGAACACTTAGTTGAAGACTTGAAGAATAATCCTGATAGATGGGTCAATTTAAGCCTAAGTGATTATTTAGAATCAATTTCAAATTGGACAGAAGATATGGAAGGGTATTACCTTAATAATGACCTTCCATATCCTATAAATATTAATTGGAAGGTATTTGCTGAAATTTTATATGCAGCAAAAATGTATGAATAAGTAATTTTAATTTTTCTCCGTGTATTTGATAAAAGCCAGATGCTTAAAGCGTGTATAGGACTTACGGAGTGGCTGGCAATCCCAATGTTATATCCCATATTCAGGAATTAATACATATTCCTCCTGAATGCAAAATTTTTATAGAGCAACACCTGTTGTGTTTTATTTTCATGAATAAGCGCGGCCAGAACTTTGACTACGGTTCCTTTTTCTCCATCCGGCATTTTTTCCACTTCTTTAAAGTAACTTATCAGTTTGGCATCGATCGTTAAGGGCTGCCGTTGCCTTTTCATGTGCATTGCCCAATATTATGTAATCAACGGATGTATTGAGCATTTGAGCCAGCTTGCTGAGTACATCTACCAGACTATGATAGTCTTTTCGACCAACTGCTCCAGAACTTCGGAATATCCGAAAAACATTTGCTAATTTAAATAGTATATGTAATTTAGCCATTCTAAAAGCTCTTTGAAAGTACACTAGAATTTATATCCGTTCGGAATGATAATGCCGCAGCGTTCAATGAGCTCAGGATCATACCGTTATGGGTTTGGTGGGAAAGAAAATGACAATGAGGCGAAGGGTACGGGAAACCAGCAGGATTATGGGATGAGGATTTATGATCCGAGGTTGGGGAGGTTCCTAAGTTTAGACCCCCTATGGAAAACAAACTCTTTTGAGAGCAATTATGCATACGCCCATAACTCACCAATACTTATGCAGGATATAGAGGGAAAGAATGGTGAAGTAACCATTGTAAAAAATGAGAATGGTAAAGGCGGGACAATAACAATTACAACAACTGTTTATGTACATGCGCAAGTTAGCTCCAATCCCTTGGTAGAGAAAGCATTCTCTGAATCAGAAGCAAAAGCAAGGAATAATTATTTGGCGAAGAATAAAGATGCTCTAAGTGGGCAATATGTGGATAAGGACGGGGGAACTTGGAATATTAGCCTTAAAATAAATTATGTAGCTTTTGAACCTGGCAAATTAAGTATTGGTGCAGGAGATAATGAACTTTTTCTTAACGATCCAGGTACTAATGGGGGCAGAACTCCAAACGATGGTAGTTCTATATTGGGGCAGGTGCAGGTAAGCCCGCCATCAATTAGTAACCCTGCAGGCATTTCCAGGAATCTTCTGAGAGAATTTACTGGCAATAAAAGTTATATAGGAATCGGAAAGCGCTCAGTAGATCATAACACAAAAACACATGAATTATTGCATCAATTTGGCTTAGGTGAAAGATATGGCAGAGCTTCTGATAGTAACGTTCCATTTAATGATGTAATGTATGGTGGTAGTGATCCATTATCTATAGATCAAGTTCATTGGAATAATTGGGGAAGGTCTATTCTTGATATGAGCCAAAACTTTGAACAATATAAGATTGATTCGAGGTTTAAGGTTCATGGAAACACCAGCACAAATTTTATACTAAATTGGTTTGTTGATTCAAATGGAGGCAGTGTACCATTCGGCCAGTATAATGTAAACGAAGATGGTAGCCGGACATTAAAAGATCCTTTGCAAAATTTAGGATATGAGAAATAGAAAGAGTCATAAAATATTCTGGTTAATTCTGGTATTATTTTTTTCTTGTAATTATCGTCTTTTGGTAAAGAAGGAGAATATTGTATATACTAATACAGGCTACTATTTTGAGTACAGGAATGAATATTTTTTAATGAACAAAAAATTGCCGCAAGAAAATATCATTGATATAGACTACATGATAAAGAATCTCAATAAGCCCTTTGTAAAAATACAATCCTTTTATTTTGGCCAGGAGGTTTCCTTTTATGAAAGTATTAAGTTTCTAGAGAAGGCCCCGATAGTAGTCAGTGCGAAGGGTTCAAAAGATTTCAACCCCATTATGCCAATAGCAGCTACTGATTCCATAGTAATGGTTCCTGTCAAGGTTGAATATCGAATGAGTTCATTGGATTTAAATGTGGACAATGTTACTATTTCCAAGTATGACGATTTCTTTTTTAAAGATGAAAATTCTCAAAAGTTAATAAGGTTTGAATTGGATAGAAATCGAGCAATTGATATAATTTCGATTAGTTTACCTTATGGAAAAATGAAACTAAGGAGCACGGATACGGCATTTATTTTTGGGTACCAATTATAATATATATTTTTCCGGCCAGTTTGTAGTTTTCTCTAATTCCTTTAATTTAGCAATCCAAAGTTCTTTGAAGATTTGCAGGGTTAACCTCCGTTCGGAATGATAATGCCGCAGCGGTCAATGAGTTCAGGATCATACCGTTATGGGTTTAATGGGAAGGAGAATGATAATGAGGTGAAGGGGAATGGGAACCATTTGGATTATGGTGCGCGAGTATATGACTCAAGGTTAGGCAGGTGGTTCAGTGTCGATAAAATAATAAAACCATCTTTCTCATCTTACCAATTTGCAAAGGGCAACCCAATAAATTTTATAGATCCCGATGGAAATGATGAAATACATTTTTATTATAAGCTTCAGGAAAACTTTGATGGATCAGGAAAAGTTTATACCACTATAACGATTTCAACACAGATCATTCAAAATGGCAATAAAAACCATTCATTTTTTATACATAATAAAACATTAGGATCGCTTGATGGTGCTGTAGTTCAATTAAAGCCATTTATAAATGGAACAAATCTGCCGAACCAATCTTCATTCGCCGCCGCTGAGAAAGGATTGCCTCTGGCTCCCGTGACAAAATACCTTTTTGGACTTGCAAAAAATTATACAGACGATTATGAATATCTAGGTAGGATTTTACAAGTTGATCCAACAGCACTGGAGCATTACAGAAATGATAATCAATGGTCCTGGGCCTTAAATGGAGCTAAGGCACAGGCAACTACCGCAGAATTTGCCAAGAAATTAGTAGGTAAATCAGAATTAGTATTTGCTATTATAGATGGCTATTATGCATTAAGAGGCCTTTATTCAACAATAAGATCGCTTCCTTTTGGATTCAAATCCGCAGGAGATTATAATGAAACTTTGCAGGCAATTAAAGGTGCTTCTGGTGTGGATGATGCAATTGTGGGTATTAGAGGTAGCCGGGTTACTGGAACAAGCTTTTCATCAGGGGAGGCGGTGACTGCTGCGTCAGACTATGATTTTTTTATAGTAAGCGATAAGCTGTTTAATGAGGTTGCAAAAATGGGGGTTAGTGCAAAAGATGGCGCATTGAAGGTAAGTGCGACACTGAAAATACCAGCCCTAGCAAACCTCGAAAAGGAATTGGGACAAAAATTGGGAAGTAAAGCAACAATAAGAATATTCAGCCAGGAAGGATTTGAAAAAACTATCAAGAAAGGTGCTTATGCGACTGGCACTCAAACAACTAATGTTGGAGGAGGTGCAGCAGCAACGGCTGCTAGCGTGGATGATAAAAGGTAAATATTTTTTAGGGTAGATAAGATTAATAAAGTACATGGAATCACACAATATTTTTGTAAAATCCGATATTAGTTTGGATGAATTCGCGATTTTTTTTAGAAAAATTTGCAATATCGGGATTAAAAATGTTACAACTTTTCAATTGTCACAAAAGCGATACGGCGAAAACTATGGAGGGGATTATTATTTATTTGAATCTTTAGGAATGGAATTTTACTTGGTCCATAATAAAGGAGAAATGCTTGAAGATGAATTTGAAAAATATCCGTATTACCTAATTTTGAATATTAATGAGTTTTCCTTAAACGGCTTTGGGTTATCAATTACTCAGTACATCCGTTGTTACTTGGCTTCACATGGTGTTGAGAGTGAGATTAATAGTATTTGAATATAACTTTTCATTTGGCAATTCAGTATTTATATCGGTATTAGAATGTGGCTTGACATTTAAAGATACATTAACAATTATAAAGTTCTTTGAAACTTAGCAGGAATAATATCCGTTCGGAATGATAATGCCGCAGCGGTCAATGAGCTCAGGATCATACCGTTATGGGTTTAATGGGAAGGAGAATGACAACGATGTAAAGGGAAGCGGGAATAGTTTAGACTTTGGTGCAAGAATTTATGATAGCAGACTTGGCAGATGGTTGTGTGTTGACCCCATTACGCATTCATGGCAAAGTCCTTATGTTAGTTTTGACAACAACCCAATTGCCATAATTGACCCAGATGGCCGCTCTACACATACAGATAGTTCAGGAAAAGTTATTGGCGTCTATAATGATGGTAACAAGGCGGTTTATTGGCATAAAAAAATTACCAGTAATGAACAGGCCAATGATTTTAGAAGTTATTACGATAAACATAAGAATTTCAATGATGAGGGTACTATAATGGGGCGAACTCTAAAATGGGATAGTTTTTTGGATGAGAAACGAATCCCTGCAGGTCGTATTAACTTTCACTCCAATGAAGGTATGTCCTGGGTAATGGAAACAACCAGCTTTTTGAATGGTGTAAAAGATCCAAAGGGTAATCAGGCAAGTGATGATTTCAAGCGAATGTTCTATGCTTTAAATGCAGGCTCTTATGGAATGTTTGATTTTAAAAGAGGAGGAATGCCGAAGGAAGAATTTGAAAAACTGTCGAAAGAGGATCAAAATGATATTATTTGGCGAGGAAGTCAACTTTCAAAAAACTTATATGCCAGTGCCAGAGATTTTGGTAATTATATGGCAGGTGTTGCTGCCAGACTTACAAATCAAGACTACAAAGATTTTTTACAAATCGCCGGATCATTTAATCGGAATAGAAATGAATATGGCAGTTTTGGTTTAGAGCTTCTGTTAGGAATACATCAAATTCGTGGAAAAGCACCAACTTACGGGGAGTTGCCTATATCTAACTTCTTTCAGAGGGTAGGCTATCATTTGATCAAAACCGAAGCTCAGTTAAATTCAGACAGTAAAAAGGTTGGGAGCGACTTAAATCAAAAATAAACAATGAGACTATTCATAACAATATTCTCTCTATTTCTATTGCCACACTGTAAGTATAAAGTTGAATCGGAACACTTTAAAGGATACATTGCCTATGCAGGCAATTCAAGATTGATACTTGAAGATATAGAAAGTGAATGGGCGGGGGGTGGTCCAGCCCAGAAATTAAGTATTATTAAAGGTGGCTATTTAGTATTTGATACTCTTTTGTTTCCACCAACACTTTTTTTTCCCGACTCTGTTTCATTTGGCAAACCAACTACTTTTTTTCTAAGTGGATTTTCATGGGTAAGCAGTTTAAATAAAAAAGAGAAGATCTTGTTTGAAGAAAATGATATTCTTGTTAAATCTACCTTCATTAGTATAGATCATACAATTTCACCATTTTATGACTCATGTTCTAGGATTAGATATGGAGAAAAGGACATTCATTTTTATAGTGAGAATGAAGAAAAATGGATCAATTATCCAAGATATAAAATTAGATTTATTAATAGGAGGGAGGTAGAAGTAATAAGTTCAAAAGAGCCATATAATTCAATGACTTTTAGAATGGAAGAAAAGTTGGCCAAGAAATTGATATCGAATTTGGCTAAAGGGCAATAATTCGTATCCATTCTACCAACCCCATATTTGAGGCGTTTCAGTTAGTCACCACCTTAGCACCTTGCAAGAAGATAAAAATGGCATTGCAGATCAAATTCACCATCACTTAGAAGCCTGCAAGGCAAGTGGTATCCGATCAGCTTAAATACTGGTCGGTGTACACGGTTCGCAGTTCCAAAGAACGGCCCGATGGTTTGACGAAAAGTGCACCTTATATTTGGGAAGGTGAGCCTCCGCTCGAAGATATTCAGGTATAGACCAAAATAAATACGCTTGTAAATTCCGGGAGGGAGTACCCGGTCTAAAATCGCTGTTTTAAGGAAATGAACACATCACTTCATGGGGTATCTTATTTTGGCAGGTAAGCACCCGACGGACCCCATCTTGCTAAAACCAATCCGCAGCAGAACCTTTGCATGCTAAAGATCATAATTATGAGCAATCAAAGATGGAGTCGGGAGGAAGGAAAGAACTTGGTTGAA
>Ga0116158_10003468_pt1 | contig 13663 bp, 8 predicted proteins | sample AD_UKC052_MetaG_FD_89883 | JGI IMG/M metagenome (GOLD analysis project Ga0116158, IMG submission 89883) | Active sludge microbial communities of municipal wastewater-treating anaerobic digesters from USA - AD_UKC052_MetaG | ecosystem: Engineered > Bioreactor > Anaerobic > Digestate | place: USA... | reverse complement strand
TGCGGTGGCAAAACCTTGATACGGTTCGCAAAGCGATTACGGAAAGTCCGATTTGATACATGATCGGACTTTCCGTAATCGCTTTGCGAACCGTATCAAGGTTTTGCCACCGCAGCGTGGGTGCCCAGCCAGCGCCATCGCCATCGACGATACGTGTGATGAAGCGTTGTTTGCGCCAGCGTTTGCTCAGCATACGATCAGCGTTGCGGTGAAACGTGGCAAGTGCTTTTTGTCGCGCGGCATCATCTAGTGAGCGCAATTGCTGCTCTAGTTTGCGCGCGTTGGTCAGCGTGGCAACAAATTCGCGCGGCGCGTACAACCCAGGTATGGCGTCGACGGGGCGCCCCTGCGCGTCCAACACGTAGTGGACGCTATTGCCTGCGGTTGGGCGAATGATACGACGCCCATTGCCGAGATCGATGGTGACAATTGGCACCGGTCGTTCACTCGACCAATGCAAAATGAAATTGCCCTCGAGAAAGTCGCGCACGGTGGGGTTGGGATAGAGCACCACGCGAAAGAAGCGACTGTTCGCACACGACAACTCGTCGTCGAGGCGACCCAACATGCGTAGTGACAGGATAGGTTTGCCGGTGCGGCTAGCAGCGGCTTTGGCTTGTTCAAGATCGGTGTACCAAAACAGCCTAGCGAAAGTGGCGTAGCGTTGGCCAGCGGCTAGGTCGACCGCTGCTGCAAGGGCGAGACGCTGATCGACCGGCGCTGCATCGTAGTTCGCCAACAGTTGCTGGAGGTGGCTTGGTGTACGCAACGGCGGTGTAGCGTCCGGCGGCGAGCCGCTCAGCAGCGAGACGCTTGGTCGGGCAGGTGCGGGTTCCGACGGTGACTCCGCATGCGCGGAACCCAGCGTAGTCTGCGCGGATGCAGTGGCGAACGATCGTGCTGCGATCGCACTGCAGACGATGGGGATTCGCCACAACATCACCATGGCTACCGCGGCAAAAGGAAAACCAATCGTTACCAAGAAGCGAGCAGGAACTTTCATGCATGTGGTCTACGATCATGAACGCGCTGCGAGTGTAAGACGTACGTAATGGATCCATCCCACGATGCATGTTGCATGCTGGTAGTTGCCGAAGATCGAAATACCTAGCCTGGCAACTTCGCCATCATGTGCGAATACAGTTCGCCCACGCGTGTCATTGTGATGCCCTCATGTTGCTCCACTGCAAGCGGGTGGTCGGTTGGTTCTAGTTGAATGAACGGCCGGATTCCGTTGTTGCGCAAATGCACGTGGGTCTTAAGATTCAACGTTTCAGGGTAAGGCGACAGTGATGAGTTGAGCCACCCAAAAAATGGACCGATGTGACTGCGTTCTGCAGTGTCATACGATGCCACAAACTGTGCAGCGCTCGCTGCGCTTAGTGAGACCCAAACGCCCCAGGTGAATACGTCGTCGGTACCGTCGACTGGCAGCTCGATGCATCCGCGCACAAAAAAGTGTTCATCGATCCGCGCGAAATCACTGGCGAGCTCGCAGCGCGAAGCTCGTTCGGCTGCGGGTACGGACCAAAAGTGCAACGGTTCGTTGACCGCAAACGACGGCATGCCGACATGCACTTCGTCGCAGGTTGCGCATTTGAATTGGAATTCCATGGTGCCCGTCCTAAGCGATTCGGCCGATTGAGTCGCTGGGCCCTGGGGCCAGCGTAGCAACGCTAGATGGCAGCTTTCATCAGCGGCGACTGGATAACCATCGAAGCAGCCTAACTCGGCAAACTTCAATTCCGAAGAAACGCGGTGAATGCTGCCGGACCAATGAGCTGAATCATCAGAGGCGAGTGATACCGTGGCAGTGACTTGTTGGAGTAATCACTTTTCTATTGCAGCAACACAACCGGCTCATCGGGAAAATTGAAAATGTGACAAACGGAATAACTCTTTGCTGCGCAACGTCTCCTCAAAATTGCATTCCTTGGAGAAGACATTGAGTTGCGCGGCATCCTATCTGCACGCTGCGCCAAATCTGTGCGTAACCAGATTGTACTCGGCTGGAAGCACTGCTAACCTCGACGGAGATTAGCAACACGGTTGGTGAATTGGGTGGGTGTCGAGACTACTGCAGAGTTACTTTCGACGAAAGTTGCTAAGCACCCTGATTGTTGCCTGCTTCGCCTAGGAATAGCCAATGTTGAAGACTGTACGTGACGCTTGCACTCTGCAACCGAACGCTCTCGAAATTCGCGTTAGCGACCAAATCGAACAGCTAGATGAACTCATTCACACTGAAGGCGATGGAACTAGTTTCTTCGAAAAAACGCACATAACGCAGGGTATGGATCAGTTGGTTCGTGAGGGCATTGCGCGTTTAGCTGGAAAGTCTAACCAGGGCGTATTCCACCTGAAGCAAGCGATGGGTGGTGGCAAAACCCACCTGCTTGTCGGGTTCGGCTTGTTGGCGAAGCATCCTTCATTGCGAGCATCTATTTGCAGCATGGTGCCGTATATCGGAGGATTCGACACGGCGAAGGTCGTGGCGTTCAACGGGCGGAATAGCCCTAGCCACTTCCTCTGGGGGGAAATCGCTGCTCAACTTGGGCAAGCCGAAAAGTTTCGGAGCTATTGGGAAGGTGGACCCAAGGCGCCTGACGAAAAAGCGTGGTTGCAGCTGTTCGATGGTGGCCAACCGATCCTTATTCTTCTTGATGAAATGCCACCGTATTTCCATTACCTCGACACCCAGAAGGTAGGGAACGGGACGGTAGCCGACATCGCCACGAGAGCATTCGCAAACATGCTCACTGCAGCCGGAAAAAAAGCAAATGTCTGCATCGTAGTGTCAGACTTGGCTGCGTCGTATGAATCTGGCGCGAATCTCATCAATAGAGCGTTAGGCGATGCGCGCCAAGAACTTGGGCGGCAAGAACGAACCATTACCCCGGTCGACCTTGCGGGGAACGAGATCTACGAAATCCTCCGAAAGCGGCTCTTCCTATCGCTTCCTGACCAGACAGTTATCGATAGTGTCGCTGCACAATTCGGCCAAGAGCTTGCTGAAGCTACCAAGGCCAAAGTCGCTAGCCGCGGCGCCGAAGCGATTTCTGATGAAGTCGCGGAGACGTACCCGTTTCACCCTCGCCTTAAGAATCTCGTAGCACTTTTTAAGGAGAACGAACGTTTCAAGCAGACCCGTGGATTGATGGAACTCGTGTCTCGCCTGTTGAAATCGGTATGGACGAGGAAAACCAATGACGTTTTTCTTATAGGTCCACAGCATTTTGATCTCGCGATTCCCGATGTAAGAGAGAAGCTCGCCGAAATCTCAGAGATGCGCGATGTGATTGCAAAGGACTTGTGGGATGCAAACCAATCGGCGCATGCCCAAGTCATCGACCTAACACGTAGTTCAGACGCTGCTGAGCAGGTAGGGGCGCTCCTGTTGACCGCCAGTCTTTCAACGGCAGTAAACGCGGTAAAAGGACTCACCCGCGAAGAACTAATCGAGACGTTGGCGATGCCGAATCGGAAACCCTCCGAGTTCCTCGAAGCCTTTGAACAACTCACCGCTGATGCTTGGTACCTGCACCACAATTCGGAGGGCCGGCATTACTTCGATCGACAAGAAAACTTGACCAAGCTGCTCCAATCGCTGGCGAATGATGCGCCGGAAAACAAAGTTGATGAACTGATTCGGCATCGTTTAGGTGAAATGTTTCGACCTACAAGAAAGAGTGCCTACGATGACGTTTTGCCACTACCACGACTAGAAGACATCGCCGACAAGGTTCGCAAGAGGCGACTATTGCTGATTGTCAGCCCCGACGCAAAGATGCCGCCGGAGGCTGTGTTGCGCTTCTTCGAAGCGCTTGGGCAAAAGAACAATCTGTGCGTTCTGACCGGCGATAAGACTCAAATGGCGAGTGTTGAAAAGTCGGCTCGCCACTTCTTCGCCGCAGAGAAAGCAGATGCGCGTATCCCGAAAGGGCATCCGCAAAGGGAAGAGTTGGAGCGCAAGCAACAACAGTACGGACAGGACTTCAACGCTACTATTTTGAGCGTCTTCGACAAACTCCTATTTCCAATCCAGCGCGGTGGTAAGGCACCGCAGCTCGCACCAAAGTCATTGGACATGACGCGCGATACGGCAAAGCCCTTTAGCGGCGAAGACCAAATTGAGAAGACGCTGACGAGCGACCCCAAAAAGCTATTCTTGGACATTGACAAAGACTATGACGGGATAAAAGACAAGGCCGAGACGCTGCTGTGGCCGATGAGCCAGACTGAAGCGCGGTGGGCGGATATCGTCGATCGCGCCGATGAGCAAGCAGGGTTTCCGTGGCTTCCTCCCAAGGGGCTCGATCAGCTAAAGCAAATCGCGTGTAACCGCGGAACATGGGAAGACCTGGGCAATGGTTACGTCACCAAAGCGCCCAAAAAGAAACGGACTTCGGTCCAGGTGGTTCCGGAAACCGAAGCGGACGATAGCGGCGAAGTGCGCCTCCGCATCAATTCGCAAAATGCGGGGCCCGCACCTCGCATTCACTATGCTCTTGATTCGAAGGCAACAACCAAAAGCCCAGAGCTGGGAGATACTCATCTCTTAACGAAGGCGCTGAGAGTCTCGTTCATAGTGGTGGATCCCTCGGGCCAGTTCGAAACAGGCGATCCGGTGGTCTGGTCAAACGCACTCACAATTCGGAATGAAATGTTCGAAGAACAAGGCATGCGCAAAGTGCGTCTTTTCGTCGTACCGAAGGGAATCTTGCGCTACTCAATCGATGGTAGCGAACCACGAAACGGACAACCTTACACACTACCATTCGCGCTTACTGATGAATCGGCGCGTATCTTAGTGTACGCCGAGGCAGACGGTCTCGAAGCAAAAGCGGACTTTACGTTCCCTGCCAAGGGCAAAAAAGGAGTCCAGATCGAAGAGACAAAGCCTGCGCGACTTGCGGGGCCAAAGCAGAAGAAACTCGACTCGCGCCAGAGGACCTTCACAGGACTGCAGACGGCTCGTGAAAAGTCCATTGAGTTTGAGGGGGTAACCTTGACTATCGGGGAAGGTGCGAAGAGCGTGACCATCACTGTCGGAGAATTGCCGGTTGACGGTGGATATGTTGAAACACTTTTAAATGCAGCACTTACCAAATTTGTTCCGGACGCCCTAGTGACTATGACGTTTAAAAAAGCGCAATTCGCTTCAGGGCATGACTTGCGTCAATTCGTGGAGACACTCGGCCTTGATCTCAACCCCGGAGATATTCACCAGTGAGCTCGCCCACAACAACGGCGACTGTTGATTTTGGCGCGCCAGAGGCATTTGGTTCACACGTGTTTCGCGTGGATGTCCCGACTGGGCGCACAGAAGCGGTTCGCGTCGTCGAAGACTTTGGCTATCGCGGCGGCGAAAATGGACTACCTTTCGAAGAGCCGAGAGCGATCGTCGAAAGACAAGCATGGAGCGTCCTATCCGATGCAGCTCGTCGCGACTTTAATGACCGACTAAAAGCCAACAAACAGAGCACAGGGCGATGGAAAACCGGGCGAACGCTGCTCGAACGGTTGCTGGGGAAGGAACTTTGTGTGCTCGTTTGGGCAGCCGAGGGCTCCAATACCGAGCAGTTGCCTGTGATCTGTACTCGTTGGGCAGCCCTACGCCCCGAAGAGCGCTGGTGGTTATTTACCATGACGGTCGCCGAAGCAGGGCTACCTGAAGACGGCGACCGGGGTTGGAGAAAGGCGCTTCACCTTGCACTGTCAGATGGTGCCAGGACTACGACCGATGATCGTAGAAAACGCGCGCGCCCGCGAGAAACCCAAACCGAACTGCCTCTGTTTAGAGGTCTCAAGTGACGAAGGTTGTGCCAGGATCCCTTGAAAATGCACCAGCGCTTATCGAAGCTGCAATGCCAGCACAGCGTCTGTCGGTAGAAGCTGAGCGCGAACAGGAAGGGAAGCAAGGCAAGATGCTTACGACCCTGGGCAGCTACTGGAAGGGGCGCAAGCCGCTAATCTTGAACCGCGCATGCGTTCTGGGCTGTTTGCTTCCTGCCACGGACGACCTCACCAAGGATCTTGAAATTCTGGAGCTGCTACTTGGGATGGACGACCAATCCCTCGCAACGAGACTTAGCGTGCAGCCAGGTGATGCGCTACCAAATGAGCCATATCGGGACTTAGTCGCACGTGCGCGGAGACCGGAAGATCTGACAGTTGCTGAGACTGCTTGGATCTGGCAACGCATCAACACTCATCTAAAGACTAACGCACGAAGTATCAGCGAACTGGTCGAGCAACTCGGTGTGATGCGCTTTGGTCACATACCTCGCGTCGCGGATACTTTTTCCGGATCGGGGCAGATTCCTTTCGCGGCCGCACAGCTTGGCTGCGAGGTCGTTGCGTCCGACCTCAATCCTATCGCGTGCATGCTGACATGGGCGTCGTTTCGGTTGGTTGGTGGTTCCACAACGTTTCGTGAGGGATTAATACGGGCGCAGCGAGAACTCGCCGAAAATGTACAGCACGAGCTTGACTCGATGGAGGTCGAAACGGACGGCAAGGGGTGGCGACCGAAAACGTTTCTTTACTGCATCGAAGCGCGGTGTCCGGAGACGGGGTGGAGCGTTCCAATGCTCTCTACTCGCCTACTCAGCAAAGGCAAGGCGGCCATTGCCGAGCTTGTTCCAAACCGTGAAAAGCGCCGATTCGATATTATCGTACGGTCGAACGTTTCATCGAAAGAACTTGCGGATGCAGCGCTCGGTACGGTGCGCACCGATGGACGAGGACAGGATCCTTATCTTTGTTACGTCTTAGACGGTAGAGAACATCGGACAAAAGTTTCGTCGATTAGAGGCGATTACGTATCCACTGATGGAACAGCAGCAAACCAACTCCGCCAGTGGACGGTCGATGACTTTCGTCCCACTCAGGATGATATTTTCCAAGAACGCCTTTACGCGATCCAATGGATGCGGCCAAAAAACAACGGTAAAGCAAACGAATACGAGTTCCGCGCCATGTCGGCCGCGGATCTAGAGCGTGAACGTTGTGTCGAATCATACGTTGCGCGACACATTCAGCACTGGCAGTCCGAGGGCTGGCTTCCTGATATGCGCATCGAGCCAGGATACAATACAGATCAACCAATTCGCGAACGCGGGTGGACCTACTGGCATCACCTGTTTTCTCCGCGTCAGTTGCTTTTCCTCGGCCTTGCCAGCAAACATATTCGAGCGCGAAATGATGAATACGTTGCACCGTTGCTCGTATTCCTGGCGCGTCTTTCAGATTGGTCATCTAAGCTGTGTCGCTATGGAACGGGCGCAGCACGCGAGTCTGTTGCGCAAACTTTCTATAACCAGGCACTGAACACACTATTCACGTATGGAGTCCGCTCTTTCACATTCGCGCAGACGTACTTGCGCGAGGACCTAGCGGGAAGCCCGTTAGCGACCCCAACCAATGTGTTGTGTCAGCCCGCTGAGTCGTTCGCGACAACTGCAGACATCTTTGTGACAGATCCACCTTACGGCGATGCAGTGAAGTACGAGGAAATTTTAGAGTTCTTCATTGCGTGGCTTCGCAAAAATTCGCCTCCGGAGTTTGCCAATTGGACGTGGGACAGTAGGCGGGCACTCGCGATTAAGGGCGAAGATGAAGATTTCCGTCGAGGGATGGTCGCTGCATATAGCGCGATGACAGAACGCATGCCAGCCAATGGCATGCAGGTCATCATGTTCACCCATCAATCAGGCTCGATTTGGGCAGATATGGCCAACATCGTCTGGGCATCTGGATTGCGCGTCACTGCTGCTTGGTACGTTGTTACCGAGACCGACAGCGCGCTGCGGGAAGGAAGTTACGTCAAAGGAACAGTGCTTTTGGTCCTCCGAAAGCGGGGCAGCAGTGAGCGCACCACCCGCGACGACCTAGCGTGGGAACTGAAGGAGGAGGTCGAGCAGCAAGTAGCAACGCTAACGGGCCTCAACCAGCAGGCAACTAATCGATACCGAGACGAGAATCTGTTCGCCGATGCCGACCTACAAATGGCGGGCTACGCAGCTGCGCTTCGTGTGTTAACTCGATATGCGTTCATCGATGGCAAAAATATGTCGGCCGAAGCAATTAGGCCCCGAGTGCGCGGAGAGAAAACCTTTGTCGATGAACTGATTGAGTTCGCCGTCGGAGTGGCGAACGAAACTCTCTCGCCCCGAGGAATTACAAAGCCCCATTGGGACAAGTTGAGACCAGCTGAGCGATTCTATTGTAAACTCATTGAGCTTGAAGCGCAGGGACACAAGTCGCTCGACAACTATCAAAACTTCGCGAAGGCCTTCAAAGTCGGTGATTTCAAGCCTCTAATGGCTAGCCATAAAGCCAACGCAGCGCGGCTAAAGAGCGCGACGGAGTTCGGTCGCGCGGAAATGAGCAACGATTCCGAGCTAGCGGCAACCTCACTTCGGGCGACGCTATATGCGTTGATGGAACTTCAGAAAGGCGTCGACGGAAACGACGTGCTAGCGCACATGAGCCACAACATTGACGGCTTCTTTGACAACACGGTCCGTATGGGCATCGTCGAACTCGCCAATTTTCTTGCAGTTAAACTCACAGAGTTGCGTCCGGAAGAAGCCGGGGCTGCACGTGTTCTGAGTGAACTATTGAAGAACCAAAGGATGTAACATGACTGGCATTCGCCGATTTTCGTCGAGGCGACAGCCGCTTGGCCGCATCTTTCTCGCAGACAAACTGCATGGAGCGACGTCGTACCGACGCATTGCCGGATACTTCAGGAGTTCAATCTTCGAGCTCGTAGGTGAAGAACTGGCGAACATTCCGGATGTCCGAATCGTTTGCAACAGCGAACTCGACGCTGCTGACATAGCAGTGTCGAAGGCAGCGAGAGATACTGCGCTTAAAGGGTTATGGAATAGCCTTTCGCCCGACGTCGAGGCGTTGCTCGATCGTGAGCGGTATCGTCGCCTGTATGAACTTCTCACAGCCGGCAATGTTCAGGTGCGGGTGGTTCCGAAAAACACGGTATTCCTCCACGGTAAGGCCGGAGTGATCGAGTCAGCGACGGGCAAAACCGCATTCCTTGGCTCCATCAATGAAACGCGATCTGCGTTCGCGGACAACTACGAAATTCTGTGGGAAGACACGTCACCGGAAGGAGTTGCTTGGGTCGAAGAAGAGTTCGCCGCAGTCTGGGAGCACGCGCATCCACTGCCTGATGCGATTGTTACGGAAATCAAACGAGTAGCAGAACGAATCGAGATTGCCTTCGCAAACGTGGACACGGACGAAGTTCCCGCTGCAGCCCTTGCAGAATCACCGCTGTATCGTGGAGGCGAGCAATTGCAACCATGGCAGCGGGCATTTGTTACTATGTTTCTTGAACATCGCGAGGCGCATGGGCAAGCAAGATTGCTTCTGGCCGATGAGGTCGGCCTTGGGAAAACACTATCGCTGGGAGCAAGCGCGATGGTCGCAGCGCTCCTTGATGATGGTCCTGTCCTGATCCTATGCCCATCTACGCTGACGTTTCAGTGGCAGACCGAACTGAAAGACCGACTCGGCGTTCCAAGTGCAGTATGGCATTCCACGAAAAAGGTCTGGGTCGATCCGGAGGGCCGAATAGTACGCACCAGGGGGCCCGAAGACATCGCACGGTGCCCCTACCGCGTCGCTCTCGTCTCGACTGGCCTCGTCGTGCATGACTCGGCTGAGCGTGAAGTATTGCTCGGTCGTAAATACGGCACTGTAATTCTTGATGAAGCTCACAAGGCCCGGCGCCGCGGCGGCCTTGGTGAGCGTCGCGACGAGCCGAACAACCTATTAGACTTCATGTTTAAGATTGGGCCACGCACACGGCATTTACTACTTGGCACAGCAACGCCCATTCAGACCGACGTACGTGAACTCTGGGATCTGATGGGTATTCTGCAATCTGGTGCGGACTTCGTCTTAGGTCGAGGGCCATTTGCAACCTGGCCCAACTTCGACAAAGCACTTCCATTTGTTAAAGGCACAGCCAACCCAGCCGAGGCTAAAGACGTGTGGGAGCTGGTTCGGAATCCCCTTCCCCCGAGTAGCGAGCACGAACTCTTCGCTGCGTTGCGACAGCAGATGGATATCGCTGATAGGGACTACTATGTTGATACTGCGTTCGGTGCATTGGACTACCCAACCAGAAATCTACTGGAACACATGCTTGATGGAGGCTTCTTTCGTCAAAACAACCCCATCGTTCGGCATACTGTTCTCCGCAAACGCCAACGCCTAGAGGAAGACGGCCTCATTGACCGAGTGGGAGTCACCATCCACCCCTTCGCCCATAGCGATGGTGGTAATTATCACGGGCCGGCGTTTGTTGGCGTCGGCTTGATGACGAATCATTCATTCGATCTCGCATATGCCGCTGCCGAGGCATTTACCGAACAACTTGGAAAGCGAACCAAGGCGGCAGGATTCATGAAGTCAATGCTATTGCAGCGAATCTGTTCGAGCTTCGCGTCCGGTCGTAGCACTGCCGAGAAAATGCTCGCGAGAACCGTCCTTGAGGACGAGGAAGACGCGCAGCTTTTGTTGGATGCACTTGACGGCTTGACACCCAAAGAGGCTGGCTATCTCCAGACGATTGTAGCTGAGCTTTCAAGACCTGAAGCACGTGATCCCAAACTCGACGCGGCCCGTCACTTCCTTACAGTTCATCGGACCGAGGGAAAAACATGGCTTGAACACGGCTGCATTCTTTTTAGCCAGTATTACGATACAGCCCGTTGGGTAGGCGAGGAACTCGCAAAAGCTCTCCCAAACGAGCCATTGGCGATCTACGCTGGCGTTGGCAAGAGCGGGTTGTTGCGCAATGGCCAATTTGCTGCCGTCGATCGAGAAAAAATCAAGGCGGCAGTGAAACATCGCGAAATTCGCCTTGTTGTCGCGACGGACGCTGCATGCGAAGGACTAAATCTACAAGCCCTCGGTACCCTCATAAACATCGACCTGCCATGGAATCCATCGCGACTTGAGCAAAGACTCGGTCGCATCAAACGTTTTGGCCAGACACGTCGCGATGTAGACATGTTGAATCTCGTGTACCACGACACTCGTGACGAGACAGTTTACGAGGTTCTCTCGCGGAGAATGAAAGATAAATACGACATTTTTGGCGGACTACCGGACACAATCGATGATGCTTGGATCGAAAGCGAAGAGAAGCTTGAGCAGATGATGGATCAATATGTCCATCTTAGACAAAAAGCGCGTGACGTCTTCGAGCTGCGTTACCAGTCGCGAGTAGACGCCGATAAGAACAAGTGGGAAAAATGCTCACGTGTGTTTGCTCGTAGCGACGTTATGAAAAAGCTAGCTGAACCATGGTGATAGTCCAACTACATTGCAAACCTCATACGTTTTTAATGTCCAGTTTCCGGACATATCGCTCTGTTGTCGACGGTTCATCGCACGACCTCGCTGGGTTCACGCGTTGATCACGGAGCGTATTCGGGTTCACCGAAGATGCCCCGGTTGCTGACCGCGCGGTCGACGGGACTTGTTACGCCTCAATCACACGTGAGACCTTTCAGGCATGTCCGATCGCTACTACGGCATGCATGAAAACACCTACCGTCGCCTCGAAGCCGATGGAGTGTCCTGCTGGGACCGCACAGCGTTCGACGCGTTCTACATGCGGCCGTTTCTGGAGCTGGCGCTAGCGCGGCTAGAACCGCGCAGTGGGCGGCAAGCCCTCAACCTCGGCTGCGGCACTGGCCCAGTGACCTGTTTCCTGGCGGCGCACGGCTATTCGGCGCTGGGCGTGGATTTGTCGCCGACGGCACTGCGCATGGCTGGCCAGATCGCCGCCGAGCGTTGCCTCGACGCGCGGTTCGAACGCAACGATGTGCTCGACATCGTCGGCGAGGAACGCTTCGACCTGATCGTCGACAGCCATTGCCTGCATTGCATCATCTACGATGACGATCGGCAGCGATTGTACGCAACCGTCCAACGGCTGTTGAAGCCCGACGGTGTCTTCCTTGTCGAGACAATGGCTCGTCACGATGGCGTCAATTTCGGCGAAGCCTTCTTACTCGACGACGCCGGTGTGCTTTGGCGTCGCTGGGACCGCGGTGAATCGGCTGACACCAAACGCTTCAATGGCGAGGTTTGGCATCCCAACCGCAGGGTTCTTGCGCCAGCTGCACTCGACGCCGAGCTGCGTGCTGCGGGGTTCGTGGTCGAGTGGGTGCAAACCCGGCACGAGGACCAGCCGGGTGAACCGCGCAACTTTCAAGCGATCCTGCGCAAGCAAACAAACCTCCGTTAGTGGAACGCCGCACCAACTGCAAAACCCGCGAACACCGGCGCGCGATAGCAGTCGCCCATTTTGCAATCGGCCGAAATTTCGATGTCGCCACCGACAAACGCCCGGATCGTGACCACATCCCATTGCTGTCTGAATCCAACTTCGAACGTCGTGTAGATTGCGCGGTCTTCGTAGGTTGGAGGTTCCGGAGTTCCGCCATCCCCGCCAAAACGAAACGGCGGAGTGTGGACCTCAGTGGCCCGCGCAAAGCCGCCGCCAAGATATCCAGAAATTTTGCCTCGGGTTTGCGCACGCACCATTACGTAACTTCGCGTGGAGTCAATCGTGGTGGTGCCGCCGGCAACAAAACCGACAAAACCGAGGTCTGCGCCAAGTTCTGCGCCAACGCCTTTTGAACCCACGATGCCGTCCAACGTAACCGCCAAGGGCCGGCGAGGATTCGTCACGGTAGTGGCAGGCGCTTGGCCAAGCGTATTGTCGGCAGCAGCAGCTGTGGAGATTGAAAGCATCGCGACAACAACCAACGAGTTTTTCATGAACCTAGATATGAGCAAGTACCGATCCAATTGGACAGGCCAATTTTACCATATGATTACCAATGCTTAGCAATCTACCCTGTCAAACAGTGGCAGATTACTGCCGCCACTTGTGTCCGATTGTCACCAGTGGCTGTTTGCGAAGAAGCTAACCACTTGAGGCCCGAGTCCGGCAATCGCTGCGACAGCTCGCGCTGTAACAACCCGCGGCAACAACGACTCGAATATTGCTCGCAAGTTGCAGCGTTCGGCTATCGCACTACAATGTTCACGACGAGCGGCTTGCCATTGCGTAGGATTGCCAACTTGAATTTTTTCTTGTCACGCAGGCTGGTGTAGACGTTGAGTACGTCGTCGATAGCTGCCAAGTGCTGGTCGTTGACCGAGATTAGTGTATCGCCATTTTGGAGACCGATTTTGGCGTACACCGACGCTTGCGTGATGCCACTGCACTGAAATCCAATCGACTGGCCGTCTTTGAGCGCGGGCACCAGGCGTGCGCCCTTCGCAACAGCCATTGGGTTAGCCAAGAGTTGATCTAAAAAAACTGCAGCGACAGTAAAGTGAGTTGCATCAATGCGTTGGATTGCTTCATTCATCGACATCGAGACGGGTGCACTTGCCACCTCTGGAAGAGGCGCGTCTACACTGCGGGGGCGTGGATTCGCTTGCCGGTCTTCACATGCTGGCACATACCCCGCATCGCAGGCTTGAAGCATAAGACTTCCAAACGCAGAAAACCACGGGGCCGAAGGTGAAAGGCTCGGCGCTAATGGTTGCTCTGCGGCAAATCAGGCCAACGTTGAAGCGCAAAAATGTGACGAAATCGAGAATG
>Ga0116158_10003466_pt1 | contig 13666 bp, 9 predicted proteins | sample AD_UKC052_MetaG_FD_89883 | JGI IMG/M metagenome (GOLD analysis project Ga0116158, IMG submission 89883) | Active sludge microbial communities of municipal wastewater-treating anaerobic digesters from USA - AD_UKC052_MetaG | ecosystem: Engineered > Bioreactor > Anaerobic > Digestate | place: USA... | reverse complement strand
CTGTTCTTGTGGGCTGAATAGTCAACCCCGGTCTCGGAGATCCGCAGAAGGATATGATCGTCGTCGCGCTCGTCGAGCCACCCTTCGAGATAAGAAGCCGGCGGATTGAAAAGGATCATCGACTCAATGTTTTCTCCCCCATTGGTAATGATCCATAGATTGTCGTAATCGTCAAATCCGGAGGCGCTGCCGTTTATCGCATGGGTCTCGTTAAAACCGGCGAACTGAATGGTCAGTATCCCGGTGTACTCCGCTTTATCAATCGTTTGAATGTCGAGTACGCCCGTGGCCGCAAATGTGGTATCAAGTACGTTGTAATAAGTGTTGCCTCCGTCGTTGCTGGCCAAATCCTCATACCTTACACTCACAAGGTTATAGGTCCCTTTCAGGTCTTTCATCAGCTTCTCGCTATCGCTGAGAAACAACTCATCGACTTTGTTACAGGAGCTTAGAACAGTTGCTGCAATCAATAAGATTACAAATGATGCTTTTGGGAAAAATGAGTTTTTCATAATGAATTTGTTTGGTCAATACCGGCCGCGAAAATACATTATGCTTTCACCCGTCCTTGTTAACGGGATGTTAAAAAAAGGGTTTCCAACCCGCGGGTTGGAAACCCTTTTTGCTACCTCATAACCGCGAACCTCCCGTAAATGACGGTATTGTCTTCCGTTACCGCTTGCAAAGTATAAGAGCCGCTACCAAGCGATGAAATGTCTATTGAATGATCAGCGAAATTATTCACGGTCATAACTAACTGGCCGGTAATGTTATAAATCCTGATGTTCAACCCGGTTAACCCTTTAAGATACAAAGTGTTGCTTGCCGGATTCGGGTACAGGCTGATCCGGTTTTCATTGTCAGTTTCGCCGATCCCTACCGCAACGGAGAAATGGATGTTATACGTGCTGCGGGCCAGCAGATCCTCTCCAAAGCAATCAACAACCGTCGTCCCGGGCAAGTCCCACGTGGGTACAACAATGGCCGTGGCATTCGGGTCTGAAGAAACGGCAGCAACCATTGGCACCTCGGTAGTACCGGCCGGAAGTTCGATCTCATAATCATAAACAAGAGGATCAAAACCCGGGACAGGCATCCCATCATAGGTAATTCCCGTTACTTGTGAATCAGTAGCATAAGCCTTGTTTTCAATAGAATAGGCCGACTGGTATATTTCTTTGGAAGTATAGTCCTGGAAAAGGATCACGACCGAAAGGTCATCAAACTCCTCGACATTCGTACCGGCCAGGTCGAATACCTCGGTTATGGTAGCCGATTCGCGGTCATCCATATTTAATTCGGTTCCGTTTGCCCCGGGCATCATTTTCATCATCACATGGTGAAACTCGGTCTCTCCGTTATTTCCTGTATTCTCTGTGGTCGTGTTCTCAATGACGATAATATGCCCTCTGAAGTTGGTAAAGTTGGCAAAGGGCAGGAAGTTGGCGTTGACCGTCATCACTGTGCCGTTCAATGTATGGGTGGCGGCAATTTTTGCCAGACCGGGTTGCAGGATGGCATTCTGGAAAGCGGCTTCTACCGCGCCGACATTGTAATCGACATAAGAACCGTTGCATTGCGGCCACGGAACATAGGAAACCCCGTAATACTCTCTTCTTTGCCCGCCTTCTGCCGTGTAGTACGGATCACCGGCGCCGGGCCAGTTCATCTGGTATTTGATCAGGGTGATGTCACCGGCATGATCCTCAGTCCACGGATTGAAATCCTCGTTGAAGGCAGCACAGGGTGCGCAGGTAGAACTGGTGAACTCTTCAAAAGCCGGTTTCCGGTAAACCGTGTGGCTGACAACACTCACGGCCTTTGCCAGGAAGTCGTTACCGGGGTTCAAGTCAGGCGAACCGTTCACGGATGTGATCCTGACATCGAGAAGATAGCCTCCGATCGGGAAATAGAAAGGATCGTCGCAAACAAAGCTGTATGATTCGGAGAAAGCGATATCCAAACCGGTGAAGATGGTCTCATATGCCATATCGTCGGATACTTTCCATTCGATAACCATGGAGGTGATCGGGGAAATACCCAGATTCCTGACGACGCCTTCTACCTGTGCCTGGCCGCTGACATATGCTGGTGTGGTTATTTTAGCCATGGCGCCGTCGACTTCGTAGGGGACGAAAAGCATGATGTCGTCGATATACCAGTAATCGAGGTTGTAAGAATCGCCGTCGAAGAAAATACAAAACTGGAAATCGGCGCTGCCCACGTCAGAATTGCTGATATTGATGATTTTCTCTTCGGGCCCGACGTTCGCCATCGGGTCTATTGTCCAGACAACATTCCAGGCTCCGCCGCCGCTGCGGGTTGCTGCGCCGATAGAATAGCCTCCAAGGCCGTCGTAATCATCCAGGAAATGTTTGAACATCAGCACTACCTGAGATTGACCTGCCAGGTCGATGGCGGGAGAAATAATCCGGGATTGTCCGACAAAGTCGGGTTCCCAGGCAAACCGGGCCTCGGGCGCTGTTCCTCCGGCATTGACACTGCCTTCCGCCGTCCAGTTCGTGGAATGGGCATCGATCGTCCATCCGGCCGGTGGCATGGCGCCGGCATCGAAGTTTTCTGTCAGGAAAGTCTGTGAGCTGACCAGGAATGGTAAAACCAGCAGCAACGCTAAAATGTGATTTTTTTTCATTGTTAAATGGATTTGAGTTGTTATTGATGATGCATTCGATTTGATGAAACAAATATGCTTTTTCCATAATTAAAACATTATCAGCATCCTTATTTAGAATGATTCAGGATTTTATTTCAACGGTAATTGATCCGGCTATTATTCCGAATTTTGAAAAAAAAGCCATGAAACTTCTTATTATGAAATTTACCCTGGTCTTTACACTGTTCACCGTTCACTGTTCACTATTCATTAACCCCGCCATGTCGCAGCAAAATGCCAAATATGTAAAAACCGAAGTTAAGAAAGGAAAATTCCTTGAATCCACTTTTCTTCTTTATCTGCCTGAAGGATATGTGAAAAAGGATCCGAAGCAGTGGCCTCTTGTTCTTTTTCTCCATGGCGCAGGCGAAAGGGGCGACTTTATCGAACTGGTAAAAAAGAACGGCCCTCCCATGATGATAGAGGAAGGAAAATCATTTCCGTTCATCGTTGTTTCGCCCCAGTGTCCTGAAGAGCAGCGGTGGTCGGTGGATGTGCTCGACATGCTGCTGAATCACCTGGCAGAAGAATATAATGTGGATGAAAAATGCATTTTTGTGACGGGACTAAGCATGGGCGGCGCCGGCACCTGGGACCTTGCGATGGCTTTTCCCAAACGGTTTGCAGCCATTGCGCCGGTTTGCGGAAGGGCCGACGTGAGCCAGGCAGAGAAGATCAGGGATCTTCCCGTTTGGGTATTTCACGGGGCAAAAGATGATATCGTCCCGTTTTCGGAAGCCGAGAATATCGTCAATGCTTTGAAAGCGATGGGCAGCCCGGTGAAATTCACCCTGTATCCCGAAGCAAACCACGACTCCTGGACCGAAACCTACAACAATCCCGAACTGTGGGACTGGATGCTGCAGCAATGCAAACAGCGATAGAAGACCGCGGAAACTATCTTCTGTAGAGGCGATAGATCAGAGCCACGGTTATAAGCAATCCGGCCAGGAATATGGCCCAGTCTGCCAGTGGTATGTTATGAGGTTGCTGTACCACCTCAAATACTTCTGTAAAAACTGCAGAATTAATCTGATAATCATCAAGCTCCAGTTCAAATGTGTGCATTCCGGGCGGCAGATCAATGACCAGGTCTCCGGAGCCCCGTGCATGGAAATGCCGGTTGCCGTCGACTGTCAGATGGGCACGAAGCTGTTGCGTCGGATTGGGGTAGGTATGAAAATCGGTCCAGTCGACATGCACGCGGCCATCCACTACATATACCATGAAAGGGCACTGAAAGGTCAGAGGCCCGACGGGTGTACTGTTCACAAAATGTTCCCCCAGGAAGAAAACGGGCAATTCCGGCAATGGCGGATGCACCTCAATATCCAGGTAAAATTTACCGGAACCATGCGAAGGCAGAATAAAAACCTCGACCATCAGCATATTTCCGTTGAGATTATAATTCAACACCTGCACCAGGTCGTCGCCGGTTGGGGTAACAAATGCTTCGCTTAAAGGCGGGAATAACATTTCAAGATCAAATTGCAGTATACCTCCCTGTCCGGGCTGAATGGCCATTGTTGGAGCAATAGCCCTTTTTTTCAGTGGCTTCTCGCCGGCTGGAGGAGGAGCAGGTACGGTAATGCTTGCTATGGCGGCTTTCAACTCCGTCGAATCATGTTTGGAAAGCCCGCCATCGGTTCCGTTTCCCGGGCCGGTACCTTTCATGACATCCGATGGGTTCTTGGCCGCATCGCAATCATCCAGCCCTAAGGCATGGCCAAGCTCATGAGTAGCCGTTTCTTTTAAACTGGGATCGGGATTGTTCCGGATAGTTATCGTGCCACCGGTAACTTTTCCATCACCGTCGGTCTCCCATTCATATATCCCCGCATTTCCCTCTCCCGGGTCCCCCTCTTTAATTTTTACATCAGCAGGAGGCGAAGCCACCTCTTTGAAAGCCGGTTTGCATCCGGCGTCATTCCATCTCTTCATGGCTGCTCTGATATCCGCTTTTTCAGCATCGCTGAACGAATTGTCGATGTGAACCTTGAGAGAGTCGGGATTGCCTGCCCATCCTTTATACCCTTTAATAACCTCCCGCAGAGACTGGGCTTGCACAAGATCCGGCAACCCTAAAAACAGGATCATGGCAGTTACCATAACAGCCACGATCTTCCGAATTGATTTTTCTGACTGGTTTTTCATGGGAATTAGATTAGAAGTAAAAAATATTCGACTTAAATATAATAATCTATATATAAGGCAGTCAAATATTTAACACTTCCTTAACAAAATAATTCCCGGAATATCAATAAATTAGGAGTTCGGGATTTGTTTGATAACCTTAAAATGAAGCCATAAATTCTTTTCGAAGAAATCTGATCTGATCAACTCAAGATCTATAGGATGACTGGTCACGGAAAGATTACGGTAGAGTTTCGGATGACGCTGGTCAACCAGTGCCGGATGAATGATCAGGCTGATCTCATCGACCAGGCCGGCCTCCAGCAGAACCTTGTTCAGGTTGCCGCCGCTGTCGGTCATCACCACTTTACAGTCGTATTTATCAGCCAGGATCTCCATCGACTTTTTCAGGTCAATCTCCTCATGGCCCGAAATGATCACGTCGTAATTTCGCTCCATAAGGTATTTGACATACGATTCGGGACTTTTCTCCGAAAGGAGTATAATAACATCCTTACAATATTCAAATCGCCTGAATACGTGAAGCCTGCCTTGCAACAGGCCGTGGCTGTCGGGGATGACCCAGAACGGCCGTTTATCTTCAGAGGCTACTTTCGGTTTGACAAAATCAGAAGGGCTTTCATCCGGGATACCGTCTGAATACATCTCTATTCCTGATTTGGCGGTGGACGAGCCAACCAGCATGGCGTCGGGGTTCAGACTTCCGGCAACGGCATAATACTTTTCCAGGTCGATGGCGAATCCGGAGATCGAACCGTCGAGGCTTATCGCATTGTGGGTGATGACTTTCGGATACATATTGTAAGAATTGGATTTCAAAGGTAGTAACTTTTATCATTGGTAGTCATTGGTGGTCATTGGTGGTCATTGATAGTCATTTATAGTCATTGGTGGTCATTGGTGGTCGTTGGTGGTCATTGATAGTCATTTATAGTCATTGGTGGTCATTGATAGTCATTTATAGTCATTGGTAGAATATTTATAGAATAAAGATAATCAGACAGATAGCTATGTGGAGAAAATTTATTTGAATTTGACCGGGTATTTTCATATAAGATTCCGGATAAATAATTGGATATTTTAATACTTATTCTATGGAGCTGACAAAATTAGAGGTATACATCATTTCAATGGAACTATCCGGAAAGGTATGGAAATTAGTTGATAATTGGTCATTCTTTGCAAAGGACACAATTGGTAAACAATTCGTACGATCGGCTGATTCAGTATCGGCTAATATTAGTGAAGGATTTGGAAGATATTATTATAAGGATGCAAAGATTTTTCTATATTATGCAAGGGGATCTTTGTATGAAACTAAAACATGGTTAAGGAAAGCCTTTGATCGCGATTTAATTGAAATTAGTGATTATGAAGAGCTTGATGAAAAGTATACAAAACTTGGAGTTAAGCTTAACAATTATATAAGGTCGATTGGAAATTCAAAACAGCCATAACCATATTGTAACTAACTTTCAAATTCTTCCATCCATGACAATCCATGACAATCAATGACTATAAATGACTATAAATGACAATAAATGACAATCAATGACTATAAATGACAATAAATGACAATCAATGACTATAAATGACTACCAATGACCATCCATGACCATCAACCCTACTTCCCGCTGATGGCTTTGTCAAGCGAATAGCTTCCGGCCCCGAAGATCAGGATGGCAAGGTAGGCCGAAAGGTATAACATGGATAACTCTCTATCTGCGAAAGGCTCTTTTATATTGATGACGAACGCAACGACGGCCATGGCGATGATCAGCGGAATGGCGGCAAAGCGTGTCATTAATCCCAGTACGATCAGGATGGCGCAGAAAAACTCGGCGAAGACGACCAGCCAGAAAGAGAATTCATTGCCGATATGCAAAGGATCGGGAAAACCGGATGCGTAGCTGTTGTAGTGGGCCAGTTTGTCCCATCCGTGCACGATCATCATCAGGCCGAACGAGGCCCTCAGCACCAGCAGCGCAAAGCTGGCCATCGCTTTATGGTTGCCGGAATTGAAAAGGAAATTTTTCATATATTAATTAACTATTTACACTATGAAATGCATCAATTATAAATGATAAATGCAATATAAAACGACAAATGTAAAATGAAATGAAAAATGCACAATGCAAAATGCAAAATGAAAAATGGCAGTGAGCCTCTCAGGGGACTCGAACCCCCGACCTGCTCATTACGAGTGAGCTGCTCTACCAACTGAGCTAAAGAGGCGAAAAAATCGCCGGCAAAAATACTTAAAATAGTTCAAAGTTCAAAGTGCCAGGCGAAATTGCTTTACTCCGCTAAGTAAATAAGAATGCTATAAGTTTATATTATTTGGACTAATAATCCAAATAATATCAGTAATATTGGGAATATGTCGAAAATAATTCTATATTTGAAGAAAATTCAAGATGAAGATAGTTCGAAAATTTCAGGATCTCGGAAGCATCATCCAGCCTAACAAAGTATTGCTTATACTTGGGCCCAGACAGGTCGGGAAAACAACGCTGATGAAGGATTATCTAAAAAAAAGTCCTTTGAGGTACAAATTCATAACTGGCGATGACCTGTTGATTCAGAAACCATTTGTCACCCAATCGCTCAGCGAAATAAAATCATTTTGTGAAGGTTATGACCTTCTGGCAATAGATGAAGCGCAGAAGATTCCTAATATAGGCGCTGCAATGAAATTAATGGTAGATAATATTCCGGGGCTTCATGTTATTGCCACCGGATCGTCATCCTTTGAACTGGCCGGGCAAACCGGAGAACCGCTTACCGGGAGAAAAACAACATTATTGCTTTACCCGGTTGCCCAGATGGAACTATTGAATCATTTCAATAAATTTGAACTCGGTCAGAAAATAAATGATTTTCTTGTTTACGGAGGATATCCTGAAGTTATTACCCGGGATTCTCTGGAGGAAAAAAGAAAAGTCCTCAATGAAATCACAGGGTCCTATCTTTTTAAGGATATCCTGGCTTTTGAGAGAATCAGGAATCCGCAGTTTCTGATCGATTTACTGCGTATGCTGGCCTTTCAGATCGGCAGTGAAGTTTCAGTGAATGAGCTATCTGTTAAGTTGGGAATAGATAATAAAACCGTTAAAAAGTATATAGAATTATTGGAGAAGTCATTTATTCTCCACACCGTCAGGGGCTATAGCGGAAACCTGAGAAAAGAAATTTCGAAAAAGCCAAAATTCTATTTCTATGATACGGGCATACGCAATGCTATTATAGCCAATTTCAACCCGCCTGAAACCAGGAATGACCTTGGGCAGTTATGGGAAAATTTCATCGTTATGGAACGGATTAAGAAACAGACCTATTTGCCGTTATATGCTAATAATTATTTCTGGAGATCCTGGACCGGGAAGGAGGTTGATTTTATTGAAGAAAGAGAAGGAAAGCTTTTTGGTTTTGAGATAAAATGGTCGAATGCCAGAACCAAAGTTCCTTCTTTGTGGCTTGAATCCTATCCTGAAGCGACTTTTGAGATTATAAACAAGGATAACTATCTGGAGTTCATTACATAATATCAAATTGAGCAGCAAGCCATTATTTCTAACTTTGCCGTTCGGCTTCATTATTGTCAAAACCATATAAATATGATTTTAAAAGATATTAAGATCCTGATCCTTTTATTGATCCTGTTTGTCCCCGGGATGATGCGGGCCGACCATATCACCGTACAGGGAGAGGTTTCCGGCCTGTGGAATGCCGATACGGTAATGGTTATGGGCGATATCAGCGTTCCCGATGGAGAGGCGCTGATGATTGCGCCGGGCACTGTGATCAAATTCCAGGGCGATTTCCACTTTGCCGTCAACGGGGCGGTCGAGGCCATCGGTGAACCCGGATCCATGATCGTTTTCACCCCCAACGACACGACAGGATTTTCGAACGACACAATCCCGGGAGGAGGATGGGGCGGCATTCGCTTCGATCATAACCGCCTGAGCAATGGCGTATCCGAATTTTACCATTGTCGTTTCAGTTATGCCAAGAAGGTCAGCGCTGATCCGGCCACAGGCCATGGAGGGGCTTTTTATATCAAAGCCTGGGACAAAGTGAATTTTCACGGGTGCGTTTTTGAAAACAATTTTTCAACCTACAACGGCGGGGCGGTTTACCTGGATTCGTCCGATGTTTCAATTCAGCACTGCACCTTTACCGGCAACCGCTGCGGGCCGGCTTCGGCGCCCTGGGGCTATGGCGGAGCGGTCTGTTCCGACAACTCCGTGCCCGATATCCGCTGGAATATCTTCAACGGCAACTCCTCGACGGGAGTCGGAGGGGCGCTGGCGGTGAGATTCACCGACTGCAACGTCTACAACAATATCTTTGAAGGAAATGTCAGCGCCCTGGGCGGAGCGTTCGGTTTCCTGCATATCCCACAGTGCGACAACCGGATCAGCAACAACCTGATCGTGAACAACCAGTCGGCTTTTTTCGGTGGCGGCGTCGCCAACCTGAATGCCAGTCCCTATTATATCAACAACACAATTATTTATAATTCATCGACATACGGGGGAGGATTTTACTGCAAAGACTCCGTCTCTCCCGATTTCTACAACACGGTCATCCGGGGAAACACCGCCGCTGTCGGATCCCAGGGGTACCTTTTCGAGGTCTATTCCCAGGCCGATTTTTTCTATTGCAATGTGGAGGACGGCCCCGGCATGTTTGGCGGCAGCGGGGGAGGAGAGGCGTTTTTCGGAGCCTTTGAATCGTGCCTCGACACCCTCCCGGGTTTTGCCGGCGAGGGCGATTATCCTTACAGCCTCAATCCTTCGTCACCAATGATCGACGCCGGTGCGGCCGACACAGCCGGATTCCTGTTACCGGAAACCGACCTGGCCGGAGTAACCAGGGTTTATAACAACCGGATTGATATCGGCGCCTATGAGTACCTCCCGGTCTCCGTCCCCGCCCCTGACATTGATATTGTTACTGATATTGCCACTGTTTTCCCCAATCCGTTCCGTGATGAGGTAAATGTGAAAATAGACCTGATTGAAGGAAAAAAGGTATTTATCGAAGTTTTTGATATGGCGGGCAGGCGATTATTTCACTCTGAAGAATATTGCAGGAAAGGAAATAATCAGTTCGTTCTCCATTTGCCAGACACACCTGATGGCTTGCTGACCTTGCGATTGATTTCCGGGAACGGGTTATACTTTTTTAAGCTTTATAGAATTTCTCACAGATAACACAGATTAGTCACAGATCTGTGTCAATCTGTGCTGTTCATCCGTGAAATCTGTGAGAAAACAATCAATTCGAAAATCTCACCACCCAGGCCGAAGAGCACGGCGGTTTCTTTTGGAGGCTTTCCGGGATATGGATGATCACACCGTTCGCAACTTTTTCCCAGGATAAACTTTCACGGCTTCCCAGCATCCGTGCCGTGGCGCCGGCAGGCATATCCAGCGTGGAGAACCAAATCTTTGCGGGCGGACCGGTTTCTCCTTCGCCTGCCAGGTAGATCAGGTTGACAGTGCCATCCTTTCCCCGGGTCAGGCACACCTTGCCCTCCTTGTAAGGCGCCAGCGGTTGGGTATTGTAAATTGCAACACTGTTGACCTCCATCCACTCGCCCACACCCTGAAGCATTTCAAACGCGCCCGCATCCCAGCGGCCATCCGGTCCCGGCGCGATATTCAGCAGCAGGTTGCCGCCCTTGGCCACGATATCGGCCAGCAGGTGGATCACCTGTGCCGGTGTTTTGTATTTTGCGTCGGGCACCCACGACCAGCTTCCGCCGGAGATGATGCACGATTCCCACGGGTATGGGAGCGTTTTCTCGGGCACCTCGTTCTCCGGGGTCAGGTAGTTCTGGTTCTTCCCCGGCACCGCCCGGTCAACGACGATCAATCCCGGCTGCCTTGCCCTGGCTTTTTGCACCAGTTCATCCATCCGGATATCCTGGCTCTGGATGTGCATGAACTTATAGTCAGGCGCGTTGATATACTTTGAGATTTCGGCATCGGTGAGCGTCCTCACCCATCCGCCGTCGAGCCAGAGAATATCTATCGGCCCGTAGTCCGTCATTAGTTCCATGATCTGGTTGTGGGTGAACTGCACATAATTTTCCCATCTGTCGGGGTACGTTTTGATGTCGTAGTTCACATTCCGGTCGGGTGTGGCGAAGTTGGGCCACCAGTAATCGGGGCAATGCCAGTCGGGTTTCGAGAAGTAGGCGCCGGTCCACAGCCCTTCATTCCGGAAAGCGTTGAAGATCTCAGCAGCAATATTGGCCTTGGGATGGGCGCTGAACGGGCATCCCGGGTCGGTCACTTTGTAATCGGTCTGTTTGGTGTCGAACATGCAGAAGCCGTCGTGGTGCTTCGTCGTAAAGACCACGTAGCGCATTCCCGCGTGCCTGGCGGCTTTGGCCCACGCCGCCGGGTCGAAATGAACCGGGTTGAACGTATTTTTCAGCCTTTCGTAATCTTTTTTATACTCCGTATAATTATCCGATTTTCGCCGGCACCATCCTTCATCTTCGGCGCAGATCGACCACGATTCCACCACGCCCCACTGGCTATACGGTCCCCAGTGCATCAGCAGGCCGAACTTGAGGTCCTGCCAGGCCTGGAGCTTTGCCATCGCCTGCGGGTCGGGATCGGGAGTGTACTGGGCGTGCAGGGTGAACAGTGAGCAGTGAACGGTGAAGAGAAGAAGGAGGAATCGTTTCATGGCTTGGGAATTTGGAAATGAGACAATTTGGGAATTTGGAAATGAGACAATTTGGGAATTTGGAAATGAGACAATTTGGAAATTCATTAAGAATTCAAAATTAAGCATTCGAAATCAAACATTCATAGAAAAAAGAAACTCCCACCGAAGCGGGAGTATAGGATTTACATCCTTCGGCATAAAGCCTTATTGTGGTAAGATGTAATTGAAGCAAATATACAATGAAATTGGATTTAATTCAAAAAAAATTTTTAATTTTCGAAATTATTTACAATTAATCCGATTTATTATGCGAATTCTCGGTTTGGACCTAGGTACCAACAGCATCGGCTGGGCTGTTGTGGATAATTCTCAAAATCAAATTTTGGATGCTGGTGTTAGAATCTTTCCTTCTGGTATTGAGCCAGATACAATTGGTCAGGGAGATGGTGAAAAATCCAGAAATGCTACGCGAAGAGAAAAGAGGCAAATTCGCAGACAGTATTTTCGCAAGAGACTAAGAAAAATAAAACTGTTAGAATTACTCATAGAGCAAGGAATGTGTCCTTTGACTTTGGAAGAACTTAAGAAATGGAAAAATTGGGATAAGAATAAGAAAAATGAAGGACGATTATTTCCTGATTCAATTGAGTTTTCGAATTGGATATGCTTGAATCCATATAATTTAAGGGAAAGGGCTTTACATGAGCAGATCTCTTTAATTGAACTCGGAAGGATTTTCTATCATTTTATACATAGAAGAGGTTTTTTAAGCAGCAGAAAAAGTAAGGAAGATTCAACGATATTCACTAAAGGAAAACCTGATGAAAATATTCTTTCCATTAATGAGACAAAGGAAAAAATAGGAGGCACAACCTTAGGTGCATACCTTCATTCAATTTCATTCAAAGAAAAAGAACCGTATAAGATTACCACAGATGATTTTGGTAAGGAGATCAAAGTCAGAGGTCGGTACACATTACGAGAGATGTATATTGAAGAATTTGAAAGGATTTGGAAGAAGCAGGCTGAATACTATAAGCTGGATGATTGTCTTATTAATTCGAGAAAATCACGGGTTTTATACGGCTCGTTAACGAATAGCAGAAATCAACAGAAGCTGAAAAATTTGCAACAACGATATGGAGTTGAAAACATCAAAATAGTTGATGGTGATAAAGATACCCAAAAAAAGGTCATTACATTTTCAAAAATAAAGCTTAAGGAAAAACTTGGAGGGTATATTGTTTCAACTGCTGATGAAAATGGTGAATTAGTAGTTGAGCATAAAAGCAAGGAAAGTATTTTGTTCTGGCAAAGACCATTGCGGTTACAAAAACATTTAATAGCAAATTGCAGATTTGAAAATGAACTTCCGGTTATTACTGGTAAGGGTGATTATCTTGTTGATAGTAAAGGAGAGATAGTGAGAAGAAGCAAATCGCCTTGCCCGTTGTCTCATCCTGATTTCGAGCGGTTTAGAGCCTATCAATTCATTAACAATATTAAATACGGCAAAAACGTAAAACTCACGGAAATCCAACGGCAACAAATTCTTGACTTAATCAATAGTCAGGATGGTGGATTTGAATTTAAGAAAATCTCTCAGGAACTTAATCTTACCTATGAAAAGTTCAATTATGAAGATGAATTTAAAGTAGTTGGAAATTATACCACCAAAAAATTAAAAGGATTGTTTCCTGATGAGGTTTGGAATAGTAAATATGATGAAATATGGCATTGTTTTTACTTTTTTGAAGACAGTGATAAATTATTCCTGAAACTAAAGCAGGATTTCGGATATTCGGGTGACCAGGAGAAAATTGCGAAAATTAAATTAAAGGAAGGATACTCAAATGTGTCCCTTAAGGCCATTCGAAACATTTTACCATTCTTAAATAAAGGATATCAATATGATCGGGCAGTAATATTGGGTGGAGTCAGGAATGCATTTGGCAAAAGGTGGGATTATTTTAAGGAGGATCATTATCAAATAGAAAGAAAAATAGTTGACATTTTGAACGAAGACAATAAAGAAGGTGAAGCGATTGAAAAAATCAAAGACATGCTTTCAGCCCCCATCATTGGATTTGGATTCGCAAAAGAAGATTTGAGATTCACACAGTTATATCATCATAGCCAGGAAAT
>Ga0116158_10003464_pt1 | contig 13672 bp, 10 predicted proteins | sample AD_UKC052_MetaG_FD_89883 | JGI IMG/M metagenome (GOLD analysis project Ga0116158, IMG submission 89883) | Active sludge microbial communities of municipal wastewater-treating anaerobic digesters from USA - AD_UKC052_MetaG | ecosystem: Engineered > Bioreactor > Anaerobic > Digestate | place: USA... | reverse complement strand
GCCGTCCGCACCCTGCGCGAGTCCCTTCCCGACTGGCTGGATCAGCTCGGAGCGGCCGGGCGCGGCGAGCGCTGGGAAAGTCTGCTCGCGGCGCTGAACCGCCCGCCGCAGCAGGTTCTGCGCGCCAACACCCTCCGGACCACCCCCGCAGCCCTGCTCGCAGAGGCCGCCCGCATGGGATACCCCGCTCACCCGGTGGAGTGGGCCCCGGCAGCGGTCGTGCTCGAGGGGCACGCCCCGGTTTTTCAATGGGAATGTTTCAGAAAGGGATGGTTTGAAGTGCAGGATGCCGCCTCCCAGACAGTGGCGGTGTTCATGGAGGTCAAGCCCGGCATGCGGGTGGTCGACGGCTGCGCCGGTCACGGCGGCAAGACCCTCCATCTCGCCGCCCTGATGGAAAACCGGGGCCGGATCATCGCCCTGGATACCGTGGAAGAAAAGCTGGCAGAGCTGGTGCGCCGCGCCCGCCGCGCCGGCGCCCAGATCATCGAGGCCAGAAGGATCACCTCGACCAAGATCATCAAACGCCTCGCCGGTTCGGCCGACCGCCTTCTGCTCGATGTCCCCTGCTCCGGTACAGGGGTCTGGCGGCGCAATCCGGACGCCAAATGGCACCTGCAGCCTGAGGAGCTGACCCGGCTGCAGGCCAATCAGCAGCAGATCCTCAGCTACTACAGCCGCATCGTCAAGCCGGGCGGCCGCCTCGTCTACTCCACCTGCAGTGTTCTGCCCGCCGAGGGCGAAGAACAGGTGGCCCGCTTTCTCACCGCCGCCGGCAACGCCTTCTCCCTCGCGGCTGAGCAGCGCCTCGATCCGGACACCCACGGATTCGACGGTTTTTATATGGCGGCCCTGGAGCGCACCTCGTCCTGAGCTGGCGCCCGGGCCATCCGAATCAGCCTATCGCTTCGCCGCCGCGGCCGCTCCGTGCAGCCTCCTGCTCCCATAGATGCGCCGCATGCGTGCCCGCCGGTCAGGCGAAACTCTCCTCGACCAGTCTGATGGAGGCCTGCACCTCTTGCTCGATCCCGGCGCGCAGCTGCGCCGCCTCGCGCCGCGTCTCCTCCCTGAAACCCTCGTCACCGAGCCCGCCGAGATTGATGCAGACATTGAAATAGGCCCCCTCAGCGGCGGTGCGCACCGCCAGGGCGGCCACACCGGCGTCGCTGATCGAATTCTTGTTGCCAAGCTGCACCGCCTTGCGCGCCAGCTGCGCGGCCGGCAGGCAGCGCCGCAGCACGGCCAGGGGCACCAGGGTCGCTCCGCGGGTCGCCTCCTCGATCGCCGCCTGACGGGCGGCTTTTTCCGGTTCGCTCTTCTTCGGCAAGCGGAAGGCCTCCATCACCCGGTTGAAAGCGGCGGTGTCGCGGTCGACATCGAGGAGGAACTCCTCCTTGAGGGCGTGGGCGGCCGTGCCGATCTCCTCCATTTCTGCGAAATGATCCTCGTAGCCCCTCTTGCCGTGGGTCACCCCCCCCACCATGGCGGTGAGGGCGCCGCTCAGGGCCCCGCACAGGGCGGCCACACTGCCGCCGCCGGGGGTCGGGGTATCGCTCGAGAGGACCCGGGCGAACTCGCCGAGGGTCATGCTGACCAGTGGACCCTTCTCGCGCAGCTGGTTTTCGATGATCTTTTTCTCCGCCTCGAAGGGATAGAGATCGTTTAGTCCCAGCGAGAGCACGGCGATGTGGACCAGCTCCGCTTCCGAGACCCCCGTGCTTTTGCCCTGCCGGCGCAGGAAATGTCGTCCCGCCTCCAGCATGGCCTCGAGGGGGATGAGACCAACCAGCTCGCTGCCGGTAACCCGCGCTCCCATTTCCCCGGCGATGCGGCAGCAGGCCTCGAAGGCCAGGTGGGGGGGAGTGATCTTGTAGTTGGTGAGGTTGATCGAGATCTGCGCGCGGCCGAAATCCTCCATATACCAGCCCACCGCCTTGCAGGCCTCAAAGAGGCCGGGATGACGGAGGGCTTCCCCCCCGGCATCACGGATGATGCGGCCCTGTTCATCCTTTTGCGGACGGCCGGTCTCGCGGATGCGGCCGGCGATTTCATTGGCGAGACGGGGATCGCGGGTGTTGAGGTTGACATTGTAGGCGATAAGGAACTCGCGCGCTCCGATGACCGTGGCCCCGGCCCCGGGATTGAATTCGGCGGGTCCGTAATCCGGGCGCCAGTCCGGATGGGCCATTTTCTCCGCCAGCCCCTCGTATTCGCCGGCGCGAACATCCGCCAGGTTGCGCCGCTCCGGACACACGGCCGCCTCCTCGTAGAGATAGACCGGAATGCCGAGCTCCCGGCCGACCCGTTCACCCAACCTGCGCGCGAGCTCTGCGCATTCGGCCATGGTCACCCCGCTCACGGGGATGAAGGGGCAGACATCGGTCGCCCCCATACGCGGATGGGCGCCGCTGTGCCTGGACATGTCGATCAGCTCTGCAGCCCGGGCTATGGCAACAAAGGCGGCCGCCAGCACCGGTTCGGGTTCACCCACAAAGGTCATGACTGTGCGGTTGGTATCCCTGCCTGGATCGACATCGAGCAGTTTCACCCCCCCACTGCTGCGGATCGCCTCGGCGATCTTGTCAATTTTGGCCGCATCCCGGCCCTCGCTGAAATTGGGAACACATTCTACCAGCTTCATATTTTCACCTCGGCTTTAGTCCTCTTGGTGTGGATAATCGGAACTAATATACGAAACTAATCCCTGCAAAACAAAAGCGCAAAATTGTGTTGGAAAAATAGGGAAAAATGTGCATCTTCGAATGCAGAAGCGGCGTGAGCCCGCATAAAAAAAACCGCCGATGTGGGCACCCCCGGCCGAACATCGACGGTTGACTAGAATCCAAGAAACTTCAACAGATTAGGGAGTTCAAATGGGCCTCGGAACACTCCTGACCCGGGTTCCCTGGAAACAGGTGATCACCATGCTTCCCACCATTGTACAAACCGCCCGGGGGCTTCTCAACGCCTCGCGGCGGCCATCGATCGTCCCGATCGAGGTCGCTGACACCCCGCGCGGCCTGGCCTTGCGGGTGGAAGAACTCGAGGAAAACGAGCGCATCCAGGCGGAACTGGTCAAAAAGATGGCCGAACAGCAGCAGGGGCTGGCCGAAGGGCTCGAGTTCATGGCCGCCCGCATCACCGCACTGCTCTGGCTCGCTGCCATCGCCCTCATCCTCGGTCTGGCCGCCTTCATCATCGTTCTGCTCAAATGAACATTACCTCCACTCCGCGGGATCATTCTGGCGACGGATAGCGGGGATACCGCACGATGCCATGATCCCGCTCCCTCTCAACCTTCCAGAAGTGCAACCCGGCCATCACCCCGATCACCAGGCCAATGACGCCCGGTGCATGGACCAGACCCTCGATGAGCGAATAGAGCGCCGAACAAAGACCGACAGCCACCCCGATCACGCGGGAAATGCTGTTGGCAGCCCCGCCCATCGCGTGTGCCAGTACGGCGTAAATGCCCAGGCCGACGATCGCCGCCACGGCACAGCGGATAATCACCCTCGCCATGAAACCGCCCAAAGCCGCACAACCTGCAAACACCAGGAGACTGAGTAAGAGTTCATTTTCCATAACCCCTCCTTTCCGGGGGTCGAGCATCTTCCACTGCCCCTCCTATTGCAACGAGCGTGCCAGATCCTTGCGCCGCCGGCGGCGCCAATCACAAAATTGAAATTAAAGGGGTTATACAATAGTGGCGGAAATGCGCTGATTCGGGGATGTGCAAGAGTGCGCGCACACTGCGGGATGAGTGCGCGCACTCGGCAGAGCGGAGGGTGCGATCAGGGGATTTCACGGAAATAGAGCGAGGTGCGGGGATGGAGCTTGAGCCGGAGGCGCTCCTTTAACAGCCGCCGCGCCCAGGTGGGACCGACGCCCGCGAGCAGTCCCGCAAGCGGCACATCGATGGTGCCAAAATCATCGATGAAGCTGCTGATCTTCTCCAGATCATCCCCGGCGGAACGCAGGGCGCTCCGGATCCCGGCCATCACCTGCTCCGGGGTGTGCTCAAAGCGGCCGATGCGTTGGTACTTGTGGATAAAATCCTCGACCTCCTCAAGGACATGGGACTGGTCATCCTCGAGTTGGGCCTCTGGATCGGGGGCGAGAGCCTCCTCCGGAATTTCGAGGACGACCTTGTCCCGCCCGGAAAAGGCTGCCGAGCTGAGCAGATTGCGCAGCTGGCGGACATTGCCGGGAAAATCGAACTCCATCAGGGCCTCGAGGGATTTCTTGGCGATCCCGGTGAAGGAGGCGGGGATCAGACCCAAAGCGGCAAAATGGCTGATGAACAACAGGAGATTGGTGGGCTCCTCCTCCACCAGCCTGCGCAAGGGGGGGGTGTTGATGGTGATGGCCGCCAGCCGGTAGTAGAGATCCTGACGGAACTCCCTGGCGCGGATTTTTTCCTGCAGATTGGCATTGGTGGCCGCCAGGATCTGCACCTGCACCTGGACGCTCTTGCTGCTGCCGAGGGGCGTGATGCGCGCATCCTCAAGCACGCGCAGAAACTTGGCCTGCAGCTCCAGAGACATGTTGGATATCTCGTCGAGAAAAAGGGTGCCGCCATGGGCGCATTCGAAGAGGCCCTTGCGTTCCTCCGTCGCACTGGTAAAGGCGCCGCGGACATGTCCGAACAGGGCATCCTCGACCAGCTCGCGGCTGAAAGCCCCGCAATCCTGGGTGATGAAGCGGTCCTGAGCCCAGCCGCTGCGGCGGTGAATCGCCTTGGCGACCAGATCCTTGCCTGTGCCGCTCTCGCCATGTATGAGAATGGGCACGGATGAGGTCAGCGCGGCGGACTCGATCTGGCTGCGCAGCTCCGTCATGGCCTTGCCAACACCGACAAGATCACAGCCATGCTCGATCTGTGCAGCTGCAATGAAAGGCACAACCTTGCCCTGCCGGAGGATAATGGGCGCCGGCTCGGCTTGCTGGACCGTCTCTGCGCTGCCCTCTCGTTTCTCTTCGAGCAGGGCGTAGCGCAGCGCCATGCTGATCTGCGAGGTCCAGGTCTCCACAAATCCCTGATCGATCAGCAGTTCATCAAAGGCATTCACCTTCTGGGATACCAGTTCCAGCACCCCCAGACTCCGGCTCTTGTCACCCAGCAGGATGGCCAGATAGCTGTAAAAGCGCGGCCGGCTGCGGAAGCGTTCGAATTTTTCCACCACCCGCTTGTCAAAGAAGCGCGGCTGATGCTCATCGATGTCGGGGATGTACATCAAGAAATCATTCGAATTCTGCAGATGATTTTTGAACTCGAGCAGAAAGAGATTGTCCGTGTCGATGCGGTCGCCGGGGACGGTGAAACGCCGGATCTCCTCGGCCTCATAACCGAGGAAGAGATGGGCGTAATTCTCGACGCCCCCCTCGAGGAGATCGATCTCGATCGGCTCCTTGAAGAGGTCACCCGGGATGATTTTGGCCTTTTCGACGCCGTATATGGACTGCAGCATGGCCAATATCGTTTTAACCACCGAGGTCGGCGACATATAAACCGCGTCGCTCAACCACTTGACCGCCTGAACCATGCGGGTGTGTTCTTCGGCGAGGCGGACGCGGAAAAATAGCAGCGCCAGCATGCTGGCCAGCGTCCGGAAAAAATGCAGATAACCGATGCCCATGAAGCGGTCCCAATTGTTCTGGGCGACCTCCACATCGATGACCCCGAGGACGATATTCTTGAATTCGATAACGAAGATATAGTTGGCGTAGACCTTCTCCTCGCGCACCTTGATGTAATAGCTGGAGAGCTTACGGTAGCCGGCATGGTTGAGGTAGCTGGGATGTTTGCGGACATCCACGAAACGGGAACGGTTTTCATCCACATAGACCGTCGGCTCCGGATCTGAGGGATTCTGGGGTTCTTCCACCGGCGCCAGGAAGACATTCCTGCGGGCCCGGACGGCGAGTCCGGCTAGTCCCTCGGTCACCGGCAGCTCCCTGAAGCGCTGGCTCGCCCCCTCATCCCAGCCGCTGGGATGGGGGAATCGCAGCACCTTTTCTCCATCGACATCCTTGGTCAGGTAGCCGATCGCCACGGTGTCGATCTGGGTGGTCTCAGTGATCAACTGGGTCAGGTCGAGGAGGAATTGGCCGAGGTCGGCGAAATTTCTCACCTCCAGGCGGTCGGCGCCTTCATACATCGATTTGATCTTTTGCAGAAACCGGGTCTGATCGACGGTGAGGGAGTAGATGAAGGAATTGTGAATGCGCTCGGCGAGAAAGTCAGCGAAATCGATGAGGATGACCCGGTCCAGCTCGGTCAGACGTGTTTTGCTCCGGTAGGAAGCCTTGAGATAGCCGATCAGGTTGCCCTCGTGCACCAGTGGCATATAGTGCAGGGTCTTCTCATGCATCTCGTCCTCGCAGCCGCGCAGGCCCGCCCCCTTCTCACCCGTTTCAACGCAGAGATACATGCTGCTGCCGGGCTCGAGCTGGTGGAAAGTGAGTCCCTTCTTCGCCTTTTTCGGATCTTCCCGCCAGTGCGCGAGGGCGAGTGCGAGCAAGCCTTCACTCTCCTCGATCCAGAGGCCGGTCGCCTTGCTGCGGTTTTTGGCCAGCCTGGTCTTGCCTTTGAGATATTCGGTCACCACCTCCCAATTCTGCACCCCGGCGCGCGCCATTGTTGTTGAGGTCGGTGATGGCACGTTTCAACACCAGAGCCACCGAATAATCGCAGCCCATGGCCGCCTGCAGGGCGGTCAGGGATTTTTGAATGACCTTCTTGATCTGATTGCTCTCAAAACGGTCGGCGGCGGTCAGCTGGTCGCGCACCTTGTTCAGCCTCTGCCGGACGATGGATTCGGCGAGCAGGCGAGCGAAGCGCCCGATGATGCGTTCATAATCGGTGACCCGCCTGGTGCTGTTGAACCAGAACAGAAGGTGGCCGAGCCGGCTGTCGCTTCTCTCCCCGGATGCGACGGGCACGATCATGAGATACTGAACGGAGCCGTTCATGCCGCAGGCCATGGCATCCCCGGGCTGCAGTTTCCGGATGAGAGGCGCTTTCCGCCGGCGCTCGAACTCCTGCACGATCGTGTCGACGGCAAGATCCGGCTTGCTGCCCTTGGACTGCAGGTAGTAGATCTGGCGCCGGGCATAGGGCTGCTGCGCCAGCAGCAGGCAGGCCTGGGGAAGCTCAAGCTGTTCCCCCAGCAGGGTTGAGAATTTTTTTACATAACGGGGAGGATCGTAATCGATCTCGAAAAGATGGGTGAGAAGAAGGTCAAGCTGCACCAGGTTGAGACGGCGCATCAGGGTCTCATCGCCGGGGGCAATTTGCGCTAGCTGCTCCCTTATCGCCTGCATGCGAATTTGTGCAGAATGGAGCATGAAGGATCCCCTCAGTTCGCGGCACCAGATCAGGATAAAGCGGAAGGATGAGCACACTCTCCAGATGGGGAGCGGTCAGATATTAGGAAATGCGGGGATAAAATTCAAGGAATATTTACGCGCGCGGTGAGAAAACAGGCTGCCACGAGAGAGGGCTCAGGGCTCCCGCCGGGTGATATCGCGCTCTTGAGGATGGAAAAAGAAACGTCCGGCCCGGAGTGAATCTTCACGACCCTGATGCGGTGGCGGAGGAGGCGGCCCCCACATCAACCACTGCTTCTTCTCCAGTTCGCGGAGTTTACGCCACATCAGGGTGTCACGCTTGGCCAGAGTTTCCACAACCTGCGAATCCATTAAAACCCGCAAACCACTGTCGGTCTGCTGGAAACGATAGCGTTCTTCGAGAGTCTTAAGCTGGGCCGATTCGCGGGCGATGCGGTCCATCTGGCGCTGGAATTCCTGCATCGCCTTCAGACGCACGGCCATCTCCTCCTTGTCCCAGCTGGGCGGCAGGGAACGTCCTGCGATCCAGGTGTGCCGTTCGCGATCCGGGTCGCGGGCTTGAGCCTGTTTTGTGGCGGGAGGCGCGGCAGCGACGGCGACGGCCATCTGCGCCTTTTCGAGGATGCGCAGGGCATCGCGCGACGAGATCAGGGAATCCCGGCGGCTCAGGTTGAGAATTTCCGCAGCCACTTTTTCGACCCTCGCGGAGTCGATCTGCTGCTCTTCCGCCTCACGGATGAACTCCCGGTAGCCGGCGCGCAGCTGCTCCTTGTCGACGTCATCTCCCACCGCCGCGAACAGCTGCTCGCCGAGGGCTTCAAGCGTGGGGCGAAGCACACTGTTGCGGGTCTGCCTGTCGCTGATGAGAATGAAAAAAATGAGGCTTGAAAGAGAGAGGACGAAAAAAGCCATCGCACTTTTTTGCAGCCAATGCATACAAAAACCTCGCCTCGGCCATGATCACACCATCTTATCTATCAGACTCCTGAGTCTGTAAAAAGTTTCACCCAAGAGCAATTGCAGGACAAAAAATTCAGCGGATGGGGCCACCGGGACGCGACGGCCAGGCCTCTCGCAGGTGAAGGAGCTTCGGTCCCACAGCGCGGCAGCGCCGCACCTTTGGCAGGGCTTACGGATTGAGCAGCGCTCTTTGCAGGCGGCGGGCCTGGGAAATCGCTCGCACCGTCAGCGGCCTGGTCTTGCGGGAGGGGACGATCACCTTGAGAGCCTGGGCCTTGATCCCCACTTGCACCAATTGGCCCGCATCGACCGGTTCGCCGTCGACATGAAAGGGGCCGGGTTTGTTTCTCGAAATGCGCAGGGAGGTGGTCTGGTAGCGCTCATACTCCCTGACCTTGTCAATCTTGCCGGTGAAGAGCTTGGGCAGATGAAAGAGCGCCCGCAGCAAGGTGATGTTGCGGATGATACAGACATCGAGCAGGCCGTCGTCCGGCCGGGCGTTGGGCGAGATGATCACCCCCAGGCCCCACTGCGTGGTATTGGCGACCGTCACCAGGAGCGCGCTGCGCTCGACTGTGCGTCCGTCGAACTCGAGTCTGAAGGTCTCCGGCCGGAAAAAAAGAAATTCGCGCACCCCGATGTAGAAATAAGGCAGGGGGCCGCGCAGGCTGCGATCATCGAAGAGCTTGCCGACAAGGGCATCAAAACCGAGACCGGTGACAATAAAAAAATTGCGCTCCTCGATGGTCCCGGTATCGATAGTCCGGATCCGGCCGGTCAGCAGCAGCCTGGCCGCGCGCCGGATCGCGATCGGAATCAACAGTCCGCGCGCCAGGCCATTGCCGGAACCGACCGGGATGATGCCGAGAGCGGTATCGGTGTAGAGCAGCGCCGACCCCACCTCATTGGCGGTGCCGTCGCCGCCGATGGCAACCACCGCATCATACCCCTCCTCCACCGCCCGCCGGGCCAGCTCATGGGCATGCCCCCGGTATTCGGTCTCGGAGAAATCATACACAAACGGAGCCTCTTCGAGCACTGCCTCGATCGTCCTGCGGATGACGCGCGGGCTGCGCACCAGACCCGATTTGGGATTATGAATGAATTTTACTTTTTTCAGTTCCACAGGAAATGCCTCAGTCAAACAGCCGACAGGAGCCATTGGCCATCACAAGGTACACTCGAACTGCTCATCAGGGAGAAATGGGGGAGAGCCCCGCGGAGGGCGCCAGCCAGCGCCCCCGGGGAAACGGTCATCGAGCCTGCAGGGCCCGCTGCAAGCTGGCAAGAAATTTCTCGGGGGAGACAAACCCAACTTCGCGCAGATCAGCGATCTCTTCTCCCGCGGGGGTCAGAAAGAGCAGGGTCGGCATGCCGGTCACTGCAAACCGCTCCATGAAGGCCCTGGTCTTTGCATCCGGCTTGGTGCAGTCGACCTTGAGAATGGTAAAGCCGGCAAACTGCTCCTGCACCCGGCTGTCCGAAAAGGTCTCCTTGTCGAGCTGTTTGCACGGGGCACACCAGTCCGCATAAAAATCAATAAAAATCGGCTTGCCCTCCGCCGTCAGCTCCTCGATGCCCTGCCCCTGGTACTGCACCCATGGCAGCTCCGAGGGTCTGGAATGGATGGCCTCGTTGAGCCAGTGCAGCCCGAGAAGAATCAACACTCCCCCAAGCAGGCGCCGGAAGAACCTGAATCCCCGGGTCTGCTCCTCGTGGCCGATGAAGCCCAGCAGCAGGCCGCCGACGACCCCGAGCAGCCCGAGCAGGAAAAGCAGCTTGTCATGGATCAGGTCGAGCTGCGGGGTGATGAAATAGATCGCGACGCCGATGAGCAGAAAACCAAAGAACTTTTTAACCCAAAGCATCCACATGCCCGACTGCGGCAGGCGGTTGAGCAGACCGCTGAAGGTGGCCAACACCAGATAGGGCAGGCCGAGCCCGATGCCCATGGCAAAAAAGAGCAGGCCGCCCTTGGCCACCAGACCCAGCTTCGCGACCAGGCCGACCAGGCCGATGATGATCCCTGCCGCGCAGGGCGCGATGATCACCCCGACCGTCAGCCCCATGATCAGAGCCCCCAACAGCCCCTCGCGAGCCCCGCCGAAACGCGTCAACAAGCCGGTGGGCACGCTGATCTCGAACGCCCCGAACATGCTCGCCGCCATGAGCAGAATGATCGTGGCTACCACTGCGACAAACCAGGGACTCTGAAACAGAAAACCCCACTGCTTTCCTGCCAGACCGGAAAGCACCCCGAGCAGCGCGAAAGAGAGGGCGATGCCGATCAGATATAAAAGGGCATTGACAAAACTCGAGCCCCGGCTGCGGCCGCTCTGACCACCGAAATAGCTCACGGTCAGGGGGATGATCGGATAGACACAGGGAGTCAGATTGAGCGCGAGACCGATGAGCAGAAAGGCGGCGATGGCATAAAAAAGCCCGTGCTCGAGGATCTCCATCGCCCGTCTTTCATCCGGGGTGAGCTGGAGGCCCCCCTCCCCGGCCGCCGCTGCCGGCCGGGTCCCGCGGCCGGGATCCTGCACGCCGGCTGAAAAAAGAGCGGAGGTGTCCCGTGCCACCGGCGTGCCCGCCGGGACGATCTCCAGGGGCAGTATGAACTTTTTCTCGCCGGGCGAGAAACAGCTGGTTTCATTACAGCCCTGGTAGGTAAGCGTCCCCTCGATCTGCAGCCTCCCCGGGGCGGCTTGCGGCAGCACCTGCACACGGGTGTGAATTTTCACCTCCTCCTCGAATACCGAAAGCTCGTTATCGGAAAAGGCGAATTTTTTCAGGAGCGGCCTGGGATAGAGCGCCGGACCGAAACTCAGGGAGGGAGAGGGGGCAAACTGCAGCTGGGTGGGGATGAGAAATTCATCGGCCGGGGTGTTGGAGTTGATATGCAAACCGGGCACAATCTTGACCACGACAACGGCCTCGAGCCCGGAACCGGGCACCGCCTGGCCTTGGGAGATAAAAGCCTCGGCGGTCAGGACTTCCGGCTCGACAAAGCCCTGGGCTGCAAGCCCGCCAGCACCGAATAGTAAAAGCAGAGAAAGAACAAAAGATCTATTCATAGGATTCCAGATCAGTTAAAAGCCTTCTTTGAGCGAATATAGCCCTCGTTGCGGGCGTATTTTTCCAAAACCTTTTGCAGCATGCGGCGGCCGCGGAAGAGGCGCGACATCACCGTGCCGATCGGCCGATCGATGATATCGGCGATCTCCTTGTAAGCGAATCCCTCGACGTCCGCAAGCAGAATCACCATGCGGAATTCATCAGAGAGCTGCGCGAGCGCGGCCTTGATGTCGTCGTCGAACAGCTCCTCATAATTGGACTCGTCGAATCCGTCCCACTCCTTGATGGCCTTCTGCTCATCCTCACTCTCGAGGCCGAATTCGACCTTGTCCAGCTGCACCTGCTGGGGGGTGCGGATTTTCTTGCGATATTTGTTGATGAAGGTGTTGGTGAGTATCTTGAAAATCCAGGCCTTGAAGTTGGTCCCCTCCTCGAACTTGCCGAAAAAACGGTAGGCGCGCAGGTAGGTGTCCTGTACGAGGTCCTCCGCCTCTGCGGTGTTGCGCGTCATGCGCAGGGCCGTACTGTAGAGGGAATCCATATACTCGAAGGCGATCTCTTCGAATCGCTTTTTTTGCTCGTCTGTGATCACAGCGGTCCCATAATAGTCAGGATTGACCCATCTGTCACCAGTTGCCCCCATGCCCAATCAATAAAAAATACTAAATATAGTACTAATAAGTCAATGAGTTTTTCGCTTGCGCCCGGCCTCTACATCTGGGATTCGTCCTTCCAGCGCGTGATGCGCCACTTCTGATCGTAGCTGCTTTTGCGCATGTTGAAGATGGCATTGCCGGTGAGATTGAATTCCCCCCTGCTGCCGAAAAGATGGAGATGAAGGGTTTTGGCCAGCTCCGCATTGTTGCCGTCCTGGGTCTCGTATATGGTCGAATCCCAGATCAGGGTCAGGGTTTCGAAGCTGCGGAAAAGGCGGCCCGTAGTTCTGAGTTCCACATCCCGGTTCCAGGAGGCATAGAGGCCGGAGGAGCCGAGATTGGGATCGAAGTAAACAAAGACGAAGGAGCTGTCGAGCAGGCCGTCATAGACCAGTGAATCCTTGAGGGTGTAGGCGTAGACGAAATTGTCCAGCACTTCTGCCGGGGTCGACTGCCCGGTGATGCGCAGGCCGTTGCCGGCGCTGCGCTCCAGTTCGGGCGCAAAGGGATTGAAACAGGCGGCGCACAGCAGGGTGAAGGCCAGGGCCAGGAGGAGACCGGGCCGGCCCCCTCCCCGGGGCTGCAGCGGCCTGTCAGCCATTGTTCACCACCCGCCCTGCCGCAGTATACGCTGCGCCTTGGGCATCAGGGCATGTGCAGCGGTCAATTCGGGATCTTCGCCGCGAATGATCTGGTAATAGTGCTTGCTGTCGTAGAGGGAACGGGCCACCTCAGCCTTGACCATGCTCTTGATGTAGGTCTCGTCCCGATCATAGGCCTCCTGGCTGAACTCGATCTTGTTCTTCTTGAGCAGCTCCTTGAGGTCCGGCAGGAGTTCATCGCCCACGCGATAGCGCGAACGAAAATCCTCAAAGCTGGCATAACGGCCGCGCTGGGCATTGCCGTAGCGAGAGCCCAGTTCAAAGAAGATGCGGCTGCCGAAGAGGGCGTTGGTGAAGCGGGTGATGCGCTCTGCCTTGAGGCTGCTGTCCGGAGTGATGCCGCCCCCGCCGAAAACCTTGCGACCGGCGCGGGTGGTATAGGCGGTGCGCCCGGAATCCGGTGCGGCCGGGGCGTTTTCGTCCTCGTCGTCATAACCCTCGGCATAATAATCAGCCAGGCCGTCATCGTAGGGCCGCTGGATGAGGCGGCCGCTCGGGGTATAGTAGCGGGCAACCGTCAGGCGCAGGGCTGAACCATCCTTGAGGCCGATCTGGTTCTGCACCAGCCCCTTGCCGAAGCTGGTCTGTCCGACCACCAGGCCGCGGTCGAGATCCTGGATGGCGCCGGCGACGATCTCGGAAGCGCTGGCCGAGCCATGATTGATCATCACGATCATCGGCATCATCGGCTGATCGCTGCCGCTGGTGGAGAAATAATCGTCGTCTGCGCCGCTGAGCCGGCCGCGGGTGTAGACCAGCTTGTGACCGCTGGGGATAAACTTGTCCGCCACCTCGACCGCTTGCTCGAGCAGCCCACCCGTATTGGAACGGAGGTCAAATATGAGCTGCTGCATGCCCTGGCTGCGCAGTTCCTTCAGAGCGGTCTCGAGTTCGGTGGAGGTGGTCTTGGCGAAACGCGCCAGCCAGATGTAGCCGGTCTTGCCGTCATCGAGCATGAACGAG
>Ga0116158_10003460_pt1 | contig 13684 bp, 9 predicted proteins | sample AD_UKC052_MetaG_FD_89883 | JGI IMG/M metagenome (GOLD analysis project Ga0116158, IMG submission 89883) | Active sludge microbial communities of municipal wastewater-treating anaerobic digesters from USA - AD_UKC052_MetaG | ecosystem: Engineered > Bioreactor > Anaerobic > Digestate | place: USA... | reverse complement strand
TTGCCATTCACAAACCTCATGGTAATAAAGACCACGACAGAAAGCATGTTCACATTAGTAAAAAAGGACTAAGCGGAAAATACTCTTGGAACATTGACGGCACACGTCATGATAATCATAGGTTTCCTAATACTGAAAAATGCATAAAAACTGCTAAAGAACATGCAGCAACAGCACTGGGTGTTAGTGTTGCGACCCTTAGTTTTATGTATGGTTTTGAAGGTGGTAACAACATCACGCTGCACAGCGAATTTTCAGGCATGCCTTTATTTAATGCTTATGTATCGCAGCGACTAATTTTTACTATATTAGCTAGTCAGCTTGGTTTAGTTGTTGTTATTTGTGAAAATTCCTAACCTATCATTCAAGCGGGACGCCTGACGGCGCCCCTTAACTCAAACGTTGACGCTGTAGAATAAGTCCTTTTTCAACGAAATTTAGGCCAAGTTTTCACCTCAGCCAATCACACTCTGTCGTTTTCAAATCTATTAAAATGATGATTGTGTCGAGCGTTAAATCCGTCAACAAGGCGTATGCGTCATCAATGACGCTAACCTAGGTCTTCTCAGACCGGTTTCCTGCGATTCCTGCATCCTTCCATAGTGCGCCAGCTTCTCAATGTTATGCACCAAGCAGTAGAGCTTCCATTGCGCATCTACCTTCTTCTGCCCTCTGAGCGTAAAGCGGTTGAGTTGTTTGTTATGCCTGATATTGCCAAATACAGGCTCTACCGTAGCAAAGCGCCTACCATAAGCCGCTCTACCTGCCTCGCTGTCTATGCGTTGTTTCATTAGGTCGGTGTAACTGGGCTGGCTCGGGTCAGCTTTGCCCTGAAAGAAGCTTACTTGTCGTGCTTTGGTTTTGTCTGGGGTGCGTAAACAGCGATGACGTTGTTCACATGGTATGCAGTCGCGCAATGCCCCTTGAAACTTAATGGCGCGATAACCGTTATGAATGCAGTTTGCCCCATTTTGGTAAAGTGATTTGCCAGCGGGGCAGATGCAAGTACCTAATGCTGGATTGTAGTTAAAGTCTTGGGGTTGATAATGTTTGCTGGCTTTATTTGCGTGTGCTTTGTTTTGTGATTTGTCATGGAGCGGGTCGTCAGCCATTGTGTATTTAGCTTGGCCCGCAAAGCGTTCATCTCGCTTGCGCATACCGTTATCTGCAATTAATGTGTCAATCTGCATGGCGGCAAGTTGCTTAAGATTCGCTTCACTATGATAGCCCGCATCCGCTGTAATCAAGCTATTTGGCTTGATGAGCGGTATATCTGCCATGCTAACCTGCATGGATGTCACCACGCCAATGAGCAGTTCCTGCTCACTGCCAGTGCCATGCGCTTGGGCATCGACAATAATCAGATGCATGCTGTCGACTGCGGCAACGCCTGTATAGCCTTGTATCACGCCTTTGCTGGTCGCCATTTTGGCAGACTGCTGGTCGGTGCGGTTACTTTTGCGTATTGTGCCACGACTACCCATGCGGTCTTCTGGATTATCATTAAGCCATTGGCGGATTTGTGCGGCATCCGTTTGTAAACGGGTAATGCGTTTGGTTGCCTTGTGTTCTAGATTAGGTTCAATGCCGCGCTGATCTTCTGCACGATGCCGTTCCAGCATGGTACGGGCGCAGGCTTCGAGCTTGCTGGCTTGATGTTCAAAGTCAGCACGGCTGCCGCTTTTAGCTTTAGAAGCGTTGCTAGGCAACTTAATCCCATCGATGGCGAACATCTCACGTCCAATCAGCCCTTGGCGGTCACAGATGTAGAGGATTTGCGTAAAGAGCTTGGCGATATGGTCGCCCATCGTTGATATAAATGCAGCAATGGTGGTGAAGTGTGGTTGGCTATCGCCACAAAGTGCGATGAAAGTGACATGCTCACGGCAGGCACGTTCTATGTGGCGACTGCTGATAATCCCTTGAGAATAGGCAAACAATATCACTTTAAGCAACATGGCGGGCGGGAAAGCATAGGCTCCAGTGGCATCATTGCAGTAACAGGTGTCAAAACCGCTTAAATCAAGTTCATGGTCTAGCAGGTGGTTGAGGGCGTATTCAAGACTACCAGGGAGGAGTTGCCGTTGCAGGTCAACGGCTAGAAATCGTGGGCTGGTGTCTATGTGTTTGTATCGTGCCATGGGCGCTCACATCGTTTATTTCGATAGTCCATATTGACCCATACACGTTACATAGGCAAGATGCTCATATGATACTTTTTATACAGCTTCGTTAGGCTAATCGAATCCATCATGCGTTCAGACGTAAAAGTTCCTCAGCTGCAGGTTGAGCACTACATAGACCAGAGTTCAGGTGAACCTTCCGCACGGTTTCTATGGAACGGCCTACTCCTTCAAGCAATAGAAGTAACAGGGAAAAATATTTCGCGCTTAGAAGGATTAACGTTAATTGACAAAGATTTGCACAACGCCAAGAAATGGCTTGAAAAAGCCCACGCTTTATCAAAAACTCAAGAAGTTCCTGAAGTCAGCACTGAAACTTACATTGCGTCAAAAGATAGAGAAATATTCGATGACGTAAAAGCATACTTTGTAGCGGCCGTTACTTTTTATGGAAAAGCCTTTACCGAAGCCAACGGACGTCACGCTCAAATGCAAACCGATTGGCTCGACAAAGAGTTCAGGTCCGCGCATATAGAGCTCATGGACTTGAGACACAACTTCGCCGCACACAGCGGTGACATGCAATTAGAGAAGGTCCGGACGAGAGTACTATTGATACCATCAAAAAATGGTATTGAACCAAAGCTACACCATCAACGAGTCCAGCCAGATAGCACCTTTACCAGTAGCGACGGTAAAAATTATATAGACTTAATTTCTCACGCTATCTCAGTTGTAACGGAGCGCCACCGAAAGCTCAAGGACAGACTCGGTGACATAGTTTATTCGTACCCACCCCAGTTCTGGGAGCTCGTAGCGAAATCGAGCACCCCACTTGATCTGGATAGGGAATATAGAGCCAAGAAGAAAAAATAAACCATTTGCGGTAGAGGAAAAATTGAAGTGCGGAGTTTATGTTTGAAGTTGGTGGATTTCAACCCAACGGTATTGTTGATGTGCAACACAAATAATGATAGGCATGCCTAACATTTCAATCTAGGGGACTCGATACAAGCTGCTTCGCATTTTTCCGCTCACCCCTGATCTCAAACTTTGACTGTCTTCTTTGGGTCGCGACATGCCCTATGGCACCTAAATTAGATTGTCATGTAGCTGCCGTTCAGAAATATGCATAGCCTTTTAGTTAATGTTCTGCCTCATGAGGGTCCCTGACGAGTCATAGTGAGATTCTGTGGCTGGTTGGTATTAGAATATGCACCATAAGATTTAATATGGGGGAAAGTGTTAAGTATCGGTAAAGACAATTATCATCAGTTGAGTTATGTGGCGTGGGGTTGATGTTCGAATCATTATCAGATTAAACACTCTTGGAGTTCTGTCAACAGCTGAAGTTTTTTTTACAAGGAGTGTAAAAATAGACACTTTTATTTTTTTAAATCATAATGGGCTAATGGATCATTTGTAAGTCTGTACGTCCTTGCCAATTATCAATGGTTTGAGAAATTAAAAAAATGAAAAACCAATGCTACGATTCTACAAAAAAGTCCGGTTTTATAATAACTTCTTAACAAACTCTATTTTCTTAGCTAAAAATGCAATTCGTTCGTAATGGTCCAGATATTCCAGAACGTCTTTTACAAGCTCACGAGGACGGGCGGGTTGTATTTTTTTGTGGCGCAGGCATTTCATACCCTGCACACCTACCTGGGTTTTCTGGCTTGGTGGAGAAACTGTTTGACGCAGTCGGGGAAGAGCCTAATACAGTCCAGCAAACAGCAATAAATGCAAAACAGTTCGATACAGCTATTGGCCTTCTGGAGGCCGCAGTTGGTCGAGAAACTGTTCGCCGTGAGCTCGCAATGGTCCTAGAGCCAGATCTTAGCGCCACAAACGCGACGGCTACCCACGAAGCATTGATGAAGCTTGGAAAATGTCGTGACGGACGAACCCGTCTCATCACCACTAATTTCGACCGTCTCTTTGAACAAGTAATTAGCAAAAATGCATCGCTCGTTGAATGTTTCGAAGCGCCGTTGCTACCTGTGCCCAAAAATCGTTGGGATGGACTGGTATATCTGCATGGCTTATTGCCTGAAAAACCCACCTCCAGCAAACTAGATCGCTTAGTAATTTCCAGTGGAGATTTTGGGTTGGCTTACCTTACTGAGCGCTGGGCAGCTCGTTTTGTCAGCGAACTTTTTAGAAACTATACCGTATGCTTCGTTGGCTATAGCATTACCGATCCCGTATTGCGCTATATGATGGATGCACTTGCTGCTGACCGATTGCTGGGTGAATCACCACCAGAGATGTTCGCCTTCGGAAGCTTCTCCAAGGGCAAAGAAGTAAATGTCGAAAGTGAGTGGCGAGCGAAGAATGTAACCCCTATTTTATACCGTGAACACAAAAATCATTTTTACTTGCATAAGACGCTGCGTACATGGGCCGACACATACCGTGATGGATTGCGCGGCAAAGAACGGATTATCGTAGAAAGTGCGATAACACGCCCCATGTTGAGCACAGTACAGGATAATTTTGTAGGGCGATTGCTTTGGGCACTAAGTGACCCGCAAGGCCTGCCTGCGAAACGGTTTTCGGAACTCGAACCAGCACCTTCGCTTGACTGGCTTATGCCACTTTGTGAAGAACGATACAAACAAGTAGATTTAAATCGATTTGGCGTACAACCAAAGCTGGTAATAGATAATAAATTGTCATTCAGTCTAACACGCAGGCCACCTCCATACGATCTTGCACCAAGAATGGTATTAGTAAGCTCGGAAGCTCACCACACGCGCTGGGATAAAATTATGTCTCATCTCGCAAATTGGCTGCTAAGGCATCTTGATGATCCTGTTTTATTATTATGGATAGTAAAACAAGGCGGGAAACTACATAATGATTTTAAATGGGCGTTAGAGCGCCGGTTGGACGAAATTTCCAAGTTTGAACACGATGGCAATCATGATGAACTAAATCGTATACGATTAAATTCGCCCAATGCCATTCCACGTCCAATAATGCGTAATCTTTGGAGTTTGATGCTTAATGGGCGAATAAAGTCATCAGGATTTGTAAGTGATTTATACGTTTGGCTAGATCGGTTTAAGCGCGATGGACTAACGGCATCACTTAGACTAAATCTGCGTGAAATATTAACTCCACGTGTGGAACTAAGAGAACCATTCCTACAAATCAAAAATAAAGTTGAACCCGACGACCTGCAAATTATTAATGACCTTGTAGATTGGGAAATAGTTCTATCAGCGGAAAGTGTACATTCATCACTGCATGACTTAGCAAAAAATATCGAATGGACTAGGGCATTACCTGAACTTCTAGTAGATTTCACCGGGCTACTAAAAGATGCTTGCGACCTTATGCAAGAACTTGGAGGGGCTGATAAAACAAGTGATCTATCCTATATTAGCCAACCTTCAGTAAGCGAACATCCGCAAAACAACGATTACCATGAATGGACAGCCCTAATCGAACTCACACGTAATGCATGGTTATCCACAAATGCACTTCATCCAGAACTTGCGTTAATTGCTGCCAAGGCTTGGTGGTTAATTCCTTACCCAATTTTTAAACGTTTAGCTTTCTTCGCGGCAGCGCAAAGCAGCACCATCCCCACTCGCCTTGCTCTTGATTGGATACTAGCATATAACAATCATTGGCTATGGTCAGTAGAAACCCAGCGCGAGGTTATGCGTTTGTTGGTGACGCTAGCGCCAAATTTAGATGCTGATTTATTGAACGAACTTGAATTGGCAATACTCGCAGGGCCACCTAGAGAAATGTTTATAGATGATATTGAACCAGAACGTTGGTCACGTATTATTGAAAGAGAAACTTGGCTTCGTCTTGCCAAAATTAAGAGAGCTCAGGTAGTCCTAGGGGAAACTGCAAAAAAAAGATTGGATGATTTGACTCATTTGCACCCTGAGTGGCTTTTGGCTGAAGATGAGCGTGATGAATTCCCCACTTGGTCAGGTTCAGGCGACGAGTGGACTAAGTTTGTAGCTACGCCTCGTCGACGTAAGGAATTGGTAGTATGGTTAAAAAATAATGCTATTAGAGATCATTGGCAACAGGATGATTGGCGTCAACGTTGTCGTGATAACTTTAGTACCACGGCTACCGCACTATGCGCCCTCGCTGCAGAAGATATTTGGCCCGTAGAACGCTGGAAAGAAGCACTCCAAGCCTGGTCTGAAGAAAAACTAATTATTCGATCTTGGCGTTATTTAGCACCAGTTTTGGCAAGCGCACCTCCAAACCTAACCCAACAGCTTGCCTATGGTATTAGCTGGTGGCTCAAGGCCATTGCAATGAAATTAAACAGCAATGAGAAACTATTCTTAGAACTTTGCCAACGCATCCTTGCAATTGATTTCCCTAAAGAAATAAATATTAAAGATCATGTGACAACAGCAATAAATCACCCAATAGGTAATGTGACCGAAGCACTTTTGCACTTTTGGTATAAAACTTCACCTGAGGACGGACAAACCTTGGATGGTGAACTCGGCGAGATATTTACAAAACTGTCCAATACCCAAATCTACATATTTAGACATGCTCGTGTCTTACTAGCTGCACACGCAATTGCCTTATTCAGAGTAGACCCGATTTGGGCAGAAAAACACTTGTTGCCTTTGTTTAACTGGCAACAATTAACCGATGAAGCCAAATCGGCGTGGGAAGGGCTTCTTTGGTCTCCTCGTCTTTATCGGCCTTTTATGGAAGCAATCAAAGAACCATTTCTCGATACCGCACGACATTATTCGCAACTAGGCAGACACAAAGGGCAGTACGCAGCTTTACTAACTTTCACCGCGCTTGACCCAGAGGATACTTTTACAAAATTAGAACTTATTAATGCCACGCGCGCATTACCATTGGCTGGTCTGGAAGAAAGCTCAAAGTCGCTAGTTCTGGCGTTAGAAGGCGCTGGTGATCAGAAATCCGAATTTTGGCGAAACCGCATTGCTCCTTACATTCAATCAATCTGGCCAAAATCGCAAGAGAATACATCCAAAATTATTTCGGATAATTTCGCCAGATTGTGTCTGGCAACACAAGACGCATTCCCGGAAGCGTTGTCTATGCTAAAAAAATGGCTGCTGCCCCCAGACTATCCTAATTTCTTAGTGGAGAGATTGCGAAAATCAGATTTATGCCAGCAGTACCCAGAGCAAGCACTTAGCTTTTTGGACAAAATAACTACTAACGATCCTCGATGGCCAGCCAGCAATTTAGGAGAATGTCTTGAAACTATTAAACTTGCAGACCCTACACTTTGCATTGACTCACGGTTTGAGCGATTAAATTATATTAATCAAAGCAATTAACAGCTTGAAATTCATGGGGGTTAATTTTAAGGAACTTAATTATGCAAGATATAGTAAGTTCTACATATAAGTTTTTGGCTGATATGTGACTATTAATAAATGAACAAGGGGTTCTGTTAAAACGTAACCAATTGTTTTATATTGTAGGGCGTGCGAGATCGAATTCGCGATAAAAAGATTATGAGTTGTTGTAATAGGAACTCTTCAAGTTCAACCACTGATAATCATATTTATCAGTGGTTGATGTTTTAAACTAGTTGTAACTTTTTAGGCTTAATCGCAGCAAGAAAGACGCTGTCATGTTGAATACAGCCTTTGCGAACAATAAAAAGGGTTGCCTCTTTGCTTCGCATCAGGGTGCGAATTTGTGATCTAGCAGTGGTGTTACCTCGTCTTGAAGTGGACCATCCATGCGTTAGTAAAAGGTATTGTTTGTTGTTATCTTGCGCCATTTTAAGGCACTCTAAGGCAGTGCGATATACATGCTCCATATTTTCATGGTAGCAGCCAGAACTTATTTCATTCGACCAATGAAAGTCCATTTCCATTAAGTCTGGTAACTTTCGGTAATCTGTCCAGTTTTTATACTCTCGCTTAAATTTTGCCATCTTGAATTCTTATCCCCATGTACAATTAGTTTTAAATAAACATACATCTACTAAGTACCTTTAATATAATTAATTGTAGGGCATATTCGAAATGAAACTATATTCATATGTGGTTGAGCACGAACACGGTTTATCACCAAATCCTTCTAATGGTTTTTGTACCTTAGTGCACTGCAAGTTTAATAAGTCAGGAAAACGGAGAAACATAGTTGAAATGGCCAATGTCGGTGACTGGGTGCTTGGTACGGGTGGAAATAGTTCAGAAAGTATCGGTAATGGAAAAATTATTTACTTAATGCGAATCGATGAAAAAATATCATTTAAAGACTTTCTAAACGATACGCGATTCAAGGGGCGTAAAGATCAAGTAGATAACGGCCATGGAAATACCTACGCACTAATATCTGAGTACTATTATTATTTTGGAAGAAATGCGATCAATATACCCAATGAATTTTTAGATTTTAGTCTCGAGAAAAAAGGCCCAGGTTATCGTTGTGACCCTTCTCCAAATCAAATAAGACTAATAGTATTATGGTTTGAAACAAACTTTAGCATTGGCGCACATGGTACGGCTTGCAGGCCAATTGGTGATTGTGAGCATAGTCTAGATATTGCTTGTCAGCCTACATGTATTCAGACATCAAATAAAGTTACTCCTTTGTGCAAGACCGAAGTGTGCTAGTTTATGATTATTTTATTGGAACTATGTTTTATTGCGACTTAAAAGCCTTATCAATATAAAACAAATTTTTACAAGTTCTCTATAGTAATTTAAAATTTTTGGTTGTATATAAATGAAACCTAATTTAAAAATTACCTCAAGAATTACTTTTTGACTTATTAAACATTTCTTCAATTATTCCTGGGGATAGTTTTGCAAATTGTGGGCCAGTGATATACCTTAGTATTCCAGTTAAAAGAGCCACTCGTTATTATTTGAAAGTAGCCATCGATAGTTATTCGATTTTGACCATTTTTTTGAACGCGTAATTTGTGGGACAAAGCGGTCGAATGTAGTAAGTAAACTTTAGCTCATAACCAAAAGGGTAAAGTTAAAATCTCTAATGTAATCTTAAACATCCACCTCAAATTCACTTGTAACAGATTGTATTATTTTGTTACAATTGGTTACATCTGCTTATTCATCTATTGCTTTACAGTAGAAGGTCATCTCACCCAAAAAAAGTAAATGAATTAAAGGAAGCTTCATGCCACATGACCCACATTCAGACCGTTTTATTAGCACTTTAACTAAAAACACCGTAGCCATCATTCTGGCAGGTGGTCGTGGCAGTCGCCTGAAGAGCCTAACTGACTGGCGGGCAAAACCAGCTGTGCAGTTTGGTGGTAAATTCCGCATTATTGATTTCCCACTTTCCAATTGCATTAACTCGGGTATTCGCCGCATCAATGTAGCGACCCAATACAAAGCGCAAAGTTTGATCCAGCACATTCAACGTGGCTGGGGATTTTTACGTGGTGAGTTCAACGAGTATGTAAACATTATCCCTGCACAGCAACGCATATCAGAAGACTGGTACAAGGGCACCGCTGATGCTGTGTATCAGAACCTTGACTTACTACGTGAATCTGGCGGTGAGTATGTGTTGATTTTGGCCGGCGATCATATTTATAAAATGGATTATGGCAAGATGCTCGCCACACACGTTAGAAGCAATGCGGATATGACAGTAGCCTGCATTAACGTGCCGTTAGAAGACGCCAAAGGCTTTGGTGTGTTAGCGGTTGATGATACGGATCAGGTCATTGAGTTTGCAGAAAAGCCAGCTAATCCTAAGCATATGCCAGGTGATCCTACAAAAGCATTTGCGAGCATGGGTATCTACGTATTTAACGCAAAATTCCTTTATGAACAATTGATTCGTGATGCAAACGACCCAGCTTCAAGTCACGACTTTGGTGGTGACATCATTCCGTACATTATCGAAAAACATAAGATTCAAGCGCATCGTTTTACTGAGAGCTGCGTAGGCGTTAAGGATGGCAATTACTATTGGCGTGATGTGGGTACGATTGACGCCTATTGGGAAGCCAATATGGAGCTCACTAGAGTGGCTCCTGAGCTTAATTTGTATGATAGAGAATGGCCCATTTGGACGCATCAAGAACAACTTCCCCCCGCGAAGTTTATTTTTAACGATGTAGGAAGGACCGGTCAAGCCATCGATTCACTGGTTTCTGGGGGATGTGTAATTAGTGGCTCCAGTGTTAAGAACTCGGTTTTATTCTCGGACGTAAGAGTTCACAGCTTTTGCTCAATTGCAGGTTCGGTTGTTTTACCTAAAGTAACCATCAATCGCAATGTTGTCCTCAAAAATGTTGTTATTGACAGAAGTTGTGTGATTCCAGAAGGCATGCAAATCGGCGTGGACTTGGCTTTAGATGCGCAGCGTTTTTATGTGTCAGAAAAAGGCATTGTGTTGGTCACGCCCGATATGCTGGGGCAAGATTTATATCGATCCATTTGATCTAAAATCAATATGTATTATGGGGCGATTAACCTAGGATTTACTTTAATTTAAACAAGCGAGGCTGAATATGCGTAAACGGATCATTACTCAGACTCAACAGGAAATTACACCTTCAGGCACCAATTGGCTAAATCTCGAAGAGCTCACTGTAGTGGAAGTCAGCTCCGAGGATGCCGCATATCCAATTGAGTCTGCCTTGCTTAATAACCGAACGTTGGGGTGGCGTGCGGCGGAACCTGGCAAGCAGGTTATACGCCTACTTTTTGACAGCCCACAACCTATTAATCGGATATTCCTGAGATTCGTTGATACCAGCACCGCACGTACGCAAGAATTTGTATTAAGTTGGTCTGCAGATGGCGGAAAATCGTTCTCAGAAATAGTCCGACAGCAATGGAACTTCAATCCTCAAAGTGCTACGAAGGAAACAGAAGATTTTAATGTTGATTTACCAGCAGTGACGGCGCTCGAGTTAAGTGTCACCCCAGATATTAGTGGTGGACATGCACTGGCTTCTTTATTGCAGTTGCGGCTTGCCTAACCTTTTAAGGTTATTTTATTCATCAGAACTATTCTCTATACGTCCTATTGTATTTGACACGCATTAAGAAAGAAGTAACAACCTATGTTAGTTCATAATAAAGCCATTAAGGAGCTGACCCCTGCGGATTATCTCGTTATCGAAAAAGAACATAAGTTGCTGGAAAAGTACTTACATAGTCTTCGAGAGGCTTGTGTCTGTAGTAACTTAGATAAATTGCCTGATTGTAAAGTCTGCGACAAAGAGAAGCAGAGCTCGTGCCTAGGAAGACTACCTTCTTTCCTATTCAACATTATTGAACTGGCAGCTAGGCATTTTAAGGATGAAGAAACCATCATGTTGAGCAGACCCAACGTTACAAGGCAATACGAATACTTCCGTATTCATAGACAAGCACACGATGACATCATGCTTAAGTTGCAGGGCTTGGTTGATGAATGCTTAACGTTGAGAAATGATGGCAATGTTGCTGAAATCTACGTCAAATTTTACGACAAAATTTCAGACCTATTTGAGAAGCATGACCGTTTTTTTGATGATCCATTTATTGCCTCAACTAAAACCTAAGCAACAAAGAAAGTAGTCTCAAGATGAATAAAACCAGAAACCTTCAATACATGAAGAAACACGGTCAGATGCTAAATAGAGAGATTACAAATGATACTGGCATTTCACATGTACGCATTGCAGAAAAAAGCGAGTTGATGCAATGAAGAATCTAGCTGATGCTTCAAGGAAACGTGTAAAAGCTACTGCTGTAAGTTTGCAAGTCAATAAAATGCAAACCCTAGCAGTTAACTTGTTGTAAAAGCACGTGTTGGTTACAACATGAAACAATTAAATTGATTACGACACAACTTGTTGACTATTCGAAATAATTAAGACACTGTTCTGACCTAATATGCGAAGCTATATTGTTTGATTTGCAATATAGAAAACTTGCTCCAAAGTTTTTATAGCGCTTTTGCATAGGCGCTATTTTTTTGCCTAAATTTTGTACGTTTTTAATATTTTATGTCACCAAAAATTCCACAAAAAAAGAAAAAAGGTCTGGTAAGCGTTTTTCAACATTAGAATTAGGTCGAAGGCTGTCTGTGACTGGTTAATGTGGACAGGCCGCTTAGTGGATTTATGAGCCTATTGACATTATTAAGCAAACAATTAACTTGCTCTATCTTACAGTTTTGAGTGGCTGTTTTGAATTAGAATTACTGGCTTTTTTTGACTATAATACTCATATACCTGAATTATTCCTCAAACTATCTCTGTAGACATGGGTTTTTAAATATTATTTTATTAACTCATTTCTTTGAGTTTTATTGTTTAAGTTGATAGAACTTAACTTATTGAAATGACTAACTTTTTCATTTTTAAGTCTTTAGTTTTTATATTGTCTATGTATAATGTTAGCTATACAATTAGTGAGTGTGTACTGCTTTAAACTTACAAGCTAACATCATCAACACACTCATCATTTAGCTTTTCTAGTTAATTTTCCCTACCAAATAAATTTAAAAGATTGGAGTCTTCATGACTAAGCCAATGGCATTGGCGTTGCCTGAAGCTCATGGTGAATATGACCCCATCGTAGCACTTTGGATGCTACGTTTGGCTATTCATGATGAGCAAGCAATAAGAGAAATCACACGTGGCATTTATAGCGAAGAGCTAAGGTTGTTGTTAGGAATAGAGCCGAATGAGGGTGACTTACCTAAACAAGAGCTTCGGCATTTGCTCAAATTAAGACTTCTTGAATTTGAACATCAAAATATTTCACTGGTAGATTCAACGCTGGCATTGAATATTAAGATGCTAGGTCAGATGTTAGGGTTAGCCCCAATACCGCAATTAATATTGATGTTTCTAACTTTATCTCATCAACATTCGCTCTTGAGTAGCTTCGTTGATTATCTTTGTAAAATTACGCAAGAAAGCTTGTTATTAAGCTTATCTAAAGCACTAAATATCAGCAAGCCAGAAATTAAGAATGCGTTACGCCATGATGGTGAACTGATGAGGATGAAGCTAATTAATTACAACAAAAGCTTTTCGGATAATACGCTGCAATATGTCGTATTAGATGAATTGCGAGAGGTGCTTTTTATTGCACACGCAAATGTTACTGATTTGATGAATTGCTTTATAGAGCAGGCACCATTAGCTAAGTTGCATCAGCAGGATTTTCCGCATATGGAAAGTGAAACGCAATTGCTTACTTGCTATTTGTCACAGATGCAGAATGTAGGTGTATTGGGCATCAATGTGCTGGTTTATGGAATACCAGGGGTAGGAAAAACAGAATACATTCGCAGTTTGGCTTCAAGTTTGCAAAAAACACTTTATCAGGTCAAAAGTGAAGATCAAGATGGCAATTCAATGACTAGAAGAGGTCGTTTAATGTGCTACCAGTTATGCCAACGCTTTCTATGTCAGGCCGATGCTTTGGTGTTATTTGACGAAATTGAGGATGTGTTTAGTGAAGGGATGGATTTGGATTCTCAAGTTTATATGAGAAATACAGCCATCAGTAAGGCTTGGATCAATATGCTACTTGAAACCAATGAAGTGCCAACCATTTGGATATCCAATCATGTGG
>Ga0116158_10003453_pt1 | contig 13692 bp, 8 predicted proteins | sample AD_UKC052_MetaG_FD_89883 | JGI IMG/M metagenome (GOLD analysis project Ga0116158, IMG submission 89883) | Active sludge microbial communities of municipal wastewater-treating anaerobic digesters from USA - AD_UKC052_MetaG | ecosystem: Engineered > Bioreactor > Anaerobic > Digestate | place: USA... | reverse complement strand
TCGCCCGAGAAGATGTCGTAGCCTTCGCCGTTGCCGAGATGGATGTCGCTGAGGACCAGTGTGTGCATCGTGTACCCTACGTGCTGTTTCCGGTCCTCGCGCCACCATCGGCGCGGGCCCGGCGACCAGCGGCCCGCAGGATAACGCGACCGCGAGGAACCTTGCCACGGGCGCGGACGAACGCGCGTATTCGTCGGGCCGCGAATGTGCGCAGTTAGTCCGCGTCGGGCGGCTCGTCATCCTCGGGTGTGTCGTGCCACTGGTCCTCGGCGGTCACCTCGGCGAGGTTTCCGTCGTGGGTGACGAAGGCGCCGGGGGCCGCGGAATCGTCCACGAAGTTGAGGGCGGGGGCGCCGGACAGGCGCAGCTCCTGGTCGCGCACGCCGGGGTTGGCCGCGCCGACGACTCGAACCCGCGACGATAGTGGACCGCGGCCGGGGTGTCCATGGCGTGCCGGCCGCGCATGAGCGCGATATGTCTTTCAAGACATGTTCGATTATCGTCGTTACACGGACGGGAGTCCTCGTCCGCGGCCTCGCGCTCGGGGCCGCGCCGCGCCGCCGCGCCGCCGCCGACTCGTGCTGGTACACTGGACCGCTCGGGAGTCCATGGACAACTCGGAGTGTGCGGATCTCGAGCTGAGCCTGACGCGGCGTGACGCCGGGCTTTATGTGATCGAGATGCGCTTCACCCAACCCGGCAGCGAGGCCGACGTTCGCCTCGAGGATGGTGGTCCCGGGGGTCCTGCGCTCGTCAGCATCGACCTCGCGGCGCTGCGCGAGCGCCTGCTCGATGCCGATGCATATGGTCGCACGCTGGGGGCCGCGCTGTTCGCCGCGCCGGCGGCCGCGGCGATGTATGCCCGGGCCGAGGCGACCGCGGTGCAGCTCGGGGTCGCGCTGCGGCTGCGTCTGGCGATCGGCCCCGACGCGCCGGAGCTGCATGGGCTGCGCTGGGAGACGCTGTGCACGCAGGAAGGCGCGCCGCTGGTGGCGAGCGAGCGGGTCCAGTTCTCGCGTTATCTCAGCAGCGCCGACTGGCAGCCGGTGCGGCTGCGGCCGCAGGCCGAGCTGCGCGTGCTGGTGGTGATCGCCGACCCGGCCGGACTCGACGCGTATGGGCTCGCGCCGGTGGCCGTGCAGGCGCTGTGGAAGGGCGTGCGGGCGAGCCTCGGGGCGCTGAAGGTCGACGCCTTGATGGCGCCCGGCGAGGCCACGCTCGCCAACATCGGCGAGCGCCTGCGCGACGGCCACGACGTGTTGTATTTGGTGTGTCATGGCAGCTGGCAGCGCGGCGCCTCGTGGTTGTGGCTCGAGGACAGCGCCGGCGGCATCGACCGGGTCGCGGGCGAGGCGCTGGTGGCGTGCATCGCATCGCAGGCTCAGCGGCCGCGGCTGGTCGTATTGGCGGCCTGCGAGGGTGCGGGCGCCGGGCAGGTGCACGGAGATACGGGCGAGGCGATGGCGGCGCTGGGTCCGAGCCTGGCGCGTGCCGGGGTACCGGCGGTGGTGGCCATGCAGGGCACGATCAGCGCCGAGACCGTGGACCGATTGATGCCGCGCTTCTTCGCCGAGTTGCGCAGTGACGGCCAGGTCGACCGCGCGCTGGCGCGGGCGCGGGCGGGCGTGCGGGACCGGAGCGACGGGTGGATGCCGGCGCTGTTCATGCGGCTGCGCAGCGGAAGGATCGGGTACACGCCGGGCTTCGGCGATCGCTCGAGCTTCGAGAAGTGGCCCGCGCTGCTGCAGAGCATCAGGGCCGGGCGCTGCACACCGATCGTCGGGCCGGGCCTCGCCGAGCCATTGATAGGCAGCTCGCACGAACTCGCCCGGCGCTGGGCCGAGACCTACCGCTATCCGCTGACCAGCGACCGCGATGACCTGCCGCAGGTCGCCCAGTACCTGGTCGTGCAGCAGGGCTCCGACTTCCCGCGTGATCAGCTCGAGACCGCCCTGCGCGCCAGCCTGCGCGAGCGCTGGCCGCTGGCTGTCCCGGAGGACATGTCAGGGGCCACGCTCGACGAGCAGCTGGTCGCGGCCGCGGCGTGGCGTCGGGCCCAGGGCGCGCTCGACTCGTTCGCCGTGCTGGCCGCGCTGCCGCTGCCGATCTATTTGACCACCGCGGTCGACCGCCTGCTCGAGCACAGCCTCGGCGAGCGCGGCAAGAGCCCGGCCTCGGCGGTGTGCGCCTGGCAGGGCGAAATGGACGCGGACGCCGAGCCCGGCGAATCGCGGCCGGACCCGCAGCGCCCGCTGGTCTATCATTTGTTCGGGCGGCTCGACGCGCCAGGCGCGATGGTCCTGACCGAGGACGATCACTTCGACTTTCTCATCGGCGTGACCGGCAATCGCGACCTGATCCCGGTGACCGTGCGGCGCGCCCTCGCCGACACCGCGCTGCTGTTCCTCGGCTTTCACATGGAGGACTGGAACTTCCGCGTCCTGTTTCGCAGCATCATGAAGCAGCAGGGCGGCGGCCGGCGCAAGCGCTACGCCCACGTCGCCGCGCAGATCGACCCCGAGCAGGGCCGGGCCGTCGACATCGAGCGAGCCCGGCGTTACCTCGAGGAGTACTTCGACGAGGCCGACATCACGATCTACTGGGGCAGCGCCGAGGACTTCCTGCGCGAGCTCCAGGGGCACATGAACGGCGAGGCGACGTGAGCGACGCGCTGCGCAACCCCTATGTCGGCCCGCGTGCATTCGTCACCGGCGAGCGTATGTATGGCCGCGAGCGCGAGCGGGCGGCGCTGCTCGACCTGCTGGTCGCCGAGCGGGTGGTGCTGCTGCATGCGCCCTCGGGGGCGGGCAAGAGCTCGCTGCTGTTCGCCGGGCTAATCCCCGACCTGCGGGCCGAGGGTTTCGTGGTGCGGCCGGTCATCCGCGTCGGCACCGAGCCGCCCGCGGCCGCGGCCCATGGGGTCAATCGTTATATGCTGAGCGCGCTGCTCAGCCTCGAGGAGGGCGTGCCGCCGGGGCAGCAGCGCCCGTTCGCCGAACTCGCGGAGCTGGATCTGGCGGGATATCTCGGTGCCACGCCGGACGCCGCGGAGGTGCTGATCTTCGATCAATTCGAGGAGGTGCTGATCTCGGACCCGATCGACCTCGCGGCCAAGCACGCCTTCTTCGCGGCCCTCGGCGCCGCGCTGCGACCGAGCCAGCGCTGGGCCGTGTTTGCGATCCGCGAGGACCACCTCGCCGGCCTCGCGCCGTATCAGCGGGCCCTGCCGACGCGCCTGCGCACCACCTTTCACCTCGACCTGCTCGACGCCGAGGCGGCGCAGGCGGCCGTGCAGCTGCCGGCGCGCGAGCTCGGGGTCCTGTTCACCGATGCCGCCGCGCGCAAGCTGGTCGATGACTTGCGGCAGGTTCAGGTCCCGACCAGCGAGGGCGGCGCGACCCGGATCGCCGGTCCGTACGTCGAGCCGGTCCAGCTGCAGGTGGCCTGCCGCAACCTGTGGCAACGCCGGGCCCCGGACGACCTGCAGATCGACGAGCGCGACCTGCGAGAGATCGGCGATGTCGACCAGGCCCTGACCCGTTATTACGACGATCAGCTGACCGCCGTCGCGGCCGAGCTCGCGGTCCCCGAGGCCGCGCTGCGCGACTGGTTCGACCGCGCCCTGATCACCGAGCAGAGCCTGCGCGGTCAGGTGCTGCAGGGCGCGACCCACAGCCAGGGCCTCGACAATCGCCTCGCCCGGCGCCTGGTCGACACCCACCTCGTGCGCGCCGAACAGCGGCGCGGCATGATCTGGTACGAGCTCGCCCACGATCGCCTGATCGGGCCGGTGCGGGCCAGCAACGCCCGCTGGTCGGCCGCGCACCTGAGCCCGGCCGCGCAGCAGGCTGACCTTTGGGACAGGCGCGGTCGGCCCGAGTCGCTGCTGCTCGCCGACCTCGCGGAGATCGATCGCCTGCGGGCGCGCCCGGACATCCCGCCGCTCGAGCGCGACTTCCTCGATCACAGCCGGACGCTGCGCAAGCGCGAGGCCGACACCCGTCGGCTGCGCCGCATCGTCCAGATCCTCGCCGTCGCCGCGGTGCTCGGGGTCGTGATCATCCTCGCCAGCCTGGTCGCATTGTTGCGCCTGCGCAGCGTCGCCGAGGAGGAGCAGCGCGTGAAGGTCGAGGCCCAGCGCGACGCCGCCGATCGGGCCGCCGAGGCCGCGCGGCAGCTCGGTCGGCTCGGCCTGTCGCGCGAGCTCGCGGTCGGCGTGTTGTTGATGCCACCCGAGCGCGCCGACGTGGCCGCGCTATATGCGATCGCGGCCAGCCGCCTGAGTCCGGGCTGGAGCGGCCGCGGCTGCCTGCGCAACCTGCAGGCCCAGGCGCCGCAGCTGAACGCGCTGGTGCCCGGCACGATGGCGCCGGTGCAGCTGGCCCACGACCCCGAGCGCGGGGTGATGGCGGCGCTCGACCGCGACGGCGACCTGCACCTGTGGGAGCTGCGGACGCGGCGAAAGATCGCGTGCGTGCGGGCCGGCATCGGTCACGCGGCGGTGATCTTCGATCCGTCGCGCGGGCAATTCATCACCGCCGATCGTGCGGGCTCGGTGACGTTTTATGATCCTTCGACGGGCGCGGCGCGGGCCCTGGCGCTCGCCGACGAGCCGCTGCGCGCCGTGACGGTGAGCCCGGACGGCGCCCACCTGGCCACCGCCGACGACCGTGGCACCCTCGCCGTGTGGGACGCGAACAGCGGCGCGATGATCGCCCGCATCACTCGCCCCGAGCTGCACGCGGAGCACGCCGTCTCCGGCCTCGCGCTCGCGCCGGCCGCCGATGTGCTGGCGATCGCCACCCAGGACGGCGCGCTGCATCGCTGGCGACGCGACGGCAAGACGCTCGAGCATATCGACCTCGGATCCTTGTCCGATGCCGCGACCGGACCGTTCGGCGGCCTCGTGTTCACCGATGAATCATTGATCGGCCTGCATGCCGACGGTCGGGTGCTGCGCTGGGCCGACGCGGTGAAGCCGGGCCCGCTCGCGCCGGCGACGGTGCTCGCCGAGCTCGGCCTGGACGCGGCGACGCCGGCCAAACAACATGCGCAGTTCCTCGCGCTGGGCCTCGCGCCCGAGGGGGATCGGGCCGCCGGGGTGCTGTGCCTCGACACTTGCACACGCACGGCGCTGGTCCACTGGGACGAGGCGGAGGGCCGCGTGGCGGCCGTCTCGGTCGACCTGCGCGAGCGCGACCCCGACAAACGACGCTTCGATATGGTGGTCGCGGAGCAGGTCGTGCTCGTCGCCGGGACCAAGGTCGCGGCGCGCCTGTGGGACAGCGAGGCCTGGCGTCCGCTCGTCGGCTCGCCGCGCGAGGTCACGGCGCTGGCCGTCAGCGGCGATGGCCGAAGGATCGCCGCGAGCGGCTGCGGGGCAGCGGATTGTGCCAGTGACACGGTCGGTGTGTGGAGCGCCGGCGATCGCTCGCCGGTCCACCGCGACCTGCAGGAGCTCGGCGAGCGCGGCGTCGGCCTCGCCTTCTTCGCCGGCGACGAGCGCCTGGCCGCGATCGGGCGTGACGGCGGGGTTGTCTTTTGGAGCATGTCCTCGGGGACAGGCACCGCGGGTGCTCGCCTGCCGAAGCTGCCCGAGGCGCTGGCCCTGCGCGCGCACGGCGAGGCCGGGCTGCTCGCAGCGATCGCCGATCGAGACGGCGTGGTGCTGTGGGACGTGGTCGCCGGCGCCTTCGTGCCGCGCTCGTTCTCCGGGCCGAGCGCGCCGGTCCACGCGCTGGCGATCGATCACAAGGCGACGCGGCTGGCCGCGGGTCATTGTCTGCGCCCGATCGTGCCGATCCCCGGGCAGGTCAAAGATCCGTACCGCAAACAAAAGGACTGCGCGCGCGGCGGGCTGTATCTGTGGGACCTCGCCAACGGCGCGCCGATCGGTGGACCGGCCGAGGGCCATGACGGAGCCGTGACGCAGCTCGAGTTCTCGCCCGACGGCGCCCATCTGCTCAGCGTCGGCGAGGACGGCTCGGTGTTGCAGTGGGCGACCGCGAACGGCCTGCACGAGCCGCGGGATCGCGAGGACGGGGCCGGTTCGGCGCAGACCGTCGCCTACACCGCGGATGGTGCGGTGATCGCCACGATCGGCTGTGGCGACGAGGGCTGCAGCTCCCCCGAGGCCGAGCTGCGCCTGTGGCAGGGCGACACGCTCGAGGCCGTCGGCGCCGCCACACGCGGACACAGCCCCTTGCCACGCGAGGGCGCCCTGCGGCCGCGGCGGGTCGCGTTCGCGGCCGGCGGCGCCGCGCTGGTCAGCGCCAGCGCCGACGGCGTGAACCTGTGGGACATCAGCATCGAGGGCATGCGCCTTCGGGCCTGCAGCCTCGCCGGTCGCGACCTCGAGGCCGGCGAGTGGAAGCGCCAGCAGGCCCTCGGCGCCGGCGTACCGGAGATATGCCCGAAGGTCCCGCGACCCGACGCGCTCACCGACCGCGACCTGCTGGCGCCGCGCAAGGGCCACAAGCGGCGGGGCCGCTAGGCCTGTCCCCGGGGACATGTACGACTAAAGCGACGACGCCAGCGCGCTGGTCGTCCCAAGTGTTGATCGCCCCGAACGCCCCGCCCGACTCCTTCAGCGCGTTGGCTCGAAGGATCCTCAGCTCGCTGATCGAGTAGCCGATCGCGCGGATCGCCGCGTCGGTCAGCAAGCCCTTGCGCGCGCCCTTGTAGCGGCTGACGTTGTAGGGCTTGTAATCGCGGAAGCCCGGGGTCCAGTACGAGAACCGGACCTCGTCGTCGGGATCGACCGCACCATCGGCGACCAGCGCTCCGCCGCCGAGATCCTGCGAGCGCCGCTGAAATTGCTGCACCGCCTGCACCGTATGCGGCCCGAGCTCGCCGTCGACCGGCAGCCCGGGGGCGACGATCGCCTTGAGGGCGCTCTGCAGCCAGCCGGCGCGCGTGCTGGTGTCCCCAACCAGGATCGGGGCAATGCCGAAGCTGAGCTCGCCGCCCTGATCGTCCTGATGCTCGGTCTCCGGGTCGAGGTCGGGCCACGGCTGCTCGGCGACGGCGGCCGCATCGAGGGTATCGGCGGCCTCATCACGGGTATCGGCGACCTCGAAGCTGAGCACCGCGTCGGGGTCGGCCCCGGTCGGGGTGGTATCGACGATCACGAACTCACGGTCATTCGGGTCGGGCGCCAAGATCACGGCCATGCGGACTCCGGCCGCGAAACTATCGCATATAGCGACGCCGACCCCTCGCATTCGCTGCCGCCACGATCATGATCGCCCACCCGCGACCGGTCCCCGAACGCCTTCACGACCTTCATGCAGGGGGGCGCCCGGGCTCGCGCTGCGGCGCGCGAACTCGGGCGCGCTGCGCCGCGCACGGGCCTCTCGCACATTGCCCATCGCCCACGGGACCGCGGGGTCGTGATACCGTGACCGTCCAGCACCGGAGCCACCCGCCACCCGCGAGACGACGACCATGAATGAGAGCATCGGTGACTTCAGGGACCTCACGCGCGGCGGCGCCCGCGTGTCCCTCGTGTTTCACTCTGGCGGCGTCCCCGTGCGGTGGAGCCAGTGCAGCGCCACCGCCGAGTACTTCGCCGAATACTTCGCGGACGTGCACGCCCAGGCCTGCGCCGACGATGCGGACCGCAACGAGTTCATCGGCACGCTCAGTTACATCGTCAACGAGCTGGTCGAGAACGCCGTCAAATTCAGCATGGGTGAGGCCGTGGAGGTCACGGTATCCATCGAGGGTGAGGAGCTGGTCGCGCTGGTGAGCAACCAGATCCTCGCGACCACGGTCGAGGGCCTGATCGAGAAGTTTCGCGGGCTGGTCGCGGGAGATCCGACGGAGATGTTGATCGCCCGGGTCGAGGCGAACGCCGTCAACCCCGACGCGGGGGTCTCGGGCCTCGGATTCCTGACGATGATGGCCGACTATGGGGCCACGCTGGGCTGGTACTTCGGCGCAGTCCAGGATAATCCGCAGAACGTGCTGCTCAAGACGATGGCCCGACTGCCGATGAGGAACCAATGAGCGATGCGACCGTCAAGGGCACCGGCTATCGCGTGTTCTTCGATGCCGGAGCCGCCACCGTGCACTTCGAGGGTTCGCTGCGGCTGGGCACCGCCGAGTACGAGCCGATCGCCGCGTTGCTGAGTGGTGTGCTCGCGCTGCGGCCGACGGCGATCACGCTGCGCATGACCGAGCTCGTGTTCCTCAACAGCTCGGGGATCAACACGCTCTACAAGTTCATCATCGCCGTGCGCAAGCTCGGCGACCTCGCGGTCCACGTCGACGCATCCTCGACGATCACCTGGCAGGGCAAGTCGCTGCCGAACCTGCGCAAGTTCCTGCCCTCGATCACCCTGACGCTGAGCTGAGCGCATGCACGACCAAGACGGCACCGAGGACGAGCTAGCGAGCGAGATCGAGGGCGAGGGCGAGGGCGGCTGGCAGCAGCTGTGGGACGACCCCGAGGCCGGCGAGCGGCTGATCGCCGAGCTCCAGCGCTCGCCGCAGGCCCTGGCGGAGTTCGTGGCCCGCGTCGCGGAGCTGCGGCAGGAGCACGAGGAGCTGAACATGCTGCACGAGGCCACCCTCGAGCACGCCAACGAGATCGAGGACCAGCTCGCCATCAAGGTCGACGAGGTCGAGGCGCTGGTGGTCAACCTCGAGCTGCGCAACGGCTTCATCCGCGAGGTCTTCGGCCGTTACATCACCGACGACGTCGTGAACACCCTGCTGGCCTCGCCGGCGGGCCTGCAGCTCGGCGGCGAGAAGCGCAAGATCACGATACTGATCTCGGACGTGCGCGGCTTCTCCTCGCTGTGCGAGCGGCTGACGCCCGAGCAGGTGGTCACGATCCTGAACATCTACCTCGGCGCGATGGCCGAGGTGATCGAGCGCTACCGCGGCTCGATCAACGAGTTCATCGGCGACGCGATCCTCGCGGTGTTCGGCGCCCCGATCACCGCCGAGGACAACGCCGAGCGCGCGGTCGCCTGCGCCCTGGCGATGCAGCTGGCGATGGACGAGGTCAACGTCACCCTGCGCGCGCAGGGCCTCCCGGCCCTGGAGATGGGCATCGGCGTGCACACTGGCGAGGTCGTCGTCGGCAACATCGGCTCACAGAAGCGGGCCAAGTACGGGGTCGTCGGCAGCCACGTCAACATGGCCAGCCGCATCGAGACCTACACGGTCGGCGGCCAGGTGCTGATCTCCGAGTCGACCGCGGCCGAGCTCGACGGCCGGGTGCAGACCCGCCGCAACTTCCGGGTCCTGCCCAAGGGCGCCCGCGAGGCGCTGACGATCTACGACGTCGTCGGCATCACCGGCGCCCACGAGCTCGCGCTGCCCGAGCTCACCGTGCATCCCCGCCGCCTCGCTGTCGGCGCGCCCGCCCACTTCACCGTGCTCGAGGGCAAGGACGCCAGCTTCGATCCCAAGCCCGCCACCTTGCTGAGCCTCGACGAGCGCGGCGAGGCCGAGCTGCTCGCGGCGCATGTGCCCGAGGTGCTCGCCAACATCAAGTTCAGCCTCGACGGTGTCGACGACGAGGTCGCCTACGCCAAGGTCCTCGATGTGAACCGCGACGCCGGCAGCTTCCGCGTGCGCCTCGCCGCGGTGCCGCCACGCCTCGCCGCCACGCTCGCCGCCCTGCCCTGGGTCTAGCGGCAAGGAGCCCGCGGGTGCGGCTCAGGAGCCCGGCGCGGGCGACTTGTTGGCGGGCACAGCGATCACGCGGGTCGCTCCGTCCTCGTCCGCGGTGGGGAGCACCGAGGAGTCCTCGGAGCCGGTGACGAGGGTGCTGGAGAGCGAGGAGTCATCGACATCGGACATGTCGATCTGCACGCTCTCGGCCATCAGGTCGGCGACGATGGTGATGTCGGACCTGTCCCTGGGGACAGCCGATGTCACGAGCGCCGCGCTGGTGACAGGACGCGCGGACGCCCCGGCGAGCACCGACGCCCCGACAGTGGACGCGCCGGGGGGGATCGGGCTGACGGCCGACATCGAGGGTCCCGAGTGGCCGCGGGCGCGACGCTCCTCCTCGACCCCGCCGAAGCGGCTGGCGAGGGTGCGGATGAACGCGCCCATCCACGGCTTCATCGACGCCAGCTCCTGCTCGATGACGTCGCTGGTGACGACCACGAGCGAGGCGTCCGCGAGCACCACCACGTTGGCGGTGCGCGGCGACGCGGCGAAGATCGCCGTCTCGCCGAACATGTCGCCCGGACCGAGCATACGCAGCGACACCCGCTCGTCGTCGATCTGCTTGTAGACCTCGAGCGTGCCGGAGACCACGATGTAGGCCGCGTCGCCGACCTCACCCTGACGGATCACGTGCTGGCCGCGAGGCACGCGGATGGTCGCGAAGTTGCCGCCGCCGCGCATGAACCGCAGGATGTCGAGCTTCATCGCCGCGATGCTCGAGTAGCGGTCCTCGGGCACGCGCGCGAGCGCCTTCATGACGATGCGCAGCAGCTCACGCGGGTACAGGTTCGGAGGCACGTGCGGCAGCGTGTCGGGCGAGCGGATGTCGCACAGCTGGGCCAGCATCACCGCCTCGAGCGCCGTCTGGGCCTGGTAGGGCGGCCTGCCGGTCATGATCTCGTAGAGCAGCGCGCCCATCGAGAAGATGTCGCTGCGCTCGTCCATCGGCTCACGGCCGGCGCTGGCCTGCTCGGGGGACATGTACGCGGGCGTGCCGAACACCATGCCGGCGGTGTCCTCGGCGGGTAGCGGCGGCAGCGAGTCGCGGACCCAGTGGCGGGTGTCGACGCCTGGGCGCGGTGGGAGCAGCTGGGCGCCGCCCCAGTCCATGAGATAGACCTGCCCGAACTCGCCGACCATGACATTGGCGGACTTGATGTCGAGGTGGAGGACGCCGCGCGAGTGAGCGAAGCCGAGGGCGTCGCAGATCTTGATGAAGATCTCGAGCAGGTTGAACAGGCGGTCGGCGTCGTGGGCGACGGCGCCGCCGATCAGCATCTTGAGGCTCTGGCCCTCGACCAGCTTCATCGTGAAGTACAGCTCGCCCCGCGCGTTACGACCGAGCTCGTGGATCGGCACGATGTTGGGGTGGTCGAGCTGCCCGGTCACCTGGGCCTCGCGCAGGAAGCCGTGCACGAGCATCAGATGCTCGTAGGTGTGCGCGTGCATCGTCTTCGCCGCCATGCGTCGCTGCAGGTTCGAATCGAAGGCGAAGCGCACCGCACCCATGCCGCCGCGCGCCATCTCTCCCTCGATCGTCAGGCGCTGCTCCGCCTCCGGCAGCGCGGCGCGGATCAGCCGCTGGATCCGCTCCTCGTGGCTGAGCACGCGCCCATCGTCGACGAGGCGGTCGAGCATCAAGCTGGTCGAGGACGGCGCAGCACCGCGGGCTGGCGGGGGATCGGAGACCGGGTCACGCATGCAGACAGCCGCCTGGCAAGACGGTCTCCACGATACTACAGCGCCGGCCCCCGCACCGAGCGAATGCGGGCCGGGTCCGCGCCCCCCCTACGGCCGCCTGGGTGGCTGATTCGGGCCGCGGTGTCGCGTCTGCACCTGCGACACGCGCGCGAAAAGGTCAGCGCAGGCCGGCCCGCCCGGAGGGGCGCGCCGGTGATATACAAGCCACCACGGCCTGCTGCGGGCCGGTTTGCAGCGATGACCCGCGACAAAACCCCCGGCTCCTCCGTCTCCGCCCCGACCGTCGTTCGCATCGGGGTCTTCTCCAGCGACCCGTCGGCCTGCGACGCGTTTCATGCCTTCGATCCGGAGTCGGGGATCATCTACCCGGCGATCAACGACTCGCTGGTGTACATCGACTGCGAGGGCGCGATCCAGCCGGCGCTGGCGATCGCGTGGCGGCGGCTCGACCCGGTGACGATGGAGTTCGACCTGCGGCAGGGGGTCCGCTTTCACAACGGCGACCTGTTCAGCGCCGACGACGTGGTTGCGACCATGCGAGCGCAGCGCGACCCGGCCAACCGCTCGGCGAACGGTCAGGGCATCCTGTCGGCGATCGCCGAGTGTCGCAAGGTCCACGACTATTGCGTGCAGATCCGGACCAGCTTCCCGGACGGCATGTTGCTGAACCGCCTGCACATCGGCAGCGCGATCTACCCGAAGTCGATCCTCGAGACCAAGGGGCCACGGGCGTTCCTCGAGCATCCGATCGGCACCGGCGGCTACATCTTCGAGCGCTGGGATCGCGGCCGCGAGATTGTCCTGCGGCGAAACCCCGACCACTGGGCCCAGGCCGTCACCGTCGACGAGCTGCGGTTCCCGATCATGGATCAGAAGGATTGGGTCGACGCGCTCGCCAATCGCGAGCTGGACATCGCCCTGAACCTCGACCCGCACGACGCACTGCGCGTGCAGCATACGCCCGGCCTCGAGATGCGTCAGCGCGACGCGGCGCTGTCGCAGTGGTTCTTGCTGCGTAACCAGGGCCCGCTCGCGGACCGGCGCGTGCGCCTCGCGCTCAACTACGCGGTGCACCGGGCCCTGCTGTGCAACGTCGCCTATCACGGCTGGGCCGCGCCGCAGACCTCGCTGCTGACGCCGGGCCAGGTCGGGTACGACCCGGCGATCGCCCCCTACCCGTACGACCCGGACTATGCGCGCATCTTGCTGCGCGAGGCCGGCTGGGCCGACGGCTTCGTGCTGCGCGGTCTGGTCAGCGAGTCGAGCAGCTCGGTATATCAGCTGCTGCGTGGTTTCCTGGCCAAGGTCGGGGTGCGCCTCGAGGCCAACATCGTGCCGCGCTCGGAGTGGCTCAATCAGGTGGTCAACAGCAGGATCCGCGGCGAGGCCGACTTCGACGCCGACTTCGCGCTGGTGAACATCGACAACTTCACGTTGCACGGCCTGTTCCACCACGCGATCTTCCTGTTCAGCGAGGGTCCGTTCTCGCTGACCAAGAGCCCGGAGTACGACCGTCGTTTCCTCGAGACGGCGACCAAGATCGACCCGACGGAGATGCACGCCTCGCTGCAGCAGCTCGACCGCTACGCGCGCGAGGAGGCGCTGCTGCTGTTCACGATCCGGCAGCAGGTGTACTGCGGGCTGCGCCGCGGCTTCGACATCCCGATCGGGATCAGCGGGCACTTCAACTTCGACAACTTGTGGCACATCCGCGTCGACCACGACCTGGTCGAGGGCGAGGCCGTGCCGTACAAGGCCAAGGTCCGCTCCGAGGACCCGGCGCTGCAGAGCCTGCTGACCGCCACCACCTACCCGGGGATCATCTACAGCCCGACCGAGCCGGACATCGCCGACCCGGCCCTGGCGGCCCTGTGGCGCAACATCCAGCTGCACGAGCAGCGGGCCCAGATCGAGAGCGAGGAGATGATCCGCGGCCTCGTCGAGCAGGTGACCGCGACCACCAACCTCGAGAACGTGCTGCGCTCGACCCACGAGGTCGGCATCCTCGGCGTCTCGCACACCGGCCGGGTGTTGTTCGTCAACAGCGGCTACACGCGGGTGACCGGCCGCGGCAGCGAGGTGCCGCTGTCGGGCCTGCTGCTCGACGACCACGGCGCGCCGGCCTGGTCGCAGGTGGTCGAGACGGTCGAGCGCGAGGGCATGAGCAGCGGGGTGTGGAACGTGCACCCGGCCGCCGACGACCGCCAGGTAGTCCGGGTGCGCTTCCTTGGCGGGCGCGGTGACCAAGGGCGTGCCGTGGCACATCCAGGCGAGCTCCGCCATGCCCAGCTTCTGCCGCTT
>Ga0116158_10003442_pt1 | contig 13717 bp, 9 predicted proteins | sample AD_UKC052_MetaG_FD_89883 | JGI IMG/M metagenome (GOLD analysis project Ga0116158, IMG submission 89883) | Active sludge microbial communities of municipal wastewater-treating anaerobic digesters from USA - AD_UKC052_MetaG | ecosystem: Engineered > Bioreactor > Anaerobic > Digestate | place: USA... | reverse complement strand
TTTATTTGAATGTCATTAAGTTACAAAAACTTTATGACATGACAAAGCCTCGGCTTGTGAAAGTCGAGGCTTTGCTTTATTTTTTTACATACAAAAAAGAGGGTGCATTTTGATACACCCTCTCTTTTTTGTCTGTTAATCATCCTAAATAGCTTACCATGTCTTTTCCTGATTTTAATTGACATGAAACAATTCGTGGTTTAAATCTGTCCACTGATTTTTTTTCTTGATCCGTTTTGTACAATCGTCTTCCAATTGATAGCCTGCATTTTGATCTGAAAGTCGCTTTTTTTGTTCTTGTAAAAACTTTCATTGAAGAAATATAGCCGTTCGTTCGAAAATTATTGGATGATGTTTAATTTAAAAATTTTCTGCAACGTTCTGCTTTATCTTTGGTGTCGCTTGCAATAGATAGATACTATTAATTACTTTTTTTTAATTCAGAGCCATGTTTCCTTTTATATGGCTTTATTTTTAATTTTTTTTTATTTTATTATGAAACACTTAAATCTCTTAGTTCTTGTGATTTCCTTGAGCATGAGTTGTTATGCTCAATTTGGTGGCGGCGGCTTCGGTGGTGGACAAACTGGAGGCGATTTGAACGCTTACTCTTCTAAAAAGGATATCGATTATGTGGGTGATAATCACGTTGGTCACAAATTGGATATCTATTTTCCTAATGACGCCGAAAAAAAGCACAATGTGATTATTCACATTTATGGTAGCGCCTGGGGTAGTAACAACAGTAAAGGTTCTGCTGATTTGGGTACAGTAGGTAAAGCTGCATTGGAGGCAGGCTATATCTTTGTTACGCCTAACCACAGAACTTACAGTGATGCTCTTTATCCTGCCCAAATTCAGGATATCAAGGCCGTAGTACGTTATCTTCGAGGTAATGCTGCTGAGTTGGGTGTAGACACCTTCTTCATCGCTATTTCTGGATTCTCATCTGGAGGTCACTTGGCTTCTTTAATGGGTGTTACCAGAAATGTAAAGAAGAATTATACCGTTGGCTCGGCTACAATGGATATGGAAGGTGAGTTGGGTAGCTACACTGATCAGAGCAGTTGGGTTGATGCCGTTTGTGATTGGTCTGGACCGGTAGATTGCCGTGATAAGGGTTGTGGAAATCCTATCCAAATGTCTCCGGAAAACGATATGGTAGGTGGTTGTAACGACCAGCAGTGCCCTGACAAACACGCTTTGCTAGGTGCTAATACATTTATTGATGAAACAGACGCTCCGGTTATGGTTGCACATGGTTCTGCAGATAATATAGTACCTCAATGTGAGGGTGAGAAATTTGCGAACAACTTGAAGGCGGCTGGCGTTTATGTTGAGTATTACCCTCATAGTGGTGGTCATGGCGTAAACGGAGATTATACAGATGAGATGATCAAATTCTTCAATAATCAACGTGAAGAGAAACTCAGAAGTACAGTATCTGTAACAGAGAATAAAATCAGTAGCGTTAGAGGTGTTGAGTTGGCTCCAAATCCAACTAACGGCAAATTTTCTGTCATAAGTGACAAGGATATTGTTAAGGTTGAAGTGCTCAATATGGTAGGTGAGGTGTTGTTGTCTCAAAACTCATCTGAAGATATTAGCGTATCAGCTTCTGCTGGCATTTATTTCGTAAAGGCTTATGCAGCTGATGGATCATCTTATGTAGAGACATTGCAAGTGAAATAATTCGTATTTTCAATATGGTAGTTTAGTTATTATTTTGTAAAGGAGGGTGCATTTGTATGTATCCTCCTTTTTTATGTGTTTTATCTGCTTCCTGTAATGAAATTAGTGATTTTATGTAGGTATTTGTCCAAAAACCAATATAATGATAATCCTACAACTAGGAAGATGGTTAAGCTAATCAGATTGAAGAGAATAAAATCGAAATCGGATGTCGGTTTCAATAGCATAAACAAAACCATTATCAACCTGTTTCCTGGTATGCCGTGGTAAGCGTAAATGAAGAAACTGCTCTTGGTCAGGAATTTATTGCTCTTCCATTTCCCTTTCTTAACAAAATAAGCGCAGACAGCAATTGTTGCAAATAGTCCCGAGATGTTTTTGAAGTTTTGTACATAACCAATCCAAGATGCATCTTTGTTTGTCATCATTATGGCTGTGACTATCAGAAAGACAACAGTTATAGGCAACTTGAATGTTTCTGTTTTCTCAACAAAGTTTATTTTATGCACACTGAAAAATGCACCTAAAGAGAAAAAAAACAAGGCGTTTATGCTGATTCCGTTAACATCAAACCAGATATTAGTAATGTATAAGAATCCTAATATGACAACTCCGACAACTTTGGTGTACTTAACGATCAGGTATACCAATGGTGATAAGAAAACGACAACTATTAAGTCTCTAAGAAACCATAATGGAAGGTTGTGAGGGTAAACCTCACCGCCGAATCCTCCAAACCACTCTTTTAATCCCCAATTTGCAATTAAAGCGCTACCTTCTCCTTTGATGATTTGAGGGAAGAGTGTTTGAATTAAGAAGGTTACCAATATTGCCAATAAGTTCCAACATATAAATGGTATAAATAGAGTTGTGCACCTTTTCTTTAATTTTGAGAAATAAGAATCCTTATTGAAAGTTTCTACTTTATAGAAGAAAAAGAAACCGGACATTGCAAAAAATAAAGGGACGGTTATTCTTGCTATTATCTCCGAAAAAAGATAAGAGAAATTGTAATAGATTGGAACTTGATAAAATGTTATGTCCGATCCCAAGAATGGCAATTCTAAATGAGAATGGTTGAAGATAACCATTACAATTAGAGGAAATCTGACAAAATTCAGTGTGTCTGATAAAAGCTTCTCCTTATCCATTGTTGTTCCTGTTGGCCTTGTTGTTGTTTTTCCTTCCATTAAAATAGACTTTTCATTTATTCCTTTTCAATCCAGTCTCCGTTCTCTTTGATTAACTCAATCAATCTCTCTACGGCTTGGTCTTCCGGAATCAACTTTTCGATGCAATTCTGCCCCTTGTATAGGTTGACTTTGCCCTTACTTGAACCAACATAACCGTAGTCTGCATCTGCCATCTCTCCAGGTCCGTTGACAATACATCCCATGATTCCTATTTTAAGGCCTTTCAGATGCGATGTGCGGGCTTTGATTCTGGCAATGGTGCTCTGCATGTCGTAGAGTGTACGGCCGCAGCTAGGACAAGATATGAACTCGGTTTTGCTTATTCGTACACGTGTTGCTTGAAGAATGCCGAAGCTGACTGATAAAACTTTTGAAGGGTCGATGTTTGGATCCTCAATCCAGATGCCGTCGCCTAGCCCGTCGATGAAGAAAACGCCGCAGTCTGCGCCTGCCTTTATCTGAAGTTTGTCTATCTCTTTATCTTCGTAGGTCCTTTTCAAAACAACAGGGTTCTTTAATCCCTTAGAAAGTAAAAGATGGAAAAATGCTCTTTGTTCTCCAACTCCATTTTTGTGGTTCGTCTTAAGGATGAAGACAACGCTTGGATCTATCTCATTGAGTAACTTTTCGTCTGCCTCAGGATATGAAAGCTCCAAGAGTTTAACAAAAGCGTCTGCCCCTTTGATCTTTTCTACGTTTGAACTATTGAAGAGAGGGTATGTGTTTGCCTCCTTCTTCCAAAACTCAAAATCGACAATAGCGTTCTTGACGTTTTGTTTCGTATTGCCCTTGCCACAGTAGAAATAGTCTGGAGATAAATCGGAGTATTCTGAAATAGGAGCAATGACGATGGGTTGTTTGTTTCCTCCTATATTATTGACCGCAAGGGTCTCTCTTTTGTGATAGGAGAATGGGTCTATTTTGTGGCAGTTGTTTCCTTTGATTGTTTCATGACCAACGCGGTCAGAAATGTAATTGGCCAACATCTTTGCTACCGGAATTTCGCATTCTGGATCCTCACTGAGTGAAACACGGATGGTGTCTCCAATACCGTCAGCCAAAAGGGCTCCGATTCCAACCGAAGATTTGATCCTTCCGTCTTCTCCGTCACCGGCTTCCGTCACGCCTAGGTGGAGTGGGTAACACATGCCTTCGGCCTGCATGGTAGTGCAGAGCAATCTGACGGTCTGCACCATGATGACGCTGTTGGATGCCTTGATAGAGATCACTACATTGTTGAAGTTCTCTGCCTTGCAGATGCGAAGAAATTCCATACAAGACTCAACCATTCCGTGAGGAGTGTCTCCGTAACGGCTCAAAATCCTGTCGGAAAGAGATCCATGGTTAACGCCAATTCTGATGGCAGTGTTGTGCTCTCTGCATATTTGAAGGAAGGGCAATAGTCTAGTCTTGATTTTCTCCACTTCCTGTTTGTATTCTTTGTCTGTATATTCGAAGCGTTTGTTGGTGTGAACGCTGTCTATGAAGTTTCCTGGGTTGATTCTGACCTTCTCCACATATTTTGCAGCTGTGTCGGCGGCATTAGGGTTGAAGTGGATGTCGGCAACCAGAGGTGTCGTGTGTCCTTTCTTGTGTAGAAGAGAGTGGATGGCCTCGAGGTTGGTTGCCTCTTTTACGCCTTGAGCGGTGAAACGTACCAATTCTCCACCGGCTTCAATGATTCGAATACATTGAGCTACACTGGCTTCTGTGTCGTTCGTGTCGGTGTTTGCCATTGACTGGATACGGATAGGGGCATTGCCTCCTAGATTGAGGTTTCCTATCTTTACTTCTGATGATTTTCTTCTGTTATAGTTGAATAATGCATCGTCAGCTTGATTATGCAAATAAGACGTATATTTTATGTTCTTTTCCATCTCTTGTTATTTTTATAGACAAAAATACGAACCTCCGCCCGATATTAAAAATAAACTCCGAAAAAATAGTCCGTAAAGTAAAAAGTCAATAGTGAATCTCAGTCCTTGTCTTTATGGACTATATAAAAAAAGAGGTTGCCAAGACTGACAACCTCTTCTTAATATAAGAGTTTTTTTATTTATTCTCTACTTTTTTCTTTTTCCTAGTAGCTATGTCATAAGCAATAGGAGAAGCAATGAACAATGTTGAGTATGTACCTACGATAATACCAATCAACATAGCAAAGATAAATCCTCTGATTGTTTCGCCACCGAACAAGAAGATAGCAATCAAAACGACCAATGTACTCATAGATGTACTAAATGTACGTCCTAATGTTGTGTTCATTGATGTGTTGAACACCTCTTTGTTGTCTCTTCCTGGATACAAGTGTAAGTTCTCACGGATACGGTCGAAGATAACCACGGTATCGTTGATTGAGTAACCGATCACTGTAAGGATGGCAGCAATGAATGATTGGTCAACCTCCATAGAGAATGGCACAATTGTGTATAATAATGAGTAGATACCGAGGATGAACAAAGCGTCGTGTGCTAAAGATGCAACGGCACCGACACTAAATGCGATGTTACGGAATCTGACCAAGATATACAAACCGATAGCGATCACTGCAAGTATTACTGCCCAATAAGCAGCAGTCTTGATGTCGTCAGCCATTGTAGGACCAACCTTCTGTGAACTTTGGATACCGAAAGTAGTTTCGCCATCTTCTCCTGCTGCAGTAACGTTATCTCCGTTCTTAACATATCTGTGAACGAATAGCTCTTTTGTGACGTTACTGTTGCACATTTCCTTTAAGTTGTCGTAAAGGATGGTTTCGATTTCATTGTCAATGTTTTCAGATTCGTCTTCGATCTTGTAGTTAGTAGAGATACGAACTTGGTTGGCTTCTCCAATGGTGATTACACTTGCGTGGTCTTCGCCGAATTTTCCGTCCAACTTGTTTGAAACATCTACTGTGTTTACAGGATTCTCGAATCTTACAATATAGTTACGACCACCACTGAAGTCAATACCTGGTTTTAATCCTTGAACTGCTAAAGAAGTTAATGCTATAGCAACAAATGCAAGAGAAAGGATGTAAAATGTCTTACGTTTTCCAATAAAATCGAAATGTACATTCTGGAACCAGTTCTTAGTGAAATTGGTTGTAAATGTCAAGTTCTGGTATTTCTCCTTCTTTAACAGCCAATCGTAAATCAATCTTGTGATGAAGATGGCGGTAAAGAAAGAACAAGTGATACCAATGATCAATGTAGTGGCAAATCCACGGATAGGTCCTGTACCGAATACGAATAGGATGATACCCGTCAAAATGGTAGTAACGTTAGAGTCGATGATGGCACTGAATGCATTTCCGTAACCATCGGCAACAGCTTTCCAAATCTGCTTTCCTGTTCTCAACTCCTCACGGGTACGCTCGTAAATCAACACGTTTGCATCGACAGCCATACCTAATGTCAAAACGACACCGGCTATACCTGGCAATGTCAAAACTGCCTTGAATGATGCCAATACACTGAAGATGAAGAATACGTTAGCTAAAAGAGCAATATCGGCGATCAAACCTGGAATCAAACCATAGTAAGCAATCATGTAAAGAAGTACTAGAGCGAAAGCGATGATGAATGAAATCAAACCATCATTGATAGCTTCCTGACCCAAAGATGGTCCAACAACATCCTCTTGGATGATTTTAGCTGGAGCAGCCATCTTACCAGACTTCAATACGTTTGCTAAGTCTTTTGCCTCTTCAACGGTGAAATTACCAGTGATTTCTGAACGTCCACCGGTGATTTCTGTGTTAACACGAGGGTAAGAGTATACATAACCATCCAAAACAATAGCAATTTGGTTGCCTATGTTCTCTTTGGTTAGACGTGCCCAAGTCTTTGCACCTTCAGGATTCATCTCCATGCTTACGTTAGCAGCAGATGAATTTTTCCCGAAGTCAGCTTTTGCATCTGTAATGACACTACCTGTCAAAGGAGCTTTGCCGTCTCTTCTTTTCGATTTGATGGCAACCAATTCGTAGATGGTTTCGCCTTTGTCGATAGCTTTGACAGACCACTTAGGATAAATGTTGGCAAGGAAGATGTTTTTTTCCTTGGCCATTCTGAACATCTCAGAAACTTTTGCTGTATCTTTTACAAGAGCTCTACCCATTGTTGCTCCATAACCGATCTGACCTTGTTGGTCCATGTTAGGAGTAAATATTGCGAACAATGGATTTTGCTTTGCATACTCTTCGAAGTTTGCGTCTTTCTTTGCAGCAGTGTCTTGTTTGTTCTCCATTTTTGCAAGCAAGCTATCTGTTGCAGATGCTGTTGTGTCAGCTTTTTCTGCTGTTGCTTTAGAAGAATCGGCTTCTGCTTTGTTGTCGTCAGACTTCAAACCGTTAAGATCTCTTGCCAGGTTGTTAACAGCTATAACGCTTTGATAAACATCAGCGAAGTTGGCTGTTTCCCAGAATTCTAGGTCGGCAGAACCTTGGAGCAGTTTACGAACACGCTCTGGCTCTTTGATACCTGGCATTTCGATAAGGATACGACCTGCAATTTCCAATTGTTGGATGTTTGGTTGTACAACACCGAAACGGTCTATACGAGAACGCAAAACGTTGAATGAATTATCTACTGCACTCTTGACCTCTGCTTTTAAAACTTTGATGACTTCTTCATCTGGAGTACTTCCGTTGATTTTGTCTTTCAATTCGAAAGTAGAGAACACATCTGCCAATTTAGCTTTAGCGTCTGCTTCTTTGAAAGACTCGTAGAATAGGTCTACAAAATCAGCTTGTTTAATCTTTTGTTTTTGTTTGGCTGATGTGATCGCCTTTGCGAAATTTTCGTTAGTTGCATTGTTTCCTGCCAATGATTTCAGGATGTCCGCAACAGACACTTCCATAACTACGTTCATTCCGCCTTTTAAGTCAAGACCCAAATTAAGTTCTTGCTCGCGACACTCTTTCAACGTGTACCCTAACCATACTTTCTGCCCTGCTAAGGAATCAAGATAAAAGGTCTGTTTTTCTACATCACTTCCATAAAGCTTCTCTGCTTTGTTTTCATAATAGCGAGAAACAATACTGAAAGAAAGGTAAAAAAGACATACCAAGGTAAGTAGTACAGAAAAAAACTTAACAAATCCTTTGTTCTGCATTTCTTTAATACTTTACTTTATTAATGACAATCTTTTTTGTTTATAATCCTATCAATTTTAAGCTGCAAATATAGCCTTTTTTTTTATATACCTATTCATATCGATTCTTTTTCAAAGGCATATTTTCAAAAATAATTAATTGATTCTTTGCTCACTTAGTTTGTTTAATCCTCTTCTTCTTTTTCTTCAATGATGAGGTCGCAAATTTCAGCACGACAGCATTTTATTAAAGAGCTTGGATCTAGCTTTATTTGCAAACCTCTGATGCCTGCACTTACATATATGTAGTCGAATTCTGTTGCCGTATGGTGAAAATAGGTGGGATAATTCTTTTTCATACCTATAGGTGAACATCCTCCTCTAATATAACCTGTTAAGCCTAATATCTCTTTCATGGGAATCAAATCACAATTCTTATTGCCGGAAAATTTAGCGGCCTTTTTTAAATCAACTTCTTCTTTTCCAGGAATTACGCAGACAAAGATGCCTGTTTTGTTTCCTTGTAGAACGAGTGTCTTGAAAACACGTTCGATGGGTTCTTTCAATTGTGATGCGACGTGAATGGCGCTTAAGTCGTTTTCATCTACCTCGTAAGGTACTAAATCATATTTGATTTTCTCTTTATCAAGGATTCTTGCTGCGTTTGTTTTGTTTGTTTTTGCCTCTTTCATCTCTGACGTAGTTATAAATCTTAATTTTTTAGGATTAGTTCCTGACCTAAGGAAATTTCATTTCCTCTTAGATCATTCCATTCTTGTATCTCTTTTACTGTACAGCCATATCGTTTGGATATGTTGTAAAGTGTATCTCCTTTTTTTACAATATGAGTTTTGCCCGAAGATTTGCTCTTTTCTGAGGAAGAGGCTTTTGCTTCTGATGTTTTTGCATACATATCATCTTCGTTTTCAAAACTTTCTGCTCTTTCTTCCATCTCTTTTTGAGCTTTTTCAAAATAACGAATAGCTTTCCTTATATCTCTGTCGGATGTTATTCGCCTAGCTTTCTTGTATCTTTTCTTAAAATATTCCACATCACTGCTCTCTATGACGATACCATGGTTTGAAGAGGCATGGATGAATTCGAAGCTCTTTCCACTCTTCTTCTTGTATACGATGCCAACGTGTCCTACTTTTCTTCCTTTTGTTCCTTTAAAGAAAACAAGATCGCCTTCTCTTAAGTGTCTGCGGAAACGGATCTTCTTTCCGTTTTTGACCTGCTCAATCGAACTACGGTTAAGTATGATGCCCAATTTTTTATAGCAAAAACGGGTAAATCCAGAACAGTCGAATGCATTTGGTCCTTCGGCGCCATTTCTGTATGGTTTGCTTTGTTGCTTCATGGCGAAGGTGAGCATGTCTTCGATGGACTCAAATTGAGGCATCTTTGTGATTTCTTCTTTCCCTCCTGCAAAAACGGAGATTGAAATAGAAAAATAAAATAGGATAAGTGCAATCTTTTTCATGTGTTTTTATTTTAAAATTTCTATTTTTTGAGGTTTTGGTGTATGGATGGAAAACCAACGATGAAGAGGCTCGTCCAGTCCGATGCCGTGCATGTAATTATAGGTGGCTAGGTTCAGACCTTCGCCTACTGCATCCATGTCGTAGTCGTGCTGTTCAATGAAGTTTACCTCATTGTTGGAAAAAGAATTAGGTTCGAAAGAGCATCTCTTCACACCGAACTCCTCTGGGTGTTGTCCCGAAAGGCTGTGTGCCGTCATGGCGTAACGGTGCCAGAAGGCGGACTGTATCAATCCGTTGTCGAACATCTGACGTACCACCTCCAATGCATTGATAGATTCCTGCAACGTCTCTGTCGGGAAACCATACATTAAATAGGTATGTACCATGATGCCAGCCTGGGTTAGGTTGTAAGCGGCCATAGCCGTCTGTTGGATGGTGACGCCTTTGTTCATCAACTTCAGTAAACGGTCTGAAGCGACTTCTAATCCTCCAGAAACGGCTATGCATCCTGCTTGTGAGAGCAAATCGCACAACTCAGGTGTATAAGCCTTTTCAAATCGTATGTTTCCCCAAAAACTGAGGGTGAGTCCTCGCTTGATAATCTCTTCGGATACTTCTTTTAATAGTCGTGGTGGCAAGGCTTCGTCGGTAAAGTGAAAGCCTGTTTGGCCGGTCTGCTCGATGATCTGCTCCATGCGGTCAACAACTAGCTCCGCTTTAGGTGCGTCGTAACGACAGATGTAATCCAATGTTGTGTCGCAGAATGCACATTTAGCCCAGTAACAGCCATGAGCCATGACCATCTTGTTCCATTTTCCGCAGGTCCAAAGCTTGTGCATCGGGTTGACCATGTCAGACATGGATAGGTATTTGTCTAACGGAAGTCCCGTGAAGTTGGGAGTCCCTGTCTTTGAAAATTCTATGTTTTCGTGGTCGTTGCCGCTGTATTTCAGTTGCCCGTTGTCTAGGTAGAAGGTGCGGACCAATTGCTCTTTGTTGGCTTTACCTGAAAGATATGCAGCCAGCCTCTCTAATGGCAGTTCGCCATCGTCCAATGTGATGAAATCAACGTATTTGAAAATGCGCGGATCCGATAGGCTGCGAAGCTCCGTGTTAGGGTATCCGCCACCTAGCTCGACGCTGATCTCTTTATAATTTCTTTTAATGAATTGTCCGCAGCGAAGGGCGGTGTAAAGGCATCCAGGAAATGGGACGGAGAATCCTATGGTTTGCGGTTTCTCCTCTTCGATCTTCTTTTTCAGAAGATCGAGCATGATACGGTCTACCGAACAAGGCTCCTCGTTAAGGGCAATTTCCAATTCGTCGAAGGTGTAAGAGTTGGAGGCTAAACTCTCGGCATATTTGATGAGGTCGAAGTAAGGAGACTCCATCTCGCGGATATAGTCGGCTATGTCTTCGACGAAAAGTGTGGCGAAATAACGGGCTTTATCCTCAATGCCCGACACTCCGAATGCCCATTCCATATCGGCCAAGTTGTCGAAACGTGGGCCTTCAGGAAGTAACGTGCGGTTGGCAATACGTGGTGCTAATGTTTTCTCTTTACCCTGCAAAAAGCGGATAGTAGGTTCTACGCATTGGATGTATAGCTCTTTATTGTCAAAGATGCGCTTCATCTTCTTGCTTTTCTTTATTGGCGCAGTCTTCTCAAAAAGGGCAGTGATGAACTCTTTCGTGTACAGACGACAAACCAGCTCAATGCCTAAATCCATCTGTGAAACGGGGTGCCCGACTGATTCCAAATATCCCTTCAGAACGGCCGTTGACGGGTAAGGTGTATTGAGTTGTGTTAGTGGCGGTGTGATTAATAGAGTGTTCATCTTAATTCTCTTTTTCAGTTCCGTTCTTTACTAATGTGCAGATGCGGATGATGACGTTGACAGCTGCTTCCATCGAACTTACTGGTATAAATTCGAACCTGCCGTGAAAGTTGAGTCCTCCGGCAAATAGGTTTGGACAAGGAAGTCCTTTGAACGAAAGCATGGCTCCGTCTGTTCCGCCTCTGATAGGTTGGACTTTTGGCTTTACACCACAATCTAGCATTGCCTGCTTTGCTAAGTCGATGATGTGCATCTCGGGTTCAATCTTTTCCAACATATTATAATATTGGTCTTTAATATCTAACTGAATATTTTCTTCGCCGTATTTTTTTTGGAGATGAGCACAGATCTCTCTCATGTTAAGTTTTCTGCGCTCGAACTTGATGCGGTCATGATCTCTGATGATGTAGTTCAGTTTGCTCTCTTCTATTGTTCCCTCCATCTTGATGAGGTGGTAGAATCCTTCTTGACCTTCTGTCTTTTCAGGAACCTCTTTTGAAGGAAGCAATGCTGCAAATTCACGGGCAACGGTCATGGAATTGATCATTTTCCCCTTCGCATATCCTGGGTGGATGTTCCTTCCATGAAAAATAATGGTAGCTGCAGCAGCATTGAAGTTCTCGTACTCCAACTCGCCAATCTCGCCGCCGTCCATCGTGTAAGCCCAGTCGGCGTTGAACTCTTCAACGTCAAACTTGTCTGTGCCTCGTCCAATCTCCTCGTCAGTCGTAAAGGCAATGCGAATGGTTCCGTGCTTCTCTTCTGGGTGTTGGATGAAATGCTCCATAGCGGTGACGATCTCAGCCACTCCAGCTTTGTCATCAGCGCCTAAAAGCGTAGTGCCATCGGTTATAAGCAATTCTTGACCTATATATTTAGCCATTTCTGGAAAATCTTTCTCAGAAAGGAAAATGTTCTGTTCTTTGTTTAAGAGGATGTCCGTTCCGTCGTAAATCACAGACTTTGCTTTGATGTTTTCACCAGAAGCGTCTGGACTTGTGTCTATGTGTGCAATGAAACCGATGGTAGGTAGTTCTTCGTCGCTGTTGGCTGGCAAAGTTGCCATAACGTATCCGTTTTCAGGCTTGAGTGAGATGTTGCTCATTCCGATCTCTTTGAGTTCGGCTGCAAGTTCTTTGAGAAGAACAGTCTGTCCTTCGGTTGAAGGTGTTGTGTTTGAATCCTCGTCAGACTGCGTATTGAAGCGGATATATTTTAAAAATCTCTCTTTGACCATAGATTTGTGTAGTTATGAATTTTTTCGTTTTTCCTTTCGAAGAATAATGATAAGCACAGCCGAGAAGATAAGTGTCATTCCCAATCCGATTTGGATAGAGAAGGGCTCATCGTTTATCAATAATCCTAGTAGAACGGCAATCAGCGGTTCCGTTGTTCCAAAAACGGAGGTGAGTGTCGAACCTATGCGTTTCACAGACTCCACCAAAGCAATGTTGGAAATCACTGTTGAGACCAAAGATAACATAAAAACGAGAATCAGCGAAATGCTATCATTCATAAACTGCAAATCGCCTTGAATTGTTCCGAAAATGAATGAGTAGATGGATGCGATGCTCAAGACATAGAACGAGAACGATAAGCCGGTCAGCTTTCGTACGGAGAGTTGACTGATCATCACCAGATAAATTGAATAGATAAGTACGGCTGCCAATACAATCAAAATGCCCACAGGGTTCAGCTCATAATCTTCGTTGAATCCTAAAAGCAATACTCCGCATGCGGAGATGAGAATCCCGATGATGATCTTGATGGTGACCTTCTCTTTAAAGAAAAAAGCCATCATGAAAGCAACAGGAATAGGGTAAAGGAAATGAATGCTGGTGCTGATGCCAGTCGACAGATAATCGTACGAAATCATCAGCAGGGATGTGACAGATGGGTAACAGACACTCAAAACACAAAGTTCGAGAAGTTGTTTGCCGCTGATTTTGAAAGATGCTTTTTTGTAAAGCATCATAAAGAAGAGAATGATGGCGGCAGTCGCATAGCGGTAGGTCACGATTGTGTTCACAGAGAATCCGTTGTCCATCACTAATTTTGATAGCAAAGGCATCATTCCGAATGTGGCGGCTGCAATTATAGCAGCCCAGACTCCCTTCTTGTGTTCTGATATTTTCATTCTATTTCTTTTTCAATCTGCAAAATTATTCAAGATTCAAGAATTTGATTCACTTTGGTTGAAATGAATATCTTAAAAGTGGTCAAAAAAAACAGATAGGAAAGTCTTTGAATTTGAAATCTAAAAAAGTCCATAAAGACAAGGACTCCGATTCTTTACGGCTTTAAGAACTCGGGGATTCAAATTGATAATGCAACTTGAGGAGGAAAAAAATGGGTCAGGTAGAAAAAATATTTTTCAGAGCAGAAAGAGAAGAGAAAATCTCCCTCTTTCCAGTTGCCCTGTGGAGAATAT
>Ga0116158_10003434_pt1 | contig 13730 bp, 9 predicted proteins | sample AD_UKC052_MetaG_FD_89883 | JGI IMG/M metagenome (GOLD analysis project Ga0116158, IMG submission 89883) | Active sludge microbial communities of municipal wastewater-treating anaerobic digesters from USA - AD_UKC052_MetaG | ecosystem: Engineered > Bioreactor > Anaerobic > Digestate | place: USA... | reverse complement strand
CCCTCACCTCGACGAGCACCTGCTCGTGCGCAGCGACCTGGGCGAGACCAAGCGCTGGACGCCGCATGCCATCACGTACCTCCTGACGAAGCTCGCGGCCATGGCGGGCGTTCCCCGGTACAGCCCCCACAAGGTGCGCCACACGGGCGGCACCGCGAAGGCGCGCAACGGCGCCCCCGGCTGGGTGGTCCAGGCCAGCCTGCGCCACACGCGTCTGTCTACGACCCAGGGCTACATCCACCTCGACGCGGTGGACACCGCCCGCCAGGCGGCCGGCTTCGCGGCCACCACACGCCTGTCCGCGGCCACCGATTGGCCACCGCGGCCACCCGACCCGCAGACCGGCCCAGTTCTCACGAATTGAGCTGATCCCGGACTTCAAGCCGAGCAACGTCCTCGTCGACGCCGAGGGCCGCGCCCGCGTCGTCGACTTCGGCCTGGCGACCCTCGCCGAGCGCCCGGAGCAGCTCGCCCTCGCCGGTACGCCGGCGTACATGGCTCCCGAGCAATGGCGCGGCGAACCGGTCGATCCGCGCTCGGATCAGTTCAGCTTCTGCGTCGCCCTGTGGGAGGCGCTGACCGGCGCGCGACCGTTCGCCGGCGGCTCCTTCGACGCCCTGCGCGAGCAGATCCTCGCCGGTCGGCTCCCCGAGCGCGGCCGGCTGCCGCCGGCGATCCACCGCGCCCTCGCCCGCGGCCTCGCCCGCGAGCCGGACGCGCGCTATCCGACGCTCGACGCCCTGCTCGCCGACCTCGATCCCACACCGGGCCGCGGTCGTCGCCTCGGCCTCGCCCTCGGCCTCACGGCGGCGCTCGGCGTCGCCGCGGGCGCATCGACCCTCGCCGCGCGCGACCGCTGCGCAGGCGGCGAGGCCCGCCTCGCCGACGTCTGGGACGCGCCGCGCCGCGCCGCCGTCCACGCGGCCTTCCTCGCCACCGGCCTCGAGTTCGCGCCGGCCGCATGGGAGAGCGTCGCCCTCCGCCTCGACGCCCGCGCCGCCGAGATCGCCGCCATGCACCGCGACGTCTGCGAGGCCCACGCTCGCGGCGAGCAGTCCGACCGCCTGCTCGATCTGCGCATGACCTGTCTCTCGCGCCATGTCCGGGAGGTCAGGGCATTGACCGACCTGCTCGTCGACGCCGACCCCGGCCTCGTCGAGCGGGCCGTCGACGCCGCCGCCGACCTCTCCTCGCCGGCCCGCTGCGCCGACGCCGACGCCCTGCTCGCCGAGCTCCCGCGGCCCGACGATCCCGCGGTCGCAGCCGCGGTCGACGAGGTCCGCGGCGATCTCGTCGAGCTCGCCGCGCTCCAGTCCGCCGGCCGGATCGACGCGAGCCAGCCCCTCGCGGACGCAGCCATGCGCGCCGCCGAGGCCACCGGACACGCGCCGCTGGTCGCCGACGCGCTGCTGCGCCGCGGCCTGCTCGAGCTCGCCGGCCAGCGCCACGACCTCGCCGAGCGCGACCTGCTCGCCGCCTTCACCCGCGGCCTCGCGGCCCGCAACGAGGCCGCCGCGCGCGACGGGGCGATCGCGCTGGTGGAGGCCGAGCTCGGCCGCGGCCGCCCCTCCGACGCCGAGCTGTGGGCGACGCTCGCCCGCGCGGCGCTCGAGCGCAGCCCCGACCCGACGGCCGCGGCGGCGCTGGACCTCATGCACGGTCAGACGCTGTGCACGCTCGGCCGCGAACGGGAGGGCGAGGCGCTGATCGAGCGCAGCGTCGCCGCCAGCGACGCCCTGCACGGCCCCGATCACCCGGCGACCGCCCGCGCCCGTGTGTTGCAGGGCGCCGCGCTGCTGCGCCGCCAGGACTTCACGCGCGCCGGCACGATCCTCCGCGACGCTCGCGAGCGCCTCGAGCGGATCCACGGCCCCGTCCACCCCGCGGTCTCGATCGCGCTGCGCCACGAGGGCCACCTGTACTACGCGCTCAACGAGTTCGAGGCCGCGGTCGCGACCTGGCAGCGCAGCCTCGAGATCGATCGTCGGATCCACGGCGCCGACGCCGATCAGCGCAGCGTCACCCGCGACCAGATCGACGCCGCGCTGTTCCACCTCGGCAAGCTCGCGGACCCGCTCGGCGCTGCCCGCAACGCGCTCGCGGCCGCCGAGCGGCGCAGCGGCCCCGACCACCCCGAGCTGTTCGTCTACCTGCAGTTCTACGCCGAGGCCGCGCTCGCGGCCGGCGACGCCGCGGGCGCCCGCGCGGCCATCGATCGCGCCACCGAGCTGCTCCGGCGCGCCCTCGGCGACGCGCACCCGGAGCTCGCGCGCCCGCTGCTCCTGCTCGCCGACTGGTACCGCCGCACGGGCGATCCAGTCGCCTCGCTCCCCCACTACGAGCGCGCGCTCGAGCTCCGCGCCGGCACCGACGTCGATCGGATCCTCCGCGGCCAGGCCCACGACGGCCTCGGCCGCGCGCTGTGGACCCTCGGTCGCGACCGCGCACCCGAGCACCTCGATCGGGCCCGCGAGGTGTTCGTCTCGCTCGGCGCGGCCGGTCGGGTCGCGCTCGCGGAGCACGACCGCTGGCGCGCCGAGCACCTCGGCGAAGCGCCCGCACAGCGCGGGTGAGCGCGCCGCGAGGGCTTCTCAAACCCCGCGACATGCGAAAGTCTTGGTCCGCGTCCGTCGATGCCTTCACCCCCCGACCTGGACGCGTCCACGCGTCGACCGACCTCCGACCCGCGGAGCGAGCCGGCGAGGCCGCACCTCCGACTGACGATCGCGCTGCACCCCGCGCTGCGGCGGATCGGCGAGCGCGTCGAGGTCACCGCCGACGCGGATGGCCTCGCCCTCTCGCGCCGGACCCCCGAGTTTCGGGCCCCGGACGGACGCGCCGGCGGCCCGCTCGGTGACTCGTTCCTCAGCCGCACCCCGATCACCCTGCGCCCGCACGACGGTGGGCTCCTCATCGATCGCGGCGCGTCGAGCACCGCGCTCCGCGTCGTCGGCTCACCGGACACCGCGCGGGTGTTCCTCGACGCCGCGTCGCTGGCCCGCGGCGTCATCCTCACGCTCGCCGATCGCGTGGTGCTGCACCTTCAGTCGTGCCCCGCCGCCGAGGCGGCCGCCTCCGGCCACGGCCTGATCGGCGCGAGCCCGGCGATCGAGGCCGTCCGCCACCACATCGATCGCTGCGCCGAGCTCTCCGTCCCGGTCCTGATCCACGGCGAATCGGGGACCGGCAAGGAGCTCGTCGCGCTGGCGATCCACGCCACCTCACCGCGGGCTGCGCGACCGTACATCCCGATCAACATGGCGGCCCTCCACCCGCACACCGCGATCGCCGAGCTGTTCGGCCACGCCCGCGGTGCGTTCACCGGCGCGATCGAGGCCCGCGACGGCCTGTTCCGTGCGGCCGACGGCGGGACGATCTTCCTCGACGAGCTCGGCGCGACCTCCCTCGAGGTTCAGGCGATGCTGCTGCGGGTGCTCGAGGTCGGTGAGATCCAGCCGATCGGCGGCGCCCCGGCCCGCCGCGTCGACGTCCGCGTCCTCGCGGCGACCGACGCCGATCTCACGCAGGCGATCCGCCGCGGCGAGTTCCGCTCCGCCTTGTTCCACCGGCTCGCCACCTACACCCTGCCGGTGCCGCCGCTCCGCGTCCGGCGCGACGACATCGCCCCGCTGTTCGTCCATTGGCTCGCGGCCGAGTTGCGGCGCGCCGGCCGAGCGGAGCGCTTCGATCGACTCGCCGAGGACGCCCTGCAGCACCTCCCCGTCGCCGCCATGCTGCACCTGCTCGTATACCCGTGGCCGGGCAACGTCCGCGAGCTTCGCAACGTCGCCGCGCGAACGGCCGCCGCGCTGCTCGCCGGCGACGACATCGCCGACATCATCCACGAGCTCGGCGATCCCACCGACGAGCCGATCGGCCCCGCCGCGTCCGAACCGCAGGCGAGCGCCCCCGCGGACGAGCAGCAACTACGCGCCGCCCTCGAGCAGCACGACTGGCAGATCGCCCCCGCGGCCCGGGCCCTCGGCATCTCGCGCACCACCCTGTACGCCTGGATCAAGCGCAGCGAAGGCCTCCATACCGCCCACGACCTCCCGGCCGAGGTCCTCACCGCCCTGTACGAGCGCCATGGCGGCGACCCGACGGCCATCGCCGACGCGCTGCGGATCTCGGTCCGCGCGCTCAAGCTCCGCCTGCGCGCCCTCGGCCTCATTCGCTAGAGTCGCCCGCGATCGATCCGGCGAGCCGCTGCCGCAGGTGCTCGCGCGCCTGCTGGACCCGCTTGCGCGCGTTGGCCGGCGTGATCGCCTGCGCCTCCGCGATCGCCTCGTACGATCGATCTTCGAGGACCCGCAGATCGAAGGTCTCGCGGAGCCGCTGCGGCAGCGACGCGACCGCGTCGTCGAGCAGCCCGCAGAGCTCGCCGCGCAGCAGCGCGTGCTCCGGCGCGTACGCCTCGCCCTCCCACCCGAGCCGCGTCGTCTCCGCGTCGACCGCGACGAAGCGGGCGCGCTCGCGGCCGCCTGCGCGCAGCCGGTCGACGCAGAGGTTGTGAACGATCCGCAGCGCCCACGCCCGGAACGTCCCTGGCTCGAGCGGGCGCGTCCGCAAGAACCTCACCGCCTTCAGCGCCCCCCTGCTCAGGATGTCCTCCGCCTCCTGGTGATGGCACCCCAACCAACGCGCGCACATCCGGAGCAGCAGCGGCCGTTCACGCAGCCACAACCCCCAGAACACGTCCGAATTCGCAGCCACAAGCTCCGCAGGTCGCACGCAACGCCTCGCTCGCTCGTCCATGAGCAAACGCCGTGCCACGCCGGAGACCGGCGCCCGACGACGCCCGCGCGCGACCCCTGCCCCGCTGAACGTTCAGGATGGACGCGATGTGTCCAGCCCGAGTGTCCAGACAGGCACGCTCGAGCCCATGGTGAGCATGCGATCGGCCTCGAGCTGGTTGCGCCGACCGAGCCCCGCCGCCGAGCTTCGTCCCTGCTGCTGCTGCACCTGCATTGTCTCCCGCGTTACAGCGTTCCTCGGATCACGCCTCTCACTCGCCCGGTGTGCCGCGCAGCCTTCCGCGCCGGGCCGCGAACCTCTACTCTCGGCCGCGATGGCGACCCCGACACGACCCACGATCCCCCACCCCGGCCTGTTCCTCGGCGTGCTGCAGGCGCTGCTCGAGCAGGAGGTCATCCCGGAGGACCGCCTCGACCCGGCGCTCGCTGAGATCGAAACCTCCGACGAGGATGAGGACGCTGATGAGCGCGCGCGAGTCGTCGCTGCGGTCGCCCGGCTGCACGCGCTGCCGATCTCCGCCGACGAGCTCGCCCGCGTCGAGGGCCTCGCCTTCGACGGCGGCAATGACATCTACATGTTGATCGAGGAGGTACTCGGCATCGACACCGGGGGCGAGGAGGACTACTACGAGGTCCGCTCGCTCGCGGGGGTCAGCGCGCTGCGCTCACTGGCGGTGCTGAACCTCGACGGTCACGGCTACCGCAAGGCGACCCTCGACCTGGGCCCGCTCGCCGACCATCCGACCCTCGCGTCGCTGTATCTGACAGGAAAGTGCAAGCCTGCGGCGGTGCTGGAGTCCCTGCCGGCGCTGACCAAGCTGCGCGCGCGCGCCAGCGACCTCGACGATCCCGCGGTGCTCGCCCGCCTGCGCATCCGCGGGGTCGAGGTCGTCGAGGAGTAGCGAGTTACGTATCCACATGAGCTTCACCGTGGCCACCAGACGTCCATCGCGAATTCGAAGGGGCCGAACGAGGGCCTACACCTTCCTCGCCCGCCAGCCCGGCCTACAACCCTGAGCTCACTCGGACAGGGTCACCGACAGCGTGTACGGGGCGGCGTGGGTCAGGAACACCAGGTCGCTGTGCCCGTCCTCGTTGAGGTCGGCGAGCGCGAAGCTGCGGGCCGCGGCGATCTGGAACCCGAGCCCGCCCGGCGACAGGACCTTGCCGTCGACGCCGATCGTGCGCGCCAGGGTCCGCCCATCCACCGCCGAGTACACCAGGTCGGGCCGCGGCTCGTGGATCAGGTCGCCGAGCGCGACCTGCTGCTTGGCGTCCTCGGTCAGGTCGCTCTGGACCTGCCCGCCCCAGGTCAGGCCGCCGAGGTTCTTGACGAACTTGACCGCCGGCGTGCCCGGCTTGACCGCACCGATGATGTCGTCGTCGCCGTCACCGTCGACGTCGAGCGTGACGATCGGCATCACCCCGGTGAACAGGCTCGCGTGCAGCTTGCCCTCGTAGGTGAAGCCGCCGAGCCCGTCGCTGCGCAGGCGATGCAACGTCTCGACCGAGCGGTCGGTCGCCACGATCAGGTCCAGGTGCGCGCCGTCGAAGTTGCCCGCCGTCAGGTACGGCGTCCAGCTCTCGAGCGTGATGTCCGCGACGAAGAAGTTCAGCGGCTGCTCGGCGCTCGACCACGCCCCGCCGCCCGCGTTGGTCAGCGCCGTGAGCCGCTTCGGGGTCGTGTTGCCGACGCCCTGGTGGATCGCCGCCGCGTCCACGTCGCCGTCGCCGTCGAAGTCGCCCGTGACCAGGCTCGTCCCCACCGTCGGCCCGGTCGCGAACGAGGCCTCGACCACGAAGCCGCCCGCGCCGTCGCCGAGCATGATGTCGAGCCGCGGCGGCGCACCGGCGAAGCTGACCACCAGGTCGAGCTGCCCGTCGCCGTCGAAGTCGCCGCTGACCGCGTCGGTCGGCGCGTCGACGGGCGTAAACACCGGAGCCGCGAGCGCGCCGCTCCCGTCCCCCAGCAGCGCCGCGATCCCGCCGGTCGCGCCCGGCAGCACCACGTCCGCGTGCCCGTCGCCGTCGACCTCGCCGACGACGATCCGACGCGCCCCCGGCACCGCCACATACGCCACGGGCGGCGCGTAGCAGAACTCCGTGTCCATGAACCCGAACTGCTGCACACACGCCGGCGCGCCCGTGTCGCCCGTGCTCGTCCCCTCACCCGTGCTCGTCCCCTCACCCGTGCTCGTCCCCTCGCCCGTGCTCGTCCCCTCACCCGTGCTCGTCCCCTGACCCGTGCTCGTCCCGGTCGACGTGCTTGTCCCGGTCGACGTGCTCGTCCCGGTCGACGTGCTCGTCCCGGTCGACGTGCTCGTCCCGGTCGACGGGCTCGTCCCCTCGCCCGTCGTAATGTCACCGCTGGAGGAGCTCACCCCGGCGCCTGTGCTCGACGCGTCTGCTGCCGTGGAGGTCTCGCCCGGGCCCGACGACCCGGCGGTCGTGTCCCCCCCAGGTCCGGGAGGACACGCGCCGACGAGCCCGATCAATGCCAGGGGAGCCAGAGGGAATCGCATCTCGACACTATCGACCGCGCGTGCCCTCATGTCCACGACCGAGGGCTCCCCCTACCCCGCCGGGATCGGACCCGACAGGGCCTCAGCCCGGGCGCGGGCCGAACTCCAGCGCGGGGTCGTCGAGGCGAGCCAGCCGCAGCAAGTCGACCAGGTAGTTCTGGCGCCCGCGCCGCCGCTGAGCATGAAGCCCTTGAAGCTCATCCGGCCCGCGAGGTCGACGCCTCGCCGTCGACCACCAGCTCGCTGCCGCCGAGGAAATTCTCATGCCTCAAGCAGGCTCGATTCAGAAGTTCGGTGCTCGCCGGATATCATACTACCGGTTGTATCAGTCGGGCTCACTGCGCTCGGATCCATAGCCCTCGATCATCACAAGTCGGCGCCCTCGATCCGCTGGCCGGCGCCACCATGCTCCGACTATGCCCGGCTCGACGTGCCGATCCAGTCGCTGCGGTCGCGCCGCGAATGCGTGATCGTCAGGCCTGGTCGGCCCACCACGCGAGCAATGTGTGGGCGATCGCGTATGCAGGCGGCGCGAGGAACGGGGCGCCCGGCGCACTCGCCAGCGCCATGCGCACGCCCTCGCGGTCGACCCACATGGCATGCTCGAGCTCCTCGTGGTCGAGCGTCAGCACGTCGCCGTCGACCGCCGCCACGCACGCCAGCATCAGCTGCGAGCCCGGGAGCGGCCACGGCTGGCTGGCGACGTAGCGGACCGCGGTCGCGCGCACGCCGGCCTCCTCGAACAGCTCGCGCGCGACCGCCTCCTCGACCGACTCGCCGACCTCGATGAACCCCGCGAGCGCCGAGTAGCGGCCCGGTGGAAACCGCGGCTGACGACCGACGAGCACGCGGCCGGCGTGCTCGGCCAGCATGATGACGACCGGGTCGGTGCGAGGAAAGTGATCGGCGGCGCAGGACGGGCAGCGCCGGCACCAGCCGGCGCGGGTCACCTCGGTCATGACGCCGCAGCGACCGCAGAAGCGGTGGCGCGCGTGCCAATCCACGAGGCCCCGCGCCGCGCCCCAGATGGCCGCGTCGGGCCCGGGCAGACCGGCGAGCACGCGAAACAGCGCGAATGCCGGCTTGCCGCGCGCATCGGGCGTGAGTGCGACGAACGCGGGGCGCTGCTCGAGCATGCCGAGCAATGCGAGCTCGGCCGCGGGATCGCATTCGGCGATCGGCGCCCATGACAGGCCACCCGCCGTGTCCGTGATCGGGTCGAGGCCGTCGAGGAGCAGCACCAGCGCTCGCGGATCCCCGCGGTGGCGAGCGAGCGCCGCGGCATCGGAACGCTCGTGGTCGAGGCGCAGCAGAGGGGAGCCGGTGAAGCCGATCGCCATGCGCCCGAGGATGGCATCCGATCCACGGCTCGCGAAAGTGAGGTCCGGGCGATCGCTCGCGCGTACCCGCCCCGACGCTGGTCTTGACCGCGACGAGCGCGGATGTTAGTTGCGGGCCAATGCGGGAGATGTCGGTCGTCTTCGCCGGTGGTGGCTGCCGGACGTTCTGGGCGCTCGGGGCGTACACGGCGCTGGCGGATCTCGCCGTGCCGATCGAGTTCGCGGGGGTGTCCGCGGGCACGGCGATGGCGCTCGCCGCCGCCACGCGGCAGGAGCAGGCGCTCATCACCACCTTCTGCGCCCGCGTGGCCCGCAACCGGCGCAACGTGTACCCCGAGCGGCTACTGTTCGGCCGCCCCGTGTTCCCGCAGGAGGCGATGTACCGGGCGACGGTGCACGACCTGCTCGGCGGCGCGAGCTTCAGGCGCCTGGCCGACGCGCCGCCCGTCCGCATGCTTCAGGCGTACATCGAGCCGGGGTGGCCCGTCTCGCGCACCGTGGCGCGCGCCTGGTGGGCCTACGCGGCGCGACGGCGCCAAAACCTGCTCCACGGGCCCGACGTCCCGCACCCGGGGATCGCCGCAGAGATCGACACGGCGCACGAGGCAACTGACGTCGACGACCTCGCCGACCGCGTGCTGCGCTCCTCGGCGAGCCCGCCGGTGACCCGCGTCCAGCGTGTCGCCGGCCGCACCTACTTCGACGGCTGCCTCGTCGATCCCGTCCCGGTACGGGCGCTGGGCGAGCGGGCGCGAGGCGCCGCGGTGCTCGTGCTGCTCAACCGTCCGCGCCCGCCCGAGGCCCCCGCGGGCAACGTCCGCTACCTCGCCCCGCCTGCGCCCGTGCCTATCCACAAGTGGGACTACGCCAGCCCGGAGCGGATCCGCCGCGCCTTCGACATGGGCCGCCGTGATGGCGAGGCGGCCCGCACCGCGGTCGCGCGGTTCCTCGCCGGCGAACCGGCCGACCCGCGCGGGTAGACGGCGTGAGGCCGGGCGGCGGCACAGAGATATCGAGCTCGCCAACACCGCGTTCACCACCCCGCATCCCACGAGTCAATGGTGGGACCGTAGGTCGAAGTGTTATGGTGGCAAGCATCGGTCATGGCCTTCGTCATGACGATGCTCCTGCATGGACGGCGGTAGAATCGAGATTCCGCGAGCATCAGTCACGCGCTCGTTCACCCCCTCAGAGGGACGATGGCTGATATTCGTGCGAGAAGGCGACGACGGTTGCTCGTCGAGGTGTCACGGCGCCGGCGCGATCGAGAGCGGCATGGGGTCGCGCGCCTCGGCCAGCGCCACGAGGTCACGGACCGTCGCGTTCGCGGGGAGAGCGACGGCCTCGGCAGCGCGGGTGCGGGCGAACTGGAGCGCGAGTTGGCGCTTGTCGGGCTCGGACTTCCCGCCCATGGACCACACCACCGCGACGAGGGTCTCGACGTCGACGCCCTCGCAGCGACACTTCTCGACGGCGCCGGGCAGGCCGTCGAAGAGGGTCTTGCCGCGCAGGTCGGATGTGGTGCTCGCCACGGCGTTGAAGACGTCGGAGATCGCCGCGCAGGAGCCGATCGCCGTGGTGAGCAGGGCAGCGAGGTTTTGCGAGCGCTCGTCGGCCCTGACGACCAGCGCCGCCGTCACGGCCGCGGGGATCGGCGGCGCGATCGGTATGGTGTCACCCGCGCGGTTGACGACCAGGGCCAGCTGCGTCGCGGGCGGCAGTCGACCGGCGAGCTCGCGGATCACCGCCGCGGACGCCCGCGCATCGGCGACGATCGCCATCCGCGGCGACCAGGGCCGGCCGATGTTCTCGCCGAGCACAATCGCCTTGTCGAATTCCTCGGTCAGCACTTCATGGACCGCGGTGATCTCCGTGAACGACTGGCCGCCGAAATCGAAGCTGCCATCCGCACGGATGAAGATTGGCATCCAATCCTCGAGGAGAGCGCCGCGTTTCGACTCTGGCAGCTGCATACCCGCGAGCGTATTGATCATCGTCATCTCGGCCGGGCCGTCCGCGAACAAGGCGCGCATCGCCGCGACCTTCGTCGCGCAGTCGGTCGGCACCGGCGTGGTCGGCGAGGCCGCTGACTTGGTGGCCACGGTCGGCGTGACCTCGACCTGGGTGGCGGGCACGCCTGGGGTGCAGGCGAGCAGGGCAGCGAACATGAACTCAGGACGCAGCATCGCGGCGAGAGTACCGCACCTGATCGGCGCCCGCGGCGAAGAACGGCGACGAGTGGATGACCCTCACTCCTGCGCGCCGGGGAGAATCCCGTGGGCGACGATGACCTCACCGTCGAGCTTCGCGCCGCCAGCCCGGTATGCATCCGGGAAAGCGACTCGCTGGTAGCGCAGCTCCCAGGCGACCGACGACCGCGTGAGGTCCTCGCAGATCGGTGTCGGCGGCGTCGGCCCGTGCGTCAGGTCGAAGCGAAGGATCACCGGCTCGGCGTGCACGCGCGTGTCGGCGAGCTGTTCGCGGGACATCACGCCGCTGTGCGCACCCCCGGCGAATTGGCGGCCGAGGTGGCGCCGCTGCGGTTTGTGCGGACCGTCGACGCCGAGCACCCAGACGCGCAGCTCGAGCCGGCGAAACAGGTCGCCGGTCGGGAATGCATGGCCGGCGGCGCCGGGTGTGAGCGTCAGCTCGACCTCCGTCGGCCCGATGCGGCGCGCGGCCACGCCGACGGCGCGGGCGAGCATCTCGGGGTCGCGCGAGGCGACGAATTGGTGCGACCGGTGGCCCCGGCCGGCGCCGTCGTCGACCCAGGGCATGTGACAGTCGGCGCAGGCGTAGTCGCGGGCCCACGAGGCGGCGTGTTCGCGCACGGTCTCCTGCATGTCGTCGGGACGCGGCAGCACGCGGGCGCCGGGGAATCCGAACTCGTGGCAGCCGGCGCACGCGGCCGGGCCCGCGAACTCCGGCGCGACGCGAAGGGGGTGCGGGCTGGCACTGTCGCCATGGGTGGAGAGCACGCCGCCGCGGCCGGTGACGTGGCAGGTGACGCAGCCGACGCCGACCTCCGCGGCCCATTTCGAGGCTGGCTCTTGGGGCATGGCCTCGGGGACATGGCACTTGCGACAGAATGGCAGGGGCTCGCGGGCGAAGGCGGCGCGGTAGGGCTCGTCGCTGGCGGACATCCGATGCAGGGACGCGGCCCACTCGCGGGCGACGTCGGGATGGCAGGCGACGCAGCCGGCCTGGGCGGCGACGCGGTCGCCGGTGCGCGGTGGCGGTGCGGGGCCCGGCATCGGCGCGGCGCTGGCCGGCGGGACCGCGAGCGCGACGAGCAGGCCGAGCGCCGCCCCGGGCTGGCCTTGACGGGCCCTGGCGGCGAGCCGTGTCATCACAGCGCCGGCGCCTGCAGGGCCTGTCCGGTGGTCCTGTCGAACTCGCGACGGATCCGCGGCTCGCGGCACTCGATCGTCCGCTTCTCGCCCGGTGCGACGAGCGTGAGCGCTGCGAGCAGCGCGTCGGCGCCGGCCTGGTCCGTCGGCCGGACGTAGAACCCGACCGTGCGACGTCCGCGGCGAAACACCTCGACGACCCGCTCGACCTGTCGCATCAGCGCGGCGTTGTCCCTCACGAAGGCCTCCACCAGCGGCTCCGGTGCGTTGCGCGGCGCGTCGCGGGGCAGCGTGCGCAGCGGTACGAAGGCCGGCCGGACATCGCCGTATTCCCCGCAGCCCTTCGGCGTCCACGCCGGCGCGGCGCCCCAGTCGAGCAGCTCGAGCATGAGGTCGCCGTCCGGCAGCATGCGCAGCGGCTCGCTCACCTTGCTGGCGCGCAGCACCACGTGGCGCACCGGCTGCATGCCGGCCACGTTCGCGCGGTCCATCTCCGTGCTCGCGACCACCCACACGTCCCCGCCGGCACGCACCCGAACTTGCAACGGGTGCGGCTTCCAGGTCTGCGCGGCCGCCTCGGGGTCGGCGGGCAGGACCCCGAACTTCTCGCTGTTGGGGTCGAAGGCCCACTCGGGGACGTTGCGATCGGGGAAGCGCAGCTCGGGCAGCTCGATCGGCTCCCATGCCGTCCCGCGGGCGCTGCGGCGCCACAGCTCGCGCTTCCAGTCGTCGGTATCCGCGGCCTGGATCACCGCGTACAGCGCGCCCTCGGGGGCGATCGTCAGGTCGTCGATGTGCCTGGCCTTGAGGCCAGGTTCTTCGGACCATGTGGCGCCGTCGAAGCGGGCCAGGTATGCGCCGGCTGGGTCCTCCCCCCGGTTGCACGCGACATAGGCCTCATCGGCGGCGCCGACGACCAGCAGCTCGCAAGCCATCCCCTTCGCCAGGTTGTCGACTTTGCCGGCGACGGCGGCCTCGCCCGTGAGCCCCCAGCGCTGGACCCGTGGGCTGGTGTCTTCGCCGACCTTGTGAGCGAGCAGGAACAGCTCACCGCTCGGTGCGGCGGCGCCGACGACCGGTACCAGGCCCGACGCGATCACCATCGGCGCCGGCGTGGGCTGCTCCCCGAGCAGGTCGAAGCCGGGCCGCGAGGCGGCCTGCGCCGCGGCGATCTTGCGCTGCATCGCCTTCGAGAGCTCCTCCGTGTCCTCGTAGACCGCGGGGTCGACCTGATAGACCCGCAACCCGAGCACCTGTCCCGAGTGCCAGGTGATGACCGACGCGTAGGTCCGCTGCAAGAGGCCCTTCTTGGTGTCCTGCCGCTTCCAGAAATTGCCCTCGCGCCGGTGCAGCAGCGGCGGCGAGCCCGAGCGCGAGAACTGCGTCTGCGTCGTCAGCCACGCGTTGTCCGGCCACCGTCCGCCGAACCCGATCGTGAGCCAGGCGTCAAAGAGTCGGCCTGGGTCGGCCTGCCCCGACAGTGCGTACTCGACGGGGACCATCCGGTCCCCACGCGCATCGAGCTGCGCCAGCCCGCCCCCACCGCTGACGAACATCGTGTCGCCGAGCACGTGCAGCTTCAGGTCTCCGTCGCGATAGGCGGCCAGCTGGAAACGGGCGTCGGCCGGCGTGGTCGAGGGTACCGGCGGCTGGTCGATCACACCGGGCGTCGGTGGCGTCTCCGAGATCGGCGCCGGCACGACCGCCGGCTGCTGGGCGATCGTGGGTGATGCGGGTGATGCGGGTGATGCGGGTGATGCGGGT
>Ga0116158_10003431_pt1 | contig 13746 bp, 14 predicted proteins | sample AD_UKC052_MetaG_FD_89883 | JGI IMG/M metagenome (GOLD analysis project Ga0116158, IMG submission 89883) | Active sludge microbial communities of municipal wastewater-treating anaerobic digesters from USA - AD_UKC052_MetaG | ecosystem: Engineered > Bioreactor > Anaerobic > Digestate | place: USA... | reverse complement strand
GCTTCCTGCAGGGTGACACCGAGAAGATCGCCAACGGCCGTGGCAGTTTCGGCTCGCGCAGCATGACAGTGGGCGGCTCGGCACTGCAGGCGGCCTGCCGGCAGATCGTCGACCGTGGCCGGCAGGTGGCGGCCATCCTGCTCGGCCTGCCCGAGGACGCACTGCAGTTCGACCCGGCGGCCAGCGCCTACCAAGGGCAGGGCAGCTCCGGCGCGCCGGTCAGCATCACGCTGGACCGCGTGGCCCGCGCCACCTATGCCTGGGGTGCACCCAAGCCGCTGCCGGCCGCGCTGTGGAACGGCCTGGAAGGCGTGGGGCACTTCAGCGCCAAGCCGCAGAACTACCCCAACGGCTGCTACATCGCCGAGGTCGAGGTCGACCCCGACACCGGCGAGGTGGCCCTGGTCGACGTGACCGCCGTCGACGACGTGGGCCATGCGATCAACCCGCTGCTGCTGGAAGGCCAGATCCACGGCGGCATCGCCCAGGCGGCCGGCCAGGTGCTGAAGGAGGCGGTGCTGCACGGCGACGACGGCCAGCTGCTGACCGGCTCGTTCACCGACTACGCCATGCCGCGTGCGGCCGACTTTCCGCGCTTTCGGCTGGCGCTGCGGCCGGTGCCCACCAAGACCAATCCACTGGGCGTCAAGGGTGGCGCCGAGACCGGCACCGTGGGCCTGCCCCCGGCCATCGTCTCGGCCATCGTCGATGCCCTGCGCCCGCTGGGCGTGACCGACATCGCCGCGCCCTGCACGCCGCTGGCGGTCTGGCAGGCCGTCCAGGCCGCCCAGGCCCGCCGCGCCAGCGGCACGCCCCACTGAGCCACGCACCATGCACCAGTACATCGTCTACCGCGTCGACCGCAGCGACGGCCAGGCCGCCGCCATCCGCGCCGCCACCCGGCCGCTGCACCGCGACTACATGGCGCAGTTCGCCGCCCGCGTGCGCATCGGCGGGCCCATCCTCGACGCCGCCGGCCAGGCCTGCGGCGGCATGATGGTCATCGACGCCGCCAGCGAGGCCGAGGTGCGCGCCATCGTCGACGCCGACCCGTTCGAGCTGGCCGGCCTGTCCGCCCGGATCGACATCCACCCCTTCCGCTGGCAGACCAGCCGCCCGGCGGACCTGCCGCCGCTGTGACCACGGCGACCACGGCCCCACGAGGAACCCCATGCAACTGACAGGCGAGCAACTGCTGCCCGTGGCGCGCGACCGCGTCTGGGCCGCCCTGCTGGACACCGAGACCCTGCGCGCCGCCATCCCCGGCTGCGAGTCCGTCACCGCCGAGGGCGAGGGCCGCTATGCCGTCAGCGTGGTGGCCGCGGTGGGCCCGGTGAAGGCGCGCTTCAAGGGCCGGCTGCAGCAGCAGGACCTGCAGCCACCGGCACGCTACACGCTCAGCTTCGAGGGCGACGGCGGCATGGCCGGCTTCGCCCGTGGCAGCGCCGAGGTCGCGCTGAGCGAAGCCGGCGCCGACGGCGCAGCCGGCAGCGGCCACACCCGCTTGTCGTACACCGCGCAGGCGCAGATCGGCGGCCGGCTGGCGCAGATCGGCTCGCGCCTGGTCGATGCCACGGCGGCGCGCATGTCGGCGCAGTTCTTCGAGCGGCTGACCGCGGCGATCACCCAGCCCGCACCCGCGCCGGCCGGATTGGCGGTGGATGCGGCGCCGTCGCTGCCACCGGCGGTGCTGGCGCCGGCCGTGCCACGCGGCGTGCCGGCAGTCGGCGTGCCCGCCGTCGTGCCGGCTGCCGGCCTGGCCGGCAGTGGCTGGTCGGCCCCGGTGGTGTTGCAGATGCCAGCCTGGGCCTGGAGCGTCACCGTCTGCGCCGCGGCCCTGCTGGCCGGCTGGCTCGGCAGCCGCTGAAAGACCCCACCATGCCCCTGCGTCCCATCACGATCACCGTCAACGGCATCCCGCGCAGCCATGCGGTGGAGCCGCGCACGCTGCTGGTGCAGTTTCTGCGCGAACACTGCGGCCTGACCGGCACCCATGTCGGCTGCGACACCACCCAGTGCGGCTGCTGCACCGTGCACCTGGACGGCCGCGCCGTGAAGGCCTGCACCACGCTGGCGGCGCAGGCCGATGGCGGCGAGGTCACCACCATCGAGGGCATCGGCACGCCCGAGAAGCTGCACCCGCTGCAGCAGGCCTTCCGCCGCCACCATGCGTTGCAGTGCGGCTTCTGCACGCCAGGCATGGTGATGCAGGGCATCGACATCATCCGCCGCGGCCAGGCGGGCGATCCGGTCACCATCCGCCACGAGCTGGAGGGCAACCTCTGCCGCTGCACCGGCTACCAGAACATCGTCGACGCGATCCATGACTGCGCGCGCCAGTGCAGCCGGGGTGCGGCGACGGCAGCAGCCGGCCAGAGCGGCCTGGCCAACGGGGCATGACCATGGTCGACTTCGACTACACCCGCCCGCGCACGCTGGACGAGGCCCTGGCCTTGCTGGCGGCCCATCCAGAAGCCCGGCCACTGGCCGGCGGCCAGACCCTGCTGCCCACGCTCAAGCAGCGGCTGGCGCGGCCCACGCTGCTGGTCGACTTGCAGGCCCTGGGCGAACTGCGCGGCATCCGCATCGACGACGGCACGGTCAGCATCGGCGCGATGACGCGCCATGCCGAGACCGCGTCGCACCCCGGCCTGGCCGCGGCGATTCCGGCGCTGGCCTTCCTGGCCGGCGGCATCGCCCATCCGCAAGTGCGCCACATGGGCACCATGGGTGGATCGATCAGCAACAACGACCCCGCGGCCGACTATCCCGCCGCGCTGCTGGGCCTGGGCGCCACGGTGGTGACCAACCACCGCCAGATCGCCGCCGACGCCTTCTTCACCGGCCTGTTCAGCACCGCGCTGGAACCCGGCGAGCTGGTGCTGCGCATCCGCTTCCCGGTGCCGCGGCGCGCCGGCTACTGCAAGCTCGCCAACCCGGCGTCGGGCTATGTCACCACCGGCTGCTTCATCGCCGAGACCGCCACCGCCACCGTGCGCGTGGCGGTCAATGGCGCGGGCCCCTGCGTGTTCCGCCTGGCCGCGCTGGAGCAGGCGCTGGCCGCCGACTTCTCCGCTGCCGCGCTGGCCGGCTTCCGCGCCGGCCCGCAGGGCCTGAACAGCGACCTGCATGCCACGGCCGCCTACCGCGCCCAGCTGATCGGCGTGGCGGCGCGCCGGGCGCTGGCGATGGCGCTGCGGCCGCCTGTTGGCACCGCCACGCCGCTGGCGGCCTGACGTCTCCATCCATCCCGCACCTCTGACCGGCCCACTCCGATGAAACTGATGTCCTATGTCACCCCGCAACGCGCCAGCTTCGGGGTGGTGCGCGGCGACCGCGTGATCGACATGGGCGCCCGCCTGGGCCCCAGCTGCCCCGACCTGCGCAGTGCCCTGGCCCAGGGGCTGCTGCCGCGCATCGCCCAGCTGGCCGACGGCGCACCGCCGGACTTCCACCTCGACGAACTGGTGGCGCTGCCGGTCATCCCGAACCCGGCGCGCATCCTGTGCGCAGGCCTGAACTACCTGGCCCACCGGGTCGAAGGCAATCACAAGCCCGACACACCCTGCCCGACGATCTTCCTGCGCCTGCCCGAGTCGCAGACCGGCCACGGCCGGCCGCTGGTGTGCCCGCGTGAGTCGACACAGTTCGACTTCGAGGCCGAGATGGCGGTGGTCATCGGCAGCGCTGGCCGGCGCATCGCCGAGGCTGATGCGTGGGACCACATCGCCGGCATCGCGCCCTACAACGACGCGTCGGTGCGCGACTGGCAGCTGGCCACCGGCCAGTGGAGCCCCGGCAAGAACTTCCCGGCCACCGGCGCCTTCGGCCCCTGGATGGTGACCGCCGACGAGGTGCCGCCCGACAGCACGCTGAGCCTGGTGTGCCGCCTCAACGGCCAGGAGATGCAGCGCACCACCACCGACCTGATGATCTTCCCGATCCCGGCGCTGATCGCCTTCATCTCCACCTTCACCACGCTGGAGCCCGGCGACGTGATCGTGACCGGCACGCCCGGCGGCGTGGGCCTGCGGCGCAACCCGCCGGTGTGGATGCGCCACGGCGACGTGGTCGAGATCGAGCTGGAGCGGGTGGGCGTGCTGCGCAACACCGTGGTGCAGGAGGGCGCGGCATGACCGCGACGGCGCTCCAGCCGCTGTCAGCCACCACGCGCGAGACGCTGGCCCGCGTCGGCGCGGCCACCATCGCCAATGCGCTGCTCAAGCGTGGCCTGCGCAACACCATGCTGCTGGGCCTGCAGCCGCTGTCGCCGGACCAGCCGGCGCTGGTGGGCCAGGCCTTCACCGTGCGCATCATTCCGGCGCGCGAAGACCTGGACAGCATGGCGCTGTACGCCCGCGACGACAGCCTGCACCGCCGCGCCATCGAGGAGTGCCCGGCCGGCGCGGTGCTGGTGCTGGCGCCGGGCGGCGACACCCGTGCGTCGGTGATGGGCGACATGATGGCGCTGCGGCTGCTGGTGCGCGGCGTGGCCGGCGCCATCACCGACGGCGGCTTTCGCGACACGCCCGGCATCCGCAGCACCGGCCTGCCGTGCTTCCAGCGCCAGGCCTCGGGCCCGGCCACGCCGATCCACCTGCACCCGGTCGACTTCAACCAGCCGGTGGGCCTGGCCGGCGTCGCGGTTTACCCGGGCGACGTGATCGTGGGTGACGGCGAAGGCGTGGTCTGCATCCCGCGCCACCTCGCCGACGAGGTGGCCGCCGAGGCCGCCGACGTCACCGCCTACGAGGCCTTTGCCGCCGCCCACATCCGCCGCGGCCGGTCGATCTTCGGCCTGTTCCCCGCCACGCCCGAAAGCCGCATCGAGTACGACCGCTGGGTGGCCGCCGGCCGCCCGCCCATCGCCTGACGTGCAGGCGACGCGTCCATCCACCACAACCCTTCCGCCCCACCGAGGACACACCATGACCGACAAGCATCCCAACGAAGCGCTGGCCAAGACGCTGGAAGTGCTGATCCGCACGCAGGAGCTGGACCCGGCACAGTGGATCGACTTTCCCGACTACGGCTTCCGCCAGTACTTTCTCTGGAAGAACACCGACACCGGCGCCAGCATCGCGCTGCTGGAATACCAGAAGGGCGGCCGCATCCCCGTCAAGCACAGCCATGCGTCCAACCAGTTCATGTACTGCCTGGAAGGCGACTACGAGTACACCGACTCGCAGCTGCGCCTGAAGCCCGGCTCGTTCTACATGAACCCCAAGGACCATCCGCACGGCCCCACCATCGCACATGAGCGCAGCGTGCTGATCGAGATCTACGACGGCCCGCACTACCACGAGAAGCCGGTGTTCCACACCGACGCCACCATTGGCGGCTTCCTGGCCAAGTCCTGATGGCCACGCCGCGCAATCCGATGCGCAGGCGCCTGGCGCTGGCGGCAGCCGCACTCGCCAGCCTGGGCGGGCGCGCAGGCACCGTTGCGGCGCAGGCCGGCGCAGGCACGCTGCGCCTGGTCGTGCCCTATGCACCAGGCGGGGTTGGCGACCAGCTCGCCCGCGCCGTGGCCGAGCGCATCGGCCCGGTGCTGGGCCAGCGGGTGCTGGTCGACAACAAGCCGGGTGGCGGCACGGTGATCGGCACCCAGTTAGCGCTGACCGCACCGGCCGATGGGCAGACGCTGCTGTTCGTCGCGGCCAGCTTCGTGATCCAGCCGCAGCTGGCGGCCCGGCCGGTGTACGACGCGGCGCGCGACTTCGCGCCGCTGGCGCTGATGGCGTCCAACCCGCACCTGCTGGTGGTGCACCCGTCGGTGCCGGCAGCCACGTTGAAGGAGCTGGCGGCCTGGGCCCAGACGCGCCAGGGTGCGGCGGCGTTCGCGTCGTTCGGCAACGGCTCGTCGGGCCACCTGGGCTTCGAGCTGCTGAAGAAGGCGGCCGGCTTCGACATGGTGCATGTGCCGTACAAGGGCGGCGCACCGGCCATGCAGGACCTGCTGGCCGGCCAGGTGGCGGCGATGCTGACCGACCTGCCGCAGGCCGTGGCCCATGTGAAGGCGGGCAAGCTGCGCGCAATCGCGGTGGCCAGCCCGGCGCGCGCTGCGGCGCTGCCCGAGGTGCCCACGCTGCAGGAGGCTGGCCTGGCCGGCTTCACCTCGCAGTCGTGGTACGGCCTTGTGCTGCGCAGCGGCACGCCGCCGGCCCAGCTGCAGCGGCTGCACGCCGCCGTCGAAGCCGCGCTGAACGACCGCAGCCTGCACGCCGCGCTGGAGCCGGCCGGGCTGGACTTCATCAACCAGGGCGGTGCCGCCTTCGGCACCTTCATGGCACGTGAAGCGGCGCGCTACGGCGACGCGATCCGGCTGGCGGGCATCAAGCCCGAGTGACCGGCGCCTGAACCCGGGCCACCGCCATCAGGCCGGCGCGTCTCCGCCCGGCTTGCCGAACAGGTCGCGGCCCACCTCGGCGAGGCAGTCGATCATCAGCTGCGTGGCGTTGCCGTGCTGCGCATGCAGCGGCCAGCTGATGCCGATGGCCACCGTGGGGCTGGCCACGGGCAGCGCCAGGCAATGCAGCACGCCCAGCCCCTCGTAGTGGCGGGCCAGGTGGCCCGAGAAGATGCCGATGGCATCGGTGTCGCGCACGATGGCGATGGACGCGGTGACCGAGCCCGATTCGATCAGCCCGGCCGGCAGCGGCATGGCCAGCCGCTCCATCCAGGTCTCGGCCAGGTCGCGGAAGATCGATCCCAGCGGCGGCAGCACCAGGGCATGGGGCGCCAGATCGTCGGCGGTCAAGTCGGCCCGTGCGGCCAGCGGGTGGCCTGGCGCGCAGGCCGCCTGCACCCACTCGCCGCCGTGCAGCACGCGTTGCTGCAGGCCCGCTGCCATCGACGCGGACGGCATCGTGCCCACCACCAGGTCCAGCTCGCCGGCACGCAGCAGCGGCAGCAGGCGGTCGGCCGTGCCCTCTTGCAGGCTGATGCCGTTGCGCGGCGCATGCTGGCGAAAGCGGATCACCGCCTGCGGCACCAGCACCGGCGCCGCCACCGGCAGCACACCCACCCGCACCTTGCCCAGCGCACCGCTCTGCAGCTGGCGCAGCGTCTCGCGCGTGGTGTCCAGGTCGCGCAGCATGCCGCGCGCCATGCGCACCATGGCTTCGCCGTAGGCGGTGGGCGTCAGCCCGCGCGGGCTGCGCTCGAACAGCTGCAGCTCCAGGCCCCGCTCCAGCTCGGCCAGCGTCTTCGACACCGCCGGCTGGCTGATGTGCAGGAATTCGGCCACGCGGCCGACATGGCGCAGTTCGTCCAGCGCCACCAGCAGCTGCAGGTGGCGCGGCTTCAGGTTCGAGCGGATGTACCAGTCGAGGCGGGCCATAGGTTTAACCCGGATTCACCATGCCGTGCAGGTTATTGGCGACACGGGGAAATTCATTGGTTTGTCATGGACCAAGTTGCCATAGTGCCATGCATTGATCCGCGTCACTTCCGACTCTCATGCCTGGCATCCCTGACACCCCCTCCGTGCGCAACGTGCTGTTCATCATGTGCGACCAGCTGCGCTGGGACTACCTGTCCTGCTATGGCCACCCGGTGCTGCAGACGCCGGCCATCGACGCGCTGGCCCGCCGCGGCGTGCGCTTCGACCGTGCCTATGTGCAGTCACCCGTGTGCGTGCCATCGCGCATGTCGTTCTACACCGGCCGCTACATGGGCAGCCACGGCACCACCTGGAACCACGTGCCGTTCCCGGCCGGCGAGGTGACGCTGGGCGACCACCTGGCCCGCGCCGGCCGCGATGCGGTGCTGGCCGGCAAGACCCACGTGATCCCCGACGTGGCCAGCCTGGAGCGCCTGGGCCTGCCGCGCGACACGCGCGAGGCGCGGCTGCGGCTGGACGGCGGTTTCGGCGAGCTCGACCGCTATGACGGCCACGCCCCGCCGGGGCGCGAGTCGGGCTATGCCGACTACCTGCGCGCCCACGGCTACGACAGCCGCGACCCCTGGACCGACTTCGTGATCGGCGCCGACGACCCGGCCGGCGGCCGTGCCGAGGGCTGGCTGCTGCGCAACGCGCACCTGCCGGCGCGGGTGGCCGAGCGCCACTCGGAGACGGCCTACATGACCGACCGCGCACTGGCCTACATGGAAGGGCAGGGCGACAAGCCCTGGGTGCTGCACCTGTCGTACATCAAGCCGCATTGGCCGCTGATGGCGCCGGCGCCCTACCACGCGATGTACAGGACCGCCGACACCGGCCCGATCCTGCGCGCAGATCCGCGCACCGAGAACCCGCACCCGGTGCTGCAGGCCTACCGCCTGGCGCACGAAGACTGCCTCAGCCACGCCCGGGAAGAGGTGGTGCGCCATGTGCGGCCCACCTACATGGGCCTGGTCAAGCAGGTCGACGACCACCTGCAGCGTGTCATCGACTTCCTGGACCGCAGCGGCCGCGCCAAGGACACGCTGATCATCTTCACCGCCGACCACGGCGACCACCTGGGCGACCACGGCCTGGGCGAGAAGGAGCTGTTCTACGAGCAGGCGGTGCGTGTGCCGATGATCGTGGTCGACCCGCGCCGCAGTGCCGACCGCACCCGTGGCAGCGCCAGCACCGCATTGGTCGAGGCCATCGACGTGGTGCCCACCCTGCTCGATGCGCTGGGCCTGCCGCCGGCACCGCACGTGGTGGAAGGCCGCTCACTGGTGCCCCTGCTGGAAGGCCGCGGCGCCAGCGGCTGGCGTGACGCGGTGTTCAGCGAACTCGACTACGCGTTCCGCGCTGCCCGCCACACGCTGGGCCGTGGCCCCGACGAATGCCGGGCCTGGATGGTGCGCACCGAACGCTGGAAGTACGTGCACTGGCAAGGCCTGCGGCCGCAGCTGTTCGACATGGTCCATGACCCCGACGAACTGGTGGACCTGGGCGATGACCCGGCCCACGCCACTGTGCGCGCCGAGATGCGCGAACGCCTGCTCGACTGGCAGCTGCTGCGCAAGACCCGCACCACGGTCGACCACGCCACCGTCGAGCGCCGCACCGAGGACTGGAAAGGCAAGGGCCTCTACATCGGCGTGTGGTGACCCCGCCCGCCAGGCCCTGCCGCCCCCTCTGCGTCTGCTCCATCCGCGCCCGCTCCATCTGCGACAAGCCCACCCCCCAACCCGAGAGCCCGCCATGATCCGAACCCTGCTTCCTTCCGTCGCCCGCGCCCTGTCGGCACTGGCCATCGCCACCTGCAGTGCCGCCGCACTGGCCGCCTTTCCGGACGGCCGGGCCGTCGAGCTGGTCGTGCCCTGGCCCGCCGGCCAGGAAGCCGACATCATGGGCCGCGCGCTGTCGACCAGCCTGTCCAAGCGGCTGGGCACCACGGTGCAGGTGATCAACAAGCCCGGCGCCGGTGGCGTGCCGGGCACGGCCGAGCTGGTGCGGGCCAAGCCCGATGGCCACACCATCGGCTTCCTGTCGATCGGCCCGGTGGTGTCGCAGCCGATCGCCGGCAACGCCCCCTACAAGGCCACCGACCTGGAGCCGATCGGCCTGGTCTCGGCCTCGGCCTTTGTGCTGGCGGTCAAGGCCGACGGCCCGTTCAAGACCATCGCCGACCTGGAGGCACAGGCCAAGACCCGGCCGGTGATCGTCGGCAACTTCGGCCCGGCGGCCGTGCCCACCCAGGTGGTGCACCGCATGGCCAGGGCCAAGGGCTGGCAGGTCAAGCCGATCACCTTTCCGGCGGCGGGCTGGGCCCAGCTGGCCGCCGGCGATGCCGAAGTGGTGACCGCCCCCTTCAACACGATTGCCGGACAGCTGAAATCGGGCCAGGCCAGGGCGCTGGTGGTCTTCGGCAAGGAGCGCATCGCCGCGCTGCCTGACACGCCCACGCTGCGCGAAGCGGGCTACGGCTTCGACGCGCTGGTGTGGGTGGGCTTCTTCGCGCCCAAGGGCACCCCGGCGCCCGTGCTCGAGCAACTGGGCAAGGCGGTGCGTGAGTCATTGAAGGACCCCGAAATCGTGCAGCTGGCCGCCCGCATCAACGTGCCGCTGTTCTTCATGGACCCCAAGGACACGGCCGAGCAGCTGCGCGACGACGACGCCGCCCTGCGCCCGCTGATGGACAGCCTGGGGCTGGCGAAGAAGTGACCGGCGTCACGCTGCACGACGCGGCCCGGCCGACGCATACCAACGTGGTGCAGCCCGCCGCCCCCGACGTGCCGGCCGCGCGCCCGCGCACCGGCCAGGTGGCCCGCACGGTGCTGCTGGCTGCGGTGCTGGCAGGCTGCGCGCTGCTGGCGCTGCGCCTGCCGGCCACCCCGCCGGGCGAACCCTGGCACGGCTCGCCAGCCATGTTCCCGGCGCTTGCGCTGGTGCTGGCCGCCGGCTGCGCCCTGGCCGTGGTGTGGCAGCGCCTGCGCCGCCCCGCGCCAGCGGCCGGCCCGACCGCGGCCGACGATGTGCCCGACGACGAGGTCGACGCCACGGACAGCGACCCGCGCCGCGCCGGCCTGGGCGCCTTGCTGCTGCTGCTGTACCCGGCGGCCATCACCGCGGTCGGCTTTGCGCCGGCCACGCTGGTCTTCGTGATCGCCGGCACACGCGTCTGCGGCCTGCCGTGGCGGCGCGGCCTGGTGGTCGGCGGCGTGCTGGCAGCCACCCTGCATGCGGTGTTCGTGGGGCTGTTCCATGTCGGCTTGCCGGCACCGCTGATCCTGGCCTGGCTGGGGCGCTGACCATGCATGAACTCTGGCTCGGCGTTGCCGCCATCGCCCAGCCCGCCACCGCGCTGGCGCTGCTGGCGGGCAGCCTGCTGGGCATCGTCATCGGCGTGCTGCCGGGTGTCGGCCCGGGGGTGGCCATTGCCGCGATGCTGCCGCTCACCTATGGCGTGGCACCGCTGGCCGGCATCGGCCTGCTGCTGGGTGTCTACGTCGGCGCCTTCTACGGCGGTGCCGTCACCTCCATCCTGATCCGCACGCCCGGCGAAGCCTCGTCGATCATGACGATGTTCGACGGCTGGCCGATGGCCCAGCGCGGCGAGGCCGAACGCGCGCTGTCGCTGGCCTTCGGCTCGGCCTTTGTCGGTGGCGTGGTCAGCGCGCTGGTGCTGGCGATGGTGGCGCAACCGGTGTCGGCGTTGACCAGCCGCTTCGGCGCGGCCGAGAACACGGCGGCGGCGGTGCTGGCCGCCATCCTGGTGGCGCGCGCCTACCAGCGCCAGTTCGCCGCAGCAGTGATGATGCTGGGCCTGGGGCTGCTGGTGGGTACCGCCGGCATCGACGCCACCTCGGGCGCGCAGCGTTTCACCTTCGGCCTGACCGAACTGCAGTCGGGTCTGCCGCTGGTGCCCATGGCGATCGGCCTGTTCGGCATCGCGCAGGCACTGGTGCTGCTGTCGGGCCCGGGGCTGGGTGCCGCCCCGCCGATGGCCAGCGCCCGCCGGCCGCACCTGGCGCAGTTCCTGGAGCCGCTGCGCTACCCGCGCACCCTGGCCAAGTCAGTGGGCATCGGCACGGCCATCGGTGTGCTGCCCGCGGTGGGCGCGGCGCTGTCGACCACGCTGGCCTACTTCGAGGCCAAGCGCAGCTCGCGCGAGCCCGACAGCTTCGGCCGCGGCAACCCCGAGGGCATTGTCGCGGCGGAGGCCGCCAACAACAGCAACAGCGGCGGGGCGATGCTGACGGTGCTGACGCTGGGCATCCCGGGCGATGCGGTCACGGCCATCATCATGGGTGTGTTCGTGGTGCACGGCGTGGTGCCGGGGCCGTCCCTGTTCGCCGACCGGCCCGAGCTGGTGCACGGCATCTTTGCCGCGCTGGTGGCGATCAACCTGCTGGTGGTGATCGCGCTGTTCTTCGGCACACCGCTGCTGGCCCGCCTGACCCGGGTGGACCCGCGCTGGCTGGGGCTGTGCATCCTGTGCTTCTGCATGGCCGGTGCCTATTCGACATCGAACAGCTTCTACGGCGTGTGGGTGGCCATTGCCGCCGGGCTGCTGGGCCTGCTGTGCGCCTGGGCCAGCGTGCCGGTGGTGCCGATGGTGCTGGGCCTGGTGATCGGCGACACGATGGAGGCGTCACTGCGCCAGGCGCTGGCCGTCAGCGACGGGTCGCTGCGCATCTTTGTCGAGCGACCCGTGGCCGCGGTGATCACGCTGTGTTGCGCCGTGGCGCTGGTGCAGCCCCTGGTGCGTGCGCTGCGGCGCCTGTGACCATCGGCGCCTGGCCAGGCTGCTGCAGCGTCAGGCTGGCAGGCGTTCCTTGAACAGCAGCCGGGCCGGGCCCGGCAATGCGCCGCCGTCGCAGCGCCAGCGCACCTGGCTGGGCTCGCCACCGGCATCGGCCATGACATCCAGGATCGCCGGCATCCAGCCGTGCGACCCGCCCGAGCCGGCCACCGCGCCACGGTAGCGGCCGACCGCCGGCCGGCACATCGCCGGCGGCAGCCGGGCCACGCCGGCGCAGTCGTTCCAGCGCACGGGGTCGGCCGTCAGCGCGTGCGGGCGGCCCAGCAGTTGCGCGGCGGCGGCCACGTCGCCGGCCTGGATCAGCCCGCGGATGACCGTCGACGAACAGGCCAGTGGATCTGCCGTCACCGCCGCCGGGCGCAGCGGCAGGGCGTGCACCTGCATGCCATGGTCGGCGCCCAGCGCCTGCAGGCGGTCGACAGTGCCGCGGCGCTGGTGGCCGCAGGCGAAATTGGCCCCGACGACCAGCGCACGCGCGCCGAGCATGCCCACCAGGGTGTCGGCCACGAAGCGCTCGACCGGCTCCTGGCTGCGGGCCACATCGAAGGGCAGCACCAGCGCGGCATCGACCAGGCCGCTTGCGGCCAGCAGATCGAGCCGCTCGTCGACGGTGCACAGCAGGCGCGGCGGCGGCAGCCTGCCGACCACGCTGCGCGGATGCGGATCGAAGGTGAGCACCAGCGTCGGCAGGCCCAGCCGGTCACCGAGCGCACGCAGGCGTTGCAGCACCTGGCGGTGGCCGATGTGCAGGCCATCGAACATGCCGATGGCCACGACCTGGGCGGGCGACCGTGCCTGCGCAGCCTGGGTGCAGCGGCGCATCGCCAGGCGCCCGGACTGCAGCCCGATGCCGCCGGAGACGCCGATGTTCAGGGTGCTTGGCATGCATGCACTGTGGCAGGGGAACTGCGTGCAGGCCAATGAGTTTCGCGGTCAGCGCAATAACCGGCGCGGCATGCGCACCGGGCCCCGGCCTACTGCGGCTGCAGGTTGATCTGCCTGGCGATGGCGCGGTAGCGGGCGGTTTCGGCATCGAAGAACTTCGCCGATTCAGCCAGCGTCATCGGCGCGGCGGGCAGCTGCGTCTGCGCCGCAAGCTGGCTGCGCACGGCCGGGTCCTGCAGCGTCTTGCCGATGGCGGCATGCAGGCGCACGACGGCGTCTTCCGGCGTGCTCCGGGGCACCATCACGCCGGTCCAGATCTTGTACGAGAAGTTCTTCAGCGCCTGGCCTTCGCTGGCCGCAGGCACGTTCTTCAGCAGATCGGAGCGCTGCGCGCCGAGCTGGCCGATCACCTTCAGCCGGCCCTGGTCAGCCAGCGCGCCCATGGCGGCGCTGTAGACCAGCACGGCAAAGTCGACCTGGCCGCCGGCGATGTCCTGCAGCAGCGGTGCGTTGCCCTTGTACGGCACATGGGCCAGCTTGACGCCGGTCTGCGCCTGCACGTTCTCCAAGATCAGGTGGTACAGCGAGCCGATGCCCACGCTGCCATAGGTCAACGGCCGGTCGGCCGACTTGCGTGCCAGCGCGATGAGTTCGT
>Ga0116158_10003430_pt1 | contig 13747 bp, 15 predicted proteins | sample AD_UKC052_MetaG_FD_89883 | JGI IMG/M metagenome (GOLD analysis project Ga0116158, IMG submission 89883) | Active sludge microbial communities of municipal wastewater-treating anaerobic digesters from USA - AD_UKC052_MetaG | ecosystem: Engineered > Bioreactor > Anaerobic > Digestate | place: USA... | reverse complement strand
GTCCGTATCGCGGGGAGCTTTAACGGCTGGAAACCGGTCCCCATGGAGCGGTCCGCTAACGGAATATGGTACCACTTCCTCCCTGCAGTCAGCTCCGCTCGCGATATAACATACAAGTACCTGGTTGACGGAATTTGGACGCCGGACCCGCTCAATGACGACCGCAGGGATGACCGCATGGGCTCCTACATCTCAGTGACGGAGCCTGTCGTGAAGACCGAAGGAAAACATGTTTCATGGAGAAAAATCGGGAAGAACGCAATCGAGTTCCGGATCTACCGTCCTGATGCAACCTGTATCTCGCTCGTTGGCGATTTCAATAACTGGAACCCGGAAAACGATCTCATGGTCAGGGGACAGGATGGGATATGGCGCCTCCGGAAGAAGCTTTTTCCAGGCACGTACCGGTACGAATTCATTGTCGACGGAGAATGGTTCCCTGACATCTACAATATCAGGTCCGGTTCGGACAATACCGGCTCAATCTGCTCGATCATAGAGGTCAGGAAACAATAGCGCCATAACTGCTGCCCCCGTTTGATATTAATCCCGTTTTAATAATGTTTGACAATTTTTTAAAACATTATACACTTGATCCATGGATCTCATAACATTCGAGGAAAAGGGACAGCTGACCATAGTCCATGGCCGGGGCGATTGGAATCTCGGGAACATAAAAGACGTGGAAGCCGTGTTCTCGATGCTTATCGAGAAAAAACCCGATACCATCGCCATCAACTGCAAGGAGCTGGTCAGTGTAGACTCCACTGCCATTGCAACCATGGTCAAGATCCTGAGAAAGACCCGCGAACAGTCAATGCGGCTTGTTTTTTACGATTTGAGCCTGAACATACAGAATACCTTTAACCTGATGACCCTGAACAAGTTTTTCACCATCATGACCAGGGAGAGGTTTGACGAGGAGTTCGGGAAAGTGTAACAACCGGTACATCCTGCCCGTTGAATTCCACAAAAAAGGCTGTTTAACAACAGCCTTTTTCATTTTTAACGATTATTCTTCTGCGATTCTCACGTCCCATTACGATGATCACCGCATCAGTTCACCTTGAGAACGTCCTTAATAATGTTTTTAAATGTCTGTTTCGGCAGTGCGCCAGCAGCCATCTGGGGTTTCTCTCCGACGGGGATGAAGAGAATGCTCGGGATGCTCTGTATGCCGAACGCCCCGGAAATCTCCGGCTCCTGGTCGGTATTGACCTTGTAGATATTAACCTTTCCCGCGTATTCGCCGGCAAGCTCGCTCAGGACAGGAGCCACCATTTTGCAGGGACCGCACCAGTCAGCATAGAAATCTATGATTGTCGGGAGCTCGCCCTTGAATTGCCATTCCGTGTTCGTATCGAAATCGAAGATTTTTTCTTTAAAGCTTTCCTTTGTCAATTGTTCCATTGTAATACCCTCGCTTATAATTTTAATTCCGGGTAACCGGCTCCTGATTTTTAGTATTTTAACTCTATCTAAAATACTACATGGTTAATCAATCGTCAACTCCCCGAAAAAAATTTTAGTGGACATTTGCATTGTATTGTTCTATTCGATGTTGGATTCGGATTTTTTCATGAAATGAGGCCGCCGGCTTGATTTTTTTGTCAAATCCGCTGAAAACATTCTACAGAAATAATGGAGCATCGGACCGGGGTGCTGCTCTCGAAAAAAGAACGCGAATTCAGAAGATCGTACAGCGATTACCATGCCATGGTGCTCAACGCGCTGTATCTTCGGGTGGGAAACATGGAAGACGCTGAAGACATCTGCCATGAAATATTCGTCAGCTACTACCGTAAATTCGACGAGGTGCGGGATGCCCGGAGCTGGCTCTTCGGCGCCATGAAATTCTGCATCTCGAACTTCTACCGGAAAAAAGCCGGCGCCGACCAGGCAACCATCGATATCAACAACATGGAGGACGACATCAATCTCGCCTTTGAAAACGGGGAGCGGGACTTGCGCATCATCATTAACGAGGCCCTCGAGCATGGCGAAAACTATAAGGATGAAAAAGACCGGATCCTGTTCGACCTGGTCGCCATCAACAAGTATACCTATGAAGAGGCGGCGAAAGAGCTGGGACTGACAGCGCGGCAGGCGTTTTACCGGTACCAGCAGGTCTCCCGGCGGATTGTGGATTACCTGAACAAGCGCGGCATTACGCGAATAGAGGACCTTCTATGAAAAAAACGGGCCATGAAGCGCATCAACTCGAACAGCTCCTGGGCAAATACCGTTTCACCCGTCCGGTCCCGCCCGAAGTGCGCGACAGCATCATTTCCGCAAAAAAAGACCGGTATCTCAGTGTAATAAAAACCGCAGGCGTCTTCACCGCCGTGCAGGGCGCGTTTGCGTCCATCTATTTTGCACTTAAAAAAACCGGTATTGGCTTCACGATCGTCAAAGTCATTGCCGCTGGCATGTCCGTGCTTACCATATCCATCGGGGGATATTACGCGGCCAATGCGCTGCGTGACCGATTCTTTCCAGGTGCCGAAAATCCGGCCTCTGACACAAGCCGGCCCGACAGCGGCTGGGTGGACGAGATCATGCTCTTTGACGGCAGGATTATCAGGGGGGCCATTATATCACGCGGCGAACCGTACCGGGTGCGCACCGAAGGAGGCATCATGCTCATCCCGCGGAAACAGATAAAAGCGGTACGTCCATTGACCGGTGAACGTGCGCCCGCCCGCTGACGGAAAATCTGCGGGTATGCGCGGGAGCGGTTACAGCAGGTACAGCTCCTTGTCGCCCAGTACCGAGAATCCGGCCCCCTGGAGGATCTGTTCTGTTTTCCGCACATCCTTTACCTGGAAAACGAAGACCGCCTCGTTGCTCTGGCGTATGGTGAACCCGTACGCGTCCTCTACATTGATGCCGTTGCTGGCGAGTACCGATGAGGCCTTATGCAGGCCGCCGGGATTATCATTGATGCGGATCGCGACGATGTCCTTCAGGGTGGCTGCTATCCCCTCCGCCTTGAGGGCATTGCAGCCGTCAACCGGTTTGTCGACCAGTATTTTTATGATGCCGTAATCTCCCGAATCGGAGATTGTTATAGCCCGCATGTTGATCCCGCTGCCTCCCAGGATGCCGGAGATGCGTTCGATCTTGCCCGGCTTGTTCTCCGCGAATACTGATATCTGCTGCGGCATATCCCCCTCCTACTCAGTTTTCTGAAAAACTCCCTCACTGGATTTTTCAGGGTCGGTTGTGCGGAATCAATCCGCAAAACCTCGCGTTTTCCTCGGCGCGCGCCACGAAAAACGGCGATACATCCCTGTATCTCGTTAGTCCCGATATAATCGTGACTAAATCTTCCTGTTATCAATAACGCGAACCGCTTTCCCCATGCTGGGCGGCAGGGAACCCGGCTCGAGAAGCTCGATGCGCGGATTTACGGTGATCAGCGCCCGGAGCTCCTCCACGAGCCTCTTTTTGAGCGCGTTGATGCCCTCCATGTCGCCCTGGAACATCTTCGAATACAGCTCGACCCTGACATGGAGCCGGTCGAGGTTCTCCTTCCGGTCTAGCACGATCTGGTAATTGTTGCCCACTTCCGGTATCTTCATCAGCACCGATTCGATCTGCGACGGGAACACGTTCACGCCGCCGACGATGAGCATGTCGTCGGTGCGGCCTTTGATCCGCTCGATGCGGCGGTGCTCGCGCCCGCACGGGCACGGTCCCGGTATGATGCGGGTAAGGTCGCGGGTCCGGTAGCGGATGATCGGCATTGCCTCCCGGTTGATATGGGTGAGAACCAGCTCTCCCTCGTCGCCGTCCGGGAGCCGCTCGCCGGTGTCAGGATTGATGATCTCCATGATGTAGAAGTCCTCCCACAGGTGCATGCCGCTCCGGTGCTCGCACTCGAACGCGACACCGGGCCCGTTCATCTCGGAGAGGCCGTAGGAGTTGTACGCGTCAAGCCCCCACTGGTCCTGGATCTTGTTGCGCGTTTCCTCGGAATAAGGCTCGGCGCCAAGATAGGCCTTCCTCACGCCGATGTCCGGCGGCCGGATGCCCTGCTCCGCCACCACGTCCGCCAGGTGGAGGGCGTAGCTCGGCGTGATATGGATGACCGTGGTATGAAAGTCCTGCATCAGCTGTATCTGCTTGAGGCTGTTGCCCGAGGAGGAGGGGATAACCATGCAGCCCAGACGCTCGGCGCCGTAGTGGAGCCCCAGCCCGCCGGTGAAGAGGCCGTAGCCCATCATGTTCTGCAGCACATCCTCGCGCGTGGCGCCGGTCGCCATCATCGACCGCGCAAGCAGGTCCGCCCAGTCGGCGATGTCCCTGGCCGTGTAGAAAATGACCGTCGACTTTCCGGTGGTCCCGGAGGATGCGTGCAGGCGCACGATTTCGCTCCGCGGCACTGATACCATGCCGTCGGGATAGCTGAGCCGGAGATCCGCCTTGGTTGTGAAGGGCAGGTCTTTCAGGTGATCGAGGGATGTTATCGAATTGACGGAGACCCCGTTCTCGCTGAACACCTTCTTATAGAAGGGCGTTGAAGCTGCGTCCCGCAGTGCCTTTGACAGCTTGTTAAATTGCAGCTCTTCCAGGGCCTTCCGGTCCAGTGTTTCAATATCCTTGTTCCAGAACATGGCACACCTCGTCGTGTATCGTGCGACAATTTATATAATTTTTGCCAAGCAAGATTCTGTCAATGACATTAATACCGGCAGAACGGACGCCCCGCGAATCCGGGACGCACTCCGGATCAGAGAAGGCCTTTTTCCGCCATGACCTCTTTCAGGAGATCGATACGGTCCGTGACAATGCCGTCCACGCCCCATTCGATCAGGCGGCGCATGTTTTCAGGCCGGTTGATGGTCCATGCCATCACCGGCAGGCCGCGCCGGTGAGCGCGGCGGATGAACCGCCGCGATATAACGCGCATTCCCCCGGCGGAGCCCCTGGCCGGCGACTCGCAGTCCCTGCCCCCGGCGATCTCAGGTACGAGCAGGGCCGCTCCCCGGAGCCGCGGCAGCGCCGGCAACCGCAGCTTCTGCGAGGCCAGGAAACGGATGATCTCCCGCTTCGAGCAGCTGGTGACGGCGGTCGGATACTGTTTCCTGACATGTCCGAGGACCCGCTCGTGGAACGATCCCACAATTACCCTGGAAAGCGCGCCCTTCTCCATCATGACGGCCAGCACCCTGTCGGCCGCATGATTATTGTCGTCCTTGATATCGACCGAGAACCGCGCGTCCGGGAAAGCCTCCAGCGCATCCGCAAGTGTGGGAACCCGAAAACCCCTTCCGCGGAACGGGAAGGTCAGTCCGCCGTCAAAAGTTATGCCGAACCCGGCGTCGAGCCCGGCGATCTCGTCGAGGCTCCAGTCCGCGATGGGGCCGGTGCCGTCGGTTTTTTCCTCGAGGAACCCGTCGTGGATTATAATAATCCCTCCGTCAACGGTCATGCGTACGTCGGTTTCCAGCAGGCAGCCGGGCAGGATCTCCAGCGCCCTGGCGAAGGCCGGGAGCGTGTTCTCGGGGAACTCGCGGGACGCCCCCCGGTGCGCCGCCGGGGTGAATCCCCTGAAAAAAGTGATGGGACCGGGCATGGCTTACAGCATCGTATCGAGGATCTCTGCGGCGATCTTTACATACCCGGCGCAGCCCGCGAACACGCCGCGCTTCCGCGCTTCGGCAAGGCCCCCGGCCGTTGTTATGTCAATGCCGAGCAGGTCGCGGCACGTGACAGCGTTGTTCCTCAACTTGAATTGCCTCACAAAATCCTGCACCATGTCGTTGATCCGGTCCCGCGCGTCGCGGTTTTCGGTCCCCGCGCCGTGCTTCAGACCAAGCACCATTATCGCGCCGGACGCGGCACCGCAAATCTCCTGCAGGTGGCCGATACCCCCGCCGAACGGCGACGCGATCCTCTTGCACAATTCCTCCGTAAGCCCGTGCGGCGGGCCGTACGCCATGAGCATCGACTGGGAGCAATTAAATCCTTTATTAAAATACTCAACGGCTTTTTCCGAAGTTTTCATGTCCGGCCTCCCGGTGCGGGTATTCCGGCGGGACCTGGCGTGCGGCTGGTTCCGCCGCTCGTACTTTCTTCCATGTTAAAAAATAAGTCAAGCCACATTCAGTCCCGGCATGATAACTCTCTTGACAATGCCGGATTGTCTGATAGAATGATTACTTTCATCCCGGCACTATAGTATGACGGCCCTGAGCAACCTGGCAGGTGACGAATAGGAGGCCAACTATGAACATGAAACTCGCAATCGCAAGCACTATTGCAACCTGTCTCATGGTCACGTCCATGCACGGCATGGCAGTCGGCCTTGAGGTCGATGTGAACGAGATCCGCACCAGGCGCGTTGAATTCATCAATTACCGCGCAGAGGGAAAAAAGGCCGATTCGAAAAGAGAGGTAGAGGAAATCGGGAAACAGCTCGCCCGGGGTGATGATACCGGCCGTCCCGTGCGCTTCCACATGAAATATGCCATCATACGCGCCATCTCGAAGGAGCAGCCCGACAAATTTTCCGCCGATATATTTTCCATAGATAAAGACGCGAAGGTCGGGCACATCGACATAGTCCGCCGCATCACGACCGCCTATTTGATGAACAGATACGGCTACTCCCGGGAAGACGCCCATGCCATATCTCTGTTTCTCTCGTATTACAACGCTGTGCACAGGGGCGATATCGCTTATTTCGGTACGAAATATAAACCCGTTGTCATGACTCACCTGGGCGCACGAAACGCCGGTATCTCCACGAAATACTGGGAGTGGCCGGGCGCGACCAGGATGCTCATACCCTTGACGGAAAACGCGGTTGAGCCGGACCTCCTATCCGACAGGAAGACGATCGAGGAGATCCGCAAGGACGACAGGAACATCCCGGACCGCAAGGAGATGACGGACCTCAGGGAGCGAAAGCTCGAGAAGGACAAGAAAGAGCTCAAAGACGAGAAGAAAGAACAGGAGCGGGAAAAGAAGGCCATAGATAAAGAAAAAGAGGAAATAAAGAAAAAGCAGGAGCAGCTTGAAAAGGAAAAGGAAGAATCGAAGAAAATAGTCGAGCCGGAAAAGCGCGAGGAGAAAGAAAAAGAGATAGAGAAAAAGGAAAAGCAGCTCGAACAAAAGAAGAAAGAGACGGAGAAGAAAGAAGAAAAGTCGAAGGAAAAAGAAAAGGCCATCCTGGAGAAAGAGAAAAAGATCGAGAAGCGCGAAAAAAGCATCTCCGACGAGAAAAAGCAGATAGAAAAGGACGAGCTGAAAAGCGACATCAAGAAAAAGCCGGAAGAGGCCAAGAAAAAACTGGAGGAGAAAGAGAAGGAGCTGGACAAGCGCGAGGACAAGCTTCGGGACAAGGAGCTTGACAAGAACATATACGCCGGCAAGCTCTATTACCTGAAGCTCAAGGAGTACCTCCAGGGAGGGCACTACAACAATGATCTTTACATGATCAACGCCTCCACCCGCAAAATCATGTTTAAATCACCGGTCGAGAACATCTGCGGCAGCAGGTATGACGTGTATTCCGGCGGCATCGTCATCATCACCCATCGGGGAAGCCACACATCGGGACACCGCCTCACCCTCGTGGACAAAGATACGCTTGAAGCTAAGATCTACGGGACCGACAGCGTGTTCTGGCGCAGCTTCATCGAGATCCGGGACGGGTACATTTATGCCATCATCTATGATAATAACCGGTACTACCTGGGCCGCTTCGACGGCGCACTCAAGCTGCTTGCCAGGTCAAAGGAAGAGCTGAGCGAGAACACCTTTATCAGCTTCTGGGACAATTACATATACATCAACCGGCAGGATAAAAAGATCATCGTTCTCAACAAAGACGACCTCACCTTTATCGACGAGGTGAAGCCGTAAAGGGGCCGGGACGTCAGCGTCACTGAAGCTTGATGATAATCTCCACCCTGCGGTTTTTCTGCCGCCCATCCCCGGTGTCGTTGCCGGCAATCGGCCTGTCCGGGCCAAAGCCGCGATACGACAGCTTTTCGGTCCCGGCTCGCTGCCTCAGGTAACGGGCCACCGTCTCGGCCCGGTCCCGGGACAGGCGCAGGTTATAGTCGGCCCCGCCGGTGGCGTCCGTGTGCCCTTCCACGATGATCTCCCGGTCCGGGTATTTGCCCGCAAGTATTCCCGCTATCCGGTCGAGCGCGGCCCTGCTCTCTTCCCGGAGACCGGCGAAATCGAAATCAAAGAGCACATCGCCCAGCCGGAGCACGAGCCCCCGCTTGTCCGTATCAACGTCGATCCCACTGGGCACCTCCTTTTCAAGCGCGTGCCGATGCTCCTCCTTCTGTTCCCGCGTCACCGGTTTGTACATGCATATCGACGTGTCGATGATCATCCGGAACTCGTTTGCCGTAGGCCTCTTCCCGTCAGAGGGGAAAAAGAATATGATCCGGTATTTTTCTCTCATGCTTACCGGATGGTTGCCGCTGATATCCCAGTACAGCGTGCCCTCGTCCTTGCCCAGTATCTTCACCGGGAAGTCGGCCGGATATTTCCCGCCGGCCAGGTCCATGTTTATGAGAAAATCAAACTGGATCTCGGCGATCCCGGAGTCCCCCTTTTTTTCGAGTTTCTTCAGCCCGTACAGCACCGGAAACGTCAGCTTGAACGGCTTGGAGAAAATATTGAAGACCAGTTCCGCGTCCGCGGACCACGTATCGCCGGCTTTGACATCGCGGCCCGGGAATGCCGGGATGTTTCTCAGGTTCGGCATGTAGTTTTGCTTCGGGACCGTGAAATGCCCCAGCAGTCCGATCTCGAACCCGGAGGTATACTGTTCCTCCAGCCGGAACACGTCCTTCTCCCGGTCACGGCGGTACACGGTGAAGATACCCTGTACCCTGCTGGCACCGTCCCTGGTATCGGTGCAGGTCAGGTCAATGATGTTCCGCTCCTCGTATGTTTTCTCCGGCCTGTCATTGACCAGAAATTTCACCTGCGCGGTCCTGGTCATTTCCATGCGCTCTCCGGCGGGAATTGACCAGGTCAGGGTAACCGCTGCAGCCGGTATTGAATTGCAGGCCAGCAGGAGCGGAAGCACCATGCGGAAATAGTTCATTGCATCACCGGATTGATAATCATGCCGAGTCCCCCTTCATCCCTGTCGAGCGGCATTGAGTTTTCGTTTATTTAGCCAGGGGTACGATATAGGCTGTTCCGTTTTCCCCCTTCCCGCCTTGTGCCACCAGGAAGAGGCGGTACGCTTGCCCGCAGATGTCAAAGGTATCACCCTCGAAGACGGTGATAGAGGCGGCGACGCGGCCTTCCGGCGCGCCCGGCCGCCATATCGCCACCATGATGCTCATCCTGCGTTTCCCGGAAGGGTCTTCGGTCTCGAAGAAGTTGCCGCTTCCCACGCGGCACCCGTTCACGGTCGCGACAGTCGTTTCGCCGAGGACCTCCGCGTTCTCGGGTATCTTCATGTTCCGGCACCCTTCGCAGGAGATCAGCAGGGCCGCAACGGCGGCCAGGAACATCATGATCGTGAAAAACTTGCCGTGGGTCATCACTCCGCCTCCGCCCGCGGAAACAGTGCGGCCGTTCCCGTCACACGTACACCAGCCTGACCTGCGGGCCGGCGTCGGCCTCGAGCTTTTTCTCCGCCTCGTACATGTCCCCGTCCATGGTATAGAGCATTTTCTTTTCGCTTTTTATGACCAGCTTTTTGCCGATCTGATCGAACACGTGGGGGTGGTAGATCGGCTCCCCGGTCTTTATCTTCCAGAGGTTTTTGACGATGTCACCGGGTTGGCAGCCGGCTGATAGCACATGAAAGGTCCCCTCCTTCTCGTAGGCGCGGTACATGGGTTTGAAGCCTATCCCGATGTCATCAACCGTGGTCGCGATGACCGCTATGAAATCATTGTGCGGGACGAGCTTCCCGTCTACCTCTACCCGGCAGTTCAGCCGGTCGAACAGGGAGCCCACGTCGGCCCCGACCGTGACTCCCTTGATCGCTTTCCAGATGGTCTTCATTGCTTTCTTCGGGCCGGTCCCCTCGCCCTTGTAATACTCGTTGAGAAAATTCGCGGTCATCCCGACACCGAAGATGAAACAGTACCGGTCCTCCACCCTGATCGTGTCCCTGACGAAGACGCGGGGGGTCCCGTTCTGCTTCAACAGTGCTATCATCCGCTTCAGAATCTCCTCGGGCTTGCCTTTCAGGTTAATGGTGCGCGGCTGCGTGTTCATGGTGCCGGCCCTGAGGTGAAGGATCGGCGGGATCGGCTCCTTGCCGTATATATTGATAAACCGCGAAAGTATGTGATGATGGCTCCCGTCCCCGCCGCAAACCGCCACGTAGGGGATGCGGAGCTTCCTGAACTCCTTGATGACCGGATCGATTTCCGCGATGCTTTTGGTCACCCTGATGTCTGCGAATCCTTCAGAGATGCCGGTAAAGAATTGAAGCGGATCGATGTTCATTTTTTTCACGACGCGCGCATGTGGATTGATTATGACGCCTACCTTGTTCATGGACACTACCCCGTATGGATTTTCCGGATTTATAAATCCGGAATCAACGGCACGTACCGCAGGGGTAAATAGCAGCATACCCGGCCCCTGCGTGTCAATCCATTTACGCCCCGCGGGGCCTGTCCGGCGTGTTACTCGTCCGTCGTATCGTCTCTCGATTCGTACCACTTTAAAAGTAGGTAGTTGCCGATCCCGATGACGGCCATCAGGACCATGAAGAGCGGGTAGGTATATTTCCAGTTGGAGGGTCCGGTCATCATGCTCCATTCGGACATGCCACCGATGCCCGCGAGCAGGGTCAGGGGCATGAAGATCGTGTTGATGATCGTGAGGCGCCGCACGAAGCGGCTGGTCCGGTTGGCCAGCATGGCCATGCGGTTGTTGGTCATGGACAGGTATATTTCCATGAAGCTCGATATCATCTCCCGGAATATCTCGGCCTCCTCGAAAAATTTCGCCAGGTGGTCGTAGATGTCCCGGAAATCATAGATCGACTGCTCGGTGATGAACGGCGAGTCCTTGCGGCAAATTTTCACCAGAATCTCACGCTCGTGCGTGATGCTCTTCCTGAGCTTCAGGAGGTTCCGGCGCAGGCCCATCAGGTCTTCCGGGCGAAATGTCCTGATATCATACAGGATGTTCTCCTCCATGATATCGAGCTCCTCGCGGATCGATTCCATGGTTTCGAATTTCTGGTCCACGATATGGTCCAGTATCACATGAAGGAGATGGTCGGGGCCCTTCATGACGTTTTCCCTGTCCAGGCCGGCTATCTGTTCAAGGCGGTCAAGGAAGCTGCCGTCCCCATGGAGGTTATGGCTCACCATGACCAGGAAATTTTTTCCCGTGAACAGGTCCACCTCGTCCACGAACAGCTCCCCCGCCTCGAAGTGGAACTTGTTGAACAGGACGAAGGAATTGGTGGGATAGTCCTCGATCTTGGGGATCTGTTCGTCATCCAGGCAATCCTCAATTGCAAGGGGATGCAGGCCCAGCGGCTCAATGAGGGGTGTTATATCCTCCCGGGCAGGGTCGATAAAATTGAGCCATATATAGCCGCCCCCCTTCATCGCTGCCATGGCAGCGCCCAGGTCCGGGAGCACGACCGGGTTGCCGTCCCTCGGAACATGAAAAAAACGCTGCACCGGAGTGTTGTTTCTCATCTGTCTTTCCCCGTTCATTCAATCTCCGCGCCCGCGCTGCCGGCTCATACACCCATGAGAAAACCATACGGCATGCCTGAAATCAAGTGATTTTTCAGGGTAACGGCGCGGAGAGCCCCGAAAAAAATTTTTGACAACCGGACCCGCCTGTCGCACTCTCTGTCCATGGCGTATCTGTTCGAACAGCTCGAGACTCACCGTACCATCACCTGCGAAGAAGACGAATGGCTCCTATTTCTGGCCGCGGCGCGCAGCAACGGGTGGGACGAGGAAGGCACGCGGTATGATTTCCCCTACCAGGTCGAAGAGGAATTTGATTCCATGACCGATTACCTGTACAACCTCTGGATGATCCTGCACCTGTCGAAGGAAATGTTCGCCTGGGACGGCAACTACACGGAAAAGAAAAACCAGATCGTGTCCGACAGCGACGCGTATTACCTGGCGCAGGCCCTGACCGGCGCCCGGCAGCTGAAGGACAGGGACCTCCTGGAGTTCATGGAGGCGGGGGCGTTCAGGATCTGTGCAACCTGAGCGGCCGCGCTCCGCATGCGGATACGGCGCTACCGGTTGTCAACAACCGTCTTCGTCCTGCCGCCGGCCGCGGCGGCAAGTGAATCCTGTTCCACCAGGGTCACCGTGGTTTTCGCCCCCAGCTCGCGCTCTATGTTCCCGGCAATGCCGTTTTTCAGGGCGAGAACCTTTTTAATCTCGTCGTTGAACATGTTTTCCACAACCTCGATCCTCACCTCCATCATGTCCTCACCGGCGAGGTTATCTATCACGATCTGGAATCGCGGCTCCGCACCCCCCGTGGCCTTCTTTAAAATATCGTTGATCTGGGCGGGAAACAGACTGACACCGTTCACAACGAACATGTCGTCCGTGCGCGCGGTTACGCGCTCCATGCGGAGCGTGGTACGGCCGCAGGGGCAGACTCCTTCCATTATAGAGGACACATCGCCGGTACGATAGCGTATCAGGGGGAACCCCTCCCTGGTTATGGTGGATATGACCAGCTCCCCCTTAGCCCCGGTCGGCAGCGGCTCACCGCTGGCCGGATCGACGATCTCGACGATATAATGGTCCTCGTTGATGTGAAGGCCGTTCTTTTCGCCGCACTCACCGGACACGCCCGGGCCCATCATCTCGTTGACGCCGTAGATGTTGTACGCGGAAAGGCGCAGGCTTTCCTCGATCCTGCTCCTGGTGGCGTCACCCCACGGCTCGGCGCCAAAGAGGCCCATTTTTATATTGAGCTCCTCGGGGTGGATGCCCATTTCCTTAAGGTTGCCGGCCACGCGGAGGGCATAACCCGGCGTCGACAGGAGTACCGTTGTCTTGTAGTCCTTCATCACGTGGATGTCCCGCTGCACGTCGCCCGACTGGGACGACGGGATTACCGATGCGCCCAGCTTTTCCGCCCCGTAGTGTAGGCCCAGGCCGCCGGTAAACATGTTGTAGTCAAACGCGATCTGCACGAAATCGTTCTCCGTCACGCCGGCCGCCGCCAGGACGCGTGCCACCTGCTCGGACCAGTTCAGTATGTCGTTACGGGTATAGCCGATCGCGATCGGCCTCCCGGTCCTGCCTGCCGTGGAATGAATGCGGACTATGTCGCGCAGCGGGACGGCGAACATGTTGTACGGGTAGCTCTTCCGAAGATCTTCCTTGGTGGTAAAGGGCAGCCGCCTGATGTCGGCTATGCTCCTTATTTTTTCGATATCGATCCTGTTTTCATCAAACACATTTTTATAGAACGCGACATTGCGGTAGACGCGGTTCAGGGTGCTCTGCAATCGCTCAATCTGCAGCTGCATCAGGCCCTCGCGCGGCATGCTTTCGTACTTGCTGTTGTAAATCATAGGCCCCCCTTAGCTCTGATCGCTGATACTCTTGTAATCCTTGCCCAGGTACGCCCGCTGAACATCGTTGTTGTTCAGCAGCTCTTCGGCCGTGCCTTCCAGCACGATCTGGCCCGTCTCGATAACATACCCCCGGTCCGCGATGCGGAGCGCCGCCCGGGCGTTCTGCTCAACCAGGAGGATTGTGTTGCCGGCCTCGCGGAGCTTCCGTATCTCCTC
>Ga0116158_10003429_pt1 | contig 13748 bp, 8 predicted proteins | sample AD_UKC052_MetaG_FD_89883 | JGI IMG/M metagenome (GOLD analysis project Ga0116158, IMG submission 89883) | Active sludge microbial communities of municipal wastewater-treating anaerobic digesters from USA - AD_UKC052_MetaG | ecosystem: Engineered > Bioreactor > Anaerobic > Digestate | place: USA... | reverse complement strand
TCGCCGAGGTCGGCCTCGGTGGTCGGGCAGGCGCACACGTGCTGGCCCGCGAGCATCACGAAGTCCCGCGGCTCGAGGTGGATCGCGTGCACCGCCGTGAAGCCGCCCGGGCGCGTCAGGCAGCCGGTCGCGGCCAGCAGCGCGGTCGGGGTGCAGCCGTGCTCGGCCTGGCACTCGGCGTTCTCTTGCGGCTGCTCCGAGACGTGCGCGTGCATCGGCAGGTCGTGACGGGTGGCGTAGGCGGCGAGCTCTTGCAGGGCCTCACGCGGCACGGCGCGCACCGAGTGGGGCGCGAGGCCGATGGTCACGCCCTCGCCGCGCAGGACCTCGATGCGCTGCAGGTAGGCGTCGATGCTGCCGTCGCAGAAGCGGCGCTGTTCGGGCAGTGGTTCCCGGCCGGCGCCGGCGCGCGCGTAGTAGACCTCGAGCAGGACGAGGCGGATGCCGGCGACCTCGGCGGCGCGGATGATCTGGCGCGAGAGCTCGTTGGGATCGGCGTAGGGGCGGCCGTCCGGGGTGTGGTGGAGGTAGTGGAACTCGCCGACGCAGGTGATGCCGGCGCGCAGCATCTCGCGGTAGCAGGCGAGGGTGATCTTGAAGATCGACTCGGGGTCGTGCGAGGTGGCGGCGCGGTACATCGCCTCGCGCCAGCTCCAGAAGCTCGAGGGGTCGTGGGCGCCGCGCACGTGCGTGGCCCCGCGGATGCCGCGCTGGAACGCGTGGCTGTGGGCGTTGACCATGCCGGGCAGGAGCAGGGCGCGGCCGAGGTCGTGGATGATCGGTGCAGCCTCGGTGGGGGTGCCGGACTGGGCGAGCACGACGATGCCGTCGGCGTCGACCTCGACGTAGGGCGCGTCGACCCAGGTGTCGCCGAGCAGGCCGTGGGCCGCGGTGTAGGCGACCACGCCTTCGGTCGTTGGAGATGTCCTTTGCGACATGTCCCGAAGGTCTACTTCGCTTTGACCTTCGCGGGCGCGGCCGAGTCGGCGAAGTAGAGCTTGCGCTCGGGGAAGTCGAAGGTGACGCGGCGGCGGGTGAGGGGCTCGAGGCCGACCATGCCGTCGATGCGGAACTGGTCGGAGCTCTCGCCCTGCTCGAAGTAGCCGTAGGCGGCGCGCAGCTTGGTGGCCTTGAGCAGGCCGCCGAGGGTGAACTCGTCGACCTCGGCGATCGCCGCCTCGTCGGCGCGGCGGACCGGGGCGCCGATGCCTGCGCGGGCGAAGGCCGGGCGGTTGGCGGTCATGTCGACGCCCTGCATGCCGGTGTTGATGAGGAACAGGCCCTCGGTGCCGTTCATCTGGCCGAGCACGTAGACGAAGTGGGTCTCGTGCAGCCACATCGGCGTGCCGCCGCCGCTGCGGCGCGCGGCGAGGGCGGCCTTGCACTTCGGGCTGCCGTGCACGAGCACCAGCTTGCTGGCGGCGAGGTCGTAGGTGACCTGGAATTGCTCGAGCACGCGGACGCCGATGACGACCGAGGAGGCCGCCTCGGCGCTGCCGGACATCTGGGCCAGGGTCTCGCTGGGGAACACGTCGACGGGCACGGCGCTGACGGTGATGTTGCCGAGCTTGAGCGCGTCGATCTGGGTGTGGCCGATCTCCGCGGTCTGGCCGATCGGGCTGCGCGAGCGGATCGGCAGCTTGAGCTTGGTGGCGAGGCGGGTGTCGACGATGACATCGGCGGCGCCGGTGTCGAGGAGGGCGCGGACCTTCTCGCCGCCGATCTCGACCTCGATCATCGGCGGGCCGGCGTCCTTGAGGATCGGCAGCTCGGCGACGCAGCCGTCGCCGGCGACCTTGACCTGCAGCGGCTTGCCGACGAAGGTGCGGTAGCGTCCGGCGAGCGCGGCGTTCTCCTGGCCGAGCGCGTCGAGGGCCTTGGCGACCCCGGGGAAGTCGCGCTCGTGGCTGCGGATCCAGGCCCGCTGGGCGGCGATCAGCTCGGCCTTGACGTGGGCCTTTTCGGCGCGGTCGAGCAAGGCATCGGCCTCCTTGTAGCGGGCGGCGAGGACCCGCTGGCGCGCGAGGATCCACAGCGCCTCGGCCTCCTTCGGATCGATCTTGAGGGTCGCGTCGGCGGCCGCGGCCGCGTCGTCGAAGTGGGCCGCGGCCCAGGCCAGGCGCGCGTGGTTGAGGAGCGCGTCCTTGTCCTTCGGGGCCGCCTTCGCGGCCTCCTCGGCCTTGGCGAGCGCGTCGAGCAGCGGGTCACCGACCTTCTTCGGGGCGGGCAGGGTCGGCAGCGCGAACACCTCGGCGGCGACCGGATCGTGGTTGACGCGCTGGGTCGTGAACACGACCTCCTGGATGCGATCGCCGGCCTGGTTGATCAGGCGGATCTTGTGCGCGACCTGGACGCCGTCGACCGGGCGGTAGTCGTCGTAGAGCACCCACTGGCGCAGGACCTGGTCGCCCTCGGTGTCCTCGAGCATCTCCTCGATCAACAGGCCGTTGGTGCGGTCGAACCACAGGGTCTTGTCGAGGGAGGGGCTGCCCTTGACCTTCCAGCGCACGCCGTCGAGCGTGCGCGGCTGCTTGTCGTAGTCGGCGGCGCGCGGGGGCTCGAGGCTCAGCTGCACGCCGCGCTTCTCGAGGTCGAGGTACCAGTGCAGGGTCGCGTCCTCGCGCGAGAGCGTGTTCTCGGCCTCGTCGGCCAGCACGACCGCGCCCTCGCGCAGCGACCAGCCCTGCTTGCCGTCGAAGCCCTGCTCGTCGATGCGATTGTCGATCACCGTGCGGCGGTTCAGCTGCTGAGTATCGGTGGTCTGCAGCGTGAACGAGCCGACCTTCTCCTCGCGCCGGCAGTCCTCGTCGGTCGCGGCGCAGCCGGTCTCCGGCAAGAAGGTGAGGCGCGCCTCGACCGTGCGCTGGTGCAGCTCGCGCAGCTTCGCCTCGCCGCCGAGCGCGGTGACGTAGCGGCTTATCACTTCACCCGCGGCCTTCGGCGCGCCCTGTTGCGCGCCGGGCTCGTCGAGGCCGTCGGTCGGCACCTTGAGGCAGCCGGCGAGGGCGAGCATGAGGGCCGCAGCGCCGAGCGGGAGCAGGCGGGCGCGGGCCGGGGACGAGCGGGGCGAGCGAAGCATGGGCGGGAGAGTGCCGCAGCCGCGCGCGTGTCTCAAGTCGCCCGGACCCGGGCCCGGAAGGCGAAGGAGGTCGGGTCGCGGAGGGGCGCGGGTCGGGCGATTAGCTGGTAGGCTCGGTCCTGGTGCCTCGGAACGGTGAATGGGGTCGGCGGTTAGGGCGCGGGGCAGGGGCTCTGGTGGCGCTCACGTTGCTGCTGCTCGCCGGCACGGCGCGGGCCCGGGAGCCGCAGAGCACCGCCGTGACGGGCCTGCAGCCAGGGCTCACGCTGCTGGAGGAGCCGTGTCGCTCGCGGGTCGCCGCGGAGCTGCGGGCCGGGCAGGTCGGCGCGCCCGGTTGTGAGGAGGAGCGACGGATCGCGCAGCACCGCCAGATGCGGGCGAGCTGGTCGCGGGTGGGCTTCGGGCTGGTCGAGCGCAGCCGCATCGAGCTCGGTCATGTCGCGCTCATCCTCTCGGAGGGCCGCGGTTGCCGGCTGTGGCCGCTTCGCGGGGTGGACCGGCCGGTGCTCGGCCCCTCCGACGTGCGCGCCGCGGGCTGCTGGGTCCGGCGCTACAGTGGTTCGCTCGAGCTCGCGGGCGTGACCGCGGAGGGCCGCAGGTTGCCGCGACTCGCGGTGCTGGAGGTCGACGGAGACGGCCGGGTGGACGTCGATCTCGGGCGGCTCGCGGTCAGCCTCGATCGCCGCGGCGAGGTGCCGCTCGACACGCTGGTTCGGCTCGAGCTCGGCATCGACGGCTGGGCGGGCAGCATCGACCTCGTCGCCATGCGGGCGCTGCTCGCCGACTGGCACGCGAGCTCGGTGCAGCGCGGCCGCGGCGTGCCGGCCCTGCTGATCGTGCGCCACCCGGAGCACCCGGGCGCCGGGCGCATCCGCGGCTTCGCGCTCGCGGACTCGCTGCATCGCCAGGAGGAGGACTTTCAGGCGGTGCAGCGCGGTCTGCTCGCGCCGTATCGGTTCCTCGAGCGGCACGCGTGGTCGCCGTATCGCCAGCTCGTGGCGGCGCTCATAGGAGGCTCGTGATCGGCGTGCGCAGGGAACCACCGGACGGCGAGTCGGCGCAGCAGCGGCTGCGGGTCCATCTGGCGATCATCGATCGTGGGGTCGCGCCGGTGGTGGCGCGCTACCGTGATCACATCGAATGTCGGCCGGGCTGCAGCGAGTGCTGCCACCAGAGCTTTCGCGTGTCGGAGCTCGAGGGCGAGATGTTGCGCGCCGGGCTGGCCGCGGCGGCGCCGGATGTGCAGCGGGAGATCTCGGCGCGGGCGGCCGCGTACGAGTCCGGGCGCGGCGAGGCCTGTCCGGCGCTCGCGGGCGACGGCACCTGCCAGGTGTACGAGCATCGCCCGCGGATCTGCCGCAAGTACGGGATCCCGCTGTGGCACCCCGATCGGCCCGAGGAGCTCAGCACCTGCCGGCTCAACTTTCGCGGCGTGGAGGACCTCGAGGCCGCGCTGATCGTCGAGCCGCAGGCCGGGTGGGCGGAGGACTGGATCGCGCTGCGCGAGCAGCTCGGGCTCGGCCCGCAGGACAATCGCAGCATCGCCGGGTGGCTGCGCGAGGAGTGACATGTCCCCGAGGCCAGGTGGGCCAGGGATCGGCTGCACGTCAAAGCGACATGTCCCCGAGGCCAGGTTCTGGATCGGTGCGTTAAACGGACATGTCCCCGAAGCCAGGTGGCCTCGGGGACATGTTCGTGAGGACAGGGCGAGGATCGGTGGATCCTCGCAGCCGAGGGATCAGGGGTGCGGCGGGGCAGCGGGGGCGCCCTTGGCCGGGGCAGCAGCGGGTGCGGCGGGGGCAGCGGGTGCGGCGGGCTGCGGCTTGTCGGCGCCGGCGGGCTGCGGTCGATCGGGGGCGGCGGCCGGGTTGCCGGCGGGCACGGGCGGGACGCCGGCGGACCCGGTGCCGGGCTGACCGGGCGTGATCGGCTGGGTGGGGTTGCCGGGCTGATCGGCGAGCGCGGGCTGACCGGCGAGCGCGGGCGGGGCGGCGAGCGGGATGCTGGTGCCGTCGGGGCCGGTGATCTGGATGCTGCTGCCATCGGGCAGCGTGGGCATGCGCGGCATCATGCCGGCGCCCGGGGGCCGGCGCACCATCGGGGTCATCGGCGGGGGCGGAGCGCCGGTTCGCGGGGCGATCATGCCGGCGGGGCGCTCGGGGTGCAGGCCGACGTAGTCGATCTTGGCGCTGCCGCCCTCGAGGATCAGCTTGAAGGCGAGGATGTCGAGGCCGTCGTTGCTGCTGTAGAAGCACCACATCGGCTCGGCGCCGTTGCGCACGTAGTTCTGCGCCGCGGGCGGCATGATCGGCGGGCAGTTGAGGTTCTCCTTGCGGCCCAGACGCGACGCCACCTGGCGCAGCGTGTCGAGGAAGGCGCGGCCGTCGTCGCCCGCGAACACCGGCCGGGCCTCGAACTCGCGGCGGTCCGGGATGCCCCAGCGCGCCTGCTTCGTCATCACGCCGCGCAGCCCGTCCGCACGGTCGCGCGCCGCGAGCACCAGCAGCTCGACCACCAGGCGCTTCGACTTGGCCGGCAAGTCCCACGTCGACACCTCCGACGCCGGCGCCGGCTCGCGGTCCGCATACTCGTTGAGCAGGTGCTCGGGCAAACCCTCGGCGCTGCCCTCCGGCACCGGCCTGGCCGCCGCGCCGGCCGCCGCGCCGGCCGCCGCTCCCGCCGCTCCCTTCGCGGGCGCCACTTTCACCTTGGAGAAGCCCGCGGAGTGCGGGGTCTCGCAGCCGACGAGTGCGACGAGGGCGGAACACAGCAGGAGCGACAGCAGAGGGCGAGGCGGGGCGAATGACATGGCCCCGTCTCTTAGACCGGCGCGCGCCGTTGAGCAAGCGCACGCAATGAGAGGATGCGCGGAGCCAGGCGGGCTGTGCGCAATCCCCTGTGGTTTGGCCGCTCAGGGGTCCACAGACGGCGGAGACGGCGGTTGTTCGGTCCGGAGAAACCTGGCTAGGATGCACGCTCCAGGGCTCGTGCTTCAGACAGCGACATGCGAGAGCGGCGTGCAGGCCACGCGCCGCGGAGGGTTGGCCGCCGCGGGCCTGTGGGTGGGAGTGGTGGTGGCGGGAGCGTGTTCGGCGGAGCCGGAGCGGCTCGGTGCGCAGCAGGCTTCGCGGGCGGAGGCGGCGGGAGCGGCGATGGTGCCGGCGGCGACGCGCGAGGTGAAGTTGCCGGTGGCGCATCTGGGGAGCGAGCCGGGGGCGGTGGGGGAGCGACCGGCCGCGGCCGCGGACGCGGAGCCCGGGGATCCACGGGCGGTGCCCGAGGGCACGCCCGTGGCGATCGCCCGGGTGTTCCAGCGCCTGCCGGTGGCGATCCACGACGGTCCGCCGCTCGGGGGCATCGGCGCCTCGGGGATCCACGTCGACAAGATCTGGCTCGGGACCCGCTACGAGAAGGATGGCTGCGCCGACGAGACCGCGAGCTTCTCGCTGGCGAGTCACTCGCAGGTCAACGTCTGCTTCCGGGCGGTGCACAGCCGCGTCGAGGAGTTCGTCGAGGTCGAGTGGGTCAAGGACGGCGCGCCGTATCGCCGGCGCGGCGTCCAGATCCCGGACCTCCACGCCTATCGCTCGCGCGCCTTCCTGGTGCTGCGACGCGAGTACATCGGCGCCTGGCAGGCGCGGGTGCTGTCCGCCGACGGCGTCGTGCTTGCGACCATCAACTTTACCGTGACCGAATGACCGGCAAGATCTCCCTCGCGCTGTGTGCCGGCCTGCTGTCTTTCGGGACAGGCTCTTTGGGACATGCCCAGGAGCCCATGTCCCCGGAGACAGCCGAGGCCGAGATCCCGGTCGAGCCGCCGCCGACCTGGCGCTTCAAGCTCGCCGACCGGCCGGTCAAGGTCGTCGTGCTCGCCGGATCGATCGGCGCCTGGCCCAAGCAGCCCTACGCCGAGCGGCTGCAGAAGCTGTGCAAGAACGTCGAGGTCAAGAACCTGTCCAAGGTCGGCTTCGGCGCGTTCCAGCTGCGCCAGCGCTTCAAGCAGCAGGTCCTGGAGCGCCTCGGGCAGCTCAAGCAGCCGGGCAACGAGCACTGGCTGGTGTTTCAGGGCGGGCTCAACAGCGTCGGCTCGCCCGAGCGCACCAACCACGACATCCGCGAGATGTTCGTGCTCGCCCACGCCAAGGGCTTCAAGGTCGTGGGTCTGTCGCTGACGCCGTGGGGCGACGAGAGCGACAAGCGCTGGGCCGGCGCGGCCGGGCTCAAGTACTTGCGGGCGACCACGCGGGTGGTCGACTTCGTGATCGGTGGCCTGGCGCCGAGGGAGGCGCTCGGGGACTTCGCGCGGCAGCGGCGTGCGGGGGCCGACGCGGCCTGGGAGGCGGACGAGCAGGCCGACGTGGCGGTCGACCTGTACCGCTCGGCGCTGCGCGCGTCGGAGGCTCCGCTGCGCGAACGTGCCGTGCTCGAGCAGAAGCTCGGCAAGGACAGGGCGTGGTTGGCGGCGCATGCGAGCCTGGCCCCGGACGCGCAGGTCGCGGCGCTGCAGGCCGAGGCGGCCGCGGCGGCGGAGATTCCTCGGTGGTTCTTGCGGACCGAGCTTCGCAGCTTCGATCACATCCACCCGAACGCCGAGGGGCACCGATTGATCGCCGAGGCCGCGTGCCCGAAGCTGCCGGCGAGCTGGGGCTGCGAGTGTCCGACTTTGCCGGCGCCGAGCCCCGCGCAGCCGCCCACACCCCCCGCGGTCGAACGGCCGCCGGCGCCGAACCTGCTACTGTTGCTGTCTCCGCCCTGGCTGCGCGCGCTGTTCGGCTGGTCCGCCAGCACGGCCCGCTGAGCCGCTGAGCCGCTGAGTGCCCCCCGAGGACCGATGTTCAACGACCCCATCTCCACGGCCTTCATGATCCTCGCCGTCATCCTCGCCGTTGTCGCCGGCCTGTGGTTCGGCAGCGTGCTCGGCGAGAGCGCGGCGGGCACCGACAAGGCCAGCGAGGGCAAGCCCCGCAAGCGCCGCAGCTTCGGGAGCGCCCTGCAGAACGCCGCCACCACCGCGGCCGTGCGCGCCTGGAAGTGGCAGCGCAGCCGCAAGAAGCGCAAGCCCGACGAGCGCGGCGGGCCCGAGCGCTGAGCCTGTCCCCGGGGACAGGCTCGCCTGTCCCGAAGTTCAGGTGGTCGGTGGGGTCGGCGCGGCGAGCCCGGCTTCGACCTCGGCCTTGAGGGCCGCGCGCTTGTTGTTGCGGTCGAGTCGGCGCCACCACCAGCCGGCGCACAGCACGACGACGCCGATCGCCAGCGGGGCGTAGGGGAAGCGGTTGGGGTCGCGACCGCGGCGGACCTGGGTGGCGATGCGCTTGTCCCACGCGGCCTTGCGCTGCTTGACCCACGGCTTGAAGGGGGCGTCCTCGGGGAGCAGGGGCAGGCCGTGACGCTCACGGATGTAGTTGGGCAGCTGGGCGTTGACGTCGTCGCAGGGGGTGCTGTGCGAGTGACGGATCGTGTGGGTCCGCTGCATGCGCTCCTCGGGCACATAGGGGCCGTTCTTGGCGACCTCCTCGGGCGTGGGGATCGCGTAGGAGACCTTGATGAGGTCGACCTGCTTCGGCGCCTGGCCGCCGTGGTCGAGGGCCCACTGGCGGCAGATGTAGCGGCCGTGCCACTTCTGGTACCACTGGCCCTTGTTGCCCTCGGCGCCGATGATGCGGCGATTGATCTTGCGGATCCGCGAGTAGAAGATCCACGGGATCGGCTTGTTGGCGGGGTGATAGACGTCGGTGTTGAGGTCGTAGACCTCGCCGTCGACGTCGGTGACCATCACGCGCATCATCAGGTTGTTGCGCGGCGGGTTGGGGGCGAACATCTTCCAGCCCTGGCTGGTCTGGGTCATCCGGATCCACCACTTGAAGGGGTCCTGGGCCTTCACGCGCCAGGCGGTCTTGCTCTCGCCGCCGAGCGAGTCCTTCTCCGGGAGCAGCCAGATCGCCACGCCGGTGATGTGATAGACGCACAGCGCGCTGGCGATGAAGCGGCCCATCGGCGCATGCGCCCAGGGCCGGCGCTGACGACCGGTGTGCGGGTCGACGCGTGACAGCTGCTCGCGGCCGCGACCCTGCGCGGTGAAGTAACCGACCAGGCCGAGACCGACGAAGATCGCCGCACCGGTCGCGCCCCAGTGGATGCCCGGACGGGTGATGCTGGCGCCGCTCGCGTCGATCGTCTCGCTCGGCACGGCCATGTAGACGCCGACGACGGCGACCCCGAGCGCGCCGTACAGCGCCCAGGCCGGCATGGCGGCGGCGTCGCGGTGCAGCTGCGGCAGGGTCGGGTCCTCGGCCGGGAGCGGCGGATCTCCGCGGCGCACGGCGGCGGGCATCGGCACGCCGAAGCGGGCCAGGCGCGCGCCGATCGGCTGCAGCAGGTGGGCGAGCTCGCTGCCGTTGAGGAACACGAAGTAGGTCGAGAGCGTGGCCGGGGTGAACCAGCCGATGTTCATCAGCATGATCAGGTGGGCGTGGAAGATCACGCCGAGGCCCAGCCACAGCCGACGACCGAGGAACCAGCTGCAGAACCAGTCGAGGTCGAGCACGTGGCGAGTGCCGCGGATCGTCACGCTCGGCGGGCGCCGTCGCAGCCACACGATGCCGCCGGCGATCACCGCCATGCCGCCAATCCACGCGATCGGGAACCAGGTCTGCCAGGTCTTCAGCACGTCCGGGGCCGAGCGCGGGATGTGCACCGGCAAGACCACGTAGACGATCGCGCAGGCGGTCAGGCCGAGCAGCACCCAGCACAGACGGCCGAGCCACAACGCGGCGCGCGGCGGCGGCGGGGTCTGCTCGCGGCGCATGAAGCGGCTGACCAGGCCGAGCACCACCAGCGGGAAGCAGGCCTCCCACCAGTGCACGACCCAGGTGTTGATGCGAAACAGGTTGGTGCCGAACACGGCCGACAGCTGCTGCGGCTCGAAGCGGTAGAAGTGGTCGAGGTTCAGCGCGTAGTAGAAGGCGTCGCCCTGCTTCCACACGTTGCCGTTCTTGACCGAGCCGGTCGAGCAGTAGAGCGCCGCGACCTGAAGGATCATCAGCATGCGCGGCCACGCGGGGACCAGCTTGTAGATCGCCTCGAGGCCGCGTGGATGTTCGGGGCTCGGGGCCACACCGGCGCCGCCGCCCGGACCCTCGCGCTCGCTCAGTAGGCCCTGGGCCCGCAGCTTGCGGCAGCGCAGCCAGTTGTCGACGCTGTAGGCCGCGCCGCAGCGCGACAGGCACAGGTAGAACAGGAAGCAGCGGTAGACGTTCTCGGTGCCCTCCCAGAACACCTGATTGCGCAGGATGATCGAGTTGAACAGGATGAAGGTCGCCCACTTGGCGTACTTCGTCTTGTAGCCGACGATCATGCAGGTGCAGGCGAGCCAGAAGCCGACCAGGTGCAGCCAGAAGGCGGTCGGCGAGTCCCAGAAGAACAGCAGCGAGAACTTCGGGCCTTTGATGAACTCGACGATCGCGGCCCAGTCGAAGAAGCCGTACGGCTCGCCGGCGCCGATGCCGTCGCCGAAGCCCTCGAACTGGTCCTTGGCGAACACCTCCTGGGCGACGTCGGAGAAGAACAGGCCCTCGTCGGTGAACAGGTAGTGGAACAGCTCCCACAGCCCGTTGATGTTGGCCATCGTCAGCAGGCCGAAGACGATGCGAAACGCGGCGATCGAGCGCGGGTCCTCGGCCCGCAGGAAGATCTTCCGCCAGGTCTCGCGGTGGACCGTGAAGATGATGACGATCAGCGCGTAGGCCAGCAGCATCAGCCAGCCGGTCGTCGGCGCCAGCGCCAGCGCCTCGAGGTTGGGGTGCGGGGTGTCGGCGGGGGCGGCGGGCGCCATCATGGCGAGCAGGCTGGTCATCGTCATCGTGCGCTCCGCCGGGCCGCGGGCGCGACCCGGCCGTCGAGGTCAGTTCGCGCCGGGCTTGGGCGCGCTGCCGGCGGGACCGGCAGGGCCGGCCGCGCTTGCGGTGGTCGCAGCGCCGGCGGTGCCGGTCTTGCTCGCATCGGCCTTTGTGACCGTGCCGACGCGGGTCGCGGTCGCCTTGGTGTCGGTCTTGATGGCGGGGGTGGCAGGCGGATCGAGTCGCTTGTCCCAGGCCTTCTTCTTGTCCTTCACCCAGGCCTTGAAGACCTTCTCGTCGAGCAGCGGGATGTCGTGGCGGGTGCGGATGAAGTTGGGGAGCTGCCCGTGGATCGCGTTGGCGCACTTCTCGGTGTACTGGCGCTCTTCACGGCCGGTGTCGTGCAGCAGAGTGTCGGGGTGGTACCAGCCCTGGCGCGCGACCATCTCGGGGGACGGCATCTTGTAGGTCAGCTTGAACAGCTCGATCTTCTGCGGCATCACCCCGCGGTGGGTGCGGGCCCACTCGCGGCAGAGGTAGCGCGCGTACCACTTCTGGTACCAGTCGCCCTTGCCGGACTCGCCGCCGATGATGCGGCGGTTCATCTTGCGCATGCGATCGTTCCAGACCCACGGGATGGGCCGGCGCTCGATCGCGTAGGTGTCGGTGCGGAGGTCCCACTGCTCGCCGGTCTCATCGGTGAGCACCACCCGCATCAGCACGTTGTGACGCGGCGGGTTGGGGGCGAACATGCCCCACTGCTGGTCGGTCTGGGTCGTCATCACCCAGGTGTTGAAGGCGTCGCGACCCTTGATGCGGAAGGTCGAGAGCGAGTCCTTCTCCGGCAGCTCCCAGAAGGCGATCGCGGTGATGTGATAAACGACGATGAAGCCGGCCAGCATGCGTCCGCCGGGTCCGTAGGCCCAGGGGGCGCGCGGGCGACCGGAGTGGGCGTCGAACACCGGGACATCCGGCACGACCGGGCCGCGTCCGGGGGCGGTGAAGCTCAGGCCGATCGCGGCGAGGCCGCGATGCACGGCGGGGATCTGCTGGAGCATCAGGATCAGGACGATGAAGGCGTTGACGCCGACGCGGATGAACTTCCAGGTCTCGGCCTCGACCGGGTCCGGGATCTCCACGTTCATCAGCCACAGGTAGGCGACCAGGCCGCCCGAGAGGGCGAGCAGGCGCGCTACGAAGCCGCGGGTGCCGCGATGACCCTCGATGTACGTGTAGAGGATGAGGATCACCGCGAGGGCGACCACGGTCCAGCCGAAGTGCAGGCCGGTGGCCGCGGCGGCGGCCGTCTCGTCGAGGTCGAACATCTTGGTCTTGAGCCAGGGCACCAGCGGCCCGGCCTGCAGCCAGATGCCGAACACGGTCAGCGCGATCAGGCCGTAGACGAGCCGATCGGGCAGCTTGCGGCCGTCACGCTGGTGATACGGCAGGGTCCGGTCCTCGGCCGGCAGCGGCGGCTCGCCGCGGCGCACGGAGGCCGGCATCGGCACACCGATGCGGGCGAGGCCGCGGCCGAAGAAGCGCAGGATGCGGCCCGGTTCATCGCCCTGGAAGCAGAACAGGTAGGTCGACATCATGATCGGCGGGAACATGCCGATGTTCATGAGCATCTGCAGGTTGCCGTGGAACATCAGGCCGAGGGTCAGCCAAATGCGGCGACCGAGGAACCAGCGGCAGAACCAGTCGCGGTCGAGCACGTAACGGGTGCCGCGGAGCTTGACGCTCATGCGGCCGGTGCCGAGCCCCCACCACAGGGTGCCGATCGCGGCCATCAGGGCCAGCCAGCCGAGGGCGAAGCCCCACTGGGTGCGCTGCAGGGTCCACCAGCCGGGGCTGGCGACGTAGTGGACCGGGAAGGTGACCAGCACGACGACCATGCACATCAGGGCGAAGCCGAGCCAGCAGGCGCGCACGGCCCACAGCCGCCAGCCTTGCAGGGGCGTGAGCTGTTCGCGGATGCCCCAGCGGGTGATGAGGCCGACGATCATCAGCGGGAACAGGGCCTCCCACCAGTGGGTGACCCAGGTGGCGAGGCGAAACAGGTTCAGGCCCAGGACCGACGAGATCTCCTGGGGATAGAACCTGTAGAAGTGGTCCATGTTGAGCGCGTAGTACAGCGCGTCACCCTTGGCCCACACGGCGCCGTTCTTGACGGTGCCGGTGTAGCAGTAGAGCACGCCGAGGTTCAGCACCATCAGCATGCGCGGCCAGGTCGGGATCAGGCGATAGACGGCGGCGAGGCCCTGCGGGTGCTCGGGGCTCGGGGCCACACCGGCGCCGCCGCCGGGGCCGTTGCGCTCGCTCAGCAGGCCCTGGCGGCGCAGCTTGCGGGTCCGCAGCCAGTTGTCGACGCTGTACGCGTGGCCGCTCTTGGCGAGCAGCAGGTAGAAGAAGAACACGCGATAGACCAGCTCCGTGCCCTCCCAGAACAGGTGGTTGCGGAGGAAGAAGCTGTTCATCAGCATGAAGCTGAGCACGCCCATGAGGCGGGTCCGCCAGCCGAGCATGAAGGCGACGGTGACGCCGTAGAAGGCGAGCATCTGGATCCACATCGCCCGGGGCGTGTCCCAGAAGTACAGCAGCGAGTACTTCTGACCCTTCAGGAACTCGAGCCAGGCGGCGGCGTCGAAGAAGCCGTGGGGGTCGTTGCCGATGCCGTCCCCGAAGCCCTTGAACTGGCCCGACGCGACCAGCTGGCGGGCGGCGTCACTGAGGAAGATGCCCTCGTCCGTGAACAGGAACTCGAAGTACTCCCACAGGTCGTTGATGTTGCAGATGCAGAGGAACGCGAACACGATGCGAAACAGCGCGATCGG
>Ga0116158_10003426_pt1 | contig 13755 bp, 8 predicted proteins | sample AD_UKC052_MetaG_FD_89883 | JGI IMG/M metagenome (GOLD analysis project Ga0116158, IMG submission 89883) | Active sludge microbial communities of municipal wastewater-treating anaerobic digesters from USA - AD_UKC052_MetaG | ecosystem: Engineered > Bioreactor > Anaerobic > Digestate | place: USA... | reverse complement strand
ATGCAGTGGCCTTGTTAAAAATTGCCCTGCCTTCAATAGCAGAAAAATAGGCCATCTTTTTCAACGAATTGGTATCCCATGTAGCAGCCATGCCAATTGCCTGCGGATAAACCGTTGTTTTAAAGGGGGTCCGCGCTACACCATGTAACACTTCATTCCACCAATCGTAAGCGGGTATACCAAGCCGGTTAACAGCAGGTGCGGCATTCAGCATTTGTGCGACCTTCTCTTCCAGTGTAAGCCTGCCTACCAGATCACTCACCCTTTGCTCCATTGGTAAAGCCGGGTTCCACATCGGGTATGATTTATAATCCTGTGCAAACAAAGTATTTGCTGCAATCAGTAATATGAAAAAATATTCTTTCCTCATAATGGAAGCTTTTATAGATAGGGTTGTATAGTTCTTATCCGTCCCTCCTCATCGTGAACCAATTCCGTAACTTTTACGCTCCTTAAATGGGTAACCCCTTCCGATAAACTTGAATCGTGGTAAAAAAGATACCATTTTCCTTCAAACTCCGCAATGGAATGATGTGAAGTCCAGCCAACAACCGGTTCAAGAATCCGGCCCTGATAGGTAAACGGACCATAAGGATTATCCCCCACAGCATAGCAGATAAAATGGGTATCGCCGGTTGAATAGGAGAAGTAATATTTACCACCGTATTTATGCATCCAGCTCGCTTCAAAAAAACGTCTGTCAGTATCTCCCTGCAACAGGGGATTTCCCCCTTCGTCCACAATCAGCACATCTGAAGGTGTTTCTGCAAACTCCAACAAATCATCTGTAAGCTTAACCACTTTTGCACATAAGGCAAATTCATTGTCTCCGGGTATAAATGCCACCGGGCTTTCGGGTTGTTCGGCCTGAAACTTCCCGGTACGCCAGCGTTGCAACTGTCCTCCCCAAATACCGCCAAAATACATATAGTAACTGCCGTCATCATCTTTAAATACTGCAGGATCTATAGAAAAGCTGCCCTTTATGGCTTCGGGTTGTGGCGTAAAAGGTCCGGCAGGAGAAGAACTTGCAGCAACCCCGATACGGAATATGCCATCGTAGCCCTTTGCAGGAAAATACAAATAAAAGGTGCCATCCTTTTCGGCTGCATCGGGTGCCCACATTTGCTTTTCGGCCCAGGGCACATCATTTACATGCAGGGCAACACCATTATCTGAAGGCTCGCCATCAGGACTATCCATTGAAAGTATATGGTAATCCTCCATGGCGAAATGGCTTCCCAAATCGTCAAAAGCATCACCTGCATCAATATCATGCGAAGGATAAATGTAAATTTTTCCATTGAATACATGTGCAGAAGGATCGGCTGTATAAATATGCTTTACCAGCGGCTGCGAAATCGCCCTGCGGTTGAGGTCGCTAAAATCAATATGAACAATGCTGTCTTCGGGCATTTTCTATTTAATATTTTATTATTTAATATTTAATATTGATGGAATTCGAAATTTAAAATTCAATAAATTGACTCATTGACTCATTGACTCATTGACTCATTGACTCATTGACTTATTAACCGAATTCATCATTCATCATTCACATTTTTCTTCAATCGTCTTGCCTTCAAATCTGTTTCTATGCTGTTCTCCATTTTCTTATTTATCTCATAAAAAAACAACAGCCCGGCGCCAATTAAAAAAGGAATGGAGGGAAAAACACTTACTAATAATTTGGTTCCCTGAATGGCAGATTCTACCTGGTTATCGCTGTTGGGCACATAATTAAAAATGCCCAGAATTTTTGTAAGGAGGGCGCTGCCAATGCTCAAACCAGCTTTGAGGCCTACCATCATAGCTGAAAAAATGATCGCTGTAGCGCGACGGTTGTTTTTCCATTCACTGTAATCGGCTACATCGGCAATCATGGCCCAAAGTAATGGAATGGTAACGCCGTAGGTAAACCCATGCAAAATTTGAGAGGCAAACATCATCCTTACCGATGTGGGTGGAAAAAAGTAAAACGCAAGGATGAAAAGCGTAGAAATCACCAGAAAAACGCCAAACACATCTCTTTTACCATATTTATCGGCGAGCCCCTTAGAAAACGAAATGCCCACGATCATGAAAATGATTCCACCTGCATTAAATAAGCCAAACCCTGCAGATACAGGATCTTCCCCAAAAAAATCAACACCAATACTCGTTAATCCATTCAATAAAGGGGTGATAAAATTGGTCAGGCTTTCCTTATCAACATAGTTTTTAAAATAGTACACATAGGCACCCCCTTTCATGGCTAATGTTATAAAAACCAATGTGGTAAGGGTAAGCATGATGACCCAGGGCCTGTTTTTGAACAGGTCGCCCAAATCCTCCTTTAAACTTGATTTTTGCTCAGCGGTAGGTATTATCCGCTCCTTTGTTGTGAGAAAGGTAATAATCAACATAACCGTTCCGATTACAGCCAACCAGGTCATCACTTTTTCAATACCTACAGCCTTATCACCCCCACCTGCTGCTTCAATAATAGGAAGCATAAATACCTGCACAAAAAACTGGGCAAACATCACTGCTACAAACCGGTAGGCTGACAGGCTGTTCCGTTCCTTCATATCGCCGGTGATTACCCCGCTAAGTGCTGAATAGGGAAGGTTATTTGCAGCATAGAGCAAAAGCAATAATGTATAGGTAATTACCGCATAAATTACTTTTCCTTTATACGAGAAATCGGGGGTGCTGAAAGCTAACAGGGCAACAACTCCCAGAGGAATGGAAGTAAATAAAATCCATGGTCTGAATTTACCCCATTTTGAAACAGTGCGGTCAGCAATAGCGCCAATAATGGGGTTGAACCCAAAAGCGGCTATCAGTCCTACAGTTAACATAATGGCTGATGCTGTGTTGGTGTCAAGGCCGTATATATCCGTATAAAAATAGGCCAGGTAGGTTACCAGGGTTTGAAATACAAGGTTGGCAGCAAGGTCGCCGAGACTGTACCCAACTTTTTCGGTTACCGATAACTTTTGTGCTGATTGTTGATTCATTTAGCGCAATGGGTTCTAAAAACCAGATTTAATAATATTGATCGCTTTTACTTTTTCAAGGCCACTATGGAATAAAACGCAGGCTTTGGATTGAACGCCCTGTCGAAAAGCAAAGGATAATTGGTTCTGCCCCGAATCGGCCATCCATTCAGCCATGACTGACCGTCATTAACACCCCAAAGCGTTACACGGGTAACATGCTCTTTATACTTTAAAAATAATTTAAAAAGCCCTTCGTAATCCCTTGCCTGCTGCTGCAATACTGAATCAGGTATTCCGTTTTTATAGGGGTTGGTAGTGGAGTCTGCAGTCATTCTTTGGCCTACATCTGCTCCCTGAAAATTACGCGGTAATACCTCAATATCCAATTCGGTAAACATCACCTTCAAACCAAGTGCTGAATACTGCTGAATACTTTCCTCAATATCTTTAAATGGTACCCTGCCTACATGCCAATGCCCCTGAATGCCAACCCCATCTATGCGTACACCTGCTACCTGAATTTTTTTAACAAGTTCAATACAACCGGCACGCTTTTTGGGTTGCTCATTATTGTAATCATTGTAATACAATTCCGATTTTGGTGAAGCCTTTTGCGCCAGGCGGAAAGCTTCTGTTACAAAATCAGGCCCAAGCCTTTCAAGGAAAACAGATTTGCGCATGGTACCATCTTCATTCAAAGCCTCATTTACCACATCCCAGCCCTTTACTTTACCATCGTAGCGGGCAGCCACTGTAGTAATGTGGTTTTCAAAAAACATCTTCATGGAATCCACATTTTTTAATTGCCTTGCAAAACCTGATAACTGACTATGCCAGATGAGGGTATGCCCAACAATGGCAATATTGTTCTTTCTGCCGTATTCCACCAATTGGTCGCTCAACGTAAAATCATACTTATCCCAACCCGGGTGAATTACTTCACACTTCATGATATTTTCGGGGGTAAGCTGATTAAAATGCTTTAAAATGGTTTCGTTTGCCTTTGCATCCTTTTCCTGTATCTGACCGGCATTTATTGCCGTACCTATTAAAAAGTCCTTTTTAAAAACCTCTTTAAGCGATGGTTCCGCTTTTGCAGTGCCTTTTCCTCCTTTATTTCCCGAACATGCAAGCAATACACATGCAAATGCACCTATTAAAATAATTGATACTGAACGATGTTTCATATAACGATTTTTATTTTTGAATAATTGTTTCTTCAGTACCTAAATAACTATGTTGCAATCCACCCATATTAGCCACTATATTTTGCAGCACCATACCCGGATGAAGAGGTCTGTACCTGATGGTTTGTTTACCTTGCTGTAAAAGCGAATGACGGGACGATATTTTAATAATGTTAGACGCCACCCAACCTTCCCATGTGCGGGTATCATTATCCTTTTTATTAATACTAAATATTATTGGCTGTCCGCCATTCAAGGTTACCTCAAACTGTAATCCTTCGGGGGCATGCTGAAAGTTAAGAGTAGGCGAAAACCAAAATTGAAGTTGAAGGGTATCTTTACTATAGGTATATAAATCATATTCCAACCAGGGCGAAGCATCAACCGTTCCGCCAGGCACCTCCGTAACCGGCCAGGTGGTAATGGCATCTCCGGTTCTGCCATGGTCGGGCAGTATTTTCCAGGATATATTTCTGGATTCCTGTTTCCGGGTAAAATGATTTGCCTGAATGAAGGCATAGCCATCTTTTTCAAAAAACAAATTTCCCTTTGCATCCGCCGGAATTTTTTCTTTTGCTGAAATACCCGGAGTTTGATTTCTGTAAAGGGGTTCATTTAAATTAAACATGGGTACCATTTCAGTGGCAGGCATCCTGTTTACCGGCGGCTGTTGCCAATAGGTATAACCAATATGCGTTTGGCTCATCATGTGGTTCCATTTTCCATTGTTGATTTTATGGTAAATAACGGAAATAGAAGAGTCATTCAAATAATATTGCCGTGCCTTTCGGGCAAACCCATTTGCAGCCGTGTCGCCCCTTTGTGCGAAAAACTGATTCATTGCAACTGCATGGTACATGCCATATAAATTAGCCGATGCCCTCACAGGGTGCAACACCAATTGGAAGTAGGCATCCTGAAAGGATTCAGGCAATGCATTTCGAATGGCATCAGCCTTCCTGTAAAGATTTTGGTATTCCTCGGTTACCCTGTTCCACTCGCCTGTTTCAACAGAAAAAGTCCTGGCATCGAGCAGTTCGGGTTTTCTGCGGCTGTTGAATTTGGTATACTTATTCAATATATCTTCAATATCATTTGCATGAGTTGTTCCAAATTGTTTGGCAACCCAGTTCCTTGTGTATTCCTTTAAATCATCAGCGCCTGTTTTTTCCGGGTTCCAGGCATAATCCAGGAAAAAGGAAATAGGAAATTCCATAGGTTTTATATCCCCCACATTTACAATCCATATTTCTTTGGCCTTGTACTGGTAAGCCAGGTGCATTTGCTCCCAAATCCGGGTAATATGGTTCGTATTAATCCATTTGTAGTTACGCGGGCCACCAACATAATCAAAATGATAGTAAATACCATACCCCCCCTTGCGAGGCTTTTCATTTATAGCAGGCAGCCTGCGAATATTGCCCCAGTTATCATCGCACAAAAGCAGGGTAACATCATCGGGCACCCGCATTCCCTTATCATAGTAATCCTGCACTTCTTTGTATAATGCCCAAAGTTGCGGTGTTTGGTCTGCAGGCTTTTCCGATACTTCCGTAATAATTTTCCGCTGATCGGTTACAATCCTTTCCAGCAATGAGGTTGCAGTTTCGCGGCTCATAGGCTCATCACCATCCCCCCGCATGCCAACGGTTACAATTTTTTCGTTGGTAGCACGCTGCATACCCGATTTCCAAAATTCCTTCAGCTTCAATTCGTTACTGTCATAGTTCCATTTTCCTTTTCCATAACGGCGCCATTCATCGTGCGCCCGCATCAGGGGTTCATGGTGCGATGTTCCAATAACGATACCATAATCTTTTGCCGACTGAATATTCAATGAGTCATCATCATAAAAAGCATTGCCCCACATGGCAGGCCATATATAATTTGCTTTCAACCTCAGCATCAGTTCAAATACCTTTTCATAAAATTGGTGGTTAAAGCCTCCAAACTTTTCCTTCGACCAGTTACTTAGTGCCGGTGCCTCATCATTAATGAATATTCCCCGATATTTCACGCGGGGAAAATCTTCGAAAAAATAATTGGAAGGAAGTATAATTTCCGGCGCCTTCTTCACCGGTACATCGGCCCACCAATACCAGGGAGAAACACCAAACATTTCGCTCAGGTGAAAAAGTCCGTAGGAAACACCCCGGTTTTGTGCCCCGGTTACCACAAGCGCCATTTCCACACCTGCAAACGGGTTCGCCACCATTTGTACCAGGAATCCATCCCATGCTTTGGCTCCAGCGCCAGGTTTTATTTTACCGGTGGAAACCATTTTTTTGATCAAAGCTGAATTTTCAAGGCTACCAACCAGGATAAGTTTTTTCGGTAGCTTTCCTGTTTTGCCAATGATTTCAGGCCCGATTCCCGTAATCATTTTAATGTCATCTGCAAAATGCTTTGCAGACACCTGTATGCTTTTTGAAGCATTTTCTTCTATCAAAACAGGCCATGCAATTTTTTCATCAGCAATTTTCACCTGATTGTTTTGCGCATTACCCGCAAGGGTGCAGGCCATGGCTAACAATACCATCCAAAGCAATCGTAAATCCTGTTTAAATTTATTCATTTCTTAAAACCCTATTGAATTGCCGCCATCCACCGGCAATACCACTCCAGTTATATATTTACCTGCCTCACTTGCAAGGAAGTAAGCAGCCTCACCTATATCTTCCGGATTTCCCATTCTACCCATTGGTGTTCTCCCGAAAACTTTTGCCTTGCGCGCGGGGTCACTATCAAGCGCTTTGGCAGTCATTTCCGAAAAAATAAAACCCGGGGCAATGGCATTTACCCGGATGCCCTGAGGTGAAAGTTCTACGGCCATGGCCCTTGTAAGACCCTCAATGGCTGTTTTGCTTGCTGAATAGGCAATAACTTTGGGGATACCATATTGCGCAGCCATCGAACTGATATTGATGATAGAACCACTACCCTGCTTCAACATTTGCTTAACCACTTCGCGGCTAAGGGTAAAAACCGAACTCAAATTGGTCATCATTACGTTCTGAAATTCTTCATCGGTTACTTCAGTAAAATCTTTCTTCTGATTAATGCCAGCATTATTTACCAGGATATCAATCCGTCCAAACCTTTCCACAATGCCTTTTACAAAATCCGGAATCTCAGCAAGATTAGTAACATCGCACACCATCGCATGGCAATTTTCACCAATTTCCTGCATTGATTGTTTAAGTTTATCTTCATTACGGCCAACAATCAGGGTAATGATACCGTTTGCGGCAAACTTGGTGGCCATTGCCTTACCAAGTCCCGAACCGCCGCCGGTAATAAGGGCCACTTTTTTATTTGATTCATTCATAACAATGTTATTTTCCTTTTAGTGCGAATTACCCGGGGCATAGGGAAATGAAAGACTTTTATAATAATCCAGATCATGCTGGGGTTGCTGCACCCCGGCAGGAATGGGCATTTTGCTGAAGGTTTGAAAATAGGTGAGGCAGGCATCTTTCCACCAAACCGCTTCCTTTTGCTGTATACCAAGCAGCATTTCCACCTGCCTGAACTGCTGTTCATTTACATTTTTCTTTACTGAAGTCCATTGCCGCTGCATGGCCGAAACCGTATCAATCCCTTGCTGATACGACAGGCAAAGCTTGTCCCAGAAAGAGGTTCCACCCTTTATCTGGTAGTTCCACGGCACATGATGAAACCATGCAAGCCATTTATTATCAATTGTTTGCAGGTTGTTCCATTGTTGCTGAACCGGCCCGGCATATTGCGCCAGCGCGTTTGTACCTGTAGCCGTTCTGTCAAAACCAATTCCCTTTTCATCTGCTTTATGAAAATAGGTACAGTTCCAATCTTCGCGGGCTGCTTTATTGTACCAGGGGGCGGGTCCGTAATGATGCCCGTATCCCATTATATGGTGCAGCCCAAGCGGTGTCATGTAATTTACCACTGCTTCATGCGAGCCGGTCATCATATTTAATATGGTATGAACAGATGCAGGATCGGTTGTAAAGGTTTGTTCGATCCATTCGCGGGCAATTTGTTCTGAACCCAGGGAGTGGTTCCAGGCAAGCCTGCCGAGCGCATACCAGTTTGCCTGTGCAAAGGGATGACCCGTCCAGTTAATATCGCTGCCGATATTGGCAACTCCGGCCATGCCGGTATGCCTGTAGCCGTATGACGAACCATCAATAACCTTTGCCACGGTACTACCCTTTTGCGGACGGTAGGTATCAGCCTCCAATACCTCCTTAAACATGGGCGCCAGGTAAACAAGGTGCGTGGCAAACCCAAGGTATTCCTGTGTAAGCTGAAACTCCATCATGGTGGGCGTTTTGGGCATGGCGCCAAATAATGGATGGAATGGTTCACGGGGCTGAAAATCTATCGGACCGTTTTTTACCTGCAGGATTACATTGTCTGAAAATTTGCCATCCAGTGGTACAAATTCTGTATAAGGCTGTTTAAAACGGTCTTCAGGTGTTTCGCTGCTATAAACAAAAGCCCTCCAGATAACAACCCCGCCAAAAGGCTTAACCGCAGAAGCCATCATATTGGCACCGTCATGGTGGTTGCGTCCATAATTCTGAGGTCCAGGCTGACCTTCACTATTGGCTTTCACCAGAAAACCACCAAAATCGGGAATGAGGGTATAAATCTCCCTTGACTTATCAGCCCACCATTTTTTTACATTTTCATCCAAAGGGTCGGCCGTTTTCAATTTTCCAATTTCAATTGGGGCGCTAAACCTTGCGGTTAAAAATACCCTGATTCCATAAGGCCTGAATGCATCGGCAAGGGCCTTTACTTTTTGCAAATAGGGTTCGGTTAACACAGTGGCATTGGCATTTACATTGGTAAGCGCTACCGCATTAATACCAATGGATGCATTTGCCCGTGCATAATCAATGTATCGCTGATCAATATAACCGGGCAGTGTGTGCCATTTCCAGATAGACTGGCCTGCATATCCCCTTTCAACGGTCATGGTCAGGTTATCCCAATGGTTAAGCATTCGTAAGCCTATTTTTGGTACCTGCCTGTCATTTATGTCTGAAAGTGCGGCTTGCATGGCAACTTTTCGTAAAAATTCAAAAACGCCATAAAGAATGCCTATTTCTGAATTGGCCACAATCACCATACACTTTGATTTTCCATCGGGTCCTTTGGTGCTTTTAATAAGAAATCCTTCCTTCCCTAAGCCTTCGAGAGAAGTTCCCGGGAGGAATTTTGGTATGGATTTGTCAGAAGTTAATAATAAAACAAGGCCTCTGCCGCCGGCATTTTTTTCCTCAAATACCAATTGATGACCCAACATACCAAGTGCAGCGCGGTTTAATTCCTGCCTGATTGCCTCACCGGTTTGGGTATTAAACGGCAGAAAAACCTTTTCAAAATAAGGCTCGGCCATTTGGCGGTAGGCATTTGAGGTAATTTGAGGGTATCTGAGCCATAAATCGTACCCATTTTCGGCCAAAACAGGCTTTGAAATGAAAACGATTACATATAATATTATGACAAACTGCCTCATATTTCTTTAATTTTCAAAATGTTACAACTTAATTTTCTTTTGAGAAGACTCCCTTACTAGCAATTCGGACCGTACAATAATGGTACTTGTTTGCCTGATATCTTTTTCACCCCTGAGGTGATCAATCAGGTTTTTGGCTGCTATTTTTCCAAGCTCCGACCCAGGATAATCTATAGTGGTTAAAGTAGGTTCCACAATCCGGCTGATGGCGTCGTTATTAAACCCTACAACGGCAATATCATCAGGAATACGGATACCGTGTTCTTTCAGGGTACGCATACACTGTGCTGCCACAAAGTCATTGGTTATAAAAACGCCATCAGGCATTGGATTCATGGCAATAAGGTCGAGGGCGCAATCAATGCCACTTTGCTCGCTAAGGTCCTTTATTAAAACCCTGCGCTCATCCATTTCTACTCCCTTGTCGTATTGGGCATCTACATAACCCCGGTATCGTTGTGCGTAAACATTTCGCTTGAGGCTTGCCGTAACAATGGCAATATGCTTACAACCCTGTTCAAGCAAGTGCTGCGTGGCAACATACCCTGCTTTATAGTTATCTATAACTACCTTGATTGTATCGCTGTTTTCTTCAACACGATCAAAAAATACCACGGGGATATTTTTTCTTTCAAAGGGTATAAAATGATCAAGCGAGGTTGTGCCAAATGACAAAGAGGCTATCAGGCCATCTACCCTTTTATGAAAAAGGTTGAGCGTATTGGCCTTCTCCTTTTCAAAACTCTCGCCGGAGTGGGCAATAATAATATCATAACCCGCCTCGGTAGTAACTTTTTCAATACCGGAGAGCACTGAAGTCATAAAGTTACTGTTCAGTTCATGCATCAAAACCCCAATGGTATTGGTTTTTTGCTGACGCAGGTTCGCCGCAAACCGGTTATGCCTGTATCCCAGATCAGTAGCAAGGTCAAAAATTTTCTTTTTGGTTTTTTTGCTTACCACGGGATCGTCGTTAAGTGCCCGGCTGATGGTTGCAATAGAAACATTCAACTGTTTGGCGAGGTCAAGTATTGTTACTTCTTTACCCATTGGCGTACAATCGTTTGAGAAAGTGTAAAAATAGGTGAAAAATATTCTAAAAAAATTTTTATGTAAACGATTACATTCTGAACTAATTCCCTTTACCTTTACAACCGTAAAAGATTACACCTGAGCGGATTATTTCAACCAACAACGATTGTATATGAAAATGACCTTTTTTGTACCAGGTTTTCCTTCATCATGTTATGTCTGTAAATAGGTGCAATAAACCTCAGGGGTAAGTGCCTAATATCCCGGTACTTATTGCAGTTATTTTTGGAATTACCCTGCAAGTGGATGGTCAGGGGCTTTGAGGCAGGGTGTGGCAGGGGGTACAAAATATCATTTACATGGAAAGAATGTTTAATCTGCAGGAAAAATGCGACCGTATTTATACCATACAATTGCAAAACGGTAAAGGTGAAGTAAATTTACCGGCAAACATAAAAGGGGGTTTTGATGTCTTTTACCGGTTTAAGTCGGCTAAAAACTCACCCAAAAAAAATTGGTGAAATAACACATTAAAACTGGTTTCTTTATACAAACAATTTTAAATTTTGATATTATGGAAATTGCAAAACCAATCAGGGAATACTTCAAAGGCATCAGCGGGATACGGTATGAAGGCCCCGAAAGCGACAATCCCCTTGCTTTTCAGTGGTATGACGAAAATCGGGTAGTTGCCGGCAAATCCATGAAGGACCACCTTCGGTTTGCCTGCTCTTACTGGCATTCCTTTAATGGCGATGGCAGTGATCCTTTTGGCGGCCCCACCCATATTTTTCCCTGGATGGATGTGGCAGACCCTATTGACAGGGCCAAACTTAAAATGGATGCGGCTTTTGATTTTATTACCAAGTTAGGCCTGCCCTATTACTGTTTTCATGATGTGGATGTAGTGGATTATGGAAATGATGTTCATGTTAATGATAAGCGGCTTCAGGCATTGGTGGACTATGCACAGCAAAAACAGGCAGCAACGGGTGTAAAGCTTTTATGGGGCACAGCCAACCTCTTTTCGCATAAAAGGTATATGAATGGTGCCTCAACCAACCCCGACTTTCACGTACTGGCACATGGTGGCGCGCAGGTAAAAGCTGCCCTCGATGCCACTATTGCATTGGGTGGTGAAAACTATGTATTCTGGGGTGGCCGCGAGGGTTATATGAGCCTGCTGAACACCAATATGAAGCGCGAAAAAGAACATCTCGCCCGCTTTTTGCATACAGCAAAAGATTATGCCCGCCGCAATGGTTTTACAGGCACCTTCTTTATTGAACCAAAGCCCTGCGAACCAAGCAAACATCAATATGATTATGATGCAGAAACCGTTATCGGATTTTTACGTCAATTCGGCCTTGCCGATGATTTTAAACTGAACCTTGAAGTAAACCATGCAACCCTTGCGGGACATACTTTTCAGCATGAATTACAGGTGGCGGTTGATAACGGCATGCTAGGCAGCATGGATGCCAACCGCGGCGATTATCAGAATGGCTGGGATACTGATCAGTTCCCGAATAATATTAATGAATTGGTAGAATGTATGCTGATTATACTGGAAGGCGGTGGTTTTGCCGGCGGTGGTATTAATTTCGATGCCAAGATCCGCAGAAACAGTACCGACCCTGCTGACCTTGTGTACGCTCATATTGGTGGTATGGACATTTTTGCACGAGCCTTGCTTGTAGCAGATACCATTTTGGCCAAAGGCGAATACCAGAAAATCAGGAATGACCGGTATGCAAGTTTTGACAAAGGTGCAGGTGCTGATTTTGAAGCCGGTAAACTTTCCCTTGAAGACCTTCATCAGTTCGCCATTGACAATGGTGAACCGGCAAGCATCAGCGGCAAACAGGAATACCTGGAAAACCTGATTAACCGGAATATTTAATTGAGTTTTAAGTTTTTTATAAGCAAGCAGTCAAACGAAGGGGCGATTTCGTCTCGCTCCTTCCTCTTTTTTCTTTTACTGCAAAAAGGGGATTTTAAGCGTGAACCTACCACGTAACCTATTCTTGTTGTATCTCCTTTTCAATCACCGGAACTGCACTAACCTTGCAATATGTTACTATTAGGAATTGACCTTGGCACCTCGTCGGTAAAAGTTTCGGTTGTAGATGCCGTTTCACAAAAATCAATTGCATCAGCGCAATACCCCGATACTGAAGCGCCTATTATTGCGCCCGAACCGGGATGGGCCGAACAAGACCCCGAACAGTGGTGGTTATTTGTAAAGCAAGCCATCCAAAAAGCACATGCCTCCGGAAACTATAATCCTGCTGATATTGGTGCAATAGGTATCGCCTATCAAATGCACGGCCTTGTGGCATTGGATGAAAATGGCGTTCCCGTCCGCAATAGTATCATTTGGTGCGACAGCCGGGCGGTTCCTTATGGCGATAAGGCCTTCGATGTAATTGGTCACCAAAAGGCGCTGCAATCCCTTTTAAATTCTCCGGGTAATTTTACGGCAGCCAAGCTTTCCTGGGTAAAAGAAAATGAGCCTGAGCGCTATGAAAAGATCCGGAAAGTGATGCTTCCGGGCGATTATATTGCTTACCGGCTAACCGGCGAAATAACCACTTCGGAAAGCGCTTTATCAGAAGGAGTTTTTTGGGATTTCAAACAAAATAGCCTTTCAGATGAGGTAATGGACTATTTTGGTTTTGACCGGGACCTGATTCCAACCATTGCGCCACTTTTCGGCAGCCATGGAGTTACTTCAGAAAAAATTGCAGGTGAATTGCAGCTAAAACAAGGCATACCTGTTACCTACAAGGCGGGCGATCAGCCAAACAACGCTTTGTCGCTTAATGTGATGCGACCGGGCGAAGTAGCCGCTACCGCAGGCACAAGCGGGGTAATTTACGGTGTGGCCGATTCACTTGTTTATGATGAATCTTCGCGCATCAACAGTTTTGCCCATGTAAACCATCAGCACAACGATCCTCGAATAGGAGTTTTACTCTGTATCAACGGGTGCGGCATCCTCAATAAATCCATCCGGCAGCTTACCGGGGGATCATTAGGT